>Ga0116193_1002844_pt1 | contig 12805 bp, 10 predicted proteins | sample AD_UKC115_MetaG_FD_89892 | JGI IMG/M metagenome (GOLD analysis project Ga0116193, IMG submission 89892) | Active sludge microbial communities of municipal wastewater-treating anaerobic digesters from Hong Kong - AD_UKC115_MetaG | ecosystem: Engineered > Bioreactor > Anaerobic > Digestate... | reverse complement strand
GGACACACCCGGTCCCATGCCGAACCCGGCCGTTAAGCCCTCCAGCGTCGATGGTACTGCGGTCCTAACCGTGGGAGAGTAGATCGCCGCCGGAAACCTTTTTCCCGTTTCGAAAAGGGGAGTCTCCTACGAGACTCCCCTTCCTTCGTTTCCAAGACCCCGCCGTGCGGGTCATTTCCCAAGACAGAACTGGCTGAAAATCAAGTCGAGCAGGTCAGCGTCTGCCGATATTCCCAAAAACCGTTCAAGGGCAAGGCGGCAGTCCCTGAGGCAATTCGCCGCCAGGTCAAGGGAGCCCGCCTGGAGAGCTTCTGCAAGAAGCGCGGAAGCGGTCCGCAATTCTTCAACCTGGCGGGCGGAAGCGTTGCAGGCTTCTTCCAGGATGCCGCCGGAGGAAACGGATCGAACGATTTCTTCTTTCAGTTGATCGATCCCTTTCCCGGTTTTTGCGGAAACAAGGAGGCAGCGGATCCCCGGGTGAAGGGACTCGAACCGATCCAGGTCCAGGGCCTGGGACAGGTCGGTCTTATTGACCAGCACCAAGAAGCGCTCTCCCTGCAGCTGTTCTTCGACGAGCCGGTCCTCCGGCCCGAAGGGGCGGCTTCCGTCGAGGACCCATAACTTGATGTCGGATTCCTTTACGGCTGCCAAAGTCTGGGCGATGCCGGCCTCCTCGATCAGGTCCGCGGGCGTTCTGATGCCTGCAGTGTCCGCGAGGCGGATGGGGACGCCCCGGTGGGTCAGGACCGCCTCGATGACGTCTCGGGTCGTTCCCGGTATGGCGGTCACGATGGCGCGCGATTCCTGGAGCAGGGCGTTCAGGAGGGAAGATTTTCCCACGTTGGGACAGCCGACAATCGCGACCCGGATCCCTTCCCTCAGGATCTGTCCATCCCTGCAACGCTGGAATAGGCTTTCGGCTTCCGTTCGAAGCCGCTCCAGGTCCGGGACGATTTCAGGCATCTGAGGGAGGGGGACGTCTTCCTCGGGAAAATCGAAAGAAGCCTCGAGGATCGCCGACAGGTGAAGCAGGCGTTCCCGAAGGTTCCTGACCGAGGTCGAGAGCTCTCCCCGAAGGGATCGGGCGGCGGAGGAGAGGGCCTTGTCGCTCCGGGCCCGGATGATGCCGAGAACGGATTCCGCCTGAGCGAGGTCGATGCGGCCGTTCAGGAAGGCTCGGCGGGTGAACTCGCCCGGTTCGGCGTGGCGCGCGCCGAGCTCGACGAGCTTTTCCAACGTTTTCCGGGCGGCCATGGTCCCACCGTGACAGTGGATTTCCGCCATGTCCTCTCCGGTATAGCTGTGAGGGGCTTTAAAGCGGACAGCAAGGACCTCGTCGATAAATTCCCCCGTCGGGTCGAGGATGTGCCCGTAGCGCATGCTACGAGCAGGAGATTCAGCCAGGGTCGACCTAGATTTGAAAAGGCCGTCCGCCAGGAGAACCGAATCGGGACCCGAAAGGCGGATGATTGCAATCCCCGATTCTCCCCACGCGGTTGATACGGCAGCGATCGTGTCCTCGTTCATGCAATGCACCCCCTCCTGCCTGAAACGAGAAGGGGGCGGAAACCGTTTCTCCACCCCCTTCAACAAGTCCTCCCACTTTTGCCTAGCGAGCCAGGATTTCCCTCATCGCTTCGCCGAGCCTCCGAACCCCCTCGTCGATGATCTCGGGGCTCGAATAGGTGTAGTTCAGCCGGGCGTTATGCTCTCCGCCTCCGTTCGGGAAGAATGGCATGCCCATGACGAAAGCCACCTTTTTCTCGATGGCCTTCTCGAAAAGGGGCTTGACATCGATACGGGGCATCTCGATCCAGTAGAAAAAGCCTCCTTCCGGCTTGACCCAGCGGACCTCTTCGAGAGGAAGGTGGCGCTTGAAGCTGTTTTCCATGGCATCCCGTTTCTGGCGGTAATTGTCGATGATCTTGGGGAGGTGCGTGTCCAGGTACCCGCGGCTGCAGTATTCGTAAGCGAGTGCCTGGGTGATCGGGCTCGAGCAGAGGTCGATGGCCTGCTTGAAGACGGTCATCTTCCGGATGATTTCCTTCGGGCCGGTGCACCACCCGACACGCGTCCCGGGGGCCAGGATCTTCGAGAAGGACCCTGCGTATAGCACGCCGCCATCCGGATCCAGGGAAAAGATGGAGGGGAGATGATCTCCGTCGAACCGGACATACCCGTAAGGGTCGTCCTCGAAAATCGGGATCTCAAGCCGGTGGGCGATTTCGACCAGCTTCTCGCGCCTCTTTAGGCTCATCGTGCAGCCACAAGGATTGTGGAAGTTCACGATGGTGTAGATGAACTTGACCCTTTTTCCCTCCGCTCGGGCTTTTTCTACGGCTTCCGGGATCAGGTCCACGATCATCCCTTCCGCGTCGGTCGGGATGCCGATGAAATTCGCACCGTGATTGTGGAAGGCCGTCAAGGCTGCGAGGTAGGAAGGGTCTTCGGTCACGACGGTGTCCCCTGGATCGATCAGGGCCCATCCAAGGAGATCGAGGACCTGCTGGGAACCGGTGGTCAAAAGCATTTCCTCCTGGGAAACGCGCCTGCCCATCCGAGGGGCGGTCCATTCGGAAAGGAATCCCTTAAGGGGAGGGTACCCCTCTGTCGTGCCGTACTGGAGAAGGTTCCTCCCGTCGTTCTTGAGAATCGAGACTCCCTCGAAGAACTCATCGACCGGGAAAACCTCCGGGGCGGGCATTCCGCCGGCGAAGGAGATCATCCCCGGCTGCTTGATCACGCTCAGGATTTCACGAACCGGCGACGGACGGACGTTCGCGGATTTCCTGCTGAAGTTGACTTCCCAGAGACTGTTCAATCGAGACCCCTCCTTTTTTGTCGACAACTGCGGCTAACGGTCCAGCGATTCCCGCATCGCTTCCCCAAGCCGCCTCATTCCTTCCTCGGTCTGCTCGGGTGAGGCGAAGGTGAAGCACATCCTGAAGGCATTTTCTCCTCCCCCGTTCGGGAAGAAGGGCTCCCCCAGGACGAACGCCACTTTCTTTTCGATCGCCCGGTCGAAAAGTTCCCGGGCCGAAATCCGGGGAGTTTCGAGCCAGTAGAAATAGCCGCCCTGCGGTTTGACCCAGGAGACTTCCTCCCGCGGCAGAAAACGGTGCATCGCGGCCTCGAAATCGTCCCTCTTTTTCCGGTAATGGTCGACGATTTTCGGGAGGAACGCGTCCAGGAACCCCATCTCGCAGTACTTGTAGACCTCGGCCTGGGCAACGACCGAGGTGCACACGTCCACCGCCTGCTTGAAGACAGCCATCTTTCGGATGATTTCGCGATCTCCTCCGGCCCACCCAACCCTCGTCCCGGGAGCCAGGATTTTCGAGAAGGAGCCGGCATAAATCACGATTCCCCTGTCGTCCAGGGAGAAGAGAGAGGGAAGGTGCTCGCCGTCATACCGGATGTATCCGTAAGGGTCATCCTCGAGGATCGGAATCCCCCATTCCTGCGCGACCTGGACGAGCAGCCGACGCCTTTGCAGGCTCATCGTGCAGCCCAGGGGGTTGTGGAAGTTCGGGATCGTGTAGATGTACTTGACCTTCCGCCCTCTTGCTTTCGCTTCTTCGAGAAGGGTTGGGAGGAGTTCCACCTTCATCCCTTCCCCGTCGCAGGGGACGGTGATGAAGGATGCCCCATGGTTCCGCATGGTGCCTGTCGAACCGAGGAAGGTCGCTTCTTCGCAGACGACGAAATCGCCGGGGTCGACTGTCGCCCAGCTCAGGAGGTCGACGACCTGGGTGGACCCGGCAGTGACCAGGAGTTCGTCCTCTGCCAGCTTCCTTCCCATTCGAGGCGCGGTCCAGTCCGAGAGGAACGCCTTCAGGGGCGGGTATCCTTCGGTCGTCCCGTATTGCAGGATGTCCCGTCCCTGTTCTTCCAGGATGCGGTTTGCCGCCTCGCGGAACGCTTCCACCGGAAAGGCGGCGGGGTCAGGCATGCCTCCCGCAAAGGAGATGACTCCCGGGCGGCGGGTGAGATGCAGCATTTCGCGGATCGGCGAGGGTTTGAGCGAACGTGAGGCTCTACCATATAGAGGTTCCCAAAACGATGTCATGATCCACCTCCGTCATCATGGTGCATACAAGAATGGCGGGACCGTCCGGCCCCGCCAGAATCCCTAGAGAGTTCCCTGCATTTCCCCGATCGCGAGGCCGAGCCTCCGGGCCCCTTCGGCAATTTCGTCGGGCTGGGCGAAGGTGAAGCATGCCCGAAGGTAGTCCTTTCCTCCGCCGGAAGGGAAGAAGGACTCCCCGATCACGAAGGCAACCCCTTTTTCGACCGCCTTGTAGAAAAGTTCCTTCGTGTCGATCCCGGGAAGGCGGATCCAGAAGAAGAAGCCCCCCTCGGGGATCGAATAGTCGGCATTTTCCGGAAGCGTCTGGCGGAAGGCTTCCGCCATGGCGTCGCGCTTCCTCCGGTAATGGTCCAGGATCTTCGGCAGGTGCCCGTCGAGGTGTCCCAGGCGGCAATATTCATACACGGCGGCCTGTGCGACCACCGAGGTGCACATGTCGACCCCCTGCTTGACCATCACCATTTTTCGCGTCACGTCTTTCGGCGCCACCACCCAGCCGACCCGCGAACCGGGAGCCAGGATCTTGGAGAAAGAACCGGCATAGAGAACCATCCCCTCGGTATCCATCGAGAAAATAGTCGGCTGGTCGGTTCCGTTGTAGCGAAGGAGGCCGTAAGGGTCGTCCTCGTAGATCGGGATCCCCGTTTCGACCGCGATTTCCAGCAGGCGGCGCCGCCTTGCCTCGGACAGGGTGTAGCCCGAGGGATTCTGGAAATTGACGATGCTGTAGATGAACTTGATTCGGTGCCCCTCGGCCCGGGCTTTCCGGATCAGGTCGGGCAGGAGTTCCACCTGCATTCCGTCCTGGTCGCAGGGGATCCCGAGGAAGCGCACCCGGTGGTTCTTCATGGTGTGAAGCGCTCCGGGATAGGTCGGTTCTTCCACGATCACCGTATCCCCAGGGTCGACCATGACTGAACAGAAGAGGTCGGTGACCTGCTGGGAACCGGTGGTGATCAGCATTTCTTCCGGTTGGGTCACGCGGCCCATTTTGGGAGCCATCCAGTTGGCCAGGAATTCCTTGAGGGGCTCAAACCCCTCGGTCATGCCGTACTGGAGCACTTCTTGCCCCCTCTCGCCGAAAATGCGGGCCGCTTCGGCGAATTCCTTCACGGGGAAGATGGCGGGATCCGGATTGCCACCCGCGAAGGAGATCATCCCGGGCCGCTTCGTCAGCTTGAGCAGTTCCCGGATCGGCGACGGTTTCAGAGCCGCCCCGACGGTGGAGTACAATTCCTGCCATGCCTTTTCGCTCATTCGAAACCCCTCCTGAAATCGCAATGAAGACGGCCGAATTATAGCATGAAGGGAAAAGTCCCAAACCGGCCGAGGAAGGGGCCGTCCATGGTTCGAACCATCTCCGGGAGGGGGAGTTTCCGGAAAGGGGAGTTTTCGTTAAACTAAAGAAACGATGAATCCACGGGAATGGGCCTCGCGATGGAGAAAGGGCCCCCTAACCCGGGAAGGAGCGGCACCATGGAAGAGAGCCAGGATCAGCTTCTCGAGGCCCTACCCCAGGCGGTTTTCTTTCTGGACGCCCATCTCGCCGTTTCGTACGCCAACCCTGCTTTCCAGAAACTGCTGGGCCGAAACCGGGACGCCTGTTTCGGACTTTTCCTGGGGGACCTTTTCGCTTCGGGCACGACAGATTCTGTCGGGGAACGCCTGCAGGAAATCGCTGGCGGGACTGTCCCCGATGCGGTCTTCGAGGCCTCTCCGAGGGACGCGGGGGAAAAGCGCATCCGGGTGACGGTGCGGCGGGTGCCGTCCGTGGCGGAATGCCCGGCAAGGACGTTCGTGGGGGGAGTTGAAGACGTCACGCTGTTGAGGAAAATGGAAGAAAAGCAGGCATCGCTGCTAAAGGCAGCCGAGACGGCCAGTTCGGAACTGAAGGAGTTCGTATCGATCGTTTCTCACGACCTCAAGGCGCCCCTTCGGGGGATTTCTTCCCTGGCAGGGTGGATACGGGACGACTTCGCAGAGCGGATCGGAGAGGACGGGCGGGAAAACCTCGATCTTCTCATCAGCCGCGTTCACCGGATGTACGCGATGATCGAAGGCCTTCTCCGGTTTTCCCGAATCGCGAATTCAAGCGAAGCGGCGGGGCCTGTCGACCTCGAAGCGGTCCTGGAGGATACGATCCGCGCCCTTTCCCCGAAGGAAGGAGTTCGCGTCCTTCGAGAAACGCCCCTCCCCGTGGTCGGCGGAACGCGAGGACGCCTCCGGGAGCTTTTTCAGAGTCTCCTCGACAACGCGCTGAAATCCATGGATAAGGAAGGGGGAGAAATCCGGATCGGAGCCTGCCAGGAACAGGGGAAGTGGAAAATCTGGATCCAGGATGACGGGAAGGGGATTCCCCTCGAGCACCAGGAGCGGATTTTCAAGCTTTTCCAGAAAGTATCGCCAGACGAGGAGGGGATCGGGATCGGGCTGACCCTGGCCAAAAAGATCGTCCAGTTGGAAGGGGGCGAGTTGAGCCTCCAGTCGAAACCCGGGGAGGGGGCGCTCCTTTCCTTCACCCTCCCGACGCCGGAAGCACTGCCTGACTATCTCCATTCGAGGAGGTCCTCCGAGTGACGCTCAGGAAGAAAACCGTCCTTATTCTCTGCATTTCTGCCGTGCTCATGGTTGCCCTGATCATTGCCGCGTCAAGGGGAATCCTGTTCCAGCGGTACGTCGAACTCGAGAAGGAAAACCTGTCCCTGAACGCCCGCCGGCTTGAATCGGTTTTCATGGCCCAGATGGACCGGTTCTCCTCCTATGCGAGGGATTGGGCGGTCTGGGACAGCGCCTACGACTACCTTCGAAATCCGGGTCCCGGGTTCGAAAAGGAAAACCTGGTCCCGGACACCTTCAAAAGCCTCGGCATTCATTTCATCGTTTTCGTGAACTCGAAGGGAGAACTCGTGAAGGGGGCCGGGTACGACTTCGCTAAGAATCTTCCCCTTCACCTTCCCGAGTCGATTCGGAAAAGACTCCAGGCCATCGGCGCGACAGGCGGGACCCGGCGAGGGGAGTCAGGCGGCAAAGGACTTCTTTCCGCCCCGGAAGGACTTTTCCTCGTTGCCGGGCATCCGGTCCTTCGAAGCGACGGAAGTGGCCCTCCTGCCGGCAGCCTCTTCATGGTCAGGAAAGTCGACGAAGCCTTCCTGGGTGTGATCGCGAAACAGGCAGGCATGCCGGTTTCGCTGCTCCCCCTGAGCGCGCCCGAAGTTCCCGCGCGCTTGCTCCTCGAGGCAGACGAAACGGGAGGGTATGCGAATTACCGGGTGGACGGGGACCAGATTGCCGGATTCGTCCTCCTCAAGGAAATGGACGCGATTCCCATCGCAGCCATGAAGTTCCTCCTGCCCCGGCAGATCTACGAGCAGGGGAGAAGGACCCTCACCCTTTTTGTCGCCCTTTTTGCCTTCTTCAGCGTTTGCGTAATCGGGATCGTCCTGCTGCTGCTGGACAAGATGGTCCTTTCGCGCCTCTATCGCCTGAGTGCCGAGGTGCAGGCGATCTCCGCCAGCGAAGACCTTTCCCGCAGGGTCACCGTAGACGGGCGGGACGAGTTGGCGGTCTTGAAGGAAAAAATCAACCAGTTCCTCTCGGCCCTGGAAAAGTCGACGGCCAGGCTGAAGGCTGCGAACCAGGAACTGCAGGACTTTGCCTACGTTGTTTCCCACGACCTCAAGGCTCCCTTGAGGGGAATTTCCACGCTGGCCGGTTGGATCTCGACCGACCATCGGGACAGCCTGGACGAAGAAGCGCAGGAAAAGCTGGACCTGCTTCTTGTCCGTGTCCGGAGGATGAATGACCTGATCGACGGAATCCTGAAATATTCGAGGGTCGGGCGAAGCCGGGAAGAAATGGTCCCGGTGGATTGCAACGCCCTGGTCGCCGAAACGGTTGACTTGCTGGCCCCAGGGGAGAAATTCACCGTCACGGTCCAGGAAAATCTCCCGACACTGGTGGTGGATCGGACGAAACTCGGGGAAGTCTTCCAGAACCTCATCAGCAACGCGATCAAGTATATCGACAAACCGCATGGCGAGATCCGGATCGGTTGCGAGCCCGACGGGAAGGGCTGGAAGTTCCATGTCTCCGACAACGGTCCGGGAATCGAGGAGAAATACCACGAAAAAGTTTTCCAGATCTTCCAAACGCTGGGTCCCAAGGATACGCCAGGCAGCACGGGAGTGGGATTGGCCGTCGTCAAGAAGATCATCGAACAGATGGGCGGGGAAATCTGGATCGAATCCGCCGCAGGAGATGGAACCACCTTTTTCTTCACGATTCCCTTCCGGCTCCCGGAAGCCCAACTCCAATGAGGGAGGTCTACCCATGCACGAGCAGAAAACCATCCTGATCGTTGAAGACGACGAAGTGGACGTCATGACCATCAAGAGGGCCATGAAGGAAATCCATGTCACGAACCCGGTGAAGGTGACGTGGAACGGGGAGGAGGCACTGGAGTACCTTCAGGGGGTTAAGGACCTCCCCGGGATCATCCTCCTGGACCTCAACATGCCGCGCATGAACGGCGTGGAATTATTGAGGCACATTCGGGCGGACGAGAGACTGAAGCCGATTCCCGTCGTCGTCCTGACCACCTCGCGGGAGGAACAGGATCGTGTTTCCAGCTTCAACCTGGGGGTCGCCGGCTACATGATCAAACCGGTGGACTACCTACAGTTCGTCGAGGTCATCCGGGCGATCAACCTCTACTGGACCCTGAGCGAACTCCCCTGAGCGAATTTTCCGGCCGGTTCGAGAGGAGGAGAAGGACATGGGCGAAGAACGGTTGAGCATCCTGGTGGTCGAGGATGACGAGGTGGACCAGAAAGCATTTATCCGCCACGTCAAGAGCGAGAACCTGCCCTACGATTACGATATCGCCGGTTCTTTGGCAGAAGGGCGTACCCTTCTTAAGAAGAAGCGTTACGACCTCGTGATTTCGGACTACTTTCTTGGAGACGGGACCGGATTCGACTTGATTGCCGAACTGGAAGACACCCCCCTCATTTTCGCCACCGGGACCGGAGACGAAGAGATCGCGGTAAAGGCCATGAAATCGGGTGCCTACGATTACCTCATCAAGGACCCGGAGAGCTGCTATCTCAAGGTCCTTCCCGTCACCGTCGAAATGGCCCTCCAGAACAAGAGGCGGGAGCGCCAAATCCTGATGCTGTCCCAGGCCATGCAAAGCGTCAAGGAAAGCGTCTGCGTCACCGACACGGAGGGACATATCACCTTCGTCAACGAGGCCTTCACCGGTACATTCGGCTATCTCAGGGGAGAAGTCCTTGGCAAGGAACTCCACGCCCTTTTCAAGGGGAGGGCACACCGGGCCTTCATGGAGGTCCTTTCGGGTTCCTCGGGGACGGAAAGCTGGCAGGGGGAGCTGGAAAGCCGCAGAAAGAACGGCGAGACCTTCCCGATTTCCCTTTCCATCTCCAGGGTGAAGGACGAAGCGGGCAGAACCGTGGGATACGCGGTGATCATCCGGGATATCACCGAACTCAAGCGGTATGAAGAGCAAATCCAGTACATGGCGTACCATGACCAGTTGACGGATCTGCCGAATCGCCGCTTTTTCTTCGCCCGCCTGGGAGAGATTCTCGGAAGCCGGCGCCAGGACCCCGAACCGGCGGCCCTGCTGTTCCTGGACCTTGACCAGTTCAAGGAGATCAACGACACCATGGGGCACGATATCGGGGATTACCTTTTGAGAGCCGTAGCCCGGCGGCTGGCCCAAAGCGTCCGTGGGGACGACTTCGTCAGCCGGATGGGCGGAGACGAATTCACCTTTATTCTCCGCGGGATTCGGTCGAAAGAGGAAGCGGGACTTGTGGCGAAAAGAATCCTGGCGTGCTTTGACGATCCGTTCACGGTGGAAGGGGGGACGTTCCGAGTCAGCGGAAGCCTCGGAGTCAGTTTCTATCCGCTGGATGGACGTGATGCGATCACATTGGTCAAGAAGGCGGATGCCGCGATGTATCAGGCGAAGGCTGCGGGAGGAAACGCGGTGTTCTTTTGCGAGGACCTTTAGGCACGATCAGCAAGCGGCTTCCCCTTCTTGACTCGGCTTTGAACCGATGGTATAAAAAAACATCTTTTTATCGCTTCAGGAGAGAGAAAATGAGGTCCATCCCGACGCCTTTTGCAAAGGTTTCCCAGGGTTCTTCCAGCGCCTCCCGCTGCTGCGGGTGGTGCATCGGGTGCTTGGATCCCGGCCGGGAGGACCTTTCCTAGTACAGGCGCATTTTCTGGAAAGAGTTGGACGGAGCCGGGGGAAAAAATCCCCGGCTCCTTTTTTTTCGGGGAGGTGTTTTCTATGTGGAGAGTCATGGTGGCAGAATCGATTCACGAGGAAGGAACCCGCATCCTGGCGGCCGCCCAGGATGTCGAGCTAATCCTGAGAACGAAATGTTCCCGCGCGGAGCTTCTTGAGGAAGTCGGCACCATCGATGCGGTCCTGACTCGAAGCGGAACGACCATTGACCGGGAATTCCTGGAGCGCGCGCCTCGCTTGAAAGTGGCGGCCAGGGCCGGCGTAGGAGTAGACAACATCGATCTTGCAGAAGCGAGCCGCAGGGGAGTCGTCGTCATCAACGCTCCCACCGGAAACACCCTTGCCGCCACCGAACACACCATGGCCCTCTTGCTCTCCATGGCAAGGAAAGTGCCCCAGGCCCATTGTTCCGTGAAGTCGGGAGCCTGGGATCGGAAAGCCTTCATGGGGTTCCAGCTTCACGGGAAGAGGCTCCTGGTCGTGGGGCTGGGAAGGATCGGAACACAGGTCGCCCTCAGGGCAAGGGCCTTCGGCATGGATGTCGCCGCCTACGATCCGTATGTTCCGTCTACGAAGATGGAAGCTCTAGGGATCCGTCGTTTTGAAACCATCCCGGAGGCACTCAAAGACTCCGATATTGTGACCCTGCACGTTCCTGCCACTGCCGAAACCCGGGGGATGATCGGCCGGGAGGAGCTCCAAGCCTTCAAGGCGGGAGCCTGCCTGATCAATTGCGCGAGGGGAAGCCTCGTGGACGAAAACGCGTGTGCAGATGCCCTGAGGACCGGAAAGCTGTCGAGGGTCGCTTTTGACGTTTACTCGAGCGAACCCCCGGGCGCGGACCATCCCCTACTGGCGGAAGATCTCGCGGATCGAGTCGTTCTTACCCCGCACCTCGGGGCTAACACCGAGGAGGCACAGTCCGCGGTCGCCCGCATCGCAGCGGAGAACCTGCTGGCCGCCCTCAGGGGGGCCCCCTACGAGCATGCGGTCAACCTGCCGTTCGTCGAACAGCGCATGACCGGTTCACGGCGGGCTTTTCTTGACCTGGCCCGGCGCATCGGGATCCTGGGTGCACACCTTTGCCCTGAGGCTGCAACCGGGATACGGATCGTTCGCAGGGGTCCCCTTTTCGAGGAAGAGGACCCTGTTTCGTTCGAACTTCCCTATCGGTACGCGCCATTTACCGTGGCGATGCTCAAGGGGTTCCTGGAAGTGCACCAGGGGCCCGAGGTCAACCTCATGATTGCTCCCATCCTTGCGGCGGAACGCGGGATCCAGGTGGAAGAGGCAAGAGGGGAAGCCGGGACTTACCGAAACAGCCTGGAGGCAGCGTTCTTTTGCGGGGGTAGGCCCCTTGGGATCGCGGGAACGGTTACGGAGGAGGGGAAAATGCGGATCGTGGAAATCGGCGGTTTCTGGATCGACTTCGTTCCCCAGGGAGCTGTCCTGTTGTTCAGCAATTTCGACCGGCCAGGCGTCATCGGGCGGATTGGAACCCTCCTGGGCGAAGCCGGGGTCAACATTGCCAACTTCGCCCTCGGGAGGAAGAACGGAAGCGGGCAGGCTCTTGGGGCACTCCAGATCGACAGCGGGGTGCCTTCGCATATCGTTGAAATCCTCCGCAGGGATGCCGACCTGATCTGGGCAGCGTGCCTCGATTTTGATGCCAGATAGGTCCGGAAAGAGGAGCGCTTCGCGTACAATAGGGCCATTGCGGGATTTCTTTTGCAGGGGGTGCAAACATGGGAGCGAGGATGGAGCTTTTAAAATCTTTGGCCCAAAAGGGAACCTCGAAGATGGTTCTCCTGGTAATGGATGGACTTGGGGGGCTTCCGTCCGAAAACGGGCAGACAGAACTGGAAAGGGCCTATACGCCGAATATGGACGAGATCGCGGCCCAGTCTGAATGCGGCCTGCTCGAGATGGTCGACCTCGGGATCACCCCGGGAAGCGGCCCTGGGCACCTGGGGCTTTTCGGCTACGATCCCCTGGAATTCCAGATCGGGAGGGGAATCCTCGAGGCGCTCGGGGTGGGAGCTGAAGTCAAAAGCGGCGAGGTTTGCGCCCGAGGGAACTTCGCAACCTGGACGGCGGAAGGGGTGATCGCCGACCGGCGCGCCGGCCGGATCTCCTCGGAAAAAAACCGGCAGATCATCGATCGCCTCAGGAATGAAATCTCGGAGATCGACGGGGTTCGCGTCCGCTTCTATCCCGGAGAGGAGCACCGCTTCGTGGTCGTCCTTTCGGGGGAAGGGCTGTCGGAGGCCGTAACGGACGCGGATCCGCAAAAGGAAGGACGACCCATGAAGTGGGCGAGTCCTTCCGGTCCCGGAGGCGAAAAGACGGCCGAGGCGGTGAACGCCCTCGTCAGGCGGGTCCGGCAGGTTTTGTCCGACGAACCTGCTGCCAATGGCTGCCTCCTCCGCGGTTTT
>Ga0116193_1002843_pt1 | contig 12805 bp, 8 predicted proteins | sample AD_UKC115_MetaG_FD_89892 | JGI IMG/M metagenome (GOLD analysis project Ga0116193, IMG submission 89892) | Active sludge microbial communities of municipal wastewater-treating anaerobic digesters from Hong Kong - AD_UKC115_MetaG | ecosystem: Engineered > Bioreactor > Anaerobic > Digestate | place... | reverse complement strand
GCGGGCGTCACGGCGACGTGTTCGGGCGCCGACAAGCCGCGGTACGGGAACCTCGCCGTCGACTCGAACCTGCCGGACACCCGGATCGCCCTCGGCGGCCCGGACCGCAACGCGTTCACCGCCGCGCTGCTGGCCGACGCGGGCCCGCAGTACACCGACGAGTTGCGCAGGCAGCTCGACGCGGCCGGGCACGCGCGGCTCTTCGTCCCGGCCGCGGCGCCGCTGGCCGCCGGATGGGTTCCCGACGCCGACCTGCAGGGCATCCGGGCGTTGCCCGTGCTGGTGATCGCCGGCGGTGACGACGATGCGCTGCGCGACGCGGTGACCGCGGTGGCCGACGACCTCTCGGACGCCGAGATCGCCGTCACGCAGCACCCGGCGTTCCGGGCCGCTGCGTTCGAGGACCGCACCGTCGCACTGCTCAACCGCGGCGTGCCGAGCTTCGCGGTGGAGTCCGACGGCACCCTGCACACCTCGCTGCTGCGGTCCTGTACCGGCTGGCCGTCGGGCGTCTGGACCACACACGAGCGCCGCGCGGCGCCGGACGGTTCGAACTTCCAGCTCCAGCACTGGTCCCACACCTTCGAATACGCAGTGGTCGCCGGGGACGGTGACTGGCGCGACATCCGAATGCCGTTACGCAGCAACGAGTTCAGTCATCCGCTGCGGGCCGTCCTGGATCACGGGGCCGATGGGGACCTGCCGGCACGGACGGCCCTGCTGTCGGTCGGCGAGGGCGTGCGGCTGGAGGCGCTCAAACTGTGCGGCAACCCCACACCGGAGGGCCGGGCGGCCCCGCCGCCGGGCCGGGCGGCGCTGCGCCTGGTCGAGACCCGTGGCAAGCCGACCGAGGTCCGGCTGCAGTCCGGGCCAGGCCCGATCCGCCGCCTCGCCAGGGCGGGTCTGCTGGAGGACGGGTCCCGTCCGGTCGGGAACCTCGAGCTGCACGGATTCGAGATCGCCACCGTCACAGCCGAATTCGGTGACGTCGACCGCGCCGGCGAACCCGCCGTGCTCGCGCCGGACACCGAAGCCGCGCAACCCCTCTATGCCCGCTACTGGCTGCACAATCGCGGACCGGCTCCGCTCGGCGGATTGCCGGCGGTGGCACACCTGCATCCGCACCGGCTCGCGGCAGCCGCCGGGCAGACGGTGTCGCTCCGGCTGACGGTCGCCAGTGACTGTACCGACGCGGCACTGACCGGAGTCGTCGAACTGATCTGCCCGCCCGGCTGCACCGCCGAACCCGCGACGCTGCCCGTCGCGCTGGAACCCGGCGCATATCGCGAGGCGGACGTCACCGTGGCGCTGCCCGCCGGCGCCGACCCCGGGTGCTATCCGGTCCGCGCCCAGCTCACGCTCACCGGCGACGCGGACCTGCCGCCGCCCTGGCGGCAGACCGTCGAGGATGTCTGCCTGATCACCGTCGGCGACCCCGCCGGTCCGGTGCTGCGGCTGGTCGCCGGCCCCGAGGACGTCGACCTGCGCGCCGGCGAGCGCGGCCGGATCACCATCGAGATCGGTACCGACTGCCGGGCGGATCTCGCGCTCGAGGCTCACCTCATCAGCCCGTGGGGCACCTGGGAGTGGATCGGGCCGGCCGCGGTGGGCGCCGTGCTCCCGGCGTCCGGGCAGGTTCGGCTGGACTTCGACGTGACCCCGCCGGCATCGGCCGGACCCGGCGAATGGTGGGCGCTGGTCCGGGCGGCCGCCGCCGGCGAATTGCTCTACTCACCGGCCGTGCGGGTGACCGTCCGATGACCCCGCCGGACGGCGTGGCCCGGGTGTGCGGGCAGCCCGTGACGGTGACCGACGTCGATGCGCGCGAGGCGCGGCTGCGTGCCACCGCACCGGCGGCCTCGCTGCCGCTGGCCGGCACCAGCGAGGGCCGTCAGCTGCGCCGCTGGCTGACCCAGCTGATCGTGACCGAGCGGGTGATCGCCGCCGAGGCACACCGGCTGGGCGTCAGCAGCGACGATGCACCCACCCTGCGCAGCGTGCTGCCGGACGCGACCGCACGGGTCGAGATCGGCAGTGTGACCGCCGCGGCCCTGTCCGACCCGCTGGCCCGGGCGCTGTACGCGTACGTGGTTGCCGACGTGACCGTGCCCGACGACGACGTCGCCGGGTATCACGCCCGCAACCCGATGCGCTTCGCGGCGGGAACCCGTACCGACCGGGGTTGGCGCAACCCCGGGCCGCCGCCGTCCCTGCAGCAGGTTCGTCCGGCGATCACGGCCCATCTGCTGGCTGCGGCGTGCCGACGCACCTTCCGGAACTGGCTCGACATGCGCCGCGCCGATCTGGTCGAACTGGCGCCCGGGTACGAGCATCCCGGCGACCCCCGGCAGCCCGATAATGTGCACAGACACTGATGTCGCACCTGACGCTGGCCCTCGATATCGGCGGCACCAAGATTGCCGCCGGCCTCGTCGACGCCGACGGAACCCTGCTGACCTCCACCCAGGAGCCCACCCCGCGCGGTGATGACCCCGAGGCGGTCTGGACGGTCACCGAACACCTGATCGCGGCGACCACGGCCGGTCACGACGTCGGCGGTGCGGGCATTGCGTGCGCCGGGCCCGTGCACCTGCCCACCGGGACCGTCAGCCCGATCAACCTGACCGCGTGGCGCGAATTCCCGATCCGCGACCGGGTGGCCGGCGTGCTGCCGGGGCTGCCCGTGCGGCTGGGCGGCGACGGCGTGTGCATGGCGCTCGGCGAGCATTGGCGGGGGGCGGGGCAGGGGGCGGCATTCGTCCTCGGCCTGGTGGTGTCCACCGGAATCGGCGGCGGCCTCGTTCTCGACGGTGCCCCGTACGTCGGGCGCACCGGCAATGCCGGCCATGTCGGGCACGTCGTCGTCGACACCGCGGGGCCGCAGTGCACCTGTGGTGGCCGCGGCTGCGCCGAGGCCATCGCCAGCGGGCCGCACCTGGTGCAGTGGGCGCGCGAAAACGGTTGGGATGCAACGCCGGCGGCCACCGCCAAGGAGTTGGCCGCCGCGGCCGCCGCTGGCGACCCGGTGGCGGTGCGGGCGTTCCGGCGGGGCGCGACGGCGGTGGCGGCCATGATCGCGTCGGTCGGTGCGGTGTGCGATCTGGACCTGGCGGTGATCGGCGGCGGGGTGGCCAAGGCGGGCCCGGTGCTCTTCGATCCCCTGCGGGAGGCGATCACGCACTACGCGGGCCTGGACTTCATCGCCGGCCTGCAGGTGGTGCCCGCGCAGCTCGGCGGCGATGCCGGCCTGGTCGGGGCGGCCGCCCTGCTGCGTGGCTCCTGATCCGTTTTGGCTGATCGGCGGGGTGCACGCTATTCTTGTCCGCGATCCACCGAAGACCGTCGGTCACCGAGCAATCGGTTGAAGGTCCGGGAACATCCCGGCGGCCCACGCAGGAGGACGAGGCAGCAACCCGCTGGACACCACAGCCAGTGGATCTTCACGCCCCGGCCGCATCCTGCGCCGGGGCGTTCGTGTTGTTACCGCTCGTTCGGTGCGAACACACACATAGCTACGCAGAAGCTTTTACTAACCGAGGAGGCATGCATGGCCAAGGCTGACAAAGCCACTGCCGTTGCAGAGATCACCGAGCAGTTCAAGGCCTCGACTGCGACCGTCGTCACCGAGTACCGCGGCCTGAGCGTGTCCAGCATGGCCGAACTGCGGCGCTCGCTGGGCTCCGGAACCACCTACACCGTCGCCAAGAACACGCTGGTCAAGCGTGCGGCGACGGAGGCGGGGGTCGAGGGCCTCGACGAACTGTTCGCCGGCCCGACCGCCATCGCGTTCATCAGCGGTGAGCCGGTCGAATCCGCGAAGGCCCTGAAGAAGTTCGCCAAGGACAACAAGGCGCTCGTCATCAAGGGCGGCTACATGGACGGCGCACCGCTGTCCGTGGCCCAGGTCGAGGCGATCGCGGACCTGGAGAGCCGCGAGGTGCTCCTGGCCAAGCTGGCCGGCGCGATGAAGGCCAACCTGTCCAAGGCCGCCGGGCTGTTCGCCGCTCCGGCATCGCAGGTCGCCCGGCTCGCCCTGGCGCTGCAGGAGAAGCGGGCCGCCGACGGGGAAACCCTGCCGGCCGCCGAGGCTCCCGCCGACGAGGCTCCGGCCGAGGTTTCAGAGGCCCCCGAGGTTGCAGAGGCCCCCGAGGCCCCCGAGACCGCAGCCGACACCGAGACAACCGAATAAACCAACAACAAACAGCACCAACCGGGTAATACCGAAAACCCTAGAAAGGACCCATCATGGCAAAACTGTCCACCGATGAACTGCTCGACGCGTTCAAGGAACTGACCCTGCTCGAGCTCTCCGAGTTCGTCAAGAAGTTCGAGGAGACCTTCGAGGTCACCGCGGCCGCCCCGGTCGCCGTTGCCGCGGCCCCGGCCGCCGGTGGCGCCGCTCCCGCCGAGGCCGGCGAAGAGCAGTCCGAGTTCGACGTCATCCTCGAGGGTGCCGGCGACAAGAAGATCGGCGTCATCAAGGTCGTCCGCGAGATCGTCTCCGGCCTGGGTCTCAAGGAGGCCAAGGACCTCGTCGACGGCGCTCCCAAGCCGCTGCTCGAGAAGGTCAACAAGGACGCCGCCGAGGACGCCAAGGCCAAGCTCGAGGCCGCCGGCGCCACGGTCACCGTCAAGTAGTTCACAGCTCTACCGCAAGGAGCCCCCGGACGTCCGGGGGCTCCTTCGTTTCTCCGGGTCAGCCCCAGCCCGCCGCCACCATCGAGGCGGCCAGCCGCTCCGGTGAATCACCCATGGCCACCAGAAGATTCGCCAGGAGCCGGCCGAGCACCGAGATCAGCGCGCCGCCATCGACGGCGTCGCCGTAGTACCCGGCGAGTTCGAGCATGACGTAACCGTGGATCGTGCTCCAGAACTGCGCCGAGGTCGACACCACCGCCGCGTGATCGTCGGCCGCCGCGGCGGTGATCCGTCCCGCCGTCATGCAGCGGTGCACCACCGCCGTCAGCTTCGCGAATGCCGCGTAGTGCGCCTCGATGTCCCCGGCCGAGGCGGTCAGCACGTTGCGGGCCGGGGCGTCGATCCCGTGGGCGCTGGTGCTGCCGAACATCAGCCGGTACAGGTGCGGCCGCCTGATCGCGAACCGCCGGTAGGCGGTTCCGCAGGTGATCAGGTCGGCGACCGGATCATCGGTCTCGCCGACGGTGATCGCGGCGTCGAACTGGCGCCGGCCCTCTTCGGCGACCTCGGCGATCAGTCCCCGCATGCCGCCGAAGTGCGTGTAGACCATCATCGTCGAGGTCCCTGCCGCCGCGGCCACCTTTCTGACCTGCAGGGCGTCCGGGCCGTGGTCGTCGAGCAGGCCGACGGCGGCGCGCAGCATTTCCGCGCGGGGGTCCGGCCCCGTCGCCGCCATTGCAGTTCTCGAGTCCATCGCCGTCCTGGAGTCCGACCGCCGTCCTTGAATCCGTCGTTGCCATGGTCGCACTCCGGGCGTACGGTCTGGAGAGCACCCGAATAACAATGTTATGAAGGGATCCCATGACCACGATCGAGAACCGCCCCGACGTCGTCGAAAACCCCTACCTGGAGGGTTACCTGGCGCCGGTGGACACCGAGATCACCGTCGAGGCGGCCGACCTCGAGGTCACCGGCTCCATCCCCGACCACCTCGACGGCCGGTACCTGCGCAACGGCTCCAACCCGGTGGGCAAGGTGAACCCCGCGATCCAGCACTGGTTCCTCGGCGACGCCATGGTGCACGGCCTGGCACTGCGCGACGGCAAGGCGCAGTGGTACCGCAACCGGCTGGTGCGCACCCCGGCGGTGTCGCGGGTGCTGGGCGAACGACCGGTGCCCGGGCTGGATCCCCGGGCCGGCATGTTGGGCGTCGGACCCAACACCAATGTGCTGACCCACGCCGGGCAGACGCTGGCGCTGGTCGAGGGCGGTGGCGCGCAGTACCGGCTGACCGAGGACCTCGACACGCTGGGCACCTGCGACTTCGGCGGCACGCTGTTCGGCGGCTACACCGCACACCCGCACCGAGACCCGAGAACCGGTGAGCTGCACGCGGTTTCCTACTCGGCGGCGCGTGGCCACACCGTCCAGTACTCCATCATCGACACCACCGGCCGCGCGCGCCGCACGGTCGACGTCGAGGTGGCCGGCTCGCCGATGATGCACGATTTCTCGCTGACCGACGACTACGTCGTCATCTACGACCTGCCGGTCACCTTCGACGCTGCCGAGATGGCTCCCGGCGTCGCCCCCAAATGGCTGCAGGCGCCCGTCCGACTGGCCCTGCAGGCACTGGTCGGCAGGGTCCGGGTGCCCGATGCGCTGACCACCCGGATGAACGCCGAGACCCGCCGTCCGGCGCGGATGCCGTTCTCCTGGAACGAGAAGTATCCGGCCCGGATCGGGGTCATGTCGCGCAGCGCCGTCGAGGACGGCGGTCAACCCCCGGTCCGGTGGTTCCAGATCGAGCCGTGCTACGTGTTCCACCCGCTCAACGCCTACACCGAGGACCGCGCCGGGCACGAGATGCTGATCCTCGACGTGATCCGGCACGACCGGATGTTCGACCAGGATCGGCGCGGGCCGGGGGAGAGCAACGCGACGCTGGACCGCTGGGAGATCGACCTCACCGCGGGCTCGGTGCATACCGAGACACGCGACGACCGGGGTCAGGAATTCCCGCGGATCAACGAGGCGCTCACGGGCACGCGGCACCGGTTCGGCTACACCGTGGGCCTCGACGGCGGGTTCGGCGGCGGCAAGGAACTGCGCACCGCCGTGTACAAGCACGACTACAACACCGGTGCGGCGCAGAGTGCAGCGCTGCCGGACCGGCTGTGGGTCGGCGAGATGGTCTTCGTCGCCGACCCCGATCCCCGGGGCGAGGACGACGGAGTCCTGCTCGGATATGGGCTGGACCGCGAGACGGACCGCGGCCAGCTGCTGATCCTCGATGCGCCGACGCTGGAGACCCGTGCCACGGTGCAGCTGCCGCAGCGCATTCCGATGGGGTTCCACGGCAACTGGTGTCCCAGGTAGTGACAAACTCAGTGCCGGATTTCGCCGTGCGCTACAGTGACTCAAGCCACAGGTCGAGCTGGGCGATCGTCGCTGATCATCGGAAGGAATTCGCGTGGGTATTGGCATCCAGGTGGAGGGGCTGACCAAGTCCTTCGGGTCCCAGCGAATCTGGGAAGACGTCACGATGGATATTCCGTCCGGTGAGGTCAGCGTGCTCCTGGGGCCGTCGGGTACCGGTAAGTCGGTGTTCCTGAAGTCCCTGATCGGTCTGCTGCGCCCGGAGCGCGGCAAGATCATCGTCGACGGCACCGACATCATCCAGTGCTCGGCCAAGGAGCTCTACGAGATCCGCACGCTGTTCGGCGTGATGTTCCAGGACGGCGCGCTGTTCGGCTCGATGAACATCTACGACAACACCGCATTCCCGCTTCGTGAGCACACGAAGAAGAAGGAATCCGAGATCCGCCAGGTCGTGATGGAAAAGCTGGACCTGGTGGGTCTGGCCGGCGACGAGAACAAGTTCCCCGGTGAGATCTCCGGCGGTATGAAGAAGCGCGCCGGGCTGGCGCGCTCGCTGGTGCTGGACCCGCAGATCATTCTCTGCGACGAGCCGGACTCCGGTCTGGACCCGGTTCGTACCGCCTACCTGTCGCAGCTGCTGATCGACATCAACGCGCAGATCGACGCGACCGTCCTGATCGTGACGCACAACATCAACATCGCCCGCACCGTGCCGGACAACATGGGCATGCTGTTCCGCAAGCACCTGGTGATGTTCGGGCCGCGTGAGGTCCTGCTGACCAGCGAGGAGCCCGTCGTCAAGCAGTTCCTCAACGGCCGCCGGATCGGCCCCATCGGCATGTCCGAGGAGAAGGACGAGTCGCAGATGGCCGAGGAGCAGGCCATGCTCGACGCCGGTCATCATGACGGTGGCGTCGACGAGATCGAGGGCGTGCCACCGCAGTTGACGCCGACGCCGGGTATGCCCGAGCGTCAGGCGGTCGGCCGTCGTCAGCAGCGGGTGCGCGAGATCCTGCACACCCTGCCCCCGGCCGCGCAGGAAGCCATCCGGGACGAACTCGACGGCACCCATAGGTTCCCGGTGCACCAGTTCGCCACCGATACCGCTTCGCCGAGCCGCGACAACGGCTGATCGGCCACTTCTCTGCCGGTGCCGGTGGCGCCGGCTACTTCTGCTGTCCCCGTCGTCGATACGCGGTGATTTGTGGAAGTGGGATCTTTGCCACGGGTTGCGCATCCTAGCAAAGCGTGAGAGCCTCGCCTAATTCAGCGAACCGCGTACTTTTTGCAATTTGCTGAGTTATCTTCAACACGGCGGGGGTCAGTGCAGAAGGGTGCCAAATGTCGGGTTTGGCTGTTGATGGTCGCCATCGTGGTTCATTTGTCGGTACCGGATGTTCTCCGGGTGTCGAATCGCCCTGCGCCGTAACCTGATTGCCCATTTTTCCCGGGCGACGGTTGACGAGTCCCCTCCGCTCGGGAGCTGGAATCCACCACCTGCTGTGTGCGCTTCGGCGCTGCCGCCGGTTGGTGCGGCCCACCTGAATCCGTCTTCCTTTCCCCATTCGCGCGTTCGCGCACATCTCTTGGCGCAGTTCAGATCAGCAGGAGTTCGACGTGGCAGTGACCAAGCAGCAAAAATCCTGGCTCCCCGTGGGCGTCGTCAGCGCAGGGGTGGGCCTCGTGCTTGCCGTGGCGCCCATCGCGATGGCGACCACCGGGACCGAAGGCGACAGCGGAGGCACCGCCGCGGTCGACCAGAACACGTCCAGTGGCGCTACCGCCGGGACCAAGGCCGATGCGACGGGTTCGGCCGGGGCTCCCACGGGTACCGCCGGGGCTGCCACGGCCTCAACTGGTGACAAGACCGACACGGCGGCCGACACCGACGACACGTCGGGCGGTGTCGGTGAGGACGACGACACCGACAGCGCGACCGAGCCGAGTACCGGGGGCACCGCGTCGGAGGCAGCGGCCGCGAGCGCCACCGTCGGCGCCACCGAAACCGCCGCCCCCACCGAAACGGCCACCGAGACGGAGACCGAGACCGCCACCGAGACGGCCAGCCCGACCACCGAGGCGGCCGCCGAGGCCGAGACCGGCGTCGTGGTCGAGACCGGAGCCGGCGTCGCCCCCGAGGCGCGGACCGACCCATCGGCCACGCAGTCCGCCGAGGTGGCGGCATCGCCGACGGCCAGCGCGGAACCCGAAGCCGCCGCCGCGGACGACACCAGCGCAGACGAGAAGACCGAGACCTCGGCCCCGACGGCCGAGCTGGTGGCCGAGACGGTTGCCGCGCTGGCCGCGACGGCCGAGCAGTCCGACACGGATGCCGCCGAGGCGGCTCCGGCCGCGGCGACGCTGGTGATGACAGCGGCCACCAGCGATCTGACGTCGGTCGCCAGCAGCCCGAATCTGGTCAGTCTGCTCGGTTCACTGGTGTTCGGGATGTGGACCGCTGTCCTGCGGCTGTTCGAGGGATTCCCGTCGTTGCCCGCCGGCAGCACCGTCAACGTCCGTCAGTCGTCGCTGACGATCGACGTGGCCGGCGGAACCACGGTCCCGGCCTACTGGTATTTCCCCGCCGACGCCAACCCCGACCGACTGATCGTCCTTCAGCACGGCTTCCTGGCCAGTGCTCCGATGTACAGCTACACCGCCGCGACCCTGGCGCAGAACACCCACAGCATCGTCGTCACCCTGTCGCTGAGTTCGAACTTCCTGGACGCCGACGGTGCCTGGATCGGCGGTGACGCGCTGCAGCGTGCGTTCGCCAAGCTGCTCGAGGGCAACCGGACCGAGTTGACGCGGAGTGCCACCGCCGCGGCCGGGCACACTGTCGTGCTACCCACCGAGTTCGTCCTCGCCGGTCATTCCGCCGGCGGTGGTTTCGCTCTCGGCGTGGCCAATCATCTGGATGCCGCCGCTATGAGCAACCTGGCCGGGATCCTGATGTTCGACGGGGTGGCGATGGGCACCGTGACCGCCACCGAACTGATCTCGTCGCTGCCGGCCGACCTGCCGATCATGCAGATCGCCGGGCTGTCCTACGGCTGGAACCTGTACGGCGACACCACGCTGGCGTTGTCCCAGGCCAGGCCAGGTCAGTTCAACGGCGTCGAATTGAGCTGGGGCCGGCACATGGACAGCATGCAGAGCGGCAACGCGTTCGTCGGCATCTTCGTCCTGTCGCTCCTGGAGTTCTCGCTCCCGCAGAATGTCGATGCCATCCAGTCCCTGGCGTCGACATATGTGAACAAGATGTTCACCGGCGCCACCGACTACGGCACCCCCGGTCAGACGTTCACCATCTCCACGGCGCACGGAACGGCCACTGCGTTGCCACTGCCGGGTTCGGCGGGATCGCTCTGGATCCTCGATGCGCTGCTGAAGAGCGCCTACCTCTTCGTTATCCGCCTTGCGCAGGAATTGGCACTGGGCACGGAATCCTCGGTCGCGACGTCGGTATGAGGGGAGCTCGGATCAACGACATCAGGACCGGCGTGAACACTTGACGGAACGCGCCGGAGCCGTCAATCTGTTGGGCAGCATGTTCGTGTGGTCCAGGAGTAACGGTGGCGTAGAGGTGGCCAGCCAGCCAGCGCGTCCGTCGCTCGATCCACCCGGATGCTGTATGCACGGCATTTGAGGAATGCCCGGTTGGTGAAATATCCGACCGTGCGCTATCGTTGGACGTTGCGCTGGCTGCCTCCTGCCCACTCACCGTTCCGACCTGCACTGGCCTGAGTTCTGCTCAGTCATCTCGTTGCGTGCCGTGGTCCGGTTGCCATCCAGCCGAACCGACGCAGATTAAGCGGCTCCACGCCCGGCTCACCGCCGGTGCCGAAGGTCGCGTGAGGTGCTGGAAGGACGCATCTTGGCAGTCTCCCGCCAGACAAGTTCCGCTTCTACTTCTTCTCGAACGAGCTCCGTTCCCGGGGCGCCCGATCGCATTTCCTTCGCCAAGCTCCGCGAACCCCTCGAGGTTCCGGGGCTGCTCGACGTCCAGACCGAGTCGTTCGAGTGGCTGATCGGCTCGCCGGCGTGGCGTGAGCGAGCGATCGAGCGCGGCGAGGTCGACCCCAAGGGCGGTCTCGAAGAAGTGCTCGACGAGCTGTCGCCCATCGAGGACTTCGCCGGCAACCTGTCGCTGACCTTCTCCGATCCGCGCTTCGACGAGGTCAAGATGCCCGTCGACGAGTGCAAGGACAAGGACCAGACCTACGCGGCGCCGCTGTTCGTCACCGCTGAGTTCATGAACAGCGAGAGTGGCGAGATCAAGAGCCAGACCGTGTTCATGGGTGACTTCCCGATGATGACCGAGAAGGGCACCTTCATCATCAACGGCACCGAGCGTGTCGTGGTGAGCCAGCTGGTCCGCTCGCCTGGTGTGTACTTCGACGAGACCATCGACAAGTCCACCGAGAAGACGCTGCACAGCGTCAAGGTGATCCCCGGCCGCGGTGCGTGGCTGGAGTTCGACGTCGACAAGCGCGACACCGTCGGTGTGCGCATCGACCGCAAGCGCCGCCAGCCGGTCACCGTGCTGCTCAAGGCGCTGGGCTGGACCAGCGAAGAGATCCGCGAGCGGTATGGCTTCTCCGAGATCATGATGGGCACCCTGGAGAAGGACAGCACCTCCAATCAGGACGAGGCGCTGCTGGACATCTACCGCAAGCTGCGCCCGGGCGAGCCCCCGACCAAGGAGTCCGCGCAGACCCTGCTGGAGAACCTGTTCTTCAAGGACAAGCGCTACGACCTGGCCCGCGTGGGCCGCTACAAGGTCAACAAGAAGCTGGGCCTGAACACCGACAAGCCGGTCGGCAGCGGGTCCAACACGCTGACCCCGGAGGACATCGCCGCCACCATCGAGTACCTGGTGCGTCTGCACCTCAACTCGCAGACCGGCCAGGCCACCCCGATGACCGCCCCCGGCGGCGTCGAGGTGCCCGTCGAGGTCGACGACATCGACCACTTCGGCAACCGTCGGCTGCGCACCGTCGGCGAGCTGATCCAGAACCAGATCCGGGTCGGCCTGTCCCGCATGGAGCGCGTCGTCCGCGAGCGGATGACCACCCAGGACGTCGAGGCGATCACGCCGCAGACCCTGATCAACATCCGTCCCGTCGTGGCGGCCATCAAGGAGTTCTTCGGCACCAGCCAGCTGTCGCAGTTCATGGACCAGAACAACCCGCTGTCCGGCCTGACCCACAAGCGTCGCCTGTCGGCGCTGGGCCCCGGCGGTCTGTCCCGTGAGCGCGCCGGCCTCGAGGTCCGCGACGTGCACTCGAGCCACTACGGCCGGATGTGCCCGATCGAGACCCCGGAAGGCCCGAACATCGGCCTGATCGGATCGCTGTCGGTGTACGCGCGGGTCAACCCGTTCGGCTTCATCGAGACGCCCTACCGGAAGGTGTCCGGCGGTGTCGTCACCGATCAGATCGACTACCTGACCGCCGACGAGGAGGACCGCCACGTCGTGGCGCAGGCCAACTCGCCGCTGGACGGTGCGGGCCACTTCACCGAGGACCGCGTGCTGGTCCGCCGTAAGGGCGGCGAGGTCGAGTACGTCTCGTCCGCCGAGGTGGACTACATGGACGTCTCGCCGCGCCAGATGGTGTCGGTGGCCACGGCCATGATCCCGTTCCTCGAGCACGACGACGCCAACCGCGCCCTGATGGGTGCCAACATGCAGCGCCAGGCGGTTCCGCTGGTGCGCAGCGAGGCCCCGCTGGTCGGCACCGGCATGGAGCTACGTGCCGCCATCGACGCCGGTGACGTCGTC
>Ga0116193_1002841_pt1 | contig 12812 bp, 10 predicted proteins | sample AD_UKC115_MetaG_FD_89892 | JGI IMG/M metagenome (GOLD analysis project Ga0116193, IMG submission 89892) | Active sludge microbial communities of municipal wastewater-treating anaerobic digesters from Hong Kong - AD_UKC115_MetaG | ecosystem: Engineered > Bioreactor > Anaerobic > Digestate... | reverse complement strand
GTACGTGCTGGCGGGCGTCGCCCCGTAGATCTCGTCCGTCGTGACGATGCCGGTCCACTTGCCCAGTTCCTCGGCCTTCATGAGGTTGCTTTTGAGCGGCTGTCCATCTGGCGTCTGGCCCAGCATGCCGTTATCCGTCTTGGCGCCGCAGGAAAGGGCCGTGCCCGAGGCGGCCGAGTCGGTCACGGGCGCATTGGCCGAGTACGTTGAGGCAAACGCGGTGTAATCACATTTCTGGAAGTTCATTTTCCCAGCCGGCCCAGTCGTGACCGCGCGCGCCGCGCACATGGTGTTCAGGCCCATGCCGTCGCCAATCATCATGATGATGTTCTTGGGCTTGCCCTCTTTGGAGCACGTCAAGGGCGTATCCGTCGGCGGCATATACGAGACACTGAGGGTGACAAGTTCCGATTCCGATTTACCTTTGGCATGCACGCCGACACAGACACTTGCCATTAACACGGCCATCACAACAATCACCACCGAAAATTTGCGCATGAACTTATCCTTTCTCAACTCCGAACAGTGCGGAGCAATGTTTCCCTCTACAGTACCATATTTCATCTCGAAATGCCTGAATTGTTCTGAATTGTTCTGTAATATTGATTCTAGTTTCAGGTAATATGATTGAAATCAGCACTGGGAGTTGATGCGATGAAAACAAAGAAGAACGTTACCAAACTCTACATCGAAGAACTCGAACGCCCGCTGCCCGCCCCGGCCACCGTCACGACGCTCGCGCTTGGAGAAGAATGTTTCTGTGGTGGAAAAAAAGCAACCACACTAGCCATCGGCGAGGAGGCAAGCTGATTTGGAGCAAAAGGGCGGCGGATCCTGGACAAAGACAGTGGGCATTCTGGCGGCGGGCGCGGCTGTTTCTCTTGTTGTGTTAACCTTCGACGGCTCAGAAAAGTTTCTGGAGCAATGGCTAATTGCTATGTTTCCATTTGGTGCAACATTGGCCGTTGCATGGTTCTTGAGTAAATTTGCAGAAAACGCCAAGACAGCCGGAGCTATCACCGGAGCGGTTCTGTTCCCATTCTCCTTTTTGTTGGGATCTGCGGTGGCCAGAAATTGCCCGCCTGTTGCGGCGTTTGTGTCTGGCAGTATCGCTTTACTTGGCGGAATCGTTTTTGTTGTCAGCCTCACGGTCTGCACTATCTCGAGCGCTTCACGGCGCCGATATTCTGAGAACGAAGTTGCCAGTAATCTACCCGCCGCAAAGGCCGTACCGGAATCAGTTCCGCTGTGGCGCAGCCGAACCGCCGCCATCCTTCTAATATGCGTCCTGATCTCCATAGGTCTTTCCTTTCGAAGCTATGTGAATGCAATGGTAGAGAATTTTGAAACCGCTCTCTTCTTTGCTATTTTTCCGTACGTCCTAATCTTCGGCCTGACTCTCGTGGCGAGCCTTCTCACAGACGCGGCGCGACCGGCAGGAAGTGCTAGCGGCATCTTCTTTTTTGTCATGACGTTCGGATTGAACGCTTTTCTTTTGTCCTTCCTTCTTCAGAAATTTGGCGCCGAAAACACCATTTTGCCGTTTCTGTTTCGTTTGCTTTTCAATCCCCTTCTTACGAGCATCACGATTTACCTTATATGCCTGTTGTTTGCGGTAATGATTGGCCGCCATCATCGAAAACATCTTGCTCCGCCTGCGCACAATGAACCCTTAGGTTAGTAATTACAGTGTCGGTGATAATCGCAGCCTCGGCCTCTGATCCCGAAGCGGCTCGCGTGTCCGCTGAACTGCGCGCTCGCGATATTAGCGTCACCTTTCTTGATACGACGGCGTTTCCTGAAACGAGCCACCTCTCCATTGGCCAAACACGCCTGGATGTTCCAACCTCCGTGTATGTCCGGCAACTGGCGTGGCATCCGTTGTCGCCTGGCCATGAGGCTGACTTGGCGGAGCGTCCACGTGGGCTGATTGCGCAGTGCGAGGAGAAGCGGGCGATGCTCGAATCGCTGCTGCTGATGCTTCAACAGCAGGGCTCTGCCCTTATCAATAGTCTGGAAGCCAACTATCAGCACCGGCGCAAACCGTACCAGCTCGCTCTGCTCGAAGGGCGCGGCCTGCCTGTGCCGCGGTGGTTGGCGACCAACAACCCCGACCACGTCCGCGAGTTTGTGCGTTCCGTTGGGCAGGCTGTGTACAAACCGCTGGCGGGCGGCGCGACAGTCCGCTTGGTTGAGAAACGCGACCTGTCTAAGCAGCGTCTGGCGGCGCTGGCCGTCGCGCCCGTTCTGTTCCAGGAGTACATCCGAGGCGCGGCTGTCCGCGCGTACGTCGTGGGACGGCGCGTTGTAGCGGCGGCCGAAATCCATTCGTCTGAGATCGACTATCGCCGCGATGAAGCCGCGGTTGTCCCGACGCGTGTGTCGCGTGCCGAACGCGCCGCTTGCTTCGCCGCCGCGCGCGCCTGCGGCATGGCGTTCACCGGGGTCGACCTCATCCGACACGCTGCAGGCTTTCACATTCTGGAGTGCAACCCCTCCCCCATGTTCGCCACTTTTGAAGAAAAAACGGGGCAGGATGTGGCGGGGCCGTTGAGTGAATTTCTGGGAATGCCAATCTCCTGATTGGCAAGGAACGTAGCCGGATCTGCCGCCAAGAGCTTAAATAGGCAGTATCCTATAAGAACGCGATGGAGCCAATTCAGGAGATTGGCGTTCCCAAAGCGTCTCGTTTCGCATTTTACATTTCCCATTTCGCACTGCCTTGGGGTAGTATGAGCACAACTACTGAAACCGTCATAGGTTAGCCATATGCTTAAACGCCTCTTGTGTATCTGCCTGTGTCTTTGCTGTACCGCTATTTGGGCTCAGGAAGTCTCTGACGCTCCGCTTTCCTTCTGGGAGCGGGCTACGTTGTACCGGGATGAGTGGGGGACGCCGCATGTGTATGCGGATGATTTCCGGGCGCTGGGGTTCGCGTTTGGATATGCGCAGGCGGGCGACCATTTGCAGCAGATGCTGGTGGCCTATCGGATCGCCAATGGGCGCGCGGCCGAGATCTTCGGCGAGCTCTACGCCGAGTCGGATGAGTTTTCGCTCAAGATGGGACACGCGATGCTGGCGCGGAGCGCCTACAATCGCCTGGACCCTGACACACGCGACATCTGCGAAGGCTTTGCGATGGGCGTGAACGCGTGGATCGTGGAGCACCCTGAACAGGCGCCTGCCTGGGCCGATGGCGTCAATCCCGAAGACCCGCTGGCGCTGCTGCATTGCTATCTGATGAGCCTGGCGCCGTTTGATTTGCCGGACGTTTTCTGCCGATTGCCGGGGGCCATCACCGGCAACGCCTGGGCGGTCGCGCCGCAGAATTCGGCTACCGGCGAATCATTGCTCGTCATCAATCCCCACACGACCTACGACGGCCCGTTTCAGTGGTACGAGGCCCATCTGGCGTGTCAGGACATGAACATGGCGGGCGCCACGCTGTTCGGGCTGCCGCTCATCCTTCAGGGTCACAACGAAAATCTGGGCTGGGCTCTGTCGCCCAACGAGCCGGATTTCGCCGACATCTACACAGAGACATTTAGGGTTGACGGCGTCATGCGCGACCCCAAATCCATTATGGAGAGTTTTGCGCCATCGCCGGAGATGATGGCGCAGATGGCGGTGATGGCCAATTCGCGCCCGTATTATGTGTGGACGCCCGAAGGCCTGGTCGAGCGCGCGGTGCCGTGTATGGATACACAGCGCGGCCCCATCATCAGCATCCAGAACGGACGCATGTGGTCCTATAGCGTGGGCGGATATTTTGATTTGGAGGCTATGGACCAGTTGCTGGCAATGGCGCGCGCCCAGGACCTCACCTCGTTCCAGGCGGCGCTCACGATGCACCAGCTCCCTTGTTTCCATGTAATTTATGCCGACCGGACGGGCAACATCTTCTATCTCTACAATGCCAAGATGGCCCATAAGGCCGTGTCGCAGATACCGGCGAATCCCGAAGAAGAGGGCGCCCAATCGATCATTGTGGATTGGACCAAACCGGTCCCCGGTGACGACCCGCTGTATGCGTGGGGCGACGCCGTTGCCATCAGCACGCTGCCGGCATTTTCCAATCCGGCGGCCGGATATCTGCAGGCCTGCGGTACGCCGCCGTGGGCTGTCACCGATGAGACCAAGCTGGACCCGAAGACGCTGCCGGAGTGGTTCTCGCGCGACGCCGACACGTATCGCGCGCAGCGCGTGCGGCGACTGCTGGCAATGGGCAAACGCTCCTTTTACGATTGTCAGTCGATGCTGTACGACGTGTCGGCGCCGCTGGCCATGGAGATGGTGCCGAAACTCACAGAGGCGGCCGACCAGATGCCCGATTATGTGGCGCAGGCGCATCCGGACCTGCCAGCCTTCGTCGAGTTGTTGCGAAAATGGAACTGCCTGGCCGATGCCGGCAGCGACGGCATGACGCTGTTTCACCTGTGGTGGACGGTACTGAACACGCTGCGCCCGAACACCGTGCCCACAGAAGCCGATCTGGTCGCGGCGCTGCGCGCGGACGCCGCTCCGTACCATGAGCTGTTGCTCAATGCGGCGGCCGACGCGGCGCGCATGATGCGCAACGAGTTCAACTCGCTCACCATCCCATGGGGCGAGGTGCACACGGTCAAGCGCGGCGAACATGAAGTGGCCGTCGCGGGCGCCATGAGCGGGCAGCCGCTGTTTGTGGCCTCCGATACCGCCTACGACGGCCGCCGCTGGCGCGCCACCTATGGGTACGGGTACGCGATGGTCGTGGCTTTCGGCGACAAGCCGCGCGCGGAGAGTGTCTTGGCGTTTGGCACGTCCGAGGATCCCGAATCGCCGCATTTTGCCGATCAGCTCACGCTCATGACCAAGCGTGGGTTCAAGACGGCCTGGTATCAACTCGACGACGTTCAACGCAACGCGGCCACAGCATGCGGGCGCATCCTCTATCTTCGGCCGCAGGGCATGGAAGGTCTGGTCTGCCTGCGCGCGCCGTCGCCGGTGGAGGCCAAGCTGAAGTCGTCCACGGCGCCGGCGGCGCCATTGCCTGAAGGACTGGCCCCCTATTCGCTGTATTTGGCCTGCGCCACCGACCAGCCCGATGTGCCGGTGGATATTGCCTTGGAGTTGTACGTACCGTCGGTCATTTGTGCCGATGAAAACCTCGACAAGCTGGCCGTGTACGCATGCGATGAGTCGGGGCAATGGATGGCGCTGGAAGCGCAGCGGGCGGACGCGGCCACGCGCACGTTCTTTGCCCAGGACGCCGCGCCGCGTACCTACGTCATCGCCGGTTCGCCTTTGTACCGTTTGGGCGAACTGGTGATCCCCGGAAAAACGGACGCCAAGCCCGAACCGTCTGCTGCGGAACCGTTGCCGACGGAAACCGTCACCGACGCACCTGCGGTTACCGTCCTGCCGCCGCATGAGGTAAAGCCCATGCTGAACCCAAACGCCGTTCTGGTCCCGCGGCAAGCCGAGGACGCGGCGACCATGAAGGAGCCGCCCACGGGACCGTCCGCCCTGCCCACCGAAGCCCCTCCCCCACCGGAAAAAACCGCGCCCGAACTGCCGCAACTGGACATTAAAGGCAAATCTGACCCCAAGCCCAGCGGCGTGAGAAAGAATTTTTCAGGGCGCCCAAAAGCTACGACGTAATGGGAGCTATGCGAAGAATGGGAGTTATGGGAGCTCTTTCCCCATATCATTTCCCATACCTCCCATACTTCCCATTTCTCCCATAGCCCAAAGGGCAACCTATCCTTTCAGGCCGCTCATGGTGATGCCTTCGATGAAAGTCTTCTGGGCGAAGAAGAAGAGGACAACGATCGGCGCGACCACCAGGGTTGAGGCTGCCATCAGGAGATTCCAGGGCGTGCCGCCTTGCATGCTCTGGAAGAATTGCAGGCCCAGCGCAAGGGTGAAGTTCTTCTGATCAATCAGGTAGATGAGCGGTCCCATGAAATCGTTCCAGCAGTAGAGGAAGTGGAACAGGGCGACCACGGCCAGGGCCGGGCGCGACAGGGGCAGAATGACGCGCCATAAGGTGCCAAACTCGGTGCATCCGTCGATGCAGGCCGCGTCGGAAAAATCTCGCGGGATCGTCAAAAAGAACTGACGCAGCAGGAACACACTGAACGCGCTGGCGCCCAGCCAGGCAGGCACCCACAACGGGCGGAACGTGCCGATCCAGTGCAGCTCACGAAACACGCTGTACATCGGCACCATCGTAACCGGAAACGGGATCATCATTGTGGCCAGCAGGATCAGGAAGACCTTGTCGCGCCCCTTCCATTCGATGCGGGAGAACCCGTAGGCGACGATGCTGCTGCTGACGACCGTGCCCAGCGTGGCCAGTATGGCGATGATCAAAGTGTTCTGCGCGTAGTGGAGAAACGGCACGTAGTTGACGGCCTTGGCGTAATTGGCCCACATGACCGGATCGGGAATCCATTCCGGCGGCATGCGCATGGTTTGCCCGAGCGGCTTGAGCGAGGTGGAAATCATCCAGATCAACGGAAACAGAAAAACCACGCTGCCCGCGATGAGAACGGCGTGAGTGAACACAGCCCCCAGCTTGCGGCGAACGACGTAATTAGCAGGGACGAGCGCTTCGTTTGTAGGTCTGAGCTCCAGCTCGGACATCAGATGTTTTCTATTTTTCACGTCCGAGCTGGAGCTCAGACCTACATCGTTATTGGCCATAGTGGAGGTGCCTCCGGCTGATGCGATGAAAGATGAGAGTGAGGGTGATGATCACGATGAACAGGAACCAGGCCATGGCGCAGGCGTACCCCATGCGAAGATAGCGAAACGCGGTGTGATATAGATACATCGAATAGAACATGGTGGAGCGGGCCGGGCCACCTTCGCCGCTGCTGATGACATATGGCAAGGCAAAGACCTGCATGGCCGTAATAATGCCCATCGTGACGTTAAAAAAGATGGCGGGCGACAGCAGGGGCAGCGTGATGTGCCGAATCTTGGACCAGGCGCGCGCGCCGTCGAGCTCGGCCGCTTCATAGAGCTGGACGGGAATGTCCTGCAAGGCAGCAAGGTAGATGACCATGGCATGGCCGACGCCCCACAGGCTCATGAGTACGATGGCCGGTTTTGACCAGGTGATCGATTGCAGCCATGCAGGTGCCTGAACGCCCAGCGGCTTGAGGAGCGTGTTCAGCACGTGATTGATGACGCCGTATTCGCCGTTGAGCATCCACATCCAGAGGATGCCGAGCGCCACCAACGGCGTCAGCGACGGCAGGAAAAATATGGTCCGATAGATGGCCATGCCGCGCACGCCCGTGTTGAGCAGAAGCGCCAGCGCAATCGCTACAAGCGTCGAGAGCGGCAGGAACAAAACGGTAAAGTAGACGGTGTTCCCGAGCGACTTCCAAAAGACAGGGTCCTGCGCCATCTCCTGATAATTAAGCCCGCCAATATACACGGGCGGCCTCAGGACCGAATAGTCGCACAGGCTGTAGAAGAACGAAGCGACCAGCGGATAGGCCACGAAAATGAGGAAGCCGATGATCCAGGGTGCGATGAAGATGAGGCCGTTGCGGAGGTTTCGGCGTTCGCGCGGGGTCATGGCCGGGTCTCCTGTTGGGCCGCCTCGCGTTTCTCGACGACCTGCTGGACGCGCGCCCACTTCTTTGACACTTGGTTTTGCACGTGCTTGACGAGGTGTTCGGGCGTATCCAAACCATTCATGATCTTGTCGATGGCCGGCGTGATTTCATCGCTGTACTCATAAAAGATGAGCAGGTCGGGCAGACAATAGGCGTTCGGGCTTGAGCCCAGATCCATAAACAGCTTGATGTTAGGATTGGGGTGTCTGGCCACAAAGTCCGGGCTGACGTTCTTGAGCGGCGAGAACTTCCACTGGTCGATATTCAGCTGTTCGATTTCCTTTTGCTGATACAGAAACTGGATGAACTCGAAGGCTTCGTCGGGGTGGCGCGATCCGACCGGAATCGATATCGAGTCGCACTGGGCGACTGTTACATAATCCAGGCCCGGCACAGCGGTTGGAAACGGCGCGGCTCCCCATTCTAGGTCCGGCGCGTACTGCGAGATAAAATTGGCCATCCAGACGCCCTGCAAGATCATGGCGATCTTGCCCGTGAAAAAGGGATTCTGCGGCGACGCAAATTGGCCTGACGCGCCACTGCGGAACCGGCGCAGGCGATCGACGCCGTAGCGGTCTGCATAGCTCTTGATCCACTGCAACGTGGCAAGATTTTCGGGTGTATCAAACGTGATGTTGTGGCCATCCCACAGCCGGCCACCGAACCAGGCGCTCCACGCGTAAGGCCACCAGTTCGGTTCGGCAGGCGAAAAGCCAAGCTGAACGATGTTGCCGTTCGCGTCATATTTGGTCAGCTTCTGCGCCATCTCATCGAGTTCGGCCAACGTGCGCGGCGGCCGTTCCGGATCGAGGCCGGCTTCGCGGAACAGTTTCTTGTTCCAGTGCAGACTGCATGTGGCCGGCGTCGTCGGCAAGCCGTACAGCTCGCCCTTGTATTTGTTCATCACAATGAACACATCAATGAAATCGCTCTCGGACATGCCGGCCTTTTCCATGAACGGGCGCAACGGCATCAGCGCGCCCTTCTCCGCGTACGGCGGGATGGCCTGATTCCACAAACCAACGATATCGGGCGGTTCACCCCCGGCGATAGCCACCAGGGTCTTGCGGTCGATTTGGCTGGTAGTGATGAGGTCGACGAAGATGCGGTCCTGGCTGGCGTTGAACCGGTCGACGACGTTGCGGATGGCCTGGCCTTCGACCCCAGTCCATTTCTCCCAGTACGTGACGCGGAGCCGTCCGTTGACGTATTCGTCCTGCGGCTCTGGAATGAGGAAATCGCAGGCGCTGAAACAAATCAACACGCCCACGGAGGCTAATAAAGCCAGTGAAATCGGCGGCTTGTGCCCACCAATGGTTGCAATAAAGCGGCTCATCGGGAGCATTAAATCATGTTGGGGACTCCGAGGCAAATTGTTCGTCCTAACAAAAAAATCGGCCAATGGAATAACTTCTGTAACAAAAAATGCTATAAGTAGTAAAGGTTTTATGGAAGAATGGCTGGGGAGACTCGTCATGAACAACACCAAACTCTTTTCTGTACTCATACTCTTCTCGGTGGCTCTGTGCGGCATGGCCCATGGCGTCGTGGTGGAAGGGATTTATCTGCCGCCGGTAAGTGCAAAGGCCCTGGAGTCAGCGCTGCATCCCCTGGCGCCAGAAATCCTCGCATCATACGTCAACCGAATCTCAAAGACGCATGTGTTTGATCAGTTCGCGGGACAGAATGAGCGATTGGCCGCCGAGGCGACGAACGCCAAGCCGCTGGAAATAGGCGCCGGATTTCCGGTGGATATGGCCTCTGAGGAGTTAGTTGGCGAGGCCATTCTTGACGGCGATTGGACGGTGTATCTAACGGCGATCCAATCGGTGGACGCGTACGGTGTGCGGTTGCAGGTTGACCTGTCAGGCCTGGGGGGGCAGGACGAGGTGTGGGTGGTTGACCCGGTCATTGCACGGGCATTCGGGCCCTACACGCAGGCCGATGCGCGCGACGGCGGCCGCTGGCTGGCGACCATCCCCCGCGACACCGCTGTGCTGATGGTCCGGACCACCGGCGGCACGATGCCGCAGGTCCGCCTGACGGGCCTATCGCATCTGTTTCGGCCCATTGACGGTCTGGCCGGAGACATGAGTAAAGTGCTTGTGTGCAACATTGACATCACTGGCGAGCAAGATGCCGCCATTCAGGAAGCCTCAACGGCCGTAGGACTTGTTATGATTTCCTACGGCTACAATACCGGCCTGGGATCCGGCAGCCTCATCAATAATGCCGCCACGCCGGCCCTGGAACCTTATTTTCTGACGGCCAATCACGTCATTGACAGCCAGACCGAAGTGAACAACACGGAGATTATTTGGGATTATCAGACTTCAGGCTTGGACATTTCAGAACTGCCTCGGAGTGAGGCAGATACTCTCTTGGTTACAAACGGCACGCTGGACGGCACACTAATCAGTCTCACATCGGTTCCTGTCGGCGAGTACGGACGCGCTTATCTTGGCTACGACACCGACCCGCCTCAAGTAAATGAGGACGTAATTGACATGCACCATCCGTTGGGCTCGTACACGCGCATTTCCTATGGAAAAATCCGGGAAACAAACCTGACGGTTACAGTCAATAATGGCGGCACGGATCAAACCTATCTGCGGGAAACAAAGATCGGGTGGGATGATGGCGTCACCGAGGGTGGCTCATCGGGATCAACCTTTCTGTATGCAAGCAATTTGTGTATTGGGGGTGCACTCACGGGCGGTCCAAGTCATATCTGCGGCGCCGGCCCCACTGTAAACCATGATTTCTTTAGCTCGTTCAGATATTTTTATGACAGTATTTCACCGGCCTATTTTCCCGGGATTGCGCCTGAGTTGGTCAGCTTTGCCGTAAACAACGGAAACAATTTCACTACCAGCCGCGTCATTCGGCTCAACAACAGCAGCCTGTATGATGCTGCCGAGTATCAAGCGAGTGAACTGCCCGATTTTTCGGATGCGCAATGGGAAGCCTACAGTCAGTCGCCCTACTTCACGGTCTCAGAAGGCCTGGGCGTGAAGACGATTTACTTCAAAGTCAAAAACGTGTTCGGCGAATCGTCTGTCGTGGCAGACACGATCACGCTCAGCGAGGGCATTCAATGCTTCGGCGGCATGTCGAAGGCCACCCGCACGGGCATCCCTCTGCAGTCAGCGGCCGGAGACCTTCTTGTTTGCGGGCTTCTGCTGAGCAGTCTGCTGTTTTTGGGCCGGCGCCTGCGGTTTGTCTAAAACACAGACTTGATGTTTGCAAGGGGTCGTGTTGCCGGCGCAATCGGTGATCGCGAAAACCAGTTCGTGCTGGCCGACCGACAGATCCTCGTCCTGTTCCCACTCAATAACCTGCCGCTCCGGGTCATAGGCAAACAAAAGCCATTGACCGTCGCAGGTCACCCGCACGTCTTTGATGCCGCTGAGACTGTCGGTGACGGTGGCGCGGATGGCGGGTCGCTTTCCTGCTACAGGCTCGCTCGGAACAATATCGGTTAGCACAGGCGCTTCGTCATCTTCTCGCACCATGAAGGTCCCGAGGGAGGGTGTTGAAGCGACGAACCGATCGCCGGCGCGGCGCGTATCGAGCATGCACCACAAGGAGCCTGTCTGCCGGTAGATGGCAAAGCGGCTGGCATCCAGCACGCCCACGGGTACCGGAATGGAGATTTCGACGGGCTCATTGAGCGGGGTTTCGGCTGGACCCAGCATGAGCACGTCACTGAGAACGGGTGACGCGACCGGGTCTGTCTTCCCCTCGATAATCAGGCGCCCATAGGGCGATTGCTCGCCGACCTTAATTTCCGCTTTGCCTTCCTTCAGCATACGGGACGGTTGTCCCTGTGTGAAGACCTGAAAAGACCTTTGGTACTCGGGCATCTGGGCGTGCGTGCAGCTTATCTCGATCTCTCTTACGCTGGCAGCGGACGCCACCCCGGCGCGAAAGACTGTTGGATTGACGCGACGAAAAGTCAGCGGCTGGTTTTTCCCGTCAAATGCGACACTGAATTCAGGCGTGACAGGTTCGGGCTTCGTAAAGGTGGCGGTGACAATCATCCAGTCGCCCAGGATTTGCGTGGATATTTCGCCGTAACCGGTCTGGTCCGCCTGAGGCACCGGGACTGGCGCCGGGGCTTCTCTCAAAAGCGGAATGGTGACTGTGGCTTTGTTGCCAAGGAAATCTCCGGCTTCAATGTCTATGGACGTGCTGTCTGCGCCGGCCGTCACCCAGCCGTCGCCGGCACCTTTGGGAAAGACCTCGCTCTGGTTGCCAGCCCATCGCCACAGCAGCATGAATCGCCCTTCATCTTTGAGGTACGGATGGTAGGTGACGGCGCCGTCGCGGATGTTGTCGTAGGAGAAACGGTCAATCTCAAGACGAAACTTCTCAGCATCGTCAACCTTCAGATTCAGTGTCCTCACGCCAAATTTGCCGCCGCCGTTCTCTGCCGTATCGAGGACATCCACGCCAAAACCTACGCGGCCTGACACACGCACCGGTTCACACACATAGCGCCCGCTGCATTTGCCTGCTTGTACGGCGAGCACCACGGGCGCGATATCCCCATTTACAGTTGAATCAGGCCCGTCAGGCACGATGACGATTTTTCGGATGGTAGGCGCGACCGAGTCCGGCCAGGTCAAGCCGGTCAGCACGGGATTGATGGGCCACTCGTTCGGGTCGCGCAGCTCGAAATGCAGGTGCGGTGCCCCGATGCCGGTTTGCCCGCTCAAGGCGACAAGGTCGCCGCGTTTCACCGGAAACAGCCCCGGCTCCACGTGAAGGTCCACCGTGTAACTTTCGCGCGCGTGCTGCTCTTTTTGCACGTAGGCGCGAAGCGCCGGAGCGAAATCGTCGAGGTGACCGAACACAACGCTGTTGCCGTCAGCAAACTGAATGTAAACGGCTTTGCCATAGCCGGAAGGTGAACAACGCAAGCGCGAGACGTATCCGTCGGCCGGCGCGTAGACCTTGTTGCCGACGGCGCTACGGAGGTCGACGCCAGCATGGTACCGGCCGGGCCGGTATTCGCCAAAACTCGAAGTCAAAACGCGCGGCTCACGCAAGGGCCAGTCATATTCGGCCGCACTGGATGTCCCCATGACGAGCAAGAGGACCAGCAGTCCGCAAAACGTCTCTATTGGCCGCATCTATTTTTTCTTGGGGGCCGGCGCCTTGGCAGGTGCACTGGCTTTGGTCTCTGCCGGCTTG
>Ga0116193_1002836_pt1 | contig 12830 bp, 8 predicted proteins | sample AD_UKC115_MetaG_FD_89892 | JGI IMG/M metagenome (GOLD analysis project Ga0116193, IMG submission 89892) | Active sludge microbial communities of municipal wastewater-treating anaerobic digesters from Hong Kong - AD_UKC115_MetaG | ecosystem: Engineered > Bioreactor > Anaerobic > Digestate | place... | reverse complement strand
GGTGTAGCCGCCGCCGAGGAACTTGTCGCGCTTCTCGAACGACATGCCGATGCCGAAACCGCGGATGCGCTTCTTCGTCTCGAAGCCGACCGCCTCGAAGCGGTCGGTCAGGTCCTTGTTGTCGAGCGTGCCGCGGATGAACAGGTTGGTGCTGCGCTGGCGGATGATCGGGTAGCTGAACGACAGGTCGGCCACGTTGCCGGTACCGGTCGGCTCCAGCGGCGCGAACGGCCCGCCCAGCTCGTACTGCACGCGCGCCAGCCCGCCGCCGAGGCGCAGGCCGCGATACCCCACCGGGGTTTCGTAGGAGATGCGCCCGAACGCGGTGTGCATGCCCTGCGCCAGCATCAGCCGCAGGTCGAGGTTGTCGCCGCGATCGAACGGGCTGGCCCAGCGCATGCTGCCGGTGACGCGGTGGCGGCCGGAATCGCGGGTGCCGTAGTTGTCCAGCTCCAGGCCGTACTGGAAGCGGTCGCGCTCGGTCACATGCACCGCGAGGTCGGTGGTGCCGGAGGCCGCGCCGGCCGAGATCGCCGATTGCGGCTTGATCCCCGGCAGGTCGGACAACAACAGCATCGCGCGTTCGTATTCGCGGCCGTTGAGCGGCTTGCCGGGTTCGAGGATGGCCAGCGTCTTCGCCACGCGATCCTGTTGCACCGGCGCGTCTTTCGCGATGTCGATGCTGACGTTGCCGAGCACGCCTTCGCTCACGGTGATCCTGACCACGCCATCGACCACTTCCTGCACCGGCACGAAGGCCTGCACCAGGCCGAAGCCGTGCTTCTGGTACACCGCCACCACCCGCGCGGCGAGCTGTTCGAGGTCGGCGAAGGTCACGCTGGTGCCGATCCGGTCGGCCACCGCGGCCTGCAGTTCGCCTTCCGGCACGCCGCTGGCGCCGACGAACTGCACGCCCTTGAGCACGAAGCTGGCCTGCGTCTGCGCGGCCATCTGCGGCTCGGGCAAGGCCTGCGCCTGCTGCGGCGCGGCCGGCGGCGCCGGCGTCGCCTCCTGCGCGGCATCGATGCCTTCGGCCCGCGCGAACGGCGCGCAGGCCAGCAGCAGCGAGGCGGCCAGCAGGTTGACCCTGAACGACGATTGGTGGATGCGCATCCCTTCAGCCCCGTGCTTCATTTCGCCACCTTCAAACGCCAGTTGCCGATCAGGTTGAACGGCGCCCAATAGAACGGATGCGAGGTTTCCGGATTGGCCATCACCGTGCGCTGCGCGTCGCGCATCGCGTCCTGCACTTCCTCGCCCTTGGCCAGGTCGGCGTACAGCGTGGTCATCAGCTTTTCGGTGGCGGCGTCGGACACCGGCCACAGCGACGCCAGCAAGGTCGAGGTGCCCGCGGACAGGAAGGAACGGGTGAAGCCCAGCACCTCGTCGCCGTTGTCGACCCGGCCCAGCCCGGATTCGCAGGCGGACAGCGCGATCATCGCGACGTTGCCCAGGTCCATGCCCAACACGTCCTTCGCCTCCAGGTAGTTCGGCTGGCCGTGCTCGTCCGCCAGCAGCACCTTGGAATGCAGCGGGTCGAGGGTATCGGCCATCGCGTGCGCGGCGATGTGCACCAGCCGCGACTGCGGCGCGTTGGCGGTGAAGTTGGTCTTGTTCGCCTCGTCCTTGAAGAACAGCTTCGCGCCCGGGAACTGCTGCGACAGCTCGTGCACTTCGCGCTCCGCGCCGGGCAGCGGATCGGCCACGTTCGGGTCGATGGTCGGGTTGCCGAAGGCCAGCAGCTGCGCGGCCACGGTCGGCGTGCGTTCGGCCAGCCGCGCGGCGATGCTGATCGACGGCGCGATCGAGATCGGGTTGCGCTCGATCAGGTACTTCCCGTCCAGGCGCAGCGCCTGGAACGGCAGGTAATGCAGCGGCCCGTGCGGGATGATCACGATGCGCTTGCCGGCCTCGATCCCCAGCGGCGCCAGCAGCAACTGGCCGATCTGGTCGCCGATCTTCGCGGCGTTCGGGTTGAGCTTGATTAGCGCGTCGCGATAGGCGTCCACCAGCCGCGCCAGGTCGTCTCGCTTCAGCGCGACCGGGAACGCGGCCTCGCGCACGCCGTCGCTGGACAGCACCCAGGCCATCAGCCGGTCCGGCAATGCGTGGTAGGCCACCACCACTTCGTCCGGCTGCAACATCTTCTGCAGGCTGGCCGCATCCAGCGCCTTGCCGGCATCGCCCTTCAGTTCGGCGCGCCCGGCCACCGCGTCCAGCAAGGCGCGCGAACGGCTGCGCTCGCTGATGTCGAAGGCCAGCGCCGGCTGCCCCAGCTTGCTGTGCATGCGGATGGCGCGCTCGAACACGTTCTGCAGGTCCGAGAACAGGCCCATCTTGAATTCGTCGCTGCGGAACTGCGAGCGCGCCCGGTCGAACACGTCGATGGCCTGGTCCAGCGATTGCGCGGCTTCCGCCTCGTTGCCCAGCGCGGCCTGGCTCTTCGACATGCCGTCCAGCGCCCAGGCGCGATAGAAATCCTCGTCGCCGTCCGCCGGCGCGTTGGCCAGCGCCTGGTACAGCGCCAGCGCCTCGGCCGGCTTGTTCTCGGCCAGCAACAGGCGGCCGCGGGTGCGCTGCAATTGCGCGCGCTGCCTGGGATCGGAAGGCTCGGCGATGGCATCGAGCGTGCCGCGCGCGCGCGGCAGGTCGCCGGAGAGGATCAACGCATTCGCCAGCGAGGCATCGACCAGCGGCCGGAAGCGGTCGGAACTGCCCTGCTGCGCTTGCTCGTAACTGGCGATGGCGTCGTCGTACCTGCCCTGGCGGGTGCGCACGTCGCCGATCACCTTGCGCGCCGGCCCGTTCACCTGGGTCGGGTTCAGCCCGGGATACTTCAGCGCAAGGGTGGCGAATTGCTCGGCGCGTTCCAGCTGCCCGGCGTAGTTGAAGGCGATGGCGAGGTCGCGGTAGGCCTTGCCCAGCAGGTCCTTGTTGCCGGTCTGCAAGGCGATGTGCAGGGCCTTGCTCGCGGCGCGCGCACTCTCGCGGAACTCGCCCTTTTCGGCCAGCTCCACCGCCTGGCTGCAATAGGCATAGCCATCCAGCTTGACGGCCTCGCGGTCGTACAGGGCCGCACCCTCGGCGGCCAGCGACAGCGCGGTATCGGCATCGTCCAGCCGGCCGATCGCGGCCAGCGCGGCGCGCGCCTCGTTGTCGGCATCGGCATCGCCGGCCTGCGCCGCGGCGGGCTGGGCGACGGGCGTGTCCGCCTGCGCCGGCGCGCCGGATGCGGTTTGCTGTTGCTCCTGCCCTGCCTCGGGCGCGCAGGCGGCCCATGCGGGCGACGAGAACAGAACCGATGCCAGCAACAGCGGCACGAAACGGAATATTGACGACGCGGCGCGTGGCATGCGGAGTGCTCCCCAGACAGGACCGGACGCAGGCATGGGAGCCTGCGTAGAGACCAACGGAGTCTAGGAAGCGCACGGGACATGGCCTATTCGCGGTATGGCATAGCCCGTTTTGGCTAGGGAAACCTGGCCGGAATGCGCTCCGGCCTGCGTATGCACCCTAGGTGAGGATCCGTTCAGGCATGTGACGCCTCAACGCGGATGCCGCACCTGCCCCGCCCCGCGCACCACGAAGCGCTCGATGGTCAGCGCTTCCACGCCCATTGGCCCGTAGGCGTGCAGGCGGGTGGTGGAAATGCCGATCTCGGCGCCCAGCCCGAGCTGGCCGCCGTCGTTGAAGCGCGAGGAGGCGTTGACCATCACCGCCGAACTGCGGATCGCGCGGACGAAGGCATCGGCCGCAGCCGCGTCTTCGCTGGCGATGACTTCGGTGTGGTCGGAGCCATGGCGGCGGATGTGCGCGATGGCTTCGTCCAGCGACTCGACCACGCGCGCGGCGAGGATCAGGTCGAGGAACTCGGCATCGAAGTCGGCCTCGGTCGCTTCCGGCAGCGACGGGTCGAACGCGCGGATGGCCGCGTCGCCGCGTACTTCCACGCCGTTCGCCCGCAGTGCCGCCAGCGCGCGCGGGAGGAAGGCATCGGCAATATCGCGGTGCACCAGCAGGGTTTCCAGCGCATTGCACACGCCGGGCCGCGAGGCCTTGCCGTCGATCAGCAGGCCGATGGCGGTATCGATGCCGGCGGCGCGGTCCACGTACAGATGGCAAACGCCCTTGTAGTGCTTGATCACCGGCACCCGCGCGTGCTCGGCGACGAAGCGGATCAGGCTCTCGCCGCCGCGCGGGATGGCGAGGTCGATGAGATCGGCCAGTTGCAGCAGTTCCAGCACGTGCTCGCGGGCGGTGTCGGCGACCAGCGACACCGCCGCTTCCGGCAGGCCGAGTTCACGCAGAGCCGCGTGCAGGCAGGCGGCGATCGCGGCATTGCTGCGCGCCGCCTCGGAACCGCCGCGCAGCAGCACCGCATTGCCGGCCTTCAGGCACAGCGCCGCGGCCTCGGCGGTCACGTTCGGGCGCGCCTCGTAGATCATCGCCACCAGCCCCAGCGGGATGCGCTGGCGTTCGACCACGATGCCGTTCGGCCGCACCTCGCGACGCGTCACTTCGCCCAATGGATCCGCCTGCACGGCGACCTCGCGCAAGGCCTCGGCCATGCCCTGCACGCGTTCCGGGTCCAATCCGAGGCGATCCAGCGTGGCCTTGCTGGCGCCGTTGGCGGCGGCCTGCGCAAGATCGTCGGCATTCGCGGCCAGGATCGCGGCCTGTCCGGCGCGCAACTGCTCGGCCATCGACTGCAGCAGGCGGCGGCGGGTCGCGCCATCGGCCGATGCGATCGCCGCCTGCGCGTCGCGCGCCGCCACTGCCAGTCCGCGCACGTAGCTCATGCCGTCGCCTCGTTGTGGGTGTCGATGTGCTGGAGCAGCACCAGGTCGTCGCGATGGACCATCGCCTCGTCGTAGCGGAAGCCGAGGATGGCCTCGATGTCGCGGCTGTGGCGGCCGGCGATGCGCGCGCTTTCGCCGGCGTTGTACTGCGCCTGCCCGCGCGCCAGCAGCGTGCCGTCGGCGGCGCGCACCTCGACCACGTCGCCGCGGCGGAAATCGCCGTCCACCTTGCGCACGCCACCGGGCAGCAACGAAGCGCCGCGCAGCAGCGCCGCCTGGGCGCCGGCGTCCACCTCCAGCGTGCCCGTGGCCGGCGCATGCCGCAGCCACTGCTTGCGCGCGCTGATCCGGTTGCCATGCGCGGCGATGAAGGTGCCGTGCAACCTGCCCTGCCCCAGCGCGGCGACGGTCGCCGCATCGCGCCCGCAGAACAGCGCGGTGGCGATGCCCGCAGCCGAGGCCTTGGACGCGGCTTCCAGCTTGGTGCGCATGCCGCCGGTGCCGAACACGCCAGCATCGCCGGCCACCGCGAGCAGCGCCGGCGTGACCGCGTCGACGCGTTCGATCGGCCGCGCGGCGGGATCGTGCAACGGATGCCCGCTGTACAGGCCGGCGATGTCGGTGGCGATCAGCAGCAGGTCGGCCTCGACCAGCGACGCAACCGCGGCGGCCAGGTTGTCGTTGTCGCCCAGCTTGAGTTCGTCGACGGCGACGGTGTCGTTCTCGTTGACCACCGGCAATGCACCCAGCCGCAGCAGCTCCTGCAGCGCGGTGCGCGCATTGAGGTAGCGGCGGCGGTTGCGCAGGTCGTCATGGGTCAGCAGCACCTGCGCCACCGGCGCCTCGAACAGGCCCTGCCAGAAGCCCATCAGCGAGGCCTGCCCCAGCGCAGCCAGTGCCTGGCGCTGGACGATGCCGTTGCCCGCCGCGCCGATGCGCCCGCGCCCCGCGGCGACCGCGCCGGACGAGACCAGCACGACCTCGCGGCCCTGCGCGCGCGACGCGGCGATGAAGTCCGCCAACCCGCGCGCATGCAAAGGATCGAGCCCGCCGGCGCCGGCCAGCAGGCTGCTGCCGACCTTCAGCACCGCGCGACGCCAGTGGGGCAACGATTGCGGCGCGAAGTCGGCCATGGCTCAGCCCAATGCCTGCAAGCGCGCGCGCAATTCGTCCAGGCGCAAATCGGCGGCCGCGCCGGGCGATGTGCGCGCCGCGAGCGAGCCTTCCGGCGTGCGGCCCTGCCCTGCGCTGTCAGCGGACGCTGCGGCGGCCTTGTAGGCCTCGCGGAACGGCACGCCGGCGATGGCGGCTTCCACCGCGACATCGGTGGCATACATGCCCGAATCGATGGCGGCGCGGATGCGGTCTTCGCGCCATTCCAGGTTGGCCAGCAAGGCCGGCAACAGTTCCAGCGCGGCCAGACCGCGGCCGAAGCCGTGGAAGATCGCGCCCTTGCTGGCCTGCAGGTCGCGCTGGTAACCGGAGGGCAGCGACAGCAATTGCTCGATCTCGGTGCGCGCCGCGGCCACGCTGGCGTGCGTGGCGCGCATCAGCTCGATGACGTCCGGGTTGCGCTTGTTCGGCATGATCGAACTGCCGGTGGTGTATTGCGCCGGCAAGGCGACGAAACCGAACTCCGCAGTGGTGTACAGCGACAGATCCCAGGCCAGGCGCCGCAGGTCCAGCGTGGCGCTGCCCAGCGCTTCCAGCGCCGCCAGTTCGAACTTGCCGCGCGAAAGCTGCGCGTAGATCGGCGAGACCTGCATGCGCGCGAAACCGAGCGCTTGCGTGGTGTGCTCGCGATCCAGCTTCAGGTTCACGCCGTAGCCGGCGGCAGTGCCGAGCGGATTGGCATCGACCAGCTTCAGCGTGTCGGCGGCGCGGATCGCATCGTCGATGAAGGCCTCGGCCCAGCCCGCCCACCACATGCCCGCCGACGACACCACGGCGCGCTGGATATGCGTGTAGCCGGGGATCGGCAGGTTCGTTTCGGCCTCGGCGCGATCCAGCGCGACCTTGGCGATCTCGCGGCTCAGTTCCGCCACGCGCGCCAGCTTCTCCTTGAGCCACAGGCGCGTGGCGACCAGGATCTGATCGTTGCGGCTGCGGCCGGTGTGGATCTTGCGGCCGGCATCGCCCAGGCGTTCGGTCAGGCGCGCCTCGATGGCGGAATGGCCGTCCTCGTAGCGCTCGTCCAGCACGAAACTGCCGTTGCGGAAATCCTCGGCCAGTACCGCCAGCTCGCGCTTCAACCCATCCAGCTCATCGATGCTGAGGATGCCGATCCGCTGCAGGCCCTCCGCATGCGCGGCGCTGGCGGCAATGTCGTGCAGGAAGAATTCGCGATCCAGCAACACGTCGTCGCCGGCCAGGAAGGCCTGGATCTGCGCGTCCACCGCCACGCCGGGTTTTTGCCAAAGCAGGTCGCTCATGCTGCATCTTCCATCGGAATACCGGCGAACTCGTCAAAACCAAACGCCATGTTGAGATTCTGCAGCGCCTGGGTGGCGGCGCCCTTGAGCAGGTTGTCCTCGGTCGCGACCACCACCAGGCGCTTGCCATCGCCGCCCAGGGTGAAGCCGCCAAGATCGACATGGTGCGCGCCGGCGATGCGGCTGACCCATGGCGCATCGTCCTGCACGCGCACCAGCGGCTCATCGGCATAGCGGCCGCGGTAGCGCGCCAGCACCTCGTCCATGTCGAAGGCGATCGACAGGTGCAGGTTGGCGGTGATGGTCAGGCCGCGGAAATGCGGTGCGACATGCGGCATGAACTCGATGGGATGGCCAAGCTGCTTCGACACTTCGCGCTCGTGCACATGCCCGGTCAGCGCATACGGCATCAGGTTGTCGCGCAGCAGCTCGACGTTGTTCTTGTCGCTGGGCGTGGTGCCCGCGCCGGAATACCCGGACACGCCGAAGCACTGCACCGGCCCGTCCAGCACGTTCAACATCGGCGCGATCGCCAGCTGCATCGCGGTGGCGTAGCAGCCGGGGTTGCTGATCCGGCGCTGGCCCGCGTATTGCGCGCGGGTCAGTTCCGGCAAGCCGTAGTACCAGGACGGATCGAAGCGGTAGTCGGCGGAAAGATCCAGGATCACCGCGTCGGCACCGGCATCGTCGAACTGCTGGACGATGTGCGCGGCCTTGCCATTCGGCAACGCCAGCACCACCGCATCGGCACCGAGTTCCGGCAAGTCTTCGTACGCGGGCGAGGTGTAATGCACATCGCCGCCGTAGCCGTCGATGTGGGCGGACACGGGCTGCCCCACCAGCTCGCGCGAGGTGACATAGGCCAGCTCGAACTGCGGATGCGCCGCCAGCAGGCGGATCAATTCGCCGCCCACATGTCCGCGGGCTCCAACGATGCCGATGCGCAAGATGCTCAAGCCGGTTCCTCCAGGGTGGCCGGGCGCGCCTCGCAGGTGCGCACGTAGCGTTCGATCAGGTCGAAGCCCGCCGGCCCGTACCAGTACACCTTCCACTTGTCCTGCTTGATGCAGCCGTCGGATTCGGCGTAGTAGAACGGGTTCACCGGATTGCCGTGGCGCGAGCGCCAGAACAGCGTGGGGTTCTGCTCGCGCATCACCTGCCAAACCGCGCGGCCCAGGCCTTCGCCCTGCGCCTCGTCCAGCACCGCGAACTTGTCGAGGTAGATGCCGGCCTCCTCCTTGGTCAGGATCACCGCCGCGCGGTAGTTCTCGCTGACGTAGGCGCGATGCAGCCTGGTCGTTTCGAAGTAGTCCGGCAGCAGCTTGCGGCCGAACGCGGAGTCGATCAGCCCACGCAGGCGCGGCAGGTCGAAGGCGCTCCAGTCGGCGGCCTCCAGCACGCGCTCGCCGCGCCGCACCAGCGTGCCGGAACCCTTGTGGGTGAACAGTTCCTTGGCCAGTTCCGCCGGCTTGGTGATCGATACCGACGAAGCCAGCGGCAAGCCGTCCAGCAGATCCTTGATCTGCTCGATCTTCACCCGCATGCCGCCTTCGATCCACGGCTGCTGCATCAGGTGCTCGTATTCGGTGGACAGGTTGATCGAATCGATCACCTTGCCGTCGGCATCCAGCAGGCCGCCGGTGCCGGTCAGGAACACGATCTTGTAGGGCTGCAGCACCTGCACCAGTTCGTTGGCGGCGAAGTCGGCGTTGACGTTGAGGATCTGCCCGCCGACGGTTTCGCCCAGCGAGGCGATCACCGGGATCGAACCCGCCTGCAGGCTGGCCTGGATCGGCGCGAGATCAACGCGCTTCACTTCGCCGACCAGGCCGTAGCGGTCGCGGTCGAGGTAATCGGCCTCGAACACACCGGAGACGATGCTGGTCGCGCGCGCGTCGCTGGCCTGCAGCGCTTCCACCAGCTTCAGGTTCTGCGCATGGAACACGCGGCGCACGATGGCCAGCGCTTCCGGCGAGGTCACCCGCAGGCCGTCGATGGTCTGCTTGACGATGCCGGCGGCGGACAGCTCCGCATCCAGCTGCGGGCCGGCGCCGTGGATGACGATGGGGGTCAGGCCCACGTCCTGCAGGAAGGCCAGCGAGGACACCAGCGCATCGAGGTCGTCGCGCAGCACCGTGCCGCCGACCTTGACCACCGCGAAGCGCGCCGCATCCAGCTGCGAGAAGCGCTTGAGGTATTGATTGATTTCCTTGGCACTGCCCATGCTCGACAGCAGCCGCACGATGGTCTGGCGGGTCTGCGGATCGTGGATGGCATTCGAGGTCAACATCGGCGTCACGGCGTGGTGGTTCCAGACATATTGTTTTGAAGCAGGCGGGTGATGGTGCCGGCGTAACGCTGCAGTTGTTCCAGCGTGACGAATTCGTCGGCGGTGTGGGCCTGGGCGATGTCGCCCGGCCCGTACACAAGCGCGGTCAGGCCGGCCTGCGAGAACAACGAGGCTTCGGTCCAGAAATCGACGGCATTGCCGATCGGCAGGCCAAGCTCGTCGGCGAGGTCGCGCGCGGCCAGGCGGCGTTCTTCCGCGGAGGCGGTGTCGCCGGCCGGCAGCGAGGGACCGCGGAAGGTTTCCTCGTAGCGTTCCAGCGCGCCGGCGGCGGCGCAGGCGCCGAAACGCAGGTGCAGCGCGTCGATATCGTGCGACGGCAGCGGACGGAAGCCGAAGCGCACTTCCGCACTCGGCGCGATCATGTTGGCCTTGATCCCGCCTTCGACCTTGCCGATGTTGAAGCGCAGCCCGCTCAGGCCGCCGAAGCGCGAAGCCGCCTCGGCCTCGACCAGGTCCAGTGCCTGGCCGCCCCAGCGCATCGCCTGGTGCAGCGCATTCGCGCTCAGCGCATGCGCACCGGACGCATGCCCGGCCTCGCCCTTGAACTTCATCAGCACCGAGCTGATCCCGCGATGCGCCAGCACCGCCTCGCAGCGCGTGGGCTCGGCGATGATCGCCTCGGAAAACCCGTGGTCGCCGGCGAGGAAGGCGGCGATGCAGCGCGGGTCGTTGGCTTCCTCGTCGGAGGAGAACAGGAACGCGGCATCGCCCTGGGTGGCGTTGGCGGCCGCGATCAGGCCCGCCGCCGCGCCCTTGATGTCGCAGACGCCCAGGCCGACCACGCGATCCTCGAAGCGACGCATCACGTGCGGATCGGCCGTCCACGCTTCCGACGACGGCACCGTGTCGAGATGCACGTTGAACACGCGCGTCGGCTTGCCGCGCACGGCGAACAGCGAGACCGCGCCTTCGCCATGGTCGACGACCTCGATCTTGAAGTCCGGAAGCTGCGCGCGGATGTAGTCGAAGATCCCGCCGGTGCCGATCAGGCGCGGCGGGTTGCGGGTGTCGAACGACACCAGCGCCTCGAGGTGGCGAAGGACCGCATCCAGCATCTCAGCCATTCTCGCCTTCGCCATTGATCTGCGCCCACAGCGTGCTGCTCATGCCGAACAGCTTGATGAAGCCCTCGGCCTCTTCCACGCCCCAGTCCGCGGACTGCGCGTAGGTCGCGCCCTTGGAATTCAGGATGTGCGGCGAACGCACCGCCACCGCATCGACGCGGCCACCGGTGGTGCGCAACAGCACCTCGCCGTTGACCATGCGCTGCGACGAGGCGAGGAAAGCTTCGAGGTCGGTCTTCAGCGGATCGTGGAAGAAGCCCTCGTACACCAGCTCCACCCACTTGCGCGCCACGTCCGGCTTGAAGCGGTTCTGCTGCTTGCTGAGCACCGCTTCCTCCAGCGCGCGATGCGCGGTGAGCAGCGCGACCAGGCCCGGCGCCTCGTACACGATCCGGCCCTTGAGGCCGATGGTGGTATCGCCGGTGTACATGCCGCGGCCCACGCCGTACTGCGCGAACATGGTGTTGAGCTTGGCCAGGATCTTCTCGCCGGGCAGTTCGTTGCCATCCAGCGCGACGGCTTCGCCTTCGACGAAGCGCAGGCTGACTTCCAGCGCCTCGGCCGGCCACTGCTCGCGACGCGCGCACCAGCCGCGCGCGCCCTCGCCCGGCGCTTCCCAGCTGTCGATCTCGGCGCCGGACAGGGTCACGCCCAGCAGGTTCTCGTTGATCGTGTACTGCTTCTGCTTGCTGCGCACGCCGAAGCCGCGCTCTTCCAGGTAGGCCTGTTCGTAGGCGCGGGTCTGGGTGTGCTCCTTCTGGATTTCGCGGATCGGCGCGACGATGCGGTAGTCGCCGCTGGCCTTCACCGCCAGGTCGAAACGCACCTGGTCGTTGCCCATGCCGGTGCAGCCATGCGCGATCGCATTGGTGCCGAGGTCCTTGGCCCGCGCCAGGGCGGCATCGACGATCAGGTAGCGGTCGCTGACCAGCAGCGGGTACTGGCCCTGGTAGGCCTCGCCGGCCTGCACGAACGGTTTGACGAAGCCGTTCCAGATCGCCGGGCCGCCATCGACGGTGACATGCGAAGCCACGCCGAGCTCGGCGGCGCGCTGCTCGATATAGGCGCGCTCCTCGGCATCCACGCCGCCGGTGTCGGCGAACACGGTGTGCACGTTCCAGCCGCGCTCCTTCAGGTAGGGCACGCAGAAGCTGGTGTCGAGTCCGCCGGAGAAGGCCAGGACGATGTCGCGGGAGTCGTTCGGATTGCTCATGTAGGGAAAGTTCCGGGGGAATTATTGGGACGCGAGCGCGGCCATGATCGCCTTCTGCACGTGCAGGCGGTTCTCGGCTTCGTCGATGGCGATGCAGTTGGGCGAATCCATCACCGCGTCGGTGGCCTTGACGTTGCGGCGCAGCGGCAGGCAGTGCGAGAACACCCCGTTGTTGGTCAGCGCCATCTTGGCTTCGTCGACGATGAAGTGCTGGTACTGGTCGCGGATGGGCTTTTCCGGCGCCCAGTTGCCGAAGTACGGCAGCGCGCCCCAGCTCTTGGCGTAGACCACGTCGGCGCCGGCATAGGCGGATTGGATATCGTGGCTGATCGCGAACGAGCCGCCGCTTTCGGCGACGTTGTCGTGCGCCCAGCCGATGTAGCGCTCATCGAGCACGTATTCGGGCGTTGGGCACAACAGGGTCACGTCCATGCCCATGCGGGTGGCGATGGTGAGCGCGGAGTTGGCGACGGCGGTGTTGAGCGGCTTCGGGTGGTAGGTCCAGGTCAGCACGTACTTCTTGCCGCGCAGGTCGGTGGTGCCGAAGTGCTCCTGCAGCGCCAGCACATGCGCCAGCTCCTGGCAGGGATGGGTGATCGTCTCCATGTTGATCACCGGCACCGGCGAGTACTTGGCGAACGACTTCAGCACGATGTCCTCGCGGTCGCGCGACCAGTCCACGAACTTCGGGAAGGCGCGCACGCCGATCAGGTCGACATAGCGACCCAGCACCTTCGCCACTTCGGCGATGTGCTCCTCGGTATCGCCGTCCATCACGGTGCCGAGGTCGAATTCGATCGGCCAGGCGTCCTTGCCCGGCTGCAGCACCACAGCATGCGCGCCCAGCTGGAACGCGCCCAGTTCGAAGCTGGTGCGGGTGCGCATCGACGGGTTGAAGAACACCAGGGCGATGGATCGCCCCTTGAGGTCGTCGCCCAGCTTGCTGCGCTTGAACATGGCGGCGCGCGCCAG
>Ga0116193_1002834_pt1 | contig 12836 bp, 7 predicted proteins | sample AD_UKC115_MetaG_FD_89892 | JGI IMG/M metagenome (GOLD analysis project Ga0116193, IMG submission 89892) | Active sludge microbial communities of municipal wastewater-treating anaerobic digesters from Hong Kong - AD_UKC115_MetaG | ecosystem: Engineered > Bioreactor > Anaerobic > Digestate | place... | reverse complement strand
GTTTGAGCCATCTTCTGGCCCGTAAAGCCAAGGTAATCGTATCGGAGTGTGTCCACCATAATCAGGATTGTGCGCATGCTCTGCCCTCCAGAGGCTTGAATAGCAGATGACGACTGTTGTCGCCGATTCTGCGAATTTTATGGATTTACAAAAACTTGTTTGACACGAAAGGTAACTGCCTTACTAAAATATATTTTTTCGTGATAAAAGTAAGCTCGATTCCAAATCTAAGGAAAATTAAATGGCCAGCATCAAGGATGTCGCTTTGCAAGCCGGTGTTTCGGTCTCCACAGTTTCCAATTACCTGAACCAGCGCCGATTGCGGCCCGGAACCGCGGAGCGCGTTCGCCAAGCCATTGAGAAACTCAATTATTCCCAGAATTATGCCGCGCGCAGTTTGGTCAAGGGCCGCAGCCAGATTCTGGGATTGATTGTCTCCGATATCGAAAATCCATTTTTTGCGGAAATTATCCGCCGCTTCCATGACCAGGCACTGCTGATGGACATGGAAACGATTCTCATGCACACCAATTATGACCCGAACCGGACGCTGGATTGCGTGAAGCGCCTAATCGGATTGCAGGTGCCGGGCGTGGCAATCATGACCTCTGAGGTGGAGCCGGCCATCAGCCAGATGCTTGTCCAGAAAGAGATTTCCGCCGTGTATTATGACCTTGTGAATGTCGGCCCATGGTCCAGCAACATTACTGTGGATTATGAAACCGGCATTGGCAAGGCCATTGAGCACCTCGTCAGCCTGGGCCACCAGCGCATCGGGTTCATCAGCGGCCCCTCGGCTCTTCCCTCCGTTCAAAACCGCAAGCAAGCCTTTATCGACATGATGCCCAGGACTTCATCCAAGTCGCTTCCCATTATTGATTCTGATGGGTCATTCCAAGGCGGCTATTATTGCTGCTCCAAGATGCTGGCAACCTTTCAGCCCACGGCCATCATCTGTTCCAACGACTTATCAGCCATGGGGGCAGTGCATTCAGCGCATGACAAGGGCCTGCGTATCCCTGACGACCTGTCGCTCGTGGGATTCGATAATTCCAACATCGCCCTGTTCACCGAACCGGCGCTGACCTCGGTCAACATTCCACGCGATGCAATCGTGCGCCAGGCATTGGATGCGATCAGCCACATGATGGAATCCGCCGATCACCAGGGCCAAAGCTTCACCGTCACCCCGGAATTGATCGTTCGCGACTCAACGGCCGCGCCTGCGGATTAGTTCTCATTTCTGTGGCACAGCCGCCCTCGGCTGTAAAATTTCCTTATTTATCCATGTGGCACAGCCGCCCTCGGCTGTGAGCTTTTCTTATTTATCCATGTGGCACAGCCGCCCTCGGCTATGATCTATTTATCTCCCATCCTGATGCGACTGGCGGCTGGTCCCGGGGCACACACCAGAAACTGAGCGGCCTTGGCCGCCTCGGGATAAGTTTTGGCATACCCTTCGCGCCAGGATTCCAAAAACTGCTGTGCCTGGGCTGCTTCAACCATGGCCCAGACGCTGCCGCCAAATCCCGCACCAAAACAAGACGCTGCCGTGGCGCCCAGGTTCCGCGCCGAATGCGCAAGGTGAATTGTCTCGGGCACCTGGTTCTGCAACAGGGATTCAGCCAAATTCTGAGACTTGTCCACCAGCGCCTGAAATCCGCTCACATCGCCCGATTGCAATGCATCTCCAGCCTTGGGCACAATTTCCTGATTCTCGGCAATAAAGTGATTCATGCGGACGAGCAGTTCCTCCCGCTCGTAGCCGTTCTCCGAACTGGATTCTATGATCTGCACCAGACGCGCTTGCGCATCGGGGCGGGATTTTAGGATGCCAGCCAAATGCGGCTCGCTGCCCCCCGTTGACTCACGCCACATCTGGGCCAAATGGCTGGCCAGCAATGACTTGCGATTATACTTCAGTCGTGTTTCTTCTTCGATTTTGTTGGCCTTCACCCCGCTGTAAGAGACAACAAATACATATTCGCTCGGGAATACAATTGTGCGCTCATGCGCCACGGGCGCATAGCTGTATTGCACCAGACTGGAATGGCGTCCGCATAGAATGGCGATATGATCTTCGCTGCCGCCAAAGGTCCCCACCCCTCGCTCTCCCACCAGTGAACCAAAACTCTGCCCATTTTCAATGCAGGCGAGATACATGGCCAGCGACTCTAGATCATTGATGTTCTCGCGATATTTATCCGAGGCGGGTAAATGGCTGACGGCCGAGAGACAGAAGAAGATGCCGATCATCAACGCGCTGGAACTACTCATGCCTGAGGCCGCCGGCAGGTCGCTGGCAAAGACGATGTCGGCCCCTTGCAGCAAGTCGCCGAAGTTCAGGCGCGCCCGTCGAACGACCGTCAGCGGATAATTTTCCCAATTCTTCGCCGAAAACGCCGGGGCATTCTCGGAATCAATAGTGAATTGCTCAGAGCTGATTGCATCCGTAATGCGGATCATGCGATCGGTGCGCTTTCGGGCGACAAAGCAAAAGCCGCGATCCACGGCGCAAACCAGACTGCGTCCTCCCGCATAATCCGTGTGCTTGCCCAGCACCTCGATGCGCCCGGGAACAAAGAACACATCCAATGCACCAGAGGAAAAGGAATCCTGCTGCTCGCGAGAGACTTCCAGGCACCGGCGCAAGAGGCGCGCCTGTGAATGCGCGGCATGCTCGGGCAGGCCGGATCTTCCATACAACCCAATCAAATCCTGCACATCATATTTCATGGCCTGTTGCAGCATTTCGGTCATAGTGAAACCTCTTGCCCGCGCAGTAACTCGGCAACGGGTTGAATGTCGGATTGATAGGACAAATCCAATACCGGCGCGCTGGTCTGCGCCACATGAAATGGGCAGTTCAGCCGCGCCATGCACCATCGCACGGCATCGGTTATTTCGTATTCACCACGCACGGACAGCGGGATGGCATCGCAAGCGTCAAAAATGGGTGGGGCGAATCTCCACAGGTTCATACTAATCCATAAAGGCCGAGGCAAGGTTTTTAATACCTCGTCGGAAGGTTTTTCAATGATCTGCGTCAGGCAGCCGTTCGAATCGCTCTGGATGACTGCAAATCCCTTGACTCTTTCGGCGGGGATATTGCTGCCTTTCAGCAATCCCAGTTCGTCAAAACCCACCAAGCCCATGCCGGGCAATTGACGCGCTGCCAACAACGAGGAAACGGGATAATAATTGTCGGAATTCATGGCCAGGAATTCATCGTCTGCGGCAAAGGCCCGGGCAGCCGCAATGGCATTGGCCGTGCCCAGAGGCTTTTCCTGTATGGCAAATTCCACGGACACGCGCGAAGGGCGGCTGGTGACTGTATAGTAACTCTGCAGCTGTTCATGTTCCGGGCCAATCACGAGGCAAACGCGGCGAATGCCAGAATCAGCCAAGGCGGAGATTACGTAATCCAGAAATGGCCGCCCAATGGGAATCATAGCCTTGACCCCAGTTTGGGCAATGCTCTTTTGATCGTCGCTCAGCGCAGAGGCCTCTGCCTCGGCCTTTCTCATGCGCGTTCCAAGTCCGCGCGCCATGATGACAGCTTTTTCCAGCGGTTTCGACATGCTTCGCTCCGTGATCAGTGCGCGTTTTCCTTAACGCGTGGTTGTCTCCAATTTCGGTGTCGAGATTTCCACCTGTTCCATTTCCGATGCCGCCTGTGCCGACTGCTTCAATGGCCACAGCGAAAATGCCTCAATGGCCTGATACTCCGGCAAGCCTAATGAATCATAAATGGATGCCGTTTGCCGATTGCGATCTTCGGCACGCTGCCAGAATTCGCGGCTGTCATACGGTCCGGGGAACATAGCGCGGTCTTTTTGGCTTTCGTGGCGGAATATCGCAAAGCGTTTGCGCTTCAGTTCATCGGGCGACAACGGCACGGCCATATCGATGTTCTCGGCGGGCCATTCCTGCCAGGCCCCGCGGTATAGCCACATCTTGGGCGCCGCATGCCCTGCTGCGTGATAACGGTCCAAGGCGCTCATCAGAGCATCCAGGCACTGGCGATGAGTTCCATGCGGATCGGACATGTCGCCAGCGGCAAAGATGATGTCTGGTTCCACTTCCTCCAGCAGTTCCAGCGTGCGCTGCACATCTTCTTCGCCTATAGGATTCTTCTGAACCAGCCCGGTGTTGTAGAAGGGCAAATCCAGGAAATGGATATTCTCCTCGGACATTCCGCAAAAGCGCGAGGCGGCAATGGCCTCGGTGCGGCGAATCAATCCCTTAATCTCCTGCACCTCGGGCGGATCCAGTTCGCCGGCGCGCTTGCGGCGCAAAACGCGGTCAATTCGCTCCTCGATTTGCGCCGAGGTGTCGGGCGCCAGGCCAAACACGCGATTGAACTCACGCGCAAAATCCGCATAGCGCATGACGTCGTAATCAAAGACCGATAAGCACCCGCTGACCATATAGGCCGTATGAAGGTCATGCCCTTGTTGCACCAGGCGCATCATGGTGCCGCCCATGCAAATCACATCATCATCGGGATGCGGGCTGAAGATCATGATCTTCTGCGGGCCTTCCTTGGCGCCCGGCCAGCCCGTGATCGTATGCATTAAATGACGGAAAACTTCCAGATTCACGTTATAAGCGCCGTTGCGCAGGCGGCTCAATTCGCCCAGTCCATTCTCGCCATAGTCTTCATCCGTCAGCTTGAGGATTGGCTTATTTACTTTTTGCGACAGCCAAATCACGGCCTGGCGCACCAGCAAATCATCCCATTGGCAGGAACCAAGCAGCCAAGGCGATTGAAAGCGCGTCAATGCAGCCGAGGCTGCAGGATCGAGATAGAAATTCACCAACGGATGCTGCTGAAGATAACTGGCTGAGACGTTTAGATTTACCTCACCTTCGACGGCAGCCTTGATAATGGGGGCTTTATGCTCGCCAAAGGCCAACAGCATGATTTCGCGGGCCTCAAGAATGGACCCGATGCCCATCGTCAGCGCCATGCGCGGCACATTTTCCTCGCCAAAAAAGTCGCTGGCGGCATCCATGCGCGTCACTCGATCCAACTCAATGCGCCGCGTGCGGCTGGCGGGGCTGGAACCCGGCTCATTAAATCCGATATGGCCGGTGCGCCCGATGCCCAGGATCTGCAGATCCAATCCGCCAGCCTCCTGAATCATTTTTTCAAAGTTGGCACAGTGCTCGTCAATTTCCTCTTCGGCGATTTCGCCAGACAGAATGTGGGTGTTCTCAGGTTTAATGTTAATATGACAAAAGAAGTTCGAGTCCATCCATGAATGATAGGATTGGATTGAGGCATGGGAAATGGGCCAATATTCATCGAGGTTGAACGTGATGACCTGCGAAAAATCAAGTTCCTCCTGTTGGTGAAGGCGAATTAATTCGCGGTACACGCCCAATGGGGTGTGTCCTGTAGCTAATCCAAGCACCGTCGAACGCCCGGCCGCATTATTGCCCCGGATGAGGCGCGCAATTCGCTGGGCCACGGCGACAGAAGCATCGGCATTGCTGGCATAAACCCGTACGGGCAATTTTTCCATCTGTTTGATCATGGATTGTCCCTCGCATTTTTAACGTATTCAAGAAAGCCTGAATTTGAATAATTCAACTAGGTTTTATGGGAATGATTCAGCCTCATTCCCCGAAATGCAACGTTACAGAATGTTTTCATTTGAATGCAAGTTTTTTCTGGACGACTTGCTCGCAATTTTCCTATGCTCCTGTCCACATCCCAGTGGATCGGCAATTTTGATCCTGCCTGGAACCCTTACTTCAGGATTGATCATCTGTGAAATTCATCTCGTTCTGGCGCTATGCCTGGCTATTGAGCGCATTGCATCTCCCATTATGCGGCGCTGCAGCTACGCTCGACGGGGCTGTCGCCCCAATGTTCAGCCCTTCTGATCATTCGCTGGTCGTCTCGATCATGGGACCGAGTGGAATTCAATTATCCATGCAATCGAGCAATGGACAGCACCAAACCCTTACTAATAAGGGGGTGCTGGACGGCAATCGCTCCGTTGGCGGTTTTCTGGTGCGGGATGTGGCAACCAGCGATACAGCGCGGGAAATCCAGTTGCCCATCCAGATTGATGGCAACCAAGCCAATCAAGAAGGCGATTTGCCCGAATTAGCGCTTCATTTCCAGGCCAACTATGAAGCCTTTGGCGAAGGATTTCGCGTCAGCGGCGTGTTGGAGGATCGCAACGGCAAAGATCGTGCAATCAGTTTGTATTACGTTCTTGGATCCGATCCCGCCCCCACGACATGGTTTGAGGATGTTCGCCACAGCCGCCCCATTCCCCAAAGCGGTGAAATGGCGCCATCGGCCAAAACACCGGCCGGGGCAACAGGCACGTTCTCTTCTTTCCCATTGTGTGCCTTTGGCAATGATCAGAATGGGACAGCTATCGGTGTGCCAATGAATCAGCCGGCTATTTATCGTATGGGGTATAATGCCGACTCCAAAGTAACGTACCTCGTCTTTGACTTTGGACTGAGCAAGATATCAAAGAAGCCTTCCCGGGCTGAGTTTTCCTTCATTCTATTTCCTTTTGATGCACAAATCGGCTACCGCTCGGCGTTACAGAATTATTACAAATCCTATCCTGAGCAATTCTCAAGGCGAACAAAGGCCGAGGGTATTTGGTTGTATGCCGACCCGCTGAAAATTAAGGATCCCAAAGACTTTGGATTTATGTTTCATGAGTTCAATGATCGCGGCACAACCTATACCCAGCAACTATTAAAATGGGATGACGCCGCGGGAATTATGAGCTTCCGCTATCATGAACCCATGTCGCTATACGTAAATATCCCCAATGGCACTGCGCGCAATTACGAAACGATGATGGAGGCGCTGCGCAAGCGGCAGCAGGCGCGCGGCCCCGCGCAATTGGCGGCGCTTGCGCAAGACTCCTGCGGCGTGCGCAATGAAGACCAAACGTTCTGGCATGACTTTGCCGACCTGCCCTGGGTGCATGGGGCGCGGCTGATTCAATCGCCCGATCCGGGATTGCCCAACACGCCCGATCGCCCCAATCGCGCGCACTTGAATTATGATCCCGCCGATGCCAAAGGCTATTATAAGAATACCGGCAAACAATTCGAGCCCCAGGAAGGCATGGATGGCGATTATCATGATTCACTAAGTTTATTTGCCAATCGCCTTGACTTTGCAAAGGAGCATTTGGCCGAATCGGATTACCCGCTGACGTTCTCTCATAAAACGCGCACGCCCTGTCTTGTGCTGGATTGGGCCATTACCGAATATTGCAAGTGGGTCGCTGAAGACCTGCATTCCAAAGGCAAACTTACTTTTGCGAACGGCCAGCCAGGCACATTCCTTTTTATGTGTCCTTACCTGGACGTGATGGGGCGCGAAGTGAAATGGCATAAGGGAAAAAATGGCGAATTGTTGCCTGATGATGACCGGGTGATGAATTTCCGCCGCGCAGTGTGCGCAACCCGGCCGTTCTTGATGGCATTGAATGATGATTACACCCAGCCCGAGGCCATCGAACGTTATTTCAAGACAGCCCTATTCTATGGATTTTATCCATCCATGTTTGTGAACTTCAAAGGCCGGAACGGCAAGGCGGAGTATTATTTCAGCATTCCCGAATATGTTAACCGTGATCGGCCTTTATTCATCAAATATATTCCATTAATTCGGCAAGTGGCAATGGCGGGTTGGCAGCCGCTGACCGGCGCCACATGCAGTTCACCCGATGTATGGCTGGAGCGATTTGGTCCATTGGATCCAGAAAAAGATATATATCTGACAGTCATGAATTCCGCCGATTTGCCCAATGAATTCACTATTAACTTACAGGACGACGTTTTTGCATCGCGCAGCATAACGGAAGTGATTAGCCAAAAGCAGGTTGAGGCCAAGGCTTCTCAATTGAAGTTGCAATTATCGGCCCATGAGGTGGCAGTGTTGAAATTTGCAAGGCCATAGCTGGCCATACGTGGCAAGGGCCATAGGTGGCAAAGCCACTGGAGGCTTGCTTTTTTATTTGCGGATGTCTAGAGTGGGCTTCTTCAAGGTTCACTTATAATTGATGAAAGCGAGAGCGCACCCATGCAAAAAATCGTGATTATTGGGGCAGGAAGCGGTTTTGGCGGACGTTTGTCCATTGACATTTTGTCGCATCCAGAACTGCAGGATTCGCATATTTGCCTGTGCGACATTCATGCCGGGCGGCTGCAACAGGTGCAGCGTTATATCCAGCGCGTTATCGACAGGCATAACCTGCCAGCCAAAGTAACGGCTAGTACTAATCGCCGTGAGCTTCTGCCCGGCGCCAATTTTGTCATTACTTCCATTGCCGCCGGCGGCGCGGCGTATCATGGCTTCCCTTACAAAGCCGAAATTGATATTCCGCGCAAGTACGGAGTGGATCAGCAAGTGGCCGATACCGTGACGGTGGGCGGCGTTTTTCGCTTCCTGCGAACTGGCCCGGTGCAGCATCAGATGTTCAAGGAAATGGAAGTGTATTGCCCGGATGCACTGGTGTTAAATCATACTAATCCCATGGCCATGTTGATGTGGCTGCACCTAACGCAATCCAGCATGCGCTCCGTAGGTTTGTGTCATGGCGTGCAAGGCACGATGGGCGGGCTGGCACAACTGATGGGCATTCCATTGGATGAAATTGTTTATACCTGCGCCGGAATTAATCACCTGGCCTGGTTTTTGGAAATTAAGCATAAAGGCCAGGATATTTATCCTCGTCTTCGCGAAGCGATTGCCCACGCCCAGGCGCACCCCGAAACTGTGCCGGAAGAAAAGTATTATCATCCGGCCTATAAGGAAAAAGTGCGCGCTGAAATGTTCAAGCAATTCGGCTATTATCCAACCGAAAGCAGCGGGCATGATTCGGAATATCTTCCTTATTTTCGCAAGAACGCCGATGTCATGAAGCAGTTTAACTTAAGTTCGCGCCAAATTCCCGACCAGGCACCAAAGCAGCGCGTATGGATGCAGGATACCGGTTCAACCGATGACGAAAATACACCAGTGCCCGAATTGAAGAGTTCGCGCGAATTTAGCGCTCATATCATTCGCGCCGTTGTCACCGATCAACCGTATCGATTCAATGGCAATTTGATGAATGATGGACTCATTGACAATCTGCCGCAGGGATGCTGCGTCGAAGTTCCTTGCTATGTGGATTCGCTGGGTGTGCATCCATCCCACGTCGGCAATCTGCCCACACATTTGGCCGCGCTGGACCGCACGAATATCGCCGTGCAGGAATTAGCCGTGCAGGCCGTGGTGAATCGCGACCGGGAAGCGGCTTTCTATGCCTGCTGCCTCGATCCGCTGAATGCTGCAATTTTAACTCTGGACCAAATTCGCAGCATGTTTGACGAATTATGGGATGCGGAGAAGGATCTACTGAAGTGGTTTGATCCAAGTTATAAAGGGCCCTTGCCCGAGCTTTGCGCTGACTAAGTTAATTCCCCAACCTTTTGGAAAGGCATTGCCATGACTACAGCAACTGAGAGCCTTGTAACTTTTCAGACAAAATCTTTCGAAGTGGAAGTGAATGCCGCGTCAGGCGCATTGACATTAATTGATCAAGCCACCGGACGCACGTGGAGTCCGGACCCTTGGAACCAGACGCCGGGCATTGTTTCGCTGCAAACGCCGCAAGGCGCCCGTCGCGATTTTCTCCTGAATCATTCCGAACAAATTAATGTAAGCAAACAAGGCGACAGCCGTATTCAGATCGCATACAGCGGATTAAAGCAGGCAAATGAAAGTATTGCCGGCACGTTCATTACAAGTATTTCTGCAGATGCCGAGGGATCGATACGCGTCACAATTGAGAGTCTCGAAATGCCGGAAGGCTGGGCATTGATCGAGATTGAATATCCCGCCCGTTTTGCCGCGCTTCACACCGATGTGGATGCCGGTTATATGGTTACGCCTTATCTCCAGGGCAGCATCGTTCCTTCCACTGTGCGGGCATGGCAGACCATTCCAAAGTTAAATCCCTGGTCTTGGGATGATGGGCCATGGATGGAACCAGGCGGTTCGGATATTCGCATCGCCGGTTGGACTTCCTGTTCGCTTCCATTTTATGGACAAGTCGATGGCAAGAGCGCTTTGATGGCGCTTGTTGAAACCGAGAACGATGCTTCGTTCCGCTTTGTGCTGAATAGCAATTATCAGCATATTTTTAGCCGCAAAGGCGAATTGTCTCCTTATCAGCGAATCGCATGCGCCTCTCCTCTGTGGCTTTCCGAGCGGGAGAAACTTGGCTACAAGCGCTCGGTGCTGTTCATCTCCCTGCCTGGCGGGGACTATGTGAGCATGGCCAAACGCTACCGCCGTTATGCCAAGGAAACAGGGCTGCTGGTGACCTTGCGCGAAAAGATCGAGCGCACGCCTGAATTGGCAAAAGTAATTGGCGCGCTTTGGATTAATATGGAAGGCGGTTATCCATATTATATTGATCATCCGCCGTTCCGTTACACCTGGGCGGATGCCAAAAAGTTAGTTGATGATTTGCACCAATATGTGGGCTTGAAGCGTGCTATTCTTACGTTATGGATTGGCTATCAAAACCTGCCCCCCGATAATTGGCCGTTCCATCCAGCTCAGGGCACTTTGGATGAATTGAAGAACTTAGTTAAATATGCAAACAGTCGCGATGTCTTAATTAATTTTTATCATGGTTATCCCGCCTTGCTGGACGACGCGCCCAATGGAGACGTTGCACGTGCGCGGCGCGATCGCAAAGGCGCCATGGGCCAGCGTTGGGGCCGCCATTGTCCGGAATTTTACCCTAAATATGCGAAGAAAAACCTGCCCAACGTGGTGAAGGACAGCGGAATTGTTTGTGAGTATTCCGATATTCTCACCGCCGGCACATTAGGCGAATGCTGGGACGAACGCCATCCGCTGACACGCACGCGTGATCGCGAATTGCGCGAGGAAACAATGGAATATGTGAACAGTTTAGGCCTGTTCAGCGGTTCAGAATGGCCGGTTCCTTATGCCATGCCTTATTTAACTTACTTCCGCAATGGCGGCGCCGGTTCGGGCGGGCATCTGGTTCTAAGTCAGTTCCCAATTCCGCTGCTCAATCTAGCTTTCAAGGATTGCGCAATGTTATACGGGCAGTATTTCCCGACGGCGGATACAGGATTGTTGCGCGATATTTCCGCCGGCAGCCAATTGCAGGCCACCTATTGGAGTCTGCCGGATTATTATCGCGAGGGCTATTTCAAGACACGCGAAGGCGTAAAAAAGTGCGTGCCCGTGTTCCAGGATTGGAATCGCCAGACCGGCTTGGAAGAATTAGTCAGTCATTCCTGGATTGAAGAATGGAATGGGCCGTATGTGACTCGCTTCAGCGACGGATCAGAAGCGCTCGTCAACCTGACACAGGATACGCGTGAAATCGAAGGCGTGCGAGTCGCACCCGAGAGCGCCTTCTTCCGGTTCAGTGATGGAAGGACATTGCGGGCTGAGCCGCAGCAAGGTTGGAATTTACAAACGGGCCGTGATTAGTTCTAACTGAGAGAAAGTGGGATTTTAATATGAACGAAGTGATGCGCATTGAAAATAGTGATCTTCTCCTGCGCCTGTTCGATAATGGTTGCTTTGGCGTGGCAATGAAGAAAGTCGAATCCGAATGGCATCCGGATCCGTGGGACGGCCTGCCCTGCCGTGTAGCATTGCGTTTTAATGAACAGGAACGCGTTCTGCCGGTGGGGGGAAAAGGTCATTCCAAGTGGACGCGCACCGATAATGGCGCACAACTCAGGATTGGCTCTTCCGAGATTGACTCGCTTGAAATGTCTATTCAGCTTTCGCTTCAAGGCTCTAATCTCCACATCTCCATCGATTCGATTCAACTGCCTGCCAATGCTTCGCTGGTGAATATCGAATATCCGCTTCGCTCTTTTTCTTTGCTGACGAATATCGACCAAGGCTATGTGGCGGTCACGACTGGCGAAGGCGCCCTGATCCCAAGCAATTCCGTTAAGTTAGGAACATGCCAGTTCTGGGCCTGGGAAGATATTCAGCATGGTCCTGGCGCAATGCAATATGATGGCAACCCGGCCATGCCTTTTTATGGGGCGCAGCGCGACGGCAAAGGGTATGTGGCCATTGTCGAAACCACTGATGATTTTGCCTTTCAATACATCATCAATAATCAATGGATTAACCGCTATGATGGCCAGGGGAAACAGTCTCCTCTTCCACAAATTGCATGCGCATACCCTGTGTGGCTCTCGCAAAAAGGCGAGCTGGGGTATGCCCGCACGATGCGTTTTGAATTCGCCGCCAATATGAATTATGTCGAAATGGCCAAGCGATATCGCAAGGAAGCCATACGCAAGGGTGATTTTGTTTCACTGGCAGAAAAACAAAAGGCGCGCCCCCAAGTGGCGCAATTGGCAGGCGCCCCTTACATTGCTTACTATGCGGGATACCCGCATCGGGAACCTGGTTATCCGGGATATGAGTATTCTTACAAACAATTACAACAAGTTATTCAAGACCTGGCAAATGGGATGAGCATGAAGCGAGCCTTCGTGCATTTCTGGGGCGCTTACACTGCGTTGCCACCATCGTGTCTTCCATTCGACACAGCGCCAGGACCGGTGGAGGACCTGAAGCAGGCTGTGGATTTATGCAAGAACAACAATTTCCTTTTTACATTATATAATGATATTTCCGCGCAACTGGAGGAGACCGAACGCTGGTATCCGGAATTACAATGGAAACTTCCAAATGGACAACCGCGTTCCGGTTGGAGATGGTCGCGCACCTGCTCCAGCCAGTATGTCAACTTATTATCCAAAGATATGCCCGAAGT
>Ga0116193_1002832_pt1 | contig 12841 bp, 14 predicted proteins | sample AD_UKC115_MetaG_FD_89892 | JGI IMG/M metagenome (GOLD analysis project Ga0116193, IMG submission 89892) | Active sludge microbial communities of municipal wastewater-treating anaerobic digesters from Hong Kong - AD_UKC115_MetaG | ecosystem: Engineered > Bioreactor > Anaerobic > Digestate... | reverse complement strand
TATCGCCCCGGCGATGTCCTGTTGTTCGGCCCGGAACCCACCGGGCTGGATGCACGGACGCTGGCCGATCCGCACGTCACCGCGCGGGTGCGCATCCCGATGCTGGCCGGCCGCCGATCGCTGAACTTGTCGAATGCGGCCGCCGTCGCGGTGTACGAAGCCTGGCGTCAGCAGGGGTTCACCGGAGCCGTCTAGATCAGGGCCGCCAGGATCCTGCGGAACTGGGCGCGGTCGGCCCCGCTCAACGTGGCCAGGATCCGCTCCTCGGCAGCCCGGACACCGGAGTCCGTGCGCCCCAACAACTTCGAGCCCGCCGCCGTCAGCTCGGCGGGACGCGCACGGCCCTTCTCGGCCGTCGGCGGACGCCGAACCAGACCCCGGTCCTGCAGCCCGCGCAGAACCAGGTTCATGGCCTGCCGGGACACGCTGATGTTGCGCGCCAGCTCGGCGTTCGACGCGCCGGGCGAATGCGAGAGCATCCGCAGGCAGATGTACTCGGGAAAGGTCAGGCCGAGCGGTTCGAGGACGGCCTCCGTGACCTCGCCGCGCAACGCCATGTGCAGACGGTGCATCACATAGCCCAGCGGCGGGTCGGCAGCCATGGCATGTCAGTTTACTTGACACATCTACGGATCGTCGGTAGACCGGAGAACATGACCGAGCAACCGAGCGACGCGATGTTCGAACAGGCCTACCGGGGCGAGGCACCCGAGATGGGCGCCCGTCCGCCGTGGAGCATCGGTGAACCGCAGCCCGAGATCGCCGCGCTGATCGCGGCCGGCCTCGTGCACGGCGACGTGCTCGACGCCGGTTGCGGCGAGGCGGCCACCGCGATGGACCTCGCCGAGCGCGGCTTCACCGTCGTCGGCCTGGACCAGGCGCCGACGGCGATCGAACTGGCCCGCGCCGAGGCCGCCCGACGCGGCCTGACCAACGCCGCCTTCGAGGTCGCCGACATCAGCGACTTCGGCGGCTATGACGGCCGGTTCGGCACCATCATCGATTCGACCCTGTTCCACTCGATGCCGGTCGAGCTGCGCGACGGCTACCAGCGTTCGATCGTGCGAGCCGCCGCGCCCGGCGCGTCGTACTTCGTCCTGGTCTTCGACAAGACGGGCATGCCCGGTGACAGCCCGGTCAACGCCGTCGACGAGGCCGAACTGCGTGCCGCGGTCAGCCCGTACTGGACCATCGACGAGATCCGGCCGGCCCGCATCCACGGCCACATGCCGCCGAACGTCGGCGAGGCGTTGGGGCCGTTCGGCGGGGCCGACATCCGCGACGAGCCGAACGGCCGCAAGTCCCTACCGGCCTGGCTGCTGTCCGCGCACCGGTAGGCGCGACTACCAGGTGTTCCAATGGGTCAGCTGCTCGGCCGGCAGCCGGTTGGCCAGCTTGAAATCGGTGCCCTTGGTGTAGGCGATCGGGAACAAACCACCCTGGGCGTGCGTGTCGAACGGAATGCCGAGGACGTCGGCGGCCTGCTTCTCGCCGTCGCCGATCAGGTGCAGGGTGGTCCACGCCGAGCCGAGCCCGCGCGAGCGCAGCGCGAGCATGAAGCTCCACACCGCCGGCAACAGTGATCCCCAGTACGACGCGCTGATCCCGGCCGGCGCGCCGTCGGGGCGGCCCTCGAGGCACGGGATCATGAGCACCGGCGCCTCCTCGAAGTGCTCGTTGAGATACTTCGCCGAATTCATCACGGCCCCGATCTGCTGATCGCGGACGTCGCCGTACTCCGGCTTCTCGGCATCCAGGTAGGGCGTGGCGTTGGCCCGGTAGATGTCGGCCAGGGCCTTCTTCTTCGCCCGGTCGTCGACGAACACCCATTGCCAGCCCTGCGCATTGGAGCCCGTGGGCGCCTGCAACGCCAACTCCAGACATTCCATCAGCACCTCGCGCGGCACCGGTTTGTCGAAGTCCAGCCGCTTGCGCACCGACCGGGTGGTGGTCAACAGTTCATCATTGGACAGGTTGAGGGGCATCCCGCCAGGTTACATTCGAGGACATGGCCATTGACCTGACCGATGAGATGTCCAACAGACTTGTCGCCGACCAATACGGCTGGCTCACCACCATCGCGAAGTCCGGGTTGCCGGTGCCGCGGCTGATCTGGTTCCACTTCGACGGATCGGCGATCTACCTCTACACGATGCCCGGCGCGGCGAAGGTCGCGCACATCCGTCGCCACCCGCAGGTGAGTCTGAACCTCGATTCCGACGGCAACGGCGGCGGGATCGTGGTGGTGGCCGGCACCGCGCGGGTGGACGCCGAGGGAGTCGACGCCCGCAGCGATCGGCCGTACTGGGCCAAGTACAGCGCCGCCGCCGAGCAGTTCGGGCTGACCGAGGCAATGGAGCAATACCGCACCCGGATCCGTATCGACATCGAAAAGGTTTGGGGCACACCGCAGGGCTGACTCCGCGAGCGTGCGCAGAAGTACGGCGCCGACGGCGTGTCGGCGGACCGACACGCACACTCGCCGAGTAGCGGCTAGCGGAAGTCGCGGGATCGGGAGCCCACCCGCAGGTCGAGCGGGCGCATCCCATCGGCGACGACCGTGACCGCGCCGCTGGCGTTCTGCACGATCCCCCGCACCACCAGCGCCGGCGCCGTCTGCGCCAGCCGGCGGTTGCGTGCCCAAATCCCTTGCGAACAGAGCACATTGACCATACCGGTCTCGTCCTCGAGGTTCATGAACGTCACACCCTGCGCGGTCGCCGGACGCTGGCGATGCGTGACCGCCCCGGCCACCAGCACCCGGGTGCCGTCGCACACACCGAGCAGCTCGCCGGCGGGCACCACGCCGAGGGCGTTCAGGTCGGCCCGCAGGAACTGGGTGGGATAGCTGTCCGGTGACACACCGGTGGCCCACACATCGGCGGCCGCCAGTTCCAGCGCGCTCATCCCGGGCAGCGCCGGGGTGTGCGATGTCGTCCCGACACCGGGCAGCCGGTCGGCCCGCTCGCCGGCGGCCGCGCCCGCCGCCCACAGCGCCTCACGCCGGTCGACGCCGAAGCAGCCGAGCGCCCCCGCCGTGGCCAGCGCCTCGGTCTGCGGCACGCTCAATTGCAGGCGACCGGTCAGATCGAGCAGAGATGCGAACGGGCCGTTGGCCTTTCGCTCCTCGACCAGCCGCTGCGCCAGCTCGTCGCCGACGTGACGGACCGCGCCCAGCCCGAGCCGGACCTCGAGGCCGGCGTTCTCCAGTGTGGCGTGCGCCAGACTGGCGTTCACGCACGGGCCGTGCACCACCACACCATGCCGGCGGGCATCGGCCACCAGCGACTGCGGCGAATAGAAGCCCATCGGCTGTGCCCGCAGCAGCGCGGCGCAGAACGCGGCGGGGTGGTGCAGCTTGAGCCACGACGAGTAGAACACCAGTGAGGCGAAACTGAGCGCATGGCTCTCGGGGAAGCCGAAATTGGCGAAGGCCTCCAGCTTCTCGTAGATCCGGTCGGCCAGCGCACCCTCGATGCCGTGCAGTTCGCGCAGCCCGTCGTAGAACCGGCCGCGCAACCGGCGCATCTTCTCCGTCGACCGTTTGGATCCCATCGCCCGGCGCAGCTGATCGGCCTCGGCCGGGCTGAACCCGGCGCAGTCGACCGCCAACTGCATCAGCTGTTCCTGGAACAGCGGAACCCCCAACGTCTTTCGCAGCGCCGGCTTCATCGAGGGATGGTCGTAGACCACCGGATCCAGCTTGTTGCGGCGGCGGATGTAGGGATGCACGGACCCGCCCTGGATGGGGCCGGGACGGATCAGGGCCACCTCGACCACCAGGTCGTAGAACACCCGAGGTTTCAGCCGGGGCAGGGTGGCCATCTGCGCGCGCGACTCGACCTGGAAAACCCCGACCGAGTCGGCGCGCTGCAGCATCTCGTAGACGGCCGGCTCCGAGAGATCCAGCTTCGCGAAGTCGACGTGCAGCCCCTTGTGCTCGGCGAGCAGGTCCACCGCATAGTGCAGGGCCGAGAGCATGCCCAGTCCGAGCAGATCGAATTTCACCAGACCTATTGCCGCACAGTCGTCCTTGTCCCACTGCAGCACGCTGCGGTTCGCCATGCGGGCCCACTCCACCGGGCACACGTCGGCGATCGGGCGGTCGCAGATCACCATGCCGCCGGAGTGGATGCCCATGTGCCGGGGCAGATCGGCGATCTCGCCGGCCAGCTCGACCACCGACCCGGGAATGTCCTCCACGTCCGGGGAATCGGCCCGGCCGTTCCACCGGCTGATCTGCTTGCTCCAGGCGTCCTGCTGGCCCTGTGAGTAGCCGAGCGCACGAGCCATGTCCCGCACCGAACTTCGCCCCCGGTAGGTGATGACGTTGGCCACCTGGGCTGCGTAGTCGCGGCCGTAGCGTTCGTAGACGTACTGGATGACGTTCTCGCGCAGATCCGATTCGATGTCGATGTCGATGTCCGGCGGCCCATCCCGGGCCGGGGACAGGAAGCGTTCGAACAGCAATTCGTTGGCGATCGGGTCGACCGCGGTGACCCCCAGCGCGTAGCAGACCGCCGAGTTGGCGGCCGAACCCCGGCCCTGGCACAGGATGTCGCTGTCCCGGCAGAACCGGGTGATGTCGTGCACCACCAGGAAATAGCCCGGGAACTTCAGGCCGGCGATGATGTCGAGTTCCCGTTCGATCTGGGCGTAGGCGGTGGGGGCGGTGTCGCGCGGGCCGTAGCGGTCGGCTGCGCCGATCATCACCAGCTCCCGCAGCCAGCTGTCCTCGGTGTGCCCGGCCGGCACGTCATACGGCGGCAGCTGCGGGGCGATCAGCCGCAGGCCGAACGCGCACTGCTGCGCCAATTCGGCTGCCGCGGTGACGGCTTCGGGACGGTTGGCGAAGATCCGGGCCATCTCCTCCCCCGAGCGCAGGTGCGCACCACCCAGCGGAGCCAGCCGGCCGGCCGCCTCGTCGAGCGACTGCCGGGCCCGGATGGCGCTCATCGCCATGGCCAGCCGGCCCCGCGACGGGGCCGCGAAATGCGCGGCGGTGGTGGCCACGACGCCGACGCCGAACCGCGGGGCCAACCCGGCCAGCACGGTGTTGCGTTCGTCGTCGAGCGGATGACCGTGACCGGTGAGCTCGACACTGACCCGGTCGGCGCCGAACCGGTCCACCAGATCGGCCAGCGCAGCGCTGGCCGCCTCCGGACCACCGGCGGAAAGAGCTTGGCGGACATGGCCTTTACGGCACCCGGTCAGGATGTGCCAGTGCCCGCCGGCGGCGTCGGCGAGCGCGTCGTAGTCGTACCGGAGCACGCCCTTCTGGCCGCCGGCCAGATGCGCGGCGGCCAGCTGGCGCGACAGCCGCCGGTACCCCTCGGGGCCGCGGGCCAGCACCAGCAGATGCGGGCCGGGTGGGTCGGCCTCCTCGGTGCGCGCGACGCCGCTCAACGACAGCTCGGCGCCGAACACCGTCGCCATGTCGAGTTCACGGGCGGCCTCGGCGAACCGGACGACGCCGTAGAGGCCGTCATGGTCGGTGAGGGCGATGGCCGTCAGGTCCAGCCGGGCCGCCTCCTCGACGAGCTCCTCCGGGGTGCTCGCACCGTCGAGGAAGCTGTAGGCCGAGTGGGCGTGCAACTCGGCATACGGAACCTGCGACCGTCGACGCTCGGCGGCAGGGGGCCGATAGGCGGCACGTTTGCGGGACCAGCCCGGACTGTCCCCGCCGTCGCCCACCGGCGGCCTGCCCTCCAGCACGCGCTGCATCTCGGCCCAGCTCGGCGGCCCGTTGTGCCAACCCATGGCCGAATGATATCGAACATTTGTTCGACTGTCAGTCGGCGGGATACGCGTGGATCACCGCGGTCGCGAGTTTGGGCACCGCGTGGATCAGGTCGTGTTCGGCGCCATGGGCGATCCGGTGGGCCTGGACCAGAGTGAGGTCGGGGTCGATGTCCAGTTCGGCGTCGGCGTGCAGGCGGTGACCGATCCAGCGCATCCGCACGCTGCGCACCGACCGCACTCCGGGGCGCGCCGCCAGCGTGGCTTGGGCGGTCTCGACCAGCCCCGGATCCACGCCATCCATCAAGCGGCGGAACACATCTCGGCCGGCAGTGCACAGCACGGCCAGAATGGCGACGGTGATGACCAGGCCGACAACGGGGTCGGCAAGCGGGAAGCCCAGCGCAACACCGCCGGCGCCGAGGAGGACGGCCAGCGAGGTGAAGCCGTCGGTGCGGGCATGCAGGCCGTCGGCGACCAGGGCGGCCGAGCCGATCCGTCGCCCGATGCGAATGCGGTACAGGGCGACCCATTCGTTGCCGATGAAGCCCAGCAGGCCCGCCAGGGCGACCCAGCCGAGGTGTTCGACGGGGCGCGGGTGGACGAGACGCTGGATGGCCTCGTAACCGGCGACGATCGCCGAGAGGGCGATCATCGCGACGACGAACAGCCCGGCCAGGTCCTCGACCCGGCCGAAACCGTAGGTGTAGCGGCGGGTGGCAGACCTGGTGCCCAGCGCGAACGCGATCCACAGCGGGATCGCGCTCAGCGCGTCGGAGAAGTTGTGAATCGTGTCGGCGGCCAGCGCGATCGATCCGGACAGCAGCACGACGACCACCTGTGCGAGCGCCGTGATGCCCAGCACCACCAGGCTGACCTTGACCGCCCGAATGCCCGCGGCACTGGCCCGCACCTCGTCGTCGAGGCCGTGTGCATGGTCGTGGGAATGCAGCAAATGACTCATCGTCCGTCGGCCTTTCGCTGGCGCGGCTTGGCAGGAAATGCGGCAACGGCCGGATCGTCGCGATGGTGCGAAGGAACTCCCGGGCCGGCGTGTTCGGCGTTGAACACCGCATCCACCACGAGTTGGCGCACGTGCTCGTTCTCCAGGCTGTAGAAGATGGTGGTCCCGGCCCGCCGGGTACGCACCAGCCGGGCCATCCGCAGCTTGGCCAGATGCTGGGACACCGACGGCGCGGGCTTACCGACCCGCTCGGCCAGTTCGTTGACCGACAGCTCCGTCTCGGTGAGCGCCCACAGCACCTGGATCCGGGTGTGATCGGCCAGCATTCGGAACACCTCGACCACCAGACCCACCTGATCGTCGGCCAGCGGCAGCAGAGAACCACTAGTTGCGTTCATACGCAGATAGTAGGACAGGCCGATGCACACCGCCAACCAGGCCCATCTCCTACAGTCCGATGATGAGCCGTTGGATCGTCACCCACGTCCCCTCGGGACTGATCCTGGTGTGCCTGATGGCGATCATCGCCGGCGGCGCGGTGCTGGTGTCGATGTTCGTCCGCCGTCGCTTCGCGGCACTGACCGGCGACGAACACAACGACGTCCTCAAGTTCACCTACGGGTTCATCGGATTCGTCTACGCCTTCTTCATCGGTTTCGTGGTGTCCTCGATGTGGGGTCAGATCAACACCGCCGACGCGAACGCGCGGACGGAGGGCGCCACCGCAGTCCAGTTGGCCACCGACACAAGCGGATTCGACCAGGCCGACGCCGACCGGATCCGACACGATCTGGTCAGGTACACCAACGCCGCAATCGCCGAGTGGGACCAGGAGGGCAACCGTCGCTCACCCACCACCGACGCCGCGCTCGCTCAGCTGTACGCGACCTACGACCAGGTCGAAGCAGTGACCGACCGGCAGAAGAGCCTGGTGGCTTCCGCATACGCGAACCTGGACAAGCTCGGCCAGGCGCGCACCGTGCGGCTGCTGACCGACCAGCAGGACCAGGGGCCACCCTGGCCGTTGTGGACGGTCATCTTCCTGACCAGCGCGCTGGTCCTGGGCACGGCGATCAGCTACGGCGTCGAGAAGCCCCACCTGCATCTTCCGATGGTGGCCGTCGTCGGACTCGTCGTCGCAGCGAACCTGTTCCTGATCATGGAACTGGCGCACCCATACACCGGGGAGATTGCGACGACCTCCGATTCGCTGCGGGAAACCCTGCGGGTGCTCGACACCCACCCGTCCTGATCACCGTGCCAGGCGCTGGACCAACTCCTCGACACGGCCGGCGATATCGTCGCGGATGAGGCGCATGCGTTCCAGGCCCTCGATACCGCGCAGCGATGGTTCGTCGGTATCCCAGATCTCCACCGGCGGGCCGTGTTCGGGAAGATCGGGCTGGGCTGCGGTACCCACGATGACAATCAGATCGACGGCAGCAATCAAGGCGTCGTCCAGCTGGGTCGGTCGATGATCGCTGACATCGATTCCCAGTTCCGCCAGTGATTGCGCCGAGAGCGCGTTGACAGCGCCCTTGGCGTGCGTACCGGCCGACAGCGCCCGGATGCGCGGCCCGGCGAGCTTGTTCATGAGCGCCTGTGCCATAACGGATTTCCCGGCGTTGCTGACACAGACGAACAACACCGTGGGTACATCGGAATGTGTCATGCGCTCTCCGTGGCCATGCCGAATCGGGGCCGCAGCGCCAACGATGCGTACACCAACCCCACCAGGACGGGAACCTCGATGAGCGGTCCGACGACTCCGGCCAGTGCCTGCCCGCTGGCGGCGCCCCAGGTGGCGATTGCCACGGCGATGGCCAGTTCGAAGTTGTTGCCCGCCGCGGTGAACGCCAACGTGGTGGTGCGGGCATAGCCCAGTCCCAGGGACGCGCCCAACACCATTCCACCACCCCACATGAGCGCGAAGTAGACGAGCAGAGGCAGCGCGATGCGAACGACGTCGAACGGCTTGTCGATGATCTGATCGCCCTGCAGGGCGAAGAGGATCACGATGGTAAACAGCAACCCGTAGAGGGCCCAGGGCGAGACCCGGGGTAGGAATCGGGTTTCATACCAGCCCCGGCCCCGGGCACGTTCACCCAACCGGCGTGACAGGTAACCCGCGGCCAGTGGAATTCCCAGGAAGATGAGGACGGATTCCGCGATCCGCAGCGGCGAGGCGGTGATGTCGGTACTCGGCAGGCCGAGCCATCCCGGCAGCACCGTGAGGTAGAACCAGCCCAGTGCCGCGAACATGGCGACCTGGAACAGCGAATTCAGGGCAACCAGGACCGCGGCGGCTTCCCGGTCCCCGCATGCCAGGTCATTCCAGATGATCACCATCGCGATGCACCGGGCCAGCCCGACGACGATCAATCCGGTGCGGTACTCGGGCAGATCGGGCAGCAACAGCCACGCGAGGGCGAACATCACCGCGGGGCCGATCACCCAGTTGAGCACCAGGGAGACCACCATCAGCCGGCGATCCGCGGTGACGTCGCCCAGTCGGTCGTATCGGACCTTTGCCAGCACCGGGTACATCATCACCAACAGCCCCAGGGCGATCGGCAGCGAGACGCCGTCGATCTGGACCGCACCGAGCGCACCGCCCAGGCCGGGGATCAGTCGGCCCATGGCCAGGCCCGCCACCATCGCCAACCCGATCCACAACGGCAGCAGCCGGTCCAGAGCGGACAGTCGCACGGATGTCATCAGCAGCACGGTTGTGCTTCGGAACCACCGCAGCACACCGTCGAATCATTCTGTTCAGCAGCACTTTTCGGACCCGATCCGAACTCCTCGGTGTCGGCCAGCTTGGTATAGACCTCCCAGCGTTCCCGATCCGGGCCCGTCACCCACACCTTGTCCTGGGTGGCGAAGCAGCACGTCGTACCGATCTCCGCGGCAGTGAACAAACCCGCTTCGGCCAACCGGGCGATCTCGGCATGAACCATGGCGCTCGACGGCACCTCCACGCCGAGGTGGTTGATGGAGCCGCCCTGCCCCGGGTTCTCCAGCAACACGAGTTTCAGCGGCGGATCCGCGATCGCGAAATTCGCGTAGCCCGGCTTGACCTTGGCCGGCTGCGTGCCGAAGAGCTTGGAGTAGAACGTGATTGCCGACGCGAGGTCGTCGACGTTGAGCGCGAGTTGAACACGGGACATGAGAACCGACCTCCCCAGGAGTCTGCGACATATGTCGAAGTAGTGCCGTAGGCCAGCATGCCACCTTTTCGATATAAGTCAAGATATCTATGGCATGATGGGCCCATGCCCAAAGCGCTGCCCGTCATCGACACCACCGCGCCGGTATGTTGCGCACCGGTGGCAGCGGGACCGATGAGCGACCACGATGCCCTGCAGATCGCGTTGCGGCTCAAGGCATTAGCGGACCCAGCCCGCGTCAAGATCGTCTCCCACCTGTTCAGCTCGGACTCGGGCGAGGAGATCTCCGGGAACCTGGCCGCCGTCCTCGGCCTGAGCGAATCCACCGCCAGCCATCACCTCACCCAACTGCGCAGGGCGGGGCTGGTCACCTCCGAGCGGCGCGGAATGAACGTCTACCACCGGGTGCGCCCCGACGCTCTCCAAGCTCTGTGCGCCGCGCTCGACCCCAACTGCTGCACCTGAGCGGGCCCGAGATCGACAAAATGGCGGGGCCGTCTCGCACAAATTCGCCGAAAGGTGCGTTTCGGCGTACGCCAGCGATGAGTAATGGGCGCCGGCGAAGTCAACACTGACATGACCGCCCTACCCCCCGTCGTCGACGAACCGACCTGGCGCGCCGAACTCGACGTCCTGCGCCTCCGCGAGAAGGCCGCCACCCGCGAGCTCGACGCGATCGCCGCGCAGCGGCGCCGCCTGCCGATGGTGGCACTACCCGACTACACCCTCATCGGCGCGGCGGGACCCGCCCGGCTGGCCGACGTGTTCGACGGCAAGAGCCAGCTGATCACGTATCACCACATGTGGACCGACGGCGCGGAGTGGCAGTGCCCGGGCTGTACCGGCTACACCGCGCAGTTCACCCGGCTGGAATTCCTGGACAGCTACGACGCCCGCTTCGTGGTCGTGACCAACGGTCCCATCGACGAGGCACTGGCCTACCGCGCCAAGGTCGGCAACACAATGGACTGGTACTCCTCGGCGGACAACAGCTTCGGCCCCGACATGGGTGCTGCGCCGGGCGACGGCTTCGCGATCAACGTGTTCCTGCGCGATCCCGGCACCGACACCGTCTACCGCACCTGGCACACCAACGGCCGCGGCACCGAACAGCTCGGCCATACCTTCGGCCTCATCGACGTCCTGCCCTACGGCCGTCAGGAGGAATGGCAGGATTCCCCGGACGGCTGGCCGCAGTCGCCGACATACTCCAGGTGGCCGGGATCCGATGACATCGCCCGCGCCTACGGGCGGTGACCGCCGGCTGAGCATCGGGGTCGGAGGTCCCTATCGGGACCGCTACCGGCGGACCACCGTGAGGAGATGGACCACCTCACCGTTCTGGACGCGGGATTCCTGCACGCCGAGGATTCCGATCCGAACATCAGCCTGGCCATCGGCGGCATCACCGTCCTCGAGGGACCACCGCCGGATTTCGACGAGCTGGTGGAGACACTGACCGAACGTCTGAGACAGGTCCCGCGGCTGCGCCGGGTGCTGCACACCCACCGGCTCGACATGGGGCCGCCGGTCTTCGAGGAGCGCTCCGGACTCGACCTGAGACCCCAGATCAAACATGCGGCGGTGCCCGCCCCGGGCGACGACGCCGATCTGTTCCGGCTGGCCGCCTCGATCGTCGAGCGCCGGCTCGACCGCCGCCACCCGCTCTGGGAGTGCTGGGTCATCGAGGGGCTGCGCGACGAACGCTGGGCGCTGCTGATGAAGGTCCACCACTGCCTGGCCGATGGCGTCTCCACCGCCCGGATGTTCACCGCCATGAGCGACAATGGTTCGGGGGCAACGACATTCGAGATCGGCTCCACCCATGAACAGCACCGGGATCCCCCGGTACCAAAGATCACGCTCAACCCGCTGGCCTGGGTCCGCACGGCCTGGAACCTGTCCGCCGCTGCGGTCGGCGCGGGTGCGCAGGCCGCCAGGGGGGCCACGGAGGTGCTGTCCGGCATGCTGTCCCCGGCCAGGCAAACCTCGCTGCTCGGCCCGGTGAGCACCATGCGGCGCTACCACGCGGCGCGCGCGTCACTGACCGACATCCACGACATCTGCGAGGCGTTCGACGTCACCCTCAACGACGTGGCACTGGCCGCCATCACCGCGGGGTTCCGCGCGGTGCTGCTCGGCCGCGGCGAGAAGCCCGGTCGCGAATCGCTGCGCACCCTGGTCCCGGTATCGATGCGCACCAGGGCCGACCCCGATAGCGCGCAGCGACCGGACAACCAGGTGTCGCTCATGTTGCCGCTGCTGCCGGTGGACCGGGCCAACCCGCTGGACCAGTTGCGCATCGTGCACCAGCGGATGACCCGGGCCAAGTCCAGCGGCCAGAAGCAGGCCGGCAGTTCGGCGCTCGGCGCGGCGGGCGTCATCCCGTTCCCGCTGACGGCCTGGACGGTGCGGACCCTGACCCGGATGCCGCAGCGCGGTGTGGTCACGTTGGCCACCAATGTTCCGGGACCGCGCGAGCAGCTGAAGATGCTGGGCCACAAGGTGATCCAGATGTACCCGATCCCGCCGATCGCGCTGCAGCTGCGTATCGGAATCGGAATGCTCAGCTACGGAGACGAATTCACGTTCGGAATCGTCGCCGACTACGACAGTGCCCCTGACATCGATGTGCTGACCGACGGGATCGAGCAGGCGATCAAGCGCCTCACCGAGCTTGCCGGGCGGCCTCGACGAGCAGTCGCCGCTCGGCCGTAGCGACCACCCGCCGGGTGGACTCGGCGGCGTCGGGGTTCACCGAGATCGACGTGATCCCCAGCTCAACGAGCCGTTCGGCGAACGCCGGATCGGTCGACGGGCGCTGCCCGCACAGCGACGATGTGATGCCGTGGCTGCGCGCGGTCGACACGATCCGGCCGATCGCATCCAGGACGGCCGCATCGGCTTCATCGAACACCTCGGCGCAGATCTCCGAGTCACGGTCGACCCCGAGCATCAGTTGGGTCAG
>Ga0116193_1002830_pt1 | contig 12844 bp, 11 predicted proteins | sample AD_UKC115_MetaG_FD_89892 | JGI IMG/M metagenome (GOLD analysis project Ga0116193, IMG submission 89892) | Active sludge microbial communities of municipal wastewater-treating anaerobic digesters from Hong Kong - AD_UKC115_MetaG | ecosystem: Engineered > Bioreactor > Anaerobic > Digestate... | reverse complement strand
TGCAGGCCGGGAGGCCTGCACCACAATTAAGGTTCAGTATTATCGTGGTAGTGCCATTGTGTCGTGGTGGTAATATCGTTTGCAGTACATCAATGCAGCCGACCACAACGGCACGACGGCACAGCGAATTTTAATCATAGCGCCATGGTGTCGTTGCAGGCCGGGAGGCCTGCACCACAATTAAGCGCTCAGTATTATCGTGGTAGTGCCATTGTGTCGTGGTGGTGATTTCCAAAACGTACCTGCATCCTTATCCGCCGCTAAGATCTTCCGCCGCCGCCACAATGTATAAGGAACCCACTATGGCAATCACATCACTGGGTGCGCATTGCTGCTTCGCTAAGGCTAATGCTTCTTTCAATGACGGGCGGCTGTCCACGCGCGGGCAGAACTCCAGCGCGGCAATGGCCACGTCGCGCGCGGAACCGCCACGCGGGGGCGGGGCATCCGTGGCAATGACAACATCATTCTGGCGAACCAACTCCCTCAGCACCCCGGCAATATCCTTGTCCTTCAACATCCCGACAATCCAATGAATGCGCTTGCCCGGGGCGACTCGGTCCAGCGCCTGGCGAACGCTGCGCGCGGAGCTGGTGTTGTGCCCGCCATCAATCACGATGGTTGGGCGGCGCGCCACAACCTCCAACCTGCCGGGCCATTGCCACTGCGCCAGGCCCTTTTGAATGGCGCGGTCGGGTAAATCCAATCCTTGTCGGCGCAATTGCTCGACGGCGGCGAGAATGGTCTTCAAATTCGTCTCCGCCGCCGGACCAAAGCGTCCCCAGCGGATGGGCAGTGTGTGATTGGAGAAGGTCGCCTCATGCAGCGATCCTGCAAAGGACTCGCGCATAGTGGCGATCTTCACCCGGCGCTGCGCTTCAATGAGGGGCGCCTTTTTTCCAGCCGCCGCCCTCCTCAATTCCGCCATCACCTCAGCGCGCATATCGGCATTTTGTTCGGAAACCACCACGGGAGTGCGCGGCTTGATAATGCCCGCCTTTTCGCGCGTGATGGCGCTGATGGTATTGCCCAGGATCGCCATGTGGTCCCAGCCAATGGTGGCGATGATGCTCAGGCGCGGCTGCACGACATTCGTGCAATCGAGCCGACCGCCGAGGCCCGTTTCGATGATGGCAATATCGACGCGTTCCCGCGCAAAGGTCTGGAAAGCCAGCGCCGTCAGGATTTCAAACACCGTGCGAAATGCGCCGCTGTCTCCGGGGCTGAATAGCTCGCGCAATTCGCTGATTCCCCTGGCGAACTGGCGCCCGGAGATCGGCACATTGTCAATGCGGATGCGTTCGGTGAATGAGCGCAGATGCGGCGAAAGATAAAGCCCTGTTTTCAATCCGGCGGCGGTGCAAATCGCCGCCAGCGCCGAACAGATCCAGCCTTTGCCCGAAGTTCCCGCCACATGAACTGAAGCGAATTCCTTCTGCGGATCGCCCATTTGGCCCAGCAATTGGGCAAAGCGCTCGAGGTGAAAAACCCGCGTCGGATCGCCGCCGCCGGGCGGACGACGTTCATAATCCACGAGGCTAAGCAGCCATTGCGCGGCTTGCGCCTCGGTCTTCAGGGGAGGAGTCTTGGAAGAACCGCTTGACACGATGCTTTACGATCCGTAGAACCGCCATGGGGTCTATCTCACCAGGAGGCGCGCATCATGACCCTCCCCGCGAAATCGCGCAGAGGAATAAGACGTTTGTCGTTGCGAAGCAAGGCCAAAGCAGGCATGGCGCTGTTTTTCCTCACGGTGTTCGCCATGCTGGGCGCGGGGTGCGGCCATATCACCGCCCCGCTGTATCATTATGATTCCAATGGCAAGCGCGTCATGTACAAGCGTCTTCCCTTGCGCAATGAAGTGGACCGCTTCACCCGCCTGGACAATGTTCCTTACCTGCCGGGCGAGAGCTTGAATCCCGCCACTGTCTCCAGCGAACAGCGCGAGGTGCTCAAGCGCTTCGGACAGCCCGATCATATCCGCAAGCCATTCAAGTCCACGCGCAAGGAGATGGTGGGCGAATGGACATACCTGCGCAGCAATTACCTGGTGCAGTGGATTGACGGGCGCATGGCGTACGAAGGGCCGGTGACGGATCTGGAGCGCACATTGATGGATTTCGGCTATCCCAAGGCGGCGTTCGTGACGCTGGACGAGATGGGCATTGAGCGCCAGACGTGGATTTATGATGATCCGATCAAGGCCTCACGCCTGGTATTTTCGTTTTCCAATGGGAAGTTGGTTGGGCGTGAAGGGGGAAGGTGAAGTAATTTTAAAATGAGAAATTTAGAATTCAAAATACAAACCAGAAACCATCAACCAGAAACTAAGAACTAGGAAGAACCAGAAACCAGAAACCAGAAACTAGGAACTAAGAACCAGAAACCAGGAACTAAGAACCAGAAACCAGGAACTAAGAACCAGGAACCAGGAACTAACATGAAAACAAAGCGCCTGCTCATTGCTATTCCGTTCATGGGGATGTTAGCGGCTTCGTGTTCACTGCAGCCGCATGATCTTCAGCAGCAGCAAACCCGCGCGCGTGCGCTGGACCTTGTGGAGCAGGGGCAAAAGTTTGAGAACCAGGGGCAATTTGAGCCTGCCATTCAGCGCTACTTGCAGGCGCGGGAATTGCATGAAACGCCGCAGGTGGATTACCGCCTGGGACATAGCTATGCGCAGATCAACGACCTGGCGACCGCGCGCCAGTATCTGAAGAAGGCCGTGGAGGGCAGTCCGGCCAATTCAGCGGCATTTTTTGAACTGGTGCATGTGGAGGAGCAAATCAAGAATGGCGGCGCCACAGTGGCGCCATCATCGGCTCCCGCTATTGCCCAGGCCCGGCCGACGCAACAATCACCTGCGGCGCAAATGCCGACGGGGCAATCCGCCCCGACGATTGCACCGCTATCCACGGCAACGCCCGTGGCATCCGTTCCAGCCACGCAGCCTGCGCCAAGCGGCAAAGGCAGTGTGAAACTCTCCGATGCCTATCGCGTGCTGTTTAATCCCAATGATGGCGAGCATAGCCGCAGCGTTCCGGTAGGCGAGGCAGGCTCAACCTTCCTGGCTGATGCCAGTTTTCATGCCAGCAAGGGGCGCGAATATCTAAAGAACGGCAAGCCCGACCTGGCCATTGAGGAATTGAAAGATGCGCTGGCGCGCAATCCCAACGATGGCGCTTCGCGCGTGTTGCTTTCGCAGGCGTATCAAAAAATGGGCGATAAAGCCGAGGCGCAGCGCCAGTTGACCATGGCCCTGAAGAATGATCCGAGTAATTCCGGGGCACTGGTGGCTCTTTCGGAGATGAATATTTCCGGTGGCAAAAACAATGTGCAGGCGCAGCAACTGCTGGAGCAGATGTCGGCCAGCGGCAGCAACGATATGGATACGCAGATTGCCTTGGGCGACCTGTATGTCAAGATGGGCCGCCAGCAAAGCGCTGCCGACGCCTACCAGAAGGCGCACCAGATTAAGCCCGCCGATCCGCGTCCGTTGTGGAAACTGGGAAATGTCCGTCGTAGTGCAAACGATGTTTCCGGTGCGCGCCAGTATTACCAGGAGGCGCTGAGAAATGATCCTCGGTTCATTCCGGCGCTCAACAATCTGGCGGCATTAGCCGATGAAGCGGGTGAGTACGACAATGCGCGCATGTATCTGGAACAGATCATCCAGATCGACCCAAACTGGGCAAAGGCCTACTTCAACCTTGGCGTCCTATACGAGCAGCGGCTGAAAAATCCGGCGCGGGCAGCGGAGTATTACAATCAGTATCTGAGGATTGGCGGGCCATTGGCCGAACAGGCGCGCGCCAATTTGGCAGCCTTGCGCGCCAAACCTTAGCCATGAATCGGTTCCGGAGGCGGCCATGGCAGAACGTCATCCAGTCGATCCGCACGCAACGGCTGGGTTGCCCGATTCAGGCGACCCGAAAACATCGCACCGGCGCAACATTCCCATCCTGATGCTGCTGCAAGGCGACACGGTCGGCAAAAAATTCCTCCTGAATAAGCGGCAACTCAACATTGGGCGCTCGCCCGATTCCGACCTCGTGCTGACCGACTCCGAAGTGTCGCGCAAGCATTCGGCCATTGTGTATGAAAACTGCGACCAGCCCGAAGAAATGCCCCGCTGCTTCGTGCACGACCTGAACAGCAAGAATGGCACGCTGGTTAATGGCAAGCGCGTGGTCAGCATGCCGCTGAAGGACCGCGACATCATCACCATTGGCCAGGCGGTGCTGGGCTTTTATCTCAAGGACGAGGTGGAGATTAAATTCGATGCCCAGTTGTTCTCCATGGCCACGGTGGACAGCCTCACCGGCCTCTATAACAAGTATTATTTCCAGCGGACGTATCAACGCGAATACCAGCGCGCCACGCGCGGTAACACGCCGCTGACGCTGTTCTTCATCGATGTGGATGAATTCAAGAAAATTAATGACACGTTTGGCCATGTTAGCGGCGACGCCGTGCTGCGGAAAATTGGCGAAATCCTCATGCACAATATGCGCGAATACGACGTCTGCGGACGCTATGGCGGCGAGGAATTTACTGTGGCGCTGCCCTCGACCACACTGGAGGCGGCGGAGATCGTGGCCGAGCGCTTGCGCCGCATGATTGAGGAAACGGAATTTGTTTTTCGAGAACAGATCATTCCCACTACCGTTTCAATCGGGCTGGCCTCCACTGAAGACTCGGCCATTCATTCGCCGGAGGATCTAATTCACGCCGCGGACCAGGCGCTATACCGAGCCAAGCAGCAGGGGCGCAATCGGGTGGAAGCGGCGAAGGCGCCATTGATGTGATAAGATTTCTCGGTCGCTACGCTACCGCGAAATGACAAAAAGGGCTGCGCTACCGCGAAATGACAAATTTATGTAGGGTGGGTCTTGACCCACCACACTCCGGGTTGAATGGCGATTCCGACGGTTTGGTGGGTCAAGACCCACCCTACAGCGGTATGTACAGCAGAAACGCGCGGCTAATAGCAACTCCTGAAATGTCGGCTCGGAGATCCCACCTACTTAACCTGCCTTGACGCATTGGCTTCAGCAAGGTTAGAATCTTTGATCCTTTCGTCACGGCAAGAGATTTGATGTCCAGCCCTTCTCCGCTTCGCGTACTGTTGATCGTTCCGCCGACGGGGAAGTATATCCGCGAAGACCGTTGCCAAACTCCGATCAAGAACTTGAAGACGGTGGCGCTGCGTCCTCCGATTGACTTGATGTATGCCGCCGCGGGGTTTCGCGTCGGCGGCGCGCAATGCCGCATCGTGGATTATCCCGGCGAAGAGCGCTCGTGGGAAGGCCTCGAAGCCGATCTGCGCGAGATGAATCCGCATTATCTGGTGATGAGCATCACCACTCCCTCGTTTGAAGATGATATGCACGCCACGGTGGTGGCGAAGAAGGTCTCTCCTTCAACAATCACCATTGCCAAGGGGGCGCATTTTAATACGCTGGACTTGCGCGCCTTGCGCGAGCATCCCGATCTGGACATATGCCTGCGCGGCGAATACGAGGAAAGTTGCCAGGAATTGGGCTCGGGCATGCGACCCGAAGAGGTGCGCGGATTGGCTTATCGCAATGCCGATGGCGAACCGGTGCGCACGCCCGACCGCCCGTTGACGCAAGACCTCGATTCGCTCGCCTTTCCCGCACGCGATCTGGTGGATAATGGCCTGTATCGCCGCCCCGATACGGGCGAGATGCAAACGACGCTCGTCACCAATCGCGGCTGCCCGCATTCGTGCATCTACTGCCTGGCGACGCAGGTTTCGGGCAAGCGCAACCGTTATCGTTCGGTGGGCAATGTGCTCGATGAAATCAGCGAATGCGTCAACGTGCACGGCATACGGAGTTTTTTATTCCGCTCGGATCTTTTCACGCAAAATCGCGCATGGGTGCGCGAACTGTGCGAAGGGATCCTTTCGCGCAACCTGAAGATTGATTGGGCCTGCAACAGCCGCGTCGATTCACTGGATGAGGAGACGTTGCGGGCGATGAAGCGCGCCGGATGTTGGATTGTGGCGTTTGGCGTGGAAAGCGGCGACCAGGCGGCGCTGGATTTGATGCGCAAGAATGCGCGCGTGGAGGATGTCAAGCCCGCGATCGACCTCTGCCGGGGAGTTGGCGTCAAATCGAGCATTTACCTGCTGCTGGGCTTCCCCTGGGATACGCGCGAAAGCGTGCGCAAGAACATGCGCTTTGCCCGCGAGATCGATCCCGATGTCCTGGAATATTTTTATATTTATCCCTTCCCCGGCACGGAGCTCTATCGCATGGCTGTGCAGGAGGGATTGCTCGAAGACGGCGTCATTCCCCGCCAGGCGTATGACTCGCCCGCCATGGCGACCAAAAACCTCAGCATTGAGGACTTGCGCCGGTTGCGCCGCGAGGCCATGCGCGATTTCTATGTGCGCCCGCGCGTAATTTTGCGCACTCTGGCCGGAGCGCGTTCGGCGCGTGAGTTGACGAATTATATTCGTTATGGCAGTCTTCAATTGTGGGATCTTCTGACCGGTAACGCCCATCACAGCTGAGTTCGGATCATCATGGCCCTGGATCGAAAAACACTGTTGCCGCTGCTGATTTTACTCGGAGTCGTCTTCCTGGTTTATGCCCCAACCACGCGCGGGCTGTTCGTGTATGATGAGATTGAGGCCGTCGTGCAGAACCGCATGTTGTTCAAAACCCCGCTCGCGCAAACCCTCTTTACAAAGAATTATTTCAATATCTCGCTGGAGACCAGCTATCGCCCTGTCGTCACGCTGACGTATTTGGTCGATGGCATGCTTTGGCGCGGGCCGTTTGGGTGGCGTCTGACAAATCTCCTGCTGCATTTGTTGTGCGTGGGGTTGCTGTACGCCTTCCTGCGCATGTGGCGCATGGCCATGATGCCGGCCTGGATTGGGGCGGCGTTCTTCGGACTGCATCCTATTCATGTCGAAACGGTGGCCAGCGTGGGCTTTCGCGAGGATCTGCTCGTCGGGGCCGGATTGCTGGGCATGGCCCTGAGTTATGCCGCCTGGCGCAATGGGCGCATGAAGACGGCCGCCGCGGCGCTGATTGCAGGACTGGTCGTGTTTCTCGCCCAGATGTCCAAGGAAAATGCTTTCATGGCCCCCGTGCTGCTGCTTGCGGTTGCGGGGTGCGATGAGGCAAACACATGGGTCGATGCGCGGCGTCGCTGGCGCACGGCCTTCCCGCTGCTGATTGCCGTTGTCGCGGCCACAGCGCTCTCGCTCTTCATTTATTTTGTGCTGATGTATTATCCGCAGCCGGGCGATGCGCGCGAATACAGCACGCTGGCGCTATGGATTCGCATGCCATGGATTTACTTGCGCCACGAACTGCTGCCCCTCGTGATTCCATATCATCTGCATCCCAGCCGGATGGTGTTCCTCTCCCGGATTGGCATCGTTCCCATTGCGATGGGCTGGGCGGTGCTTTTGGCGCTAATTTTTGCCGGAGTTCAGTTGGTGCGGCGTTGGCGCGGGGATGCGCTGGGCCTGCTGTGGTTTGCCATCATGTGGCTTCCGACCTCAAATATCATTCCGCTGCATAACCTCGTGGCCGATCGCTATGCCTATGTTCCGGATCTTGGATTGGGGCTGCTTATTGGCGTGGCGCTGCAACGCGGACTTGAACGGCTGCGTCCGGTCGTATTGGAGGATAATGCCGAGGAGGTGGATGAGCGTCAAAATCAGCAAATGCTGCTCATCGGCGCGGCGGCCATCGTGTTGGTGCTGTGCGCCGTGCTGACGAATCGCCAATTGGCGCGCTGGCGCGATATTGAGACGCTGTGGACCTATCAGCGCTCGATTGAGCCCGATTCGGTTCAGGCATTGCATAGTTTGGCCTATAACGCGCAGCAACAAAGCGAAATGGCCGCGGCGCAGGGCAATGGCAATGCCGCGCAATTCTATGGCAGACAGGCCCTGGAATACAGCCGCGAAGCCACCCGGCTGGCGCCGAACGATCTCACTTCCATGGGCAATTACGCCAACGCACTGCTCAGGGCGGGGCAATTGGATGAAGCGCGGCCGTTGTTCGAGCAAATCCTTAGATTAACACCGCGCGGGCGGATCATCCTGATCCAGCGATCAAATCATTCGCTGGGCTTAATCGAGCTGCAAAGCCGCAAGCCGGATGTGAAAAAGGCGCTGGCCTATTTCAAGGCAGCGCAGGCGGCGGGCTATTACGAAGATCCGACGTTCATGAGGAATTTGGAGAAGGAAGCGGGAAAGTAGCGCATTTTCAAAACAACGCCAAACGGTATGATCATGCTTCTTGACGGACATATTCACATCTGGAAAGCCAAGACTTCCTCCGACGATCTGGCCGCGCAATTATCCAGCGCCGGCGTGGATGGCGGATTGATTCTATCGCTCGCGCCCGCCTCGTTTGTGCAATTGCGCCAGGAATGTCTTGCCCCTGAACAGCGCATTGAAGACGTGCTTGCCTGGTGCGAAGGGTCCGAGAATCTCTTTCCGTTCTATTGGATTGATCCCACCGAGCCTGATGCAGCCGATCAGGTTGCGCTGGCGGTGGAGCGGGGGATTCGCGGCTTTAAGATCATTTGCGACCAGTTTCATCCCGGCGATGCGCGCGCCATGAAAACCTAAGCGGCCATTGCGGGTGCGGGCCGGCCAATTCTTTTTCATTCCGGCATTCTCTGGGACGGCAAGCCATCCTCGGCCTTCAATCGCCCGGCGGAATTCGAGCCATTGCTCGAAATTGAAGGCTTGCGCTTTGCCATGGCGCACATTTCCTGGCCCTGGTGCGATGAACTCATCGCGGTATATGGGAAATTTCTGCATGCGCTCGACAAGAACGGCAGCCGCGGGGTGGAGTTGTTCATCGATGTCACGCCCGGCACGCCAGCCATTTATCGGCGCGACGCACTGACGAAACTTTTTACTGTGGGCTATGATGTGGCGCAGAACGTGATCTTCGGCACCGATTGCAATGCCAACAATTACAATGGCGGATGGACGCGCCAGTGGATCGAGCGCGATACGGCCATTTATCAGGATTTAGGTCTTGGTCGCCAGACTGTGGACAATATTTTTTGCGGCAATCTCAAGAGGTTCATTGAAGGCAAACCTGTGGAGAAGCAGACACTTCGGCCGGGGGAATGATAAAAGACAATCAGGCGCAAGGACGTTCAAGGACGAGCAAGGACGGCAAGGACGAGCGGTTTGCTGTTGGTCTCCAGTTATTACTATAAATTCCCTTCGCGAAAGAGCTTGAAAATTCTGCCGTAGGGTGGGTCGAAGACCCACCATGGCCTTGATAATGCGTGAGTTTTGGTGGGTCTGCGACCCACCCTACAGCACGATTCTTTATCTAATATCGTAGTATTCTTATAAATCAGATAGATATGAGACTCACCGCCCTGTTCTTCTACTCCTGCGTTACGGCAGGCTGGGCAATAATGGCGGGCTTGGGCATGCGCGTTTCCTGCACCAGCCCTAAGCTCATACAGATTACTAAAGGCCAAGCAAGCATGGAGCGGTGAATCCCTCGCTGACGCTCGGGCTACGGCATCTCAGGTGAACGTAAAATGAAAGAGCCTTTATGCGCCTAATGAGAGACGGTCGGCGAGTTGCGTGGGCAGGCCCTTGGCGAGGATGGCCTCGCGCGCACTTTCCATATCATAAGGCGTGCGGTGGAACTCAATGCGCCGGATGGCCAGATCGACAATGACAAAGCAGGCCAGCGGGTTGCGGTCGCGCGGTTGGCCAACGCTGCCAACGTTGACGAGGTAACGGTGATTGGGCTGGATGTCGATCTGCGGCGACGAGGGGCAGATCATGGCGTTTTCCTGGCATTCAATGACAAACGGCTGATGGGAGTGGCCGATAAAGCCGAAGCGCTCGCCGAAATGGTCGAACGCCTCGCGCGCCTCGCTCAGCGTCAGGATATAGCTCCAGTCGGGCGGATCGACCGGCGAGGCATGGACGAAAAAGAAATCGCCATTGGCATGCGTCAGCGGCAGCCCGGCGAGATAATCGCGGTTTTCGGGAGTTAGTTCATCGCGCGTCCACAAGACGGCGGCGCGGGCGATGTCGTTGAAGAAGGAGATGTTCGTTTTTTGCAACGCGGCGTGATCGTGATTGCCCGCTGTGGTGGGAATTTTGCGTCTGCGCAGCAGTTCGCAGCATTCATTGGGATTGCCGCCGTAGCCTACAACATCGCCACAGCAGAACATCTCTTCCACGCCGTGATCTTCAAGACTTCCTATAACTGCTTCAAGGGCCTGCAAGTTGCCATGGATATCGGAGAAAATCCCGATCCGCCGTTCTGCATCAGACATCATAATCTCTGCCAGTTAATTTCTTGAGTTTGCGTGCTGCTTCGCGACGGATCACGGGGCTGGGGTTGCCCATGGCTTTTTCCCAGATGGCCACCTCGGCTTGATCCACTTCCATTACAGTGGCTGAGGATTCGGGCGCGGCGATCGGTATCGCTTCTACTTCTGCCTGGCTTTCCGCATCCTCAGGTGGCGCGGCCTCGGCATTCCCATTCTGCTCCTCCGGGGCAATGGGCGCGCACGGATCAGGCATTACTTCTTCTTCCTGCAATGCATCCTCCACCCATGCCGGTTCATCGAAAATTGCATCAGGGGCGGCGGCCTGCTGGAACTGCGGATCGGCTTCGAGGAAATCTTCAGCGTTTTCCGGCGCTGGTGCGGCTTGCTTTTCGGCAGTTACAGGTTCTTCGGCTACGGCGCCAGAATCAACCGCCAGATCGGCCTCAGGCATGGGAGTCGCGGGCTGTTCCTGCTCGAAGTCGGCGGCAACCTCAAATTCCGGCGCCGGCGCATCCTCCTTAACGGATGATTCCAGTTCGGGCGATGGCGATTCCGCGGGCAACTCGAAATAATTCACCTCGAATTCACCTGCCGCGGAGGAGTGCTCGGCCGCAATGGCTGCCATTTGGGGGATTTCCATTTCCTGCGACTCATAGGCCGGCAATTCAATGGGCCTTCGTCCGTGCCCCTGCAACACCGGCTGGATGATGCGCATTTCAAAGCGCGCCACGACGGGGCCCATCTTTACTTCGTCTCCATCCTGCAAAGGCTGAAGCCCCTGGATGGCTTTTCCGTTCACTTCCGTGCCGGTCAACTTGCCAAAATTGCGAATGGCGTAGGTGTTCTTGTCGCGGACGATGACAGCGTGGCGCTTGGAAATGAACCAATCCTGCAACTTGATATGGCAACTATCCGAACGTCCGATGATCGTTTCGTCGCGATCAATGATGAATTCGCCGTTCTTGGGCTTGCCGTGCGTAATGCAAAGCACGGCAACGGGTTCGCCGCCCAGCATCGTGCGATCGGCTTCAAAGGCTTCGGTAATTTTTTGCTGTTTGCTGATTTCCTCGCAGCCAAAGAGGAGGCTGTGCTTGCCGATTTCCACGACATCGCCATCCTGCAGGTCGGTCTTTTTGATGCGCACGCCATTGAGAAAGGTTCCGTTGGCGCTTTCCAGGTCGAGCAGGATCCAGCGCTCTCCCTCGAGGCGCACACGCGCGTGATTGCGCGAGACGCTGAGATTTTCCAGCACGATGTCGTTGTCCTTGGAGCGGCCAATGTTCACGACATCCTTATCAAAGGCATACTTCTGCAGGGATACATCGCCAATCTTGACAGTGATCTGCGGCATTGGGCTATCTCCCGCCATGCTGGCTGATCGAATTGCCATGCAGGCAATTCGGTTGACAAAGGACTGGGGTTTGATCGTACAACCTATCAATAGATTCTTCGCGTGCAAAAAACAAAGGGATTTTCACTCTTCTTTCTTTGCCCGCGCCATGGAGCACCAGTGTGCGCGCATTGCTGCAACGCGTCCGATCCGCCTCGGTGGAGGTCGAAGGACAAACCACCGGCGCAATCGGCGCGGGATTGCTCGTGCTGGCCGCTGCCGCGCCGGGCGATGGCCCTGCTGAGATCGAGCGCCTGGCGCGCAAGAGCAGCGAATTGCGTATCTTTGCCGATGAGCAGGGAAAATTCAATCGTTCTGTCATCGAGGCCGGCGGCGCCATCCTGCTGGTTTCGCAATTTACATTGTATGCGGATTGCCGCAAAGGCCGCCGCCCCAGTTTCTCCGGCGCCGCGCCCGGCGAGCAGGCACGAGCGCTGATTGATCAATTGGCTGAGGCCTATCGCAAGCGGGGGCTTCACGTGGAGACAGGCGTCTTCGGCGCGATGATGCAGGTGCATCTGACCAACGACGGACCGGTGACGATCTGGCTGGATACGGAGGGATTCTAAAAGGGACTAACGGACAGAAGGGACGAAAGGGACGAACACACGGACAATCACGATTGCGCTAACCTGAAGTTCAGTAACCAGAAACCGTTAACCAGGAACCAATACAGTGTCTAACAAACAACCTAACATCATCCTGATCAACTGTGATGATCTCGGCTATGGCGACGTTGCTTGCTATGGATCAACGATCAATTCCACCCCTGTGCTCGATCGCATGACGGCGGAGGGTTTGCGATTTACTGACTTTTATGCCGCCTCATCCTTGTGCAGCCCCTCGCGCGCGGCGCTGATGACGGGATCGCATCCCGTGCGCGTGGGCTTTACGCATTTTGACAATATCCCGGTGCTCTGTCCGGGACAGCGGATGGGACTAAATCCTTCGGAAATCACGATGGCGCGTCTGCTGCGCGATGCGGGATATGCCACGGGGATGGTTGGCAAGTGGCATTGCGGCGACCAGCGCGAATTTCTTCCCACCCGCCATGGCTTCGACTTCTATTTTGGCCTGCCGTACAGCAATGACATGGGGCGGCAGGTCACGCGCGATTGGATGCCGCCGCTGCCG
>Ga0116193_1002829_pt1 | contig 12858 bp, 13 predicted proteins | sample AD_UKC115_MetaG_FD_89892 | JGI IMG/M metagenome (GOLD analysis project Ga0116193, IMG submission 89892) | Active sludge microbial communities of municipal wastewater-treating anaerobic digesters from Hong Kong - AD_UKC115_MetaG | ecosystem: Engineered > Bioreactor > Anaerobic > Digestate... | reverse complement strand
GGACGGCTTGGGCCGGGGCCGGACCTTCAGGCGTCGCGGTTGTGGCTGCGCAGCACGCGCTGCTTTTCGCGGTTCCAGTCGCGTTCCTTCTCGCTGGCGCGCTTGTCGTGCTCCTGCTTGCCGCGGGCCAGGCCGAGTTCGACCTTGACCTTGTTGTTCTTCCAGTACAGCGCGGTGGGAATGAGCGTGTAACCCTTGCGCTCCACCGCGCCCACCAGCTTGTCGATCTCCTCGCGGTGCAGCAGCAGCTTGCGCGTGCGGCGGTCGTCGGCCACGACGTGGGTGGAGGTGGAGATGAGCGGCGTGATCTGCGCGCCGAACAGGTACAGCTCGCCGTCCTTGATCAGCGCATAGGCGTCGCCGAAGTTGAGGCGGCCGGCGCGCAGGCTCTTCACCTCCCAGCCCTGCAGGGCGAGGCCCGCCTCGTAGCGCTCGTCGATGTGGTATTCGTGGCGGGCGCGCTTGTTCAGCGCAATCGTGCCGCCGCCTTTCTCGCTGTCTTTCTTCTTGGCCATGGCCACCGGGTTCCTTGCCGTCGTGTGCGCCGAGGTGCCCTGGGCGGGCGCCGCAAGGCGCCGCCGGGGTTCGCGGCAACGACGGTGTTGCATATGATGCGCGGGCCCGCGCAGCGACCGCCGATGGCGGGGCCGAGCGCGGTGACTCCCTCCATCCAGTCGCGAAACCCGTGATCCAGATTCGCCGCAGCGCCCTGGTGCGCCACAGTCCCGCACAGATGTTCGAGCTGGTGAACGACGTGGAAGCATATCCCAAGCGCTTCGCCTGGTGCGCCGCGGCGCAGGTGCTGCAGCGCGAGGAGTCGGTTCTGACCGCGCGCCTGGACCTGCGCTTTGCCGGCCTGGTCCAAAGCTTCACCACGCGCAACCAGCTCGATCCACCCCAGGCCATTCGCATGGACTTCGTGGCCGGCCCCTTCCGCGCCCTGAGCGGCATGTGGAGCTTCCTCGCCCTGGGCGAGGCCGGCTGCAAGGTGGCGCTGGAGCTGGATTTCGACTACGCCGGCCGCCTGGCCGCCCCGGCCCTGCGCATGGGTTTCCAGGGTCTGGCCGATCGCATGGTCGACGACTTCTGCCGTGAGGCGGCGCGGGCCTATGGCTGAGGACAGGCTGTCCGTCGAGGTGGCCTATGCCGAGCCGCTGCGGCAGTTCCTGCGCGGCGTCGATCTGGCTGGCGATGCCACGGTGCGCGAAGCCGTCCTGGCTTCGGGCCTGCTCGAGATGTTCCCGCAGTTGGATCTGCACCGTCTGCGCGTCGGCGTGTGGAACCGCATCGCGTCCCTGGACACGCCGCTGCGCGACGGCGACCGCGTGGAGGTCTACCGGCCGCTGCAGGTCGATCCCAAGGCGGTACGGCGGGAGCGGGCGGAGACGGCGCCGCCCCGGCGCGCGCGTTGAAGTCGGCACGGTGTTGGGCCGCAGCGGCAGGTTGCACGTGATCGGGATGCTGCGGCGGCCTGTGCGCGGGCGCGCGCGCCGGGCCCTGTCGCTGCAGGCTCAGCCCTTGCTCTTCTTCTTGTCGTCCGGCCGCTTCTCGTCCGGGAATTCCAGGCGGTACTTCTTCGCGTCCTTGATGAGCTGGGCGGAATCTTCGGGGAAGTAGTCGCCCTCGATGCGTGCGAGGGAATCGCCTTCGAAGGTGAGCGTGAGCGTGCGCGTTTCGGCGGCCTTGCCGCGGCGCTTGATCGAGGAGACGTAGTCCCAGCGCGACTGTTCGAAGGGCGAGGTCACCGACGGGGTGCCGAGGGCCAGCGCCACCTGGCGCTTGCTCATGCCGGGCTTGAGCTGGTCCACCAGCTTCTTGTTGAGCAAGTTCCCCTGCTGCACGTCCACGGTGTAGACGAGGCCGCAGCCGCCCAGTCCGAGACCGAGCAGAAGGGCGGGCAGGAGGCGGGCGAAACGCTTCATCGCGGGACGATCCGGCAGGGTCACAAGGCGGCGGATGATACACTACGGGCTCAGCGGAAAGGCTTAACGCGGCGTGTCGGGAGGGGCCGGTGGAATCGCAGGATCTGAAGAAGGCCGGGCTCAAGGTGACCCATCCGCGCATGCGCATCCTGGCCCTGCTGGAGGCCAGCGCGGGCCGGCACATGACGGCCGAGGACATCTACCGCGAGCTGATCGCGCACGAGGACGACATCGGCCTCGCCACCGTCTACCGCGTGCTGACGCAGTTCGAAGCGGCCGGCCTCGTGCTCAAGCACAACTTCGAGGGCGGGCAGGCGGTCTACGAGCTGGACCGCGGCAAGCACCACGACCACATGGTCGACATCGATACCGGCAAGGTGATCGAGTTCACCAGTGAGGAAATCGAGAAGCTGCAGCGCGACATCGCCGAGCGCCACGGCTATGCGCTGGAGGATCACAGCCTGGTGCTGTACGTGCGGGCGAAGAAGCGCAAGTAGGGCCGCAGTCGCTAGCTCCGCGCCGCCTTGAGCATGCTGGCGGCGTGCGCGCGTGTTTCCCTGGTGATCTCGATACCGCCCAGCATGCGCGCGATCTCGTCGCGGCGCGCGTCGCTGCCCAGCGCGAGCACGCGGTTGGCCGTGCCGATGCCGTCGCTGGATTTCTCCACCTTGAGGTGCTGGTGGCCCTGCGCCGCCACCTGCGCCAGATGGGTCACGCACAGCACCTGGCGCGAGGCGCCCAGGGCGCGCAGCTTCTGCCCGACCACCTCGGCCACCGCGCCGCCGATACCGGCATCCACCTCGTCGAAGACCAGGGTCGGCACGTCGTCCAGGCCGAGGGCCGCCACCTCGATGGCCAGGCTGATGCGCGAGAGCTCGCCACCCGACGCCACCTTGCGCAGCGCGCGCGGTGCCTGGCCCGGATTGGCGCTGACGAGGAACTCCGCGCGCTCGCTGCCGAGCGCATCCGGCTCGTCGCGTCCTGAGGGTTCCAGGGCAACCTCGAAGCGGCCGCCGCCCATGCCCAGTTCGCCCAGGAGTGCACTCACGCTCGCGCTGAGGCGCTGCGCCGCGGCCTCGCGCGCCTGGCGCAGGGTCTGCGCGGCCGCCGCGTACTCCTGTGTCAGCGCGGCGCGTTCGCGTTCGAGCCGCAGCAGTTCGCTGCCGGCATCGCGCAGCCGCGTCTGCTCGGCGCGCAACGCGTCGGCGTGCTGTTTGAGCCCGGCGGGCGCGACGCGGTGCTTGCGTCCCAGTTCGTGCAGCTTCGCCAGCTGCGCCTCGCACTCGGCCAGGGCGTCCGGATCGAGGTCGAGGGCGTCGCGGTAGCGCGCCAGGGCGTCGGCGGCTTCGCCGAGCTGGATCTGCGCGGCATCCACGAGTTCCGCCACGCCGGCCAGGCGCGGGTCCAGCTCGGCCAGCCGCGCCATCTCGTTCTGGGCGCGGCCCAGCGCCGGCAGCAGGGCGAATTCGCTGTCGCCGTCGATGGCTTCGGCCGCCGCCGCGCTGCCCGCCAGCAGTTGACCGGCATAGGCCAGGCGACGATGGCGTTCCTCCAGGGCCGCCAGATCCTCGGGGCCGAGGGCGTGGCGGTCCAGTTCCTTGAGTTGGTGCTCCAGCCAGTCCAGCCGCTCGGCGTGGTCGGCGCCGCCCGCCAGGCGCGCGATGGCGCTGCCGGCCTCGCGCCAGCGCCGGGCCAGTGCGGCCACGCGCTGTGCCGCCTCGGCATGGCCGCCGAAGGCGTCGAGCAGGGCCAGCTGCTGCGCCCTGTCCAGCAGCGCCTGGTGCTCGTGCTGGCCGTGGATGCCGATCAGGCGCGTGGCCAGCTCGCCCAGTTGCGCCAGGGTGGCGGGGCGGCCGTTGATGAAGGCGCGCGAGGCGCCTTCCGCACGGATGACGCGGCGCAGCTGGCAGCTGTCGCCGTCGTCAAGCTCGTTCTCCGCCAGCCAAGCGCGCGCCGCGGCGGCATCGCCGAGGAAGAACTCCGCGGCCAGCTCCGCACGCTCGCAACCGGCGCGCACCACTGCCGCATCGGCGCGCGCGCCCGAGAGGAGCAGCAGGGCATCGACGAGCAGCGATTTGCCCGCACCGGTCTCGCCGGTGACCACGGTAAGGCCGGCATCGATGGCGAGGTCGACCTCGCCGACGATGGCGAAGTCCTTGACGTAGAGGGAGCGCAGCATGCGGGCGGCGGGTGTCCGGCGGGGCAGCGGTGCGGGCGCGCACGCTAGCACGGCGACTGCAGGGCGCCAAGGCGCGCCGCCGGCCCTTGCAAGTGCGGTGCGGTGGCCTTATTGACCCTGCTCGACGCGCCTTGTTAGCGTGCCGCTGCCATGTCTGCGCCGTTCCCATGAGCCTTCCCTCGACTCTGCAACTCGATGCCCGTGCGCGCCAGCTGCTGCGCACGCTGATCGCGCAGTACATCGCCGAGGGCCAGCCGGTGGGCTCGCGCAGCCTGGCGAAGTCCTCCGGTCTCGACGTGAGCCCGGCGACCATCCGCAACGTCATGGCCGATCTGGAGGAGCTGGGCCTGGTGGCCGCCCCGCACACCTCGGCCGGTCGCGTGCCCACGGTGCACGGCTATCGCGTGTTCGTCGACAGCCTGCTCGAGGTGCGGCCACTGGAGGCGCCCCAGGTCGAGGAGATGCGGCGCGAATTGCCGGCGGCGGCGCCGGCCCCCGATCTGCTCAGCCGCGCCTCCAGCCTGCTGTCGCAGATGACCCATTTCGTGGGCGTGGTCACCGTGCCGCGCCACGACGAGTTCGCCTTCCGCCACATCGACTTCGTGCCCCTGGAGGGGGCGCGCCTGCTGGTCATCCTGGTCTTCGCCGACGGCCAGGTGCAGAACCGCGTGATCGAGACGCCGCGGGCCTACGCGGCCGCCGAGCTGGAGCAGGTGGCCAATTTTCTCAATGCCCATTTCGCCGGGCTGCGCCTGGAAGAGATCCGCCGGCGCCTGGTGCGCGACATGGCCGAGGCCAGCGCGCAGCTCAACCGCCTGATGAGCGCGACCGTGGAGGTGGCGCAGCGCGCCTTCGATGTGCCTGGCCAGTCCGATATGTTCGTGGCCGGACAGACCAACCTCATGGGCGGGCCGGAGCCCGCCGACATGGAGCGCCTGCGTGACCTTTTCGACGCCTTCCAGCGCAAGCAGGACTTGCTCGGCCTGCTGGAGCGTTGCGCCCGCGCCGAGGGCGTGCGCCTGTTCATCGGCGAGGAGTCGGGTTTTGCCGCGCTCGACACCTTCAGCCTGATCACCGCGCCCTACGGGGTGGGGGGGCGGGTGCTGGGCGTGCTGGGCGTGATCGGTCCCACGCGCATGGCCTACGAGCGCGTCATCCCGGTGGTGCAGGCCACGGCTGGCCTGCTGTCGAACGTGCTGGCGCGACCGCTGGAAGGCGGCGCGCGCTGAGCCTGCCGCGGGCTTGAATCCGCGTGCCGCGGCCCCCATCCCGGCCGCGGGAGCGAGGGGCCGCGGCCCGTGCCGCGTCTTCCGCGCATGTCGTCTGCAGTATCATCCGCGCCCCGTTTTTCGCCGGGCCGCCGTTTCCTTGCCGGAGCCGTTATGGAGAACACCCACCCTACCGCGCCTGCGGGCGCACCTGGCGCCGATGCTGCCAGTGAGGCCACGGCCGCCGTGCTGGCCGAAGTCGACCAGCTCGGCCAGCAGCTGGCCCAGGCCGAGGCGACCATCGCCGACATGCGCGACACCCTGCTGCGCGAGCGCGCCGAGATCGAGAACCAGCGCCGGCGACTGCAGCGCGATCTGGAGCAGGCGCGCCGCTTTGCCAACGAGAAGTTGCTGGGCGAGCTGCTGCCGGTGTGCGACGGCCTCGAGCGCGGCCTGGCGGTGCAGACCGGCGACGTGGCCGCGCTGCGCGAGGGCATGGAGCTCACCCTCAAGGCCCTGCTGAAGGTGGCCGAGTCCAACGGGCTGAAGGCCATCGACCCCACCGGCGAGGCCTTCAACCCGGAGCTGCACCAGGCCATGAGCATGGTGGACGGCGGCGATCGCGCCGCGGGCACCGTGGTCAGCACCCTGCAGAAGGGCTACGTGCTCAACGAGCGCCTGCTGCGGCCGGCCCTGGTGATGGTGGCGAAATAGCGCGCCCCGGCGAGAATTGCCGGCCGCACACTTGAGATTGTTGCGCGCCAGCCACAGATTGCGCGGCAACGACGGCCCTTGGGGGCCACGAATTTTCGGGAGAGAGCATCATGGGCAAGATCATCGGCATCGACCTGGGTACGACCAATTCCTGCGTCGCCATCATGGACGGCAACTCGGTGCGCGTCATCGAGAATGCCGAGGGTGACCGCACCACCCCGTCCATCGTGGCCTACACGAAGGACGGCGAAGTGCTGGTGGGCGCCTCGGCCAAGCGCCAGGCGGTGACCAATCCGAAGAACACGTTCTACGCGGTCAAGCGCCTGATCGGCCGCAAGTTCACCGACGCCGAGGTGAAGAAGGATCTCGATCTCGTGCCCTACGGCATCGTGCAGCACGAGAACGGCGACGCCTGGGTGGCCACCGCCGACGGCAAGAAGATGGCGCCGCAGCAGATCTCGGCCGAAGTGCTGGCCAAGATGAAGAAGACCGCGGAAGCCTACCTCGGCGAGACGGTCACGGAGGCCGTGATCACCGTGCCGGCCTACTTCAACGACAGCCAGCGCCAGGCGACCAAGGACGCCGGCCGCATTGCCGGCCTGGAAGTCAAGCGCATCATCAACGAGCCCACCGCGGCGGCGCTGGCCTACGGCCTGGACAAGAGCGGCGGCAAGGACCGCAAGATCGCCGTGTACGACCTCGGCGGCGGCACCTTCGACGTGTCCATCATCGAGATCGCCGAGATCGACGGCGAGAAGCAGTTCGAGGTGCTGGCCACCAACGGCGACACCTTCCTCGGCGGCGAGGACTTCGACAAGCGCGTGATCGACTTCCTGGTGGAGGAGTTCAAGAAGGAGCAGGGCGTCGACCTGAAGAACGACCCGCTGGCGCTGCAGCGTCTGAAGGACGCGGCCGAGCGCGCCAAGATCGAGCTGTCCTCCAGCCACCAGACCGAGGTCAACCTGCCCTACATCACGGCCGACGCTTCCGGTCCCAAGCACCTCAACATCAAGTTGACGCGCGCCAAGCTGGAGGCGCTGGTGGACGACCTGGTGAAGAAGACCATCGAGCCCTGCCGCGTGGCGCTGCACGACGCGGGCCTGAAGGTTTCCGATATCACCGAGGTCATCCTCGTCGGCGGTCAGACGCGCATGCCCAAGGTGCAGGAGGCGGTGAAGGACTTCTTCGGCAAGGATCCGCGCAAGGACGTCAATCCGGACGAAGCCGTGGCCGTGGGCGCGGCGATCCAGGGCGGCGTGCTGGGCGGTACCGTGAAGGACGTGCTGCTGCTGGACGTGACCCCGCTGTCGCTGGGCATCGAGACCCTGGGCGGCGTGTTCACCAAGCTGATCGAGAAGAACACCACCATCCCGACCAAGAACACCCAGGTGTTCTCCACGGCCGAGGACAACCAGACCGCCGTCACCGTGCACGTGCTGCAGGGCGAGCGCGAGCAGGCCCGCTACAACAAGTCGCTGGCCAAGTTCGATCTCGCCGGCATCGAGCCGGCGCCGCGCGGCATGCCGCAGGTCGAGGTCACCTTCGACATCGACGCCAACGGCATCCTGCACGTCTCGGCCAAGGACAAGAAGACCGGCAAGGAGCAGCGCATCGAGATCAAGGCGGGCTCGGGTCTGTCCGAGGACGAGATCCAGCGCATGGTGCGCGACGCCGAAGCCAATCGCGAGGAAGACAAGAAGTTCCACGAGCTGGTTGGTGCGCGCAACAAGGCGGACCAGGTGGTGCACGCGGTGCGTGCGGCGCTGAAGGAACACGGCGGCAAGGTCGGTGGCGAGCAGATCGGTCCGATCGAGGAGGCCGTGTCCGACCTGGAGAAGGCCATGAAGGGCGACGACAAGGCGCAGATCGAGGCCAAGACCGCAAAGGCGGAGCAGCTGGCGCAGGCGCTGCTCGCCGCGGCCCAGTCTGGCCAGGGACCCGCGGGCGAAGCCGGTGCGCCGCCGCCGCCGCCGCCGCGCGACGACGTGGTGGACGCCGAGTTCACCGAGGTCAAGGACAAGAAGTAAGCCGCGCCTCGCCCCGGCGCCGGGGCGAGTTGCGCAGGCCCGGGTCGCGCGTCGGGCGCGGCCCGGGGACGTCAAGGCGCACCGGCAGGGGGCCGACTCGATGCCTTCGCGCGACCGCGCCGCCCGCACACGCCCACCGGCTGCGCCGGACGGATTGAGCCGAGATCGAAGGCATGAGCAAGCGCTGCTACTACGAGACCCTCAGCGTGGAACGCACGGCCAGCGAGGAGGAACTGAAGAAGTCCTTCCGCCGCCTGGCCATGAAGTTCCATCCTGACCGCAATCCGGACGCCGACGCGCAGGAACGATTCAAGGAGGCCAAGGAGGCCTACGAAATCCTGTCCGATCCGCAGAAGCGCGCGCTCTACGATCGCCACGGCCACGCCGCCTTCGAGGCCGGCGTGGGCGGCGGCCAGGGCGGATTCCACGGCGACGTGGGCGACATCTTCGGCGACATCTTTTCCGACATCTTCGGCATGGGCGGCGGGCGTGGTGGCGCGCGGCCGCGCCGCGGTGCCGACTTGCGCTTCCTACTGGAGCTCGACCTGGAAGAGGCCGTCGCCGGCGTCGAGCGCTCCATCGAGGTACCGACCCTGGTGCCGTGCGAGCCCTGCCACGGCAGCGGCTCTTCCGACGGCAAGACCACGACCTGCACGACCTGTCGTGGCCACGGTCGTGTGCGCATGCAGCAGGGCATCTTTTCCGTGCAGCAGGCCTGCCCGCACTGCGGCGGCACCGGCAAGGCCATCGCCAACCCGTGCAAGAGCTGCCACGGCGAAGGCCGTGTCCAGGACGAGCGCGTGCTGCAGGTGAAGATCCCGGCCGGCGTGGACAGCGGCGACCGCATCCGCCTGGCGGGGCAGGGCGAGGCCGGTCCGGCGGGCGCGACGCCGGGCGACCTGTACGTGGAAGTGCGGGTGCGCGAGCACGCCATCTTCCAGCGCGACGGCGACGACCTCTACTGCGAGGTGCCGGTGCGCTTTGCCCAGGCGGCGCTGGGGGCCGAGCTGAAGGTGCCGACGCTGGACGGCGAAGCGGTGATCCAGATCCCCGCGGAAACCCAGACGGGCAAACTCTTCCGCCTGCGCGGCAAGGGTGTGCGCAACGTGCGCAGCGGCCACAAGGGCGACCTGCATTGCCGCGTGGTGGTGGAGACGCCGGTCAAGCTGTCCAAGGCGCAGCGCGAGTTGCTGGAACAGTTCGAGGCGACCTTTGCCGACGCCGATGCCGCCAAGCACACGCCGCGGGCAAACTCCTGGCTGGACGGCGTCAAGCAGTTCTGGGATCGCATGACGTCCTGAGGCGCGCGGCGGGCTGGCGGCGGTTGTCGCCTGCGCCCGTGCCGACCACAATCGGCGCATTCCCCGGCAGGAGCGCGGCATGGGCATGGGTCCGATCCATCTGGCGGTACACGGCGCCTCCGGGCGCATGGGACAGGCCCTCTTGCGGGCGGTGCACGAGCAGCCGGACCTGCGTGTCAGTGCCGCCCTGGTGCGCCCGGGGTCGGGGCTGGTGGAGCGGCCGCTGCGCGAGGTGCTGGGGGCCGATGTGCCCGACCTCGAGTTCAGCAGCGCGCTCGATCCGGACGCGCCGGTTGACGTGTTGATCGACTTCAGCGGCCCGCACGCCTTTGATGCGGCCCTGGCTCTGGCCGTGCAGCGCCGCGCCGCGTTCGTCAGCGGCACGACCGGTCTGGGCACGAGTCAGCGCGAGGCGCTGGAGCGCGCGGCCGCGGTGGTGCCGGTCCTGTGGGCGTCGAATTTCAGCCTTGGTGTCGCCCTGCTGCTGCGCTTCGCGCGCAGCGCGGCGCAGGCGCTCGCGGACTGGGACTGCGAGATCGTGGAAATGCACCATCGGCGCAAGCTCGATGCCCCCTCAGGCACGGCCCTGAGCCTGGGCGAAGCGGTGGCCGCCGGCCGCGGCGTAGGCCTGGACGAACGCGCCGTGCACGGCCGCAGCGGTCAGGCCGGCGCGCGCGCAGCGGGTGACATCGGCTTCCACGCCCTGCGCGGCGGCGACGTCGTGGGCGAGCACAGCGTGATCTTTGCCAGCGAGGGCGAGCGCCTGGAACTGTCCCACCGCGCCGGCAACCGCGACGTCTTCGCCCGCGGCGCCCTGCTGGCCGCCGCCCGGCTCGCCCGCCTCGCGCCCGGTCGCTACGCCCTGGACGACCTGCTCGGGTAGCGCGTCGCCGGTCTCTCGGCGCGCGGTGGCGCCGGGGGGCGGCCGGTGCGCGCTCGCCGTCGATGGCCGCAACGCTTGGCGCGACTGTCGCGCCAGCGGCGGATCAGTGCCAGCTGCCGTTGGTGGCCAGCAGACCGAAGCAGGCGGCGACCAGGAGGATCGCCACTCCCACCATCGAGGCGATGGCCAGCACCACACCCAGGGCGCTGCGCGGCTTGTTCTGCACCGCGAAGTAGACGATGAGGCCGAGCAGGCCAACCCAGGGCAAGGTTCCCGCAGACAGGCCCAGCAGTCCGCCCAGGGCGCCGCTGCTGCCGATGCCGGCCAGGGTGGCGTAGAAGATCGCCATGAGGACGTAGGCGCCGATCAGCACGGCCCAGCCGAGCAGGAAGCCGACCAGTAGGGAGCCGCGCGAGGGATCCTTCTGCGGCGGCGGCGGTGCGGCGGGGGCCTGGTAGGGCGTGTTCATGGGGTCGTCATGCTCCCGGGGCGGTGGAATCGGAAGGACGGCGCTGTGCCTGCGTTCACGGGCTCATGCCCAGGCCGCGGTCCACCGCGGCGCGTAGGGCCGCCAGGCGTTCGCTGCGCCCGTCGCGGTAGAAGAGGTTGAAGGTGTCAAAGGGAATCAGCCGCCCGTCCGGCTGCGCGATATGCACGCAGCTCTTCTTCACCGCGCGCAGGTCGAAGCTGTGCGCATCGATGAACTGCATGATGAGCACGCGGAACACATTGCGGTAGTTCCAGTCCTGCGGCGCCTGCACCTGCGGCAGGCAGCACAGCAGGTCGGACAGGGAACAGGCCTGCGACTGCGGCGAGTGGTTGGTGGCGAACAGCTCGAACACGTGCGCACGCAGGGACTCATCGCGCTCCACCACGATCGTGTTGCGGCCCTGGGCGATGAGGGTTTCCGGGGCGACGAAGCGGGTCAGCGGCACGGTGCCGCCGTCCAGCTTGAGCGCATAGGCCATGGCCAGGCAGTCCGGGTTGCACGGCACCGGAATCAGGTCGTCCGGCTGGAACACCGTCGTCTGTTCCAGCAGGCGCCGGCGCACCTCGGTCAGGGTCAGCCGGTGCTGCGCCGGATCGAAGTCGGTGGCGCGGCCGGCGTGCTGGATCGGCTGGAAGGTCACGCCGCGCACGCAGGGCTGGCGCAGGGCGAACTCCACGATCTCACCGAGCTCATGGTCGTTCAGGCCCTTCTTCACCGTGACCACGAGGGTGGTGGAGATGTCGTGTTCGTTCAGCGCATCGAGCGCGCGGCGGCGGATGTCGGCCAGGCGGGCCCCGCGCAGTTCCAGATGCACCTCGTCGCGCAGCGAATCGAACTGCAGGTACAGCTCGAAACCGGGTTCGTACTGCTTGAGCCGCGCGGCGAACGCGGGCTCCTTGGCGATGCGCAGGCCGTTGGTGTTGACCATCAGGTGGCGGATCGGCCGCGCCTTGGCCGCATCGAGGATCGCGAAGAACTGCGGATGCAGGGTCGGTTCGCCGCCGGAGATCTGCACCACGTCGGGCTCCCCCTCGTTGGCCACCACCGCATCAAGCATGCGCTCGACCGTGGCGAGGTCGCGGAAGCCGGGCCGGTGCGGCCCCGAGTCGGCGTAGCAGATGGGGCAGTGCAGGTTGCAGTGGTCGGTGATCTCCACCAGGGACAGGCAGGAGTGCTGCATGTGCTCCGGGCACAGGCCGCAGTCGTAGGGACAGCCCCAGCGCTGTTCAGTGTTGAAGCGCTGTGGCAGCTCCGGCGCCTTGATGAACACCTCGCGCGCCTTGCGGTAGTAGGCGGCGTCGTCGGCGATCAGCACGCGCGCGCGGCCGTGCTCGGGGCACCATTTCTCCAGGTACACCCGATCGTCCTTGATGAGGATCTTCGCCTCGACGCGGCGCAGGCACTCGGCGCAGACCGATACCGCGCTGTCGTAGAACAGGTACGGCCTCAGCTTCGCCCCCACGCGGTCCCTCCCCAGCGCCCGATGTCGCGCCAGTAGTAGCACAGGCCACCGAGGCAAAGCAGCTGGATGCCGCTGAGCGCGCCGAAATAGGCGTAGAGAAGGGGCTTGATCGCTTCCACCAGCAGGCGGAAGCCGAGGTAGCCGACCAGGAACAGGCGGAACGCGTCACCTTCCCCGCGCAGGGCCGCCGGCCGGCGGGCTACCACGAGGGCCCACAGGCCGAGGAAGGCGATCTCGTAGAGCTGGGTGGGGTGGCGCGGCACGCCGTCGCCGAAGTCCACGCCCCAGGGCAGGGCCGTGGGGTTGCCGTAGGTGTGGTCGGCCAGTCCGGCCAGGAAGCAGCCCACGCGGCCGACGGCGATGCCCAGCATCAGCGGGAAGGCGAAGGCATCCCCGCTGGAGGCGCGCACGTGCAGACGCCACTTCGCCAGTTCCACCGCGGCCAGTCCGCCGAGCAGGGCGCCGACGATGGTCTTGCCCTGCAGCAAGTGGCGCCAGTCCGGGAAATCGGCGAATGCGGCGCGCGGATCCTCGATCCAGAAGCCCAGCTTGGCACCGAGCGCTGCACCCAGGATCGCCGCCACGCCGATCCACAGGCTGCGGTCGGTGTCGGCCAGGGCCGGCAGGGCCAGGCGGCGCCGCTCGCGCAGGAAATAGCGGAAACCCAGGAAG
>Ga0116193_1002825_pt1 | contig 12874 bp, 12 predicted proteins | sample AD_UKC115_MetaG_FD_89892 | JGI IMG/M metagenome (GOLD analysis project Ga0116193, IMG submission 89892) | Active sludge microbial communities of municipal wastewater-treating anaerobic digesters from Hong Kong - AD_UKC115_MetaG | ecosystem: Engineered > Bioreactor > Anaerobic > Digestate... | reverse complement strand
GGTTTCAATCCACGCACCCCGCGCGGGGTGCGACTTCGGTAGGTTTTGGGAGGCGAGGCGGGGGAGGGGTTTCAATCCACGCACCCCGCGCGGGGTGCGACTACATTTCTGTACCATTCTGTACAGATTTATACGGTTTCAATCCACGCACCCCGCGCGGGGTGCGACCTGTTGGATGTACAGGCGGTTTATTGCGTAGAGGAGTTTCAATCCACGCACCCCGCGCGGGGTGCGACTGCTGGCTGACGGCTCGAATTCCTCATGCAGTGTTTCAATCCACGCACCCCGCGCGGGGTGCGACTCACTGTGCGCACTGTTTCAGGTGCCGCTCAGCATGTTTCAATCCACGCACCCCGCGCGGGGTGCGACGTTTCCTCTTTAAGTCATTGTTCGCCAGTGGCAGACAAGCCTACTTGCGGGGATCTAGCTCCGCAGTCCCCGTTTTTGGTTCTACACTTTCGAGTCATTTCTGCAACACCCTTATTCTCAGATATTTATATATTTCGCGAACCTGCCGGGGAATTCATGTGTACTTGGGGTACGCGAAACTGGCAATCCTATAGTATCAGCGGGCCTTCCGGGTCATATGCTGGTTTCGCGCCAACGTGCTCAATCCGGTTTCGCCAATGTGCGCCGAGGAAGTAGAAGCGCAGACTGTCCAGGTCCGGGTTAAACACATCCATCAATCGTTTGCGCAGGTCGGCCCATTGTGCTGGGTCAACGAGGCATTCGAAGACCGAGTTCTGCACGCGTTGTCCAAACCCCTGACACGTCTTGGCCACTCGCCGAAGCCGACTTCGCCCCTCCTTTGTCTCCGTGTTCACATCATAGGTGACAAGCACCATCATACCATGTCGCCTCCTACCATTTTATCTCCATAAGAATGGTGGATATGCATCCAAATCTCCTCGCAGAAATCGGGCCATCAGCAGGGCCTGCACGTGCGGCAACAATCCCATGGGGATTTTCTCGCCGATGAACGGATGCAGCATTTCCTCCTGTTTGCGCTTCTGGTATGCCACGAGCACTTCCTTGCGCGTGTCATCGTCCATGGTTACCGCGCCCGTTTCGGATTGCGCGAACCCTTTGCCTTTGACTTGCATCCGATTGATGAGCGTCAAGGCCAAGCGGTCGGCCCAACAGGCGCGCAGTTCCTCGATCAGGTCCAGGGCCAGACCGGGCCTGCCTGGACGGTCCCTATGCAGAAATCCCACAGCCGGGTCCAGCCCCACGCCTTCCAACGCACTGGCTACGTCGTGCGTGAGGAGCGTGTAGACAAACGAAAGAAGCGCGTTCGTGTTGTCCAACGGGGGACGCCGATTACGGCCCTTAAAGAAAAAGCTGTCCTTTTGAACCGTAATCAGGTGGTCGAAGACATCAAAATAGGTTGCGCCCGCGTCGCCTTCGATTCCACGGACCGTGTCAACCGAGCTCTTGTTTTGCAGGGATTTCAGGAGGGCCGACAGATGACCGGCGGCCTCTCCAAGCTCATCGCGATGCGTTTCCTGTTCACGGGCGGCTCTCAACAGGACCGTCCGTGAATTCGCGATCTTGGCCGCAACGATAACGCGGGCGATCTCCGCCGACATCGCAGAATCATCTGCCTGCCGGTATTGCCCCCGGCGCAACAGCACGTTGCCCGACACCGGCCCCTGGACGCGCGCCAGGAAACGGCCCCGTTCTGTGAGGAACGACAAGGTTACCCCGCGTTCGCCACACATACCCATCAGGGCCGGGCTGCACGAGACTTGTCCGAAACATACCACGCCGCCCAATGTGTGGATGGGGACGCGCAGCTTGGTCTCGTGGTCCACCCGGACAAGGACAGTCTCGCCCTCCTGGGCGAGATAGGCCCCTTGCGTCGTCACATACAGCGTGTTCAGCAGATGCTTCATGCCGGTTCCCTCCAGATGCTCTCGATATAGCGCCGCGCATCCTTGCGTTGACCCGCCACCTTCGGCAGACACACGTTATATAAAGAACAGTTGTCACACTTTGATTCATACTGCGCCGCAGGCGTTAGACCCGCACGAAACAACTCATGCATCCGTGCAGCCAACGCCTCGACTTCGCCCCGTAGCGCCTCGTCGAACGCCACGTCATGACGCCGACGCGGCTGCCCGTAATACAGCGCCCCCTGCGGCACAGGCACGCCCAGCATCTCCTCGAGGCACATCGCCTGCGCGCAGACCTGAACCTCATCACACCGGTCCGGCTTCGGACGACCCCGCTTGTACTCGACCGGGAACGGCTGACCTTTGTGGAACTCTACCACGTCCGCCTGGCCAGCCAGACCCAACCGGAACGAATGCAGCCGCAACCCGCGCGCAATACGTACACCATCTCGAGTCTCCGGCCCACCCTCATGCGCCTTCTCATGAAGATGCCGCCCCTCAACCGTGAGCCGATTCTCCACCCACGAGCCTTCAACATGGATCAACGCCCACTGCCGCTCACAAAACATCAAATGCTGAAGCCCCGATAAGAGCAATAGGTCATCTTCTGTAAAGGACATGGTGGATTCCTTTGCTTACAGCATCTCCACAACGCTCACGCCCTGCGGAGCGCTCGCTTTATCAATATTTATCGAGTAGTCTGAAATGTTGCGTGGAGGCTTCGACTCATCCTTCTGCTGGATCTTGACAAGATCAAAGAGTTTATGGGCTGGGGCATTGCCGAGGGCAGAATCATGCTTGAAGACAACAAGTTTCTGCGTGCTCATGAGTCCACGAGCGGCGGACCGATCGTGCTCAAACATATTGGACAGTGCATCCCATAGAAGCGTCAGGTCATCGTCCGAAAACCCGGTCTGAGCGGCCAGATGTGCAGACACGAAACCGTGGGCGACATACAAGCCATAAGGGACGGTATTCTTTCGGCCCATGGTGCGGTTATCACCGCTTTGCTTCTCTGCCTCAGCTTCCGTGGCCACGGCCATGCGGGTAATGCAATGCTCAAGCGTGACGACCGGATCGACCGACCGACCGAAGGTCATCTGCACCGGCCCCCGCACTTGGCCCGCATTTTTTCCGGTACTCATGACCGCGCCAAAGGTGCGAATGTCGTAATAGCTGTTGCACATCCAGGCCCGCGCGGCTTCGGTCTTCTCACCTTTTTCCTTAGCCTTAACTCCGTCTTGCTCGTGCGCTTCATCAATTAATGTATTTAGGACAGCTTTTTCTTTGATGAATACGTCAAATCCCTTTACGGCATTCTTTGTTAACTGGACGTAGTTCCGCACTTTGCGCTTGAGGCATACATCAGTCACAAGGCCAAGCCCGGTTTCAGGGTCCACACGAGGGAGATTGCCTGCGTCGGGATCGCCATTGGGATTGCCGTCTTTCACGTCGAAGATGAGAACGAAGTCGTAACGATTCTTGATTGGACTGGTCATGGCGTGTATTTCCTTTCGTTATGAGCGTTATTCGCTCTTGCTGTCGTTTTTCTTGGTGTAGAAATCCTGCATCTGATGGTAATAGCCAATGGCAAAGCGCCCTTGGTCAGCCAGAACAAGGTGAGCGGGAAAATCATTGATGGACCCCATGACTTGACTGATCAGTCTCTCGAAATTCACACGTCGGCCCGCACTCTCAAGTTTCGAGAGATGGTGGTTTTTGAGCCGCATCAGGTTGCCAAAAACCGTGACTGGCGTCCCTGACGCGGCACCGTAAAAACGGTCTCGGATCGTGGCATTGATTCCGGGATTGGCTTCCTGCTGGATCTTCTCCAATGTTGCAAAGAGTCGACCGAGGCGGTAACCGACATTGGAATTGGATTCGTCGAGGCTCACAGTGAGTTCCCTTTCATTGGTTGGAGAATTATTACGAATCGACCGATTAATGCATGCTTTGATGAGCGCGGCACGCGGATAGCTGATTTCGTGTTCGGCGCGGATACGTCGAATCGCGGCTTGAAGCAATGTCTGCGGGTAAGGCAATCCTTCAAGTATGGCCCGCATGGTATCGCCCGCCAGATTGGGCGGAATATTGTCGGCCTTTCCCTGCGAGGCAGTCGATACCAGCAAGCGAAATAGGGAAAGCGTGTCCTTGTCCTTCGGTCCATGCACAATCTGAGTATCAGCGAAGTGTTGGCAAATCTTCTCTGACATACCCTTTACCGTATTGACGATCCAAAAACGGATGGCGACGCGGGATGCATTTGGCGCTAGACCCAGCACATAGAATTTCGTCCGCTCTTCCTGGGCAGGCGGAGTGCCTGTGTGAACAGATTTGAGCAGACTCTCAACAGCGTGAACATTACGATCCGGATCATCCTTGGGGGGCTCGCTAAAAAAGTCCACAATCTGTTGCTCAAACTGAGTCTCTTTCTCTGACCAGAATATGGTAGAGGCATCGCCCACTTGCATGCGTTGTTTTGAGTCTTTTCCAAGCAAGTGGTTGAGGGCAGTAGTGTATGCAAAAGCTGAGGACTTACCTATAGGCGCATTGGCTCCCTGTTTCTTCCTAAATGAACTGAAGGCATCAAGATTGAAAGAGACGATATTCGCGCCACTCGATTGTGCCCCCCATACCCCCTTGATCGAGGCATGTAGACACTCGATGATATCGGTATCACCACTGACCAGACAGACGCCTTTATCGCCTTCGTCATCATTCACAGCACGGCCAATGGCGGACCTGACCGTGTGAGTATCGACAACCAGACCTTTTTCACCCGCCAACTGAAAAGAGATGTTGGCTCCTTCCGATATAAGTTGTGACCACGAATCACCGAGACGCTGAAGGAGAATCATCTTGTCTGTCACCGCCATGAATCTTTTGACCGCGACAAGACCTGGATCTTTGATGTCGCCGAGTACGTCGATGCGGTTTGAAAATGCTGTATGTTGTTCGGCCACACGTTCGGGTTTTCCCTTTAGGACTGCCCCGAGAGCATACTCTGGGTTGTCCCATAACAGGTTCGCCGCAATCCCGCTGGAACGTTTGATAGACTGCGGGACGAGATAGCGCTTGGCGCGCTTAGCCTTTCCCGTCCCTTCATACGTACTATAAAGGCTAACAGGCTGCCCTTCACCACTTAGCACAAGGATATACGGGATTTCCTTCCATTCAAATCCAGGCGGAGCAATTTGCGAGTCTGGATCGGCGGCCTTGCGGTCGTAATACTCCTTGAGGGCCTGGAGAATCATCCGCGCACCTCCTCTTTGTTACTGCGGTCTGGCACTGTGATGATGCCGTGATCCATGGCTGCCCGGAAGAACAGGGGCTTGATGCTGTCCGGTTCAGAATAGTCGAGGTCGTAGAGCATCCAGCCGAGCTCCCGGCTACCTGCAAGGTCGTCTGGAACAATTGAGGGCTCGGCCACTGGGTCTATCAAACGAACGGTGGCAGCAAATTCGCGGCAGCCGAGATAGGGCTGCGTGAAACATTGTCCCTTCCGGGCGCGGCGCTCGAACATTGCCGCATACTTAGCCTCGGTCTCATCCTTTCGCGCATCATCCTTGCGCAGTTCCGGCGCTTCATCAGTGTCCATCAGCCATTCGGGCACGGGATTGCAGGCCTTGGCTCGCTCATCCGGCGCAATGAAATCGAACTCCGCATACAGACGGTACTTCACATCTCGAAGGAAGAGTCCGGCGCGTTGCTGACGTTCGGGTTCAATAAATATGCACTCTGTTCGCGGAGAAGCAACTTTACCGACCTCATTGCGTCGCACGGAAATCCATCGGATAGGAGCAAGCACCTCGATGCGAGTGATACGCCACCGGATTGCCGGTTTCCAGAGTATGGCCTCAAAGATGGCGCGGGCAGCCGATGGCGTGATGACATCATAACTGACGCGCTCGACCTTCATTTCTGGCCGGGTAAAGCAGGCATACGGCCCGCTGACCTCCAAGCAGAATCCTTTCATAGTCTATCTCCCAGTTTGGTTGGGGTTGCTAACAGATCAGATCTTCACCAGGAATCGTGTCCTGGAAGATGTTCAGTCCAATGGTTTCGTCGTATAAGGAAGGTAGGCTTTGGGCCAAAAATCCCGGCCAGATCTCCTCGAGTAGTCCGGAGGCCAACATCTTGTCAGCCATCCAAAAGGGAAGATTGACTGTGAACCGCTGAAGCTTCCGCATGATGTCGCGTTTCGGGCCAATCGTGCGAAGCTGTCGCAATAACTCATGGCTATCACGAAACTGGACGAGTGCCGGCCGCTGTGCCTGGTCGTCAATAAGGTGAAACTTAGCAGCGGCGGTTCGGAATGGGATGTAAAGGTCTGGGATCGCATCTTTGCTTAGCAGTTCACGGAACTGAGTACCAATGTCATTGACCTTGGAATAAAACAAACAGAAGAAGCGGGTGAAGGCGTCAGGATCTAGTAGGTCGAAATCTGGGAGTGAGCAGAGTTCCCGTGTTGTAGCTTCTCCTTTGGCAAGCAGCCCGCGCGGGACCGGCTTTGGCGGCACGAAGACATGGACTTGGCCAAGCCCGCCGCCTGCGTTCAATTTGCCTTCACGATTGCAGCGTCCGGCGGCTTGAGCGACGGAGTCAAGTCCAGCCAGAGCGCGGTAGACCACGGGGAAGTCGATATCGACGCCCGCTTCGACCAATTGGGTGCTGATGACCCGAATTGGCCGCCCTTCCTGTAGGCGCTGCTTAACCTCCGCAATTACCTCCGAACGGTGAACGCCACACATCAGGGCGGAAAGATGAATCGTTCCAGACGGCATGTGTGCAAACAGGTCATGGCAGTCACGCCGAGTGTTGACAATACAAAGAACCTGCTCATGTTCCTGAAGTCTCTCAGCCAAGGTCTCCCAGTCAGTTGATTCGTGCAAGCATGTCGGGAAGCGAATCTCCGTCCGTTTCAAACGGGCATAGAGAGAAACCGGATCGACGATGATTTCGCGCGGTGGGTTCAGCGTGGGACATGGTGACGGCAAATTGGACAACGCCGGTTGAGTAGCAGTGGAAAGCAGCAGGGTGACGCCATAGTGGGTCGTGAGTTGATTCATAACTTCCACGCAGGGAGCGAGCAATGTCGGCGGCAGAAGCTGAGCCTCATCGAGGATGACCACGCTGTTGACGATGTTATGGAGCTTTCGGCAACGGCTGGACTTCGCTGCATAGAGCGACTCGAAAAATTGAACGTTAGTTGTAACGATGATAGGCGCATCCCAGTTCTCCGCAGCAAGGCGCGACCGCTGGGTCTCCTTTTCTGGGTCTAGGTTACTGTGGTGCTCGATGACGTTCTCAGCCCCAAAGATATCAGCCAGAGTTCGGGCGGTCTGTTCAATGATGCTGGTATAGGGAATGACATAGATGATGCGGCTCTTTCTGTGCCTTGCCGCATGGTCGAGTGCGAAGGCCATAGCCGACAGGGTTTTGCCGCCGCCAGTGGGCACAGTAAGAGAGAAGAGGCCGGATGGCTGTTGGGCCGCTGTGCGACAAGCCGCTAAAACCTCCTGGCGGATGTCATTGACTGCTGTCTTGGGCGCGTTTCGGGCCATGTCCGCCATATGACGATCGAAGACGGATTTCAATTCGGACAGGGGCTTGAACTCTGTCCGGTCTCGATGCTTCTCCTGGTCCATGAACATTTCAGTATCAAGGAAATCGGCGTCCACAAGACACGAATAAAGCATGCGCATCCAGAGGTGGAATTGGTCGGATTTTTTCACGAATTCAGGTGGCCGCGCAACAGTCTTGAGTTGGGCCAGGACATCTTCGCTGGAACCATGGAGCCGTTCAAGATTTCTCCTGCCTTCCTCAAGCCTAACCGAGAGCGCAGCATTGCGTGTGTCTACGGTATGCCAATCTGGCAACCCGGCATGGTGCCCGGCGGTGAGATAGGCGAGAATGCGGCCTATGCAGCGGCCGAGTCTCTTTTCAGCCAGGGCAGCGCCAGCGCTGGAATGGTTGACGCGCCCGGCTTCACAGTTATCGTACTCAGAGTCATCCAGCCCATTCTCTCGAAGGAGATAGGCCTGAAAGGAATCGTCGGCTTTGCCGATGTCATGCAGCCACCCGGCGTCGTAGGTCCAGTCGGCGGAGTGAAAGGCTGTAGCAAATGCAGCGGCCTTCTCCGCGACATTGCGTAGATGCGTCTCCAGTGGTTGCCACTCAGTTTGTGGGCGGCCAGCGAGAGAATGAGCATAAATGTCGTCAAGCAATTGAGTGATGCTCCTAATGATACTGTAACAACCACACTATATAGACCTAGTGTTGTCACATCAAATGATGCTGTCGTTTCTTTGGTTCTTTCTTTCCGCAAAGAAAGAATGCTCTTCTTCCCTCTCTTTGGGGGTCGTTCCCCCTTCCTAATCCCGTTGGCGCATTGGTAAAGCGGCGATGGCGGGAAGCTGATTACGATAGGGGGGAAGAGCCATCGCGGCTGTCTTATGCACCAACGGGAGGAAGGGGGGAAGGGGGGTAGGTGTGGGACTTCAACCTATCGTCGTCAAGAGCGTTGCGGGTATCCGTCCGAGCGCAGCGAAGCGAGCACGGGCGGATTGCCGCAACGACCATCGCATATAGGGTTGCTCTCCTACTTTGACTCTGGTCCAGTGTCTGCCGTTAAGGCACTTGACACGCGTAGCGGGATGTGGTAAATATTGAATGCAGCTAATGCAGCCGATATTCGAAAGAGGAGCATAACAGACATGAATGAGAATACCAAACCGATTGGAATCAGTTTGCCGAAGAGGACCATTGACGCAATTGATCGACTTGCACGGCGTTATCGCTGGTCTCGTAGCCAAACGGTGCAACTAATCTGGGAGTTCTATGAGAACGTGAGTAATATGGGGGACGAGCTTGCATGCATGAAGAAATTCATGAATTCACTTGGAGAGCCTGGGCTGGTATGGCCTGAAGGGGAACTTGCCAGGCATGCGTGCAACGTTGTGGCTGCTTCGGGGGGCAATCCAGACTATCCAGAAGAGGTTTACCATGCAATGTTGGACCGACTTGAGAATGTCGCCATTTCAGGATTACTAGAGCCGGATATTGAAGACGAGATTGATTGAAGTCTAGGTACGTTGTAGAACCGGCCCTGCGTGTTGCTTGGACGCTCGCACGCAGGGCCAAACTCAGGACGAAAGGATATTCGATCATGAGCATTTCCATTTTAGCACATGAAGATAGCAACGGAGAATCGGAGCGGGAACCGCAGGGTGGGCCGTCGAGTAACACCCACCCTGATAAACGTCAAATCACTCTTGAAACCGGAGGGGAGGACACATTTGAGATTGCACTGGGTGTGAAGTGGCAGGGTGATTTTGAAGGTCTGCTTCAGAAACTTGAGGTAGCGAAAACACTAGCCCAAGCAGCAAACGGTATGCAAGGCGTTTCCGTTGGGGAACAGATGCTTGCGGTGCATGACAAGGGGCGGAGGAGCGGCGGCGGTCGGGGCCCAGGCTATGCGTACATCTTTGAGACGGGTGGTTTTACATTCCTGATGAGCCAAGAGGCGGGACCCGTGGAACAGACGCCGAACGTCAAGGTTGAAATCGGTTCCGTGACGCTAATGATGTCTGCTGGTATCGCGCGCGCTTGGGCTGATGTGAAAAACATCCTGGAAGCAATGGGCGGTTACGTGATGTGGGACAAGATCTCGCGCGCTGACATGTGCGTTGACCTTTCGGATCTCCCTGTGAGCCAGTTTGTCGAACTTGTGTTAAAGAGGCAGAGCGTAGGAAAGGCTCGAGAAGCGACGTGTCGAATCCGTCTCGGTCATGACTGGACAGGGATAAGCATAGGAGAAGGCGGGCCTGTGATGCTGCGAATCTACGATAAGGTTCTCGAACTGCGGAAGACGCGCAATATGCTGAAGCAGGATTTGCTTGAGCGTTATCGGTGGGGTGGCCCGCAAGAAAGAGCTGCACGGGTCGAGTACCAGCTTCGACGTGAGGCACTAAAGCAGATGGGGGTCAATTCTGTCGGTGATTACATGAGATTGCGAAGGAACGTTTTGCATTACCTTACTTCTGATTGGTTTCGCCTGGTGGCTGAAGTGCCTGATCAAGAGAATCACAACGTGGCTCGAACTGAAACTCACCCACTTTGGGTTCGCGTGTGTGAAGCCTTTCACAATTGGGCGGGACAAACCACAGCGGGAGTCCGCAGAACGTCGAGGTTTACAGAGATAGACCCTGTACGATTGCTGAAGCAAGGTCGCGGGTGTTGTCTGCGTAGCGTGGCAGCACTTGTAGGCGGGAAAGCGCTTAAAACTCCTGAACTCATGGACAAGATTCAGACATGCTTCGATTTCTTGCGTACGCAAGAAGGGGATATTCACTTTGAAGACTTGTACGCAGCCAAAGCAATCGAGTTTGCCGTGAAGAAGTCGCCTGGGGATGAGGATAGTTCGGTCGATGAAACTGTCGTGCCTTGGGTCAGTGATATCGGCGATGCAGGCGTGTTCAAAAGGGCGGGCATTTTCGGGGAGGTGAGAGAGATATCTGAGGAACAACGGGGGAAAGATAATGAATGAGATTACGAGATCAGAATCGCTTGGAAGCAGGCCAGGGGTCATGATTGAACTGGCCAACCTCCCGCCTCAGGCACACGTAGACGGTCAGGCGCTAGGAGAAATATTGGGACGGTGCAAGAAGTCTATACAAAGAGCGGCCCGTCGTGGTGAGCTGCCCCCGCCGTTCAAATTTATGGGTAGACATGTCTGGCTGGTAAAGACACTCATGGAGCATTTTGAAGGGCAGCAGGATGCCGCAGTGCGCAAGATGGGACGAACCGGAATTCGGCTCGGTTAGCACAATAGAATATACTGAAAACAGCAGCAAGAGCCGGGAGGTTGTTGATGAGCCATGAAAATTGCCATATAAACGGCAAGGAGAAATAGCCATGTCGAGTGTTTTTCGAATCAAACGCCGTGATGGAAAGAAGGACAAAGTCTGGCGCTTTAAGTATAAGGACTATGCAGGGCGATGGCGCTATGGAATTGGCTGGCCGGATAAGGCCAAGACAGTGAATCACGCTCAAGAAATAGAAGCTGACCACCGTAGTATCCGAAAGGGCGAGAAGCCAATGCCTTCCGCGTCGGCCAACGGCCTCCTGAGACCCATCAAAGATATCGTTGCTGATTATCTGTCGTGGGGCAAGGCGCAAGGCGGTCGTAACGGCCGGCCATGGGATGGGCAGCATTGTGCTTTGAAGAAAAAAAGTGTGGATTGGTGGGTTGAAAAACTCCGGCTTGATGTGTTGGCGGATATTCAACTCGAACCGGTCGAGAAAGCCGTGCATGAGCTTATAGAAGCTGGTGAGCTGGCACCCAAAAGTGTGGCGTTACGAGTGGAAGCGCTGCGTTCCCTGTGTCTCTGGGCTGTTCGGCGAGGATTGTTGCCGACCAACCCCCTTGTGTCGTTGACGAAAATAAGCATTCAGCCACGCGAACCCCACCGAGCACTGAGCGATCCTGAGGTCAAGAGTCTATTGGAAAGTGCTCCCGCACTCCATCGGTTGTGGTATGAGGTTGCCCTTCAGACCGGCTATCGTGTCTCAGAGCTCAGAGCGCTCCGAGTTCGAGATCTGGACATCGAGGGACCGTCCTTGCGCCTAGGAGCGGAATTTACGAAGAACAGAAAGGAGGCTAGTCAACCGATTGCGCGTGACTTGGCGAAACGCCTGCAAGAAATGGCTGATGGTAGAGCTGGCGATGCGCGCCTGCTCAACATTCCTTCGTCAAGTGCCTCTCAAATATTCAGAGAGGAATCAGAAGCGGCAGGCATTGTTGGAGAAACCAATGAGGGAAAAGCGACTTGGCACAGCTTGCGGAAAAGCTACGTCAACGCGCTCATCCATTCCGGGGCAGACGTAAAGACAGTCATGGAACTGGCGCGGCACTCGACGGCGAGTCTAACAATGGAAGTCTATGCCAGCGCGGACCAGGGACGCTTGAGGGAGGCGGCGGAAGCTGCGGCCAGACACATTGAGGACACTTTAGCCTCGCAACCGTGTTGCGCCCGTGTTGCGCAGAAAGAAATCGGCAAAAGCGTGAAAGTCACAAATCTGCGCGCCTCAATGAGTTGTGGGGGAAGAGGAATGGTGGGCGGTACAGGATTCGAACCTGTGACCCCCTGCGTGTAAAGCAGGTGCTCTAACCAGCTGAGCTAACCGCCCTTTGGTTGGAAGCGAACTATATCATTCCGGGGTATCGGCAGGCAAGCCTGTGATCAGGCGGTCATGCGGGCGCCGCATTTTTGGCAGCGCGGCCGGACCTGACGATAGACCACGCGTCGGATCGTATGACCGCAGGCCGGGCACACGAACGTGTGCGACTTCTTGAGGAGTGCGGCGTGGACCGTGGAGAAGTTCAGGATTTTCGCCAGCGAATCAGATGCATGCCAGAGAACAACCACCGCGGCTATGGCGCCGACCACCGTCGCAAGCCCGCGCGCATAGGCGGCTTCGTCACCAAGATACTGGGCGGATACCGTGACGTACGACCCATAACAAGCCGCGCCCAGTGCCACAAAATAACAAATACTTAAAATGGCCTCGCCGGCTCTTTTTGTCATGCAACCTCCACCATCAGCTCCACAAAGAAACGCTCATCGATTGAGAGGGAATTAGGCGGCGGCCATTTCGTCACGAAAAAACGAAATGGCGGAGAGGCCGGGATTTGAACCCGGGGTACGGTTTCCCGCACAACGCCTTAGCAGGGCGCCACCTTCAGCCACTCGGTCACCTCTCCGACGAACCTAAAAATAACACGATAGCCGCCGGAAATGCAAGATCGGAAGCGCCGGCGAGACGTCACGCAGGTGAGGTATGTAGGAGATCGGATTCTGAGAGGTTTGAATGCTGGCCGCTAAACATGATACCAATGCTACTTACAAGGTGAGGCCGGAGTACCGCCATGAACGCCAAAGAGAATGCGCTGCGTATTATCAAATTCAACAGCCCCG
>Ga0116193_1002824_pt1 | contig 12878 bp, 6 predicted proteins | sample AD_UKC115_MetaG_FD_89892 | JGI IMG/M metagenome (GOLD analysis project Ga0116193, IMG submission 89892) | Active sludge microbial communities of municipal wastewater-treating anaerobic digesters from Hong Kong - AD_UKC115_MetaG | ecosystem: Engineered > Bioreactor > Anaerobic > Digestate | place... | reverse complement strand
GGTAAATATTTGAATCCTGTTAAAGTTTCGGTTTTTCCCAAATCAATAATAAGATCAGTTTGTTCCTTATTTTCTGATTTACAATACCAAGATGTATTAGGATTTCCATCTAAAACAGCAGACGCTTTAGGATCACTCGTACTAATGATTTTCCACATTTTTTTTGATACATCAAACTTTTCACTAGTGATTATACTACTTTTATGAGTTTCTGAATCATAAGTGATTGCTCTTACTTCAATTTTTCCATCCGTTCCTATTTCCCCTAAGTATTTTTTTGATTTGAAGGTGGGTAGAGAACCATCTAGAGTATAATAAATTTCTGAATTTTTATCAGCAGCAGATATCGTAATATCTCCCATTTGATTTCTAGTAATAAAAGGAGCTGTTAGAACCATAGGAGCCTTATAAATGCCGACATTGGATATTAGCGGACAAGCCTTTGAATCTATAATATTCAAACGAATTTTAGAAGATCTAACCATTGGAAAACTGAGAATTCTTTTATAACCTATAGTAGTAGCACAAGCTATCTTTTCCCATTTACCACCAACCAAAGCTTCAATTGAAAAAGATTTTACTCTTTGTCCTAAACGTATATATTCTTGGACAAGAAATCGATTAAATTCTAAAGGCTTTCCTAAATCTATAGTAATGGAAGCTGCTTTTACAGAATCATCTGTACACCAATAACTGTTTTTATTATTATCTACGGCTTTGTCTGGTGAATAACGCTGGCTTTTTCCACGGACATTTGTTGCAAATGTTTTTTTATTTTCAGCTAAATTCACTTTAAATATCTCTTTTACTGTTTTTGCAAATTCAAAACCTGCTTTTTCGTCAGCCGAGTATATTAAACCGTCTTTGTCAATAGGAAAATTAAGAAGTAAAGCAGCATTACGACCAACCGAATTATAATATGTGTCTAATAATTGTGGCAAAGTTTTCACCTTAGTATTTTCACTAGGATGATAAAACCATTCAGGTCTTATCGAAGTATTAACTTCTGCAGGAACCCAAGCATTACCATTTTCTAAGCCATGATGCAACATATCCCAAGTAACGTCACCAGTTGCATTAAGTAAACTCCAATTCGTTTCACCGACATAACCAGCTTCTGTTCCTACCCAACGAAGATCTCCCCTATCTCCACCATCGTTCCAAATAACTATATTAGGTTGTAATTCCCGAATCAATTTATAAGTATTTTTCCAATCATAATAGATTGTTTTATCAATTTTTCTATTCTCTCTAGCTCCCCCATAATAACCGGTGCCCCCATTGGCCCCATCAAACCAAATTTCAAAGATGTCACCATACTTAGTCAATAATTCTTTAAGTTGATTTCTAAAATACGTTATATATTCAGGCTTTCCATAAACAGCACTATTTCGATCCCAAGGTGAGAGATAAATGCCAAGCTTTAATCCAAACTCCTTACATGCCTGTGCCAACTCACCAACAATATCACCTTTACCATTTTTCCATGGACAATTCTTTACAGAATATTCAGTGTACTTTGAAGGCCACAAACAGAATCCACTATGATGTTTCGCTGTAATAATAATGCCTTTCATTCCAGCATTTTTACACACTCTTGCCCATTGTCGACAATCCAATTTTTGAGGATTAAATATTTCAGGACTCTCATCACCGCTTCCCCACGATTTATCAGTGTAAGTATTTACTGAAAAATGTACAAAAGCATAACATTCCATTTCCTGCCAACGCATTTGATTCTCATTAGGAATAGGACCGCAAGGCTTAGGTTCGATTATTTGACCATAAGATGTGTAAAAGTCAAAGATAAATATTATAATTACATAAATGATTCGTTTCATTTCATTTCGATTTTAAAAAACCACCTCTGACACATACTTGGAGTGTCAAAGATGGTTTTATTGTAAATATTTACCAACCCGGGTTCTGAACTAAATGGGTATTCAGAGTCAATTGGTCTGTTGGCAGAGGATTCAAATATAGTTTGTCATCCCACTTACGCGATGGATTTGAATATACGCTCAATAATTTTTTGCTTTTTCCATCCCAGTCCTGAATGGAATAAAAAGTTCTAGTAGCAAATAAATCGGTACCTGAATTATAATATTTATACCGATTCACAACGTCATTATTGACAACCATTCCAAGCATTGTCTTCGGATTTTCAATAAGTTTTCCTGCATTCCAGCGACAAATATCATTCCAGCGGAAACCTTCAAAGGCCAATTCTATTCTTCGCTCTCTCCTGATTTCATATATTAATGGCGAAATCGTATACCCATATTTCGGTTGGCCGTTGATTGTAGCCAAAGGATCTGTAGGTGGATTCAAAGTTAAGCGACCCATTGTAAATTTACCAGGTTCATCAAGACGAGCTCGCAATTTATTGATAGTAGCGTCTATATCAGCCTGAGTAATTGAACCTAATTCGGCTTTAGCTTCAGCATCGATAAGCAAAACTTCTGCATATCTGAAAATATACCAATCATAGGTGCTATGTAATGCTTCATTTTGAGCTGGCTCAGGGTTACGGTATTTAAACGCCAAATATCCAGTCGGGCATACATCAATTGAAATCGGAGCAACCTTATAACTGATAAGTTTAGCTCCTTCCAAATAATAGGGGAGATTTTTGTTTTCCACCATATTCCGAAGGCGAGGATCTCTATTCTTTATCTCAATCTCGAGAGAATCATCTCCTTCATACAATGGACTTAAAGCTATTGGCTTACCGTCTGTGCATAAAAAATCTTCAATAAAATCCTTACTGATTCCCCAACCGGATTCATTTGTTGTTCTAGATAATCCGTGCATAAGGAGATCTTGTTTATAAATTCGCGCTAAAACACACTCCTTGTTATTTGTCAAATCTTCCTGAATAAATTGCTGTCTATAGTACAACGGATATCCACCATACATGTACAAGGCCTCTCCCTTGACAATATCATACTTTCCTGATTGCATGATTTTTTCTGAAGCACTCACTGCTTTTTGTAGATAGGCTTCCCACCCTTGCTGTTTACGATATTTAAGCCATGTACCTTCGTACAAACAAACACGCGCCAACATTTGCAAAGCAGCATATTTATGAAGTCTTCCAGTTTCCACATTTGAGGGCTCTTTCAAATTTTCCGTTGCAAATTCCAAATCTTCAATAATTTTGTCTATGACGAATTTTTGAGAATCTCTTGCCTTCATTAAATAATCAGCATCGGTAGTTGTCAGATTCTTATCAATCCAAGGTACATCTCCAAAAGTCTTGACCTTTTCGAAATAACTATAAGCTCTGAAAAAACGAACTTCACCAACATATTGATTTATAATGTCGGCATTCCCTGTCACTGTCTGATAATGGGACAGAAAATAATTGGCATTACGAATAGTATTCCAATCATCTTTTGACCATCCGCCACCACTAGCAGGTACAGTCATTGTGTTAAATAATCTACTATCTGGAGTATTTTGTACTCCATTATCAGTATTAGCATCCAAAGAACTACTTGGCCCAGATAACATCGTATAGAAATTATTTGCAAATAGTTTCATATCATCTGGCTTCGTCCAATAATTATAATCAGTTATCGCATCTTCAGGAACTAAATCAGTAACATTACACGAAAAGAATGAGAATGTTACAGCTAGTATGGAAATTGATTTTATTAATTGAATTTTCATATTGTTATCATTTTAAAATTAAAAAGTGAGGTTCAAGCCAACAGAATATGATCTTGGAATCGGATATATATTGAAACTTGCAATTTCAGGATCATACAGTTTTGAAAGTTTTGTAATAGTAAATACATTCTGCCCGGTAAAGTAAACTCGTGCCTTACTTAAGCCAACTTTATTCATGAATAAATTAGGAATAGTATATCCAATAGAAAATTGTTTTAAACGAATGTAAGATGCATCTTGCAGATATCTTGTTGATACTTGCCAATTTCCATGGCTTCCATTAATATAAGGACGAGGACGGAAAGCATTGGTATTATTTTCTGTCCAAAAATCCAGCGTTTCTTTCATAGGGACATCCCATTCACTTCCAATACCAAAGAATCGACTTCCACCTACCCATAAATCTCTTTTAGCTGTGCCTTGAAAAAAGAGTGATAAATCAAAACCTTTCCAGGATGCGCTTGCTTGCAATCCGAATTGGAATCTTGGAGTATTATTCCCTATTATTTTTTTATCACCATGATTTGCCAAAGTATTACTTCCATATGTAATTTTATTATCTCCGTTTAAATCCTGATATTTTACATCTCCTGGATTCCATGTACCACCGTAAAGAGTAGTCTGCGATGGGGATTTTGCTATCTCATCTGCACTTTGGAACAAGCCGTTGGATTCATAACCCCAGATTTCTCCTATCTTTTGTCCAACATAATATGTATCAAGGCTACCTGTCGGATTACTGAATTTTGTGATTTTTGACTGTGCATCCGATATGTTGAATGAAACACTGTACGCAACATCTTTAATCTGATCTTTCCATGTAATGATAGATTCCCAACCATATGTTTTCAAATCTGCAGCATTTTCTTTTGGCACGCTCGTTCCCAAGACAGCAGGAAGAGGTGTGCCTGTTACTAACATATCTTTCGTATTTCTTCTATAAACATCAAAAGAAAATGTCAGTTTATCATTCATAAGACCTAAATCAAGACCAAAATTCATTTGATTAACTTTCTCCCATGTGAAAGATGGACTTATTAATGAACCTGATGAAACGCCTACCGGTAAAACATTACCCAAAATATAATTCATTGCTGTAGTTATGTTGTAATTGGATACATAAGGGAAATTGCTAGTAACATTCTGATTACCCAATGACCCATATGAGGCTCTTATTTTAGCATTAGTTACCGTAGATTTCAGATCCTTCCAAAAAGGTTCTTCTGAAATTCTCCAAGCAGCTGATATAGATGGGAAAAATGCATAACGGTCACCTTTAGGAAATTTAGAAGAACCATCATATCTTCCGTTTAACTCCAACAAATATTTTCCGTCATAGTCATAGTTAATTCTTGAGAAAACACCCTCAGTTGCCCAACTACTTATACTTCCGTCAACATATTGCTGACCTATAGCTCTATTAATCGCAGGCAAATCGTTATTAATCAATCCTTCACGTTTTGCTGAAAAAGATTTAAGTTTCTTTTTCTCCTGATTATATCCTGCCAGAATTTTGAAGTTACTCTTTCCAAATTTTAAAGAATAATTCACATAGGCGTTTATTGCTGTATAATAATCATTATTATTTTCCAATCTCTCTGAATTTGGATTTGACCAAGGATAAGTATCTGAACCATTTGCCCAAATCTCAGTAAAGGTTCTAGCATATAAATCTCTATTCCACGAATACGGATTAAACGTAAAGTCACCCTTTATACTTAAATTTTTAAGAGGATGGATATCAATATTACCAGTCAGCCATAAATCATTCACTTTTCTTTTATCGGATCCGCCACCAGCTCCAACGGCAAAAGGATTTGTAAAGTTTCCCTGACCAGACCAATTTCCGTCAGGATGTTTTACCGGCATAATGGGGCGTAAATCATTCTTCATCTGGCCTCCATAAGCAGAAATACCTGACCATCCATTACTTCCACTTGAAGGATGATCTTCTGTTGAATAAGTATATTTCACTCTTGCTGAAACCGACAACCAACTTAAAGCATCTAGATCAAAAAACATATTTATATTATGTCTCTTATAAGTATCGTTATATGTATTTAAGAATCCCTTTTGTCTCATAAAACCATAAGATGCATAGTATTTCATTTTCTCAGCACCGCCAGAAAGTGTAGCATCCAATGTTTCCAAGGCACCACTCTTATACAACTCTTTTGTCCAATTAGTATTTCCACAATACTTATATTTACCATCAAGATCAATTGCAGGGTCATAATATACGGGAAGGTTATTCTTGGGATCATCATAATATTTCTTAACATTTTGTACCAATCGTTCATCAAAGTAATTACTTCCACCAGCATTTACACTTGCCGTATTCATATAATTCACATACTGCCAACTATCCGTATATTCGGGCAAGTTCGTAGCTTTTGTTGTTGAAAGAGATGTAGAAACTTGCAACGTTGGCCGTTGTTGTTTCTTACCTTGTTTTGTAGTTATCAAGACTACTCCATAGGCAGCTCTTGCTCCGTAAATAGCTGCTGAAGCTGCATCCTTTAATACTGATACATTTTCTACATCTGATGGATTTAACAAATTAGGATCCTGTACAACTCCATCTACCAAAATTAAAGGTTCACCTCCATTAATAGAAGTCATACCTCGAATGTTAAAAGAAGAACCTTGACCTGGAGCATATCCTGATTGTGATACTTGTAAATTAGGAATAGCTCCTTGAAGACCTTGCCCTATATTTGTTATTGGTCTGTTTTCAAGAACATCTCCCTTCACAGAACCTACAGCACCTGTAAGGTTCACTTTTTTCTGGGTTTCATAACCTACAACCACAACTTCATCCAAAGTTTTGGTATCTTCGAGCAACTGGATTTTTACAGCCATTTTACCATTGAGGGCAATACTTTGTGTAACGTAGCCTACGTAACTAATAACCAGAGTCGCATTATTCGAGGCTTCTGCCAAAACGAAATGTCCATCAACATCCGTTATTGTTCCGTTTGTTGTACCTTTAATCATAACACTTGCACCGATAATAGCTTCTCCATTTTTATCTACAACCGAACCTGTGATTCGCTTCACATTATTTTGTTGTTCAGTTATTTGTGTCAGCGCAGATTTTTTTGTCAAAATCACATAATCATTTTCGAAAGCATATTTTATATCAGACCTATTGAAAGCTTCTTGTAAACACTCTGCTACTGATTTTTTTCCCGATCTCACTGAAAGGGATTCATTCGTATTGACTTCATTCTTACTATATACGAACAAGTAATTGGTTTGTTTCTCTACTTGATTGATAAAAGAGCCAACCGTTAGTTTGTTTCCGTTGATATTTACTTTGGCTGTTTGTGAATTCATGGTTCCTGCATAAGAGGAAAACACACAAACGAAAAGTAAAAAAGCTGAAATTCTCATAATAATTAGAATTTTTGGTTTTTTTGCCATAACTTTGCTTTGTTTATTGTTAATACTTTTGTAATAAATGTGTTAGCGCATTACAGAACCGATGGATGTTGCCGCATCTGTCGGTTTTTTTCGCACTTTTTTCATAGTGATGATTTTCTCATAGGCATAAAGGTTTTAAGGTTTAACAAAAAGTTTTTTTATTCTATCATTATCCGATTCAATTTATCATCTTTGCTATAAGCAAACGGATGCACCTTCTGCATAATTCTCAGAATGCTCTCCACTCCGTCTATCTGACGGAACTTTCCACTGAACTTATAAACATTCAGTCTCGGGTTCTTCACCATAATCTTTATATCGTAGTAAATCTCAAGTTTCTTTATTATTTCACCAAAAGGCATATCATCGAAAGAATAAAGACCGTCTTTCCATAACAGAAAATCGGGACTGGAGAGACTATGCTTTATCCAACGTCCCTCATGAAGCTCTACTTCTTCATTGGGCTTCATATAGATTGAATGGGCCTCGTCAGAAGGATTATAAAGCTTTACAGAGCCTTCCAATAAAGAGGTGGAGAACTCCTGACGACCTTTATAAGCAAAAACATTGAACTTGGTACCGAGGACCTTTATGTCCGCCTTATCAGTTGATACCACAAAAGGACATTCCTTATTCTTGACAACATCGAAAAAAGCTTCTCCGTCAAGTTCCACCTTACGTTCGGATTTGGCAAATCGACTTGGATAACGCAAATGCGAACTTGCATTTAGCCAAATGACAGTACCATCGTGCAGTTTCACTTGTGCACGTTGTCCTGAAGGGACATAGAGTTCTTCATAACTTATTGTAGAGTCTTCAGTTGCAACATAAAATTTGTGGAAAATAACCACACTACAAAAAATTGCGACACAAGCCACAGCTGCATATCTCATGAAGCGCATAACACGGTGTTTATTGCTATGATGCTTCTTGAAAGCCATCAACTTGCCTATACCTTCGGAAAGGTCATCATCGGCAGGGAGCCAACTGGAATAAGCGCGAAGATTCACAGCGGACAGGAATTCTTTCCGCATATCTTCATCGGACTCCAAAAGGGAAAACAGCTGTAGCCTTTCCTTTTCGGAAATTTCTCCGGCAATATATTTGACGATTAATTCATTCATTTCTCTTCGCGTTTTAATAAAGAGCGATTGAAAAATGTTTTTCCTCTAAAGGGTTAATGGTAAATAAACATTATTTAACATCCAAGAAGAAATACAAGCAGTGGAAGGCAGTCTTTAAGATCTTCCCTGAGTCGCTTCAAGGCTATGCCCATTTGGGTTTCAACAGTGGATTCAGACAAATCAAGTTCGGCTGCAATTTCACGATATTTTTTTCCATGGAACCGGTTTTTGATAAAGATTACACGACATTTTTCAGGTAGTCGTTGTATAGCTTCACGAATAATTCGTTCTACATCGGAATCGGAATTTACGACTTCATTTAGTTGTTCCAATGCAGAGAGTTTGAGTACCTGTTCCTTCTTATAATTTTCGGCAACAGACTGATGACGAAGATAATCGAGACAACGATTCTTGGTAAGATTGAACAAATAGGCTGTAAGACTAGACCTGATAATGATGGAAGTACGATGTTCCCACAACATGGTAAAGATATCCTGAACCACATTCTCGGCGTCTTCCCGAGATAAGATATATTCCTCAGCAAATCGACGCATACGAGAAAAATAGAGAACATAGATTCTATCGAAATCCCGAAATAAATCGAGTTCGGCCTCAACGGTTCTTGTTTCTTTATGTTCTTCCATTAGCATAAATAATTTTCAAGGTTTTTCTTTACAGAGCCAAAATTATAGTTTTTGAAGGATATTTCAAAATTTTAATTGATTTTGTTGCAACATCTGTATTCAACCAGACAGAAAAAGGCATTGCAAAAATTCTGCAATGCCTTTTTCTCATAAAATATTACTAAGAAGACAATTTGTCAGAGTGCACTTTCTAATATGCGGCGGGCCATAACTCCATCCACATTTTCATTTTCTCCGAATTTTACACCGCGTTCATTAAATCTTTTCTCGATCTCGGCAATGCTTTCCTGGCCTATATTCTCCTCGTGCAAACGAGTGGTAAGTCCTAATGAGCGGAAGAATTCTTCGGTCTTGACAATGGCCGCATCAATGCGTTCTTCGCGAGTTCCGGACACGATACCGAAGACTCTTTCTCCATACTGAAGAAGCTTGTCACCTTTCTGCTCACGAAGCACGCGCAGAATGGCAGGATATACGATGGCAAGAGTATGCCCGTGAGTCAAACCATGCAAAGCCGTCAGTTCATGGCCTATCATATGAGTTGCCCAATCCTGAGTCACTCCCATGGCGATGAAGCCATTGAGCGCCATAGTGGCTGAAAGCATAAAATCCGACATGAGGGAATAATCGTGACTGTTCTCTTTGATTTTCGGAGCTATCTCTACCAATGTCTGAAGAATACCTTCTGCCCACCGATCCATTACACGGCTCTGACCCGGAATGGTCATGTACTGTTCTACAGTATGCACAAAAGTATCTGCCAATCCGCATGCTATCTGATAAGGAGGCAATGAATAAGTAACCTCCGGATCGAGGATAGAAAACAAAGGGAATGCACCGAAGAACGCAAACTTTTCCTTGGTCTCATGACGTGAAATTACTGCACCGTTGTTCATTTCGGAACCCGTTGCAGGAATAGTAAGCACCGTAGCTAATGGCACAGTACCGTTTGCCGGTTCTCCTGCTAAAACCATATCCCAAGCATCACCATCATATAGCAATCCGGCAGAAATAAGTTTCGTGCCGTCGATGACAGATCCACCGCCAACGGCAAGCAGAAAGTCAACTTTGTTCTCTTTACCCAACGCGATAGCCTTGCGCAAGGTTTCGATAGAAGGATTGGATTCGATACCCCAGAATTCCACTGTATTGTGGTTCTTCAATGCTTCTTTCACTTGATCATACACGCCGTTTTTCTTTACGCTACCCCCACCAAAGGTAATCATGATTCGTTTGTCCATCGGGATTTCCTTAGAAAGAGAAGCTATCATACCACGTCCCATGATGAGTTTCACGGGATTCTGAAAAATAAAATTCTCCATACTGTTTTTAATCTTTTTCTATGTTATATATTTAGATTTATAAATTCATGGGATGTATAAACAAAAACCGTGCCCCTTTTGTGTAAGTTGTATCAAGCTTCACTTCACCATGCAACAAATCGGCAATGGAACGACAAATATTCAATCCTAGTCCCGTACCTTGTTTAAATTGATCGAGCTTCTCGAAACGATCGAAAATGCGCTCTGCATTCTCAGGATCAATACCAGTCCCTGTATCTGTTACAGAGAAAATCACTTGAGTGTCGTTAACTTCAAATGCCAGCATGATGCTTCCCTTTTCTGTATACTTGCAGGCATTCGTGAGAAAATTAATGAGCAATTGCTGCACACGCAAAGGGTCTGTCTTTATTTCAATATCTTTTTCATAAGGTACAAAAATCATTTGTACTCCCAGTGGCACTCTTTCGCGAACTGATGCCAATGCCTTGCGGCAGATAGAAACAACGCTGTCATTCGAAAGACGAAGTTCATAGTTCCCGCTTTCGAGCTTGGATATATCCAATATGTCATTGATGAGATTCGTAAGCAAGCTGCCGTTATCCTGCACCAACTTGGAAAATTCTGTTTTTTCATCAGCTCCAAGTTCAATGGAAGGATCACTCAGTACATTCGAAAAACCTACGATGGCATTCAAAGGAGTTCGGATTTCATGACTCATGTTCTGAAGAAAAAGAGACTTCATCTTATTGGCATTTTCGGCTTCCCTACGTGCCTTCTCCGCTTCTATTCTAGACTCTTCGGCCTCGTTTCGGGCCTTGGTAGTACGAAGCACCTCCTTTTGCAGGCGACGCGCTGCACGATGACGTTGAAAGGCATACGTAAACAGACCTAAAGAGATGAGTAACAGAAGCATCGTGACAGTCCAGTTGAATACTTTCTCAGAATGCGCCTGACGTTGGGCACTGAGTTTTAAGGCTATTTGTTTGTTAGCCTCCGCCCGTTGCCTGTTTACCTCTGCTTGCTGACGGTCCAAGGCCAAATTTTTGTTATTCAATTCCAACCGCGTATTATTCAAAGCCAGCAAGTTTTTTTCCTTGTCAGCGGCCAGGAGCCGTTCTTTCGTATTCAATTGTTCCAGCTGCAAACGGGCATTTTTCAAGGACAAGACGTTTTTCTCATTCTCAAGACGTGCATTATCAAATTTTGCAACATTCTTTGCCAATATTTGCTGCTGTTCTTCATTGATTTGCTTCATTCTGTAATCGTAATACAATACGCTATTACGATAAGCACTGTCAATCTTTCCGCTCGACTCAAAAATCTTGATTTTTGTCAGATACTTATTCATTGGAGAAAGAGTCTCACAGTATGTCAGAGCCTTGTCGTATTCTTTTTCATGACAATACCATCTGGCATAAAAACGATTTTCTTTTTCTTTGGTAAGAAAAGACAATTTGTATTTTTGTTTCCATTTATTGAGGAGTGCAATATACTTCTGGGTTTCTTCAATATTATTGGTATCAAGATAAAGACTCGCCAGCACAATATAATAAGGGCCCTTGAAAGATTCTACAGGAGCATTACCAAGTGCCTGCAGATAATACTGCTTGGCCAGTTCAAGTTTGTTCATATTCAGATAGCAGTTCCCTATGTAAGAATAAAAGTTGAAGATTTCTTCTTTTTTACCCGTCCTCTCGTAATAATCCAAGCCCTTGAGTAGTTCCTCCAAGGCCAAATCTCCCTGCCCGTTAAGAGTATAGATATCCGAAAATTTCTTGTAAGAGTTTCCTATCCCATAGGCATTATTCAACCGGATAGCTTCTCGTTGGTATTTTTGAATTTCCTGTAAAGCCTCATCCCTCATATCATGGGTAGTATAATAGCTGATAACCCTATTCCATGGTGAAAAGACATACTGTTGAAAAGGGGTTTCCACGGCAAAAGATATAATATTGTCCTTCTCCTTAAGAAGATTCTTGATATCACCGGCAAAGAAATAATAATCTCCTTTGAGATTTTTTGCAAGGCACTGTGCTTTTACATCATTCTTCCTTTTTGCCATATTAAATAAGGTATCAGCCATGGCCAAAACCTTCCTGTCTTTAATGGAAACTTCACAGCGTTGATAATAGCTGTAAAGGTCATTATCGATTTTGAAAGGGTTGTCTTGTGCTTTCAGCTTTCCCAAGAAAAATCCAAGAATCAGACAAAAAATCATTAAGATATGCAGTAGTCTTCTCATCTCTCGTCACATTTCATTCTTGCAAAAATAGATTTCTTTCTTTGAAAACAAAAATAAAAGCGTTTTTTTTTACAAAATGAAAAGGATGACTATATTTTCTTCATCACACTATTGACCACACGAACAGAAGAAACAAGCTTGTTGGTAGAGGTAAAGACATCCACATTCCACACATGTGAGGAGCGACCTTTATGCACAATGGTTCCTATCGCACGCACGGTATCACCCTCATGAGCCGAAGAAATATGATTACCACTCACTTGCATGCCCACAACTATTTCATCGGGTTTGCAGAGAATCATGGATCCCAACCCTGCAACAGTTTCTGCAAGTGCCAGCGTAGCCCCTCCATGAAGAATGCCAAAAGGTTGACGGGTTCGTTCATCGACAGGCATAGTTGCCTCCACCCTATCCTCAGAAGCGTATGTGTACTGAATACCCAAATTACCCATCAAAGCATGGCGAGCTTGTGCATTAAGTTGGT
>Ga0116193_1002816_pt1 | contig 12895 bp, 7 predicted proteins | sample AD_UKC115_MetaG_FD_89892 | JGI IMG/M metagenome (GOLD analysis project Ga0116193, IMG submission 89892) | Active sludge microbial communities of municipal wastewater-treating anaerobic digesters from Hong Kong - AD_UKC115_MetaG | ecosystem: Engineered > Bioreactor > Anaerobic > Digestate | place... | reverse complement strand
TTAAAAGTGTGGGTGGCGCCCAGTCTCCGGGCCAGTGCAAGCCGGTCCGCGTCGAGGTCGAAGGCGATGATCTGCCGGCAGCCGGCCAGCTTCAGCAGCTGGATGACAAACAGGGCAATCATGCCTGCCCCTCCTACTACGGCGGTGTCGTTCAGCGAAACCTGCGTCAGGTTCACCGCATGCAGGGCAACCGCCACCGGCTCCACCATTGCCGCCTGCTCAAAACTGACCTTTTCGGGCAATCGGTACAGAATGTGCTGCGGCACGGCCACATACTCTGCGAAGGCGCCTTCCCGCTTAAACTCCTGACACGACACCCCCAGCACCATCCGGTTGTCGCTCAGGTTGTACATCCCTTTGCGCGAATACCAGTCGTCGAGCCGGTAGATGGTCGAGTCGAAGGTAACGCGGTCGCCAGCTTTCCAGCCGGTCACGCCCTCCCCCTCTGTCTCGATAACCCCGGCGGCTTCGTGCCCCATGATGACCGGGGGAATACGCCGCCCGGTGCTGCCATCCAGGCCATGTACATCGCTGCCGCAAATTCCGGCCGCCTTAACCCTGACCAGCACCTCGCCGGGCTGAAGGGTCGGGATGGGAACGTCAAGCAGTTCAAACTTTCCGTACCCGGTTAAAACCAGTGCCTTCATCGTATCTCAATTTTAATTCGACCCGATTTTATTTGCTCCTCCGGAGCCGTTCAGCAATGTTTTCAAACGTTGTTTGTCAAACCGGGTTTTTATGCCCTGCCTACACTGCTGCCGGTCAAAGTTAAAATTGTAACGATTGTCTGGCAAGCAGGCCGTGTTTATTCGGTCATCATTTTCCAGGTTATTTTCCCGATGTTGTCGGGTTTGCCTTTTTCAGCCGGTGAGACTTTCCCGGCGGACCGTCCTTTTTTATCCGGTGCGACCGTAATCGTACGCCAGGAGTAGGCTCCTTTTTCGTAATCGAATGTTTCGCCATCGTCGTCGTACAACTGGTAAACCGACGGTTTGGTGCCGTAATAGCGGATTTCGAGGTCAAATTTTTGTCCGGCAGCCGGGGCGTGCAGTTGCGGCGGCATCATCGGGATAATTCCGCCCTCTTTCACAAACACCGGAATGCGGTCGAACCCGGCGGTGACCCTGATCACCTCCCCTTCTCCAGCCAGCTTCCCGGAGTAAAAGTCATACCATTTTCCGGCCGGAAGGATCACTTCGCGTTCAGTCTCCCCTTTAAACAAAGGTGCGACCAGAAGATATTCGCCGGCCATGTACTGGTCTTTGATCTCTTTGGTTACCGCCTCGGCATACGGATTTTCACTCAGGTTGGCATTTTTCAGTTCCGACACCGCTTTGCCCCCGAATCCGGTTTCGAGATTCATAGCCCGGAAAGGCGGGGTACCTTCAAAATGGTATTTGGCAAATTCGGAATAGAAATAGGGAATCAGCTGCATACGCAAGAGGGCAATCTCTTTCACCTCTTTTTCCACTTCGGGGAAAGACCACGGTTTGGTCCCGTCCGACCAGGCATTGATCATGGCCATGGGCGAAAAGCAGACGGTTTGCATTCTCCGCACCCACTCTTCGCCGGTTTTGGACCCGCGCACTTCGGGTGTCCAGAGCACGCCGGCAAAACTACTGTTGATGAGGGCGGTAATAAAATCCTCGTGGCTGTAGTAATCGTTATAAATCACGTAAGGAAACGAAGAGCCCCCTCCGTTGGAGGCCCGGATCAGGCCAAAGGTGCGGTTATTTTTCTGCCGGTACAGGTCGGTCGTCATTTTCTGGAGCAGCAGTCCGTAGGTCTGCCGCAGCTGTTCGGCGCTGTTCCCCGACGGGAAACCGGCCACATCGGGCCAGAGCCAGCGATCGTAGCCATCGCATTCATCAATTTTGTAACCGCTGATGCCCAGGTCGATCTGGTCTTTTTCCATCTGGTCGAGCATAATTTGCCGGGCCTGCGGCAGGGTCAGATCGGCGACCACCCCGCCCCAAACGGTATGCGAGCCGGTCAAAGGGCGAATCTTTTCAAAGATGGGCGAGGCGGGCGAGACGTAAGGATTGGTCCACAGGTTGAGACGAATCCCCTTCTCTTTCATGGTTTTTACAAATCCGGCGGGATCGGGAAAACGGGTCCGGTCCCATTCAAACGTACAAGGATAGGATTTACTCTGCCAGCCGGGTTCCAGCCCGATAAAGTCGAGCGGGTATCCTCTCTCCTCGAAAGCCCGGGCCTCATCCAGCACCTGGTCGGCGGTGTAGAGCGACTTCACCCGCTGGGTGAACCCCAATCCCCAACGGGGAGGCAAACAGCCGCCACCATTGAAGAGGTTAAAACGGCGCACGGCATCCAGTGGAGTGGGACCGGCAAACAGGTAAATTTCAGCTCCGCCGGCCGGAACCACCATTTCCACGGCATCCGAGTAGGGCCTCGACGTCCATTTTTTGTCTGTGTTGCGGTCGCGCGGCTCCGGCGCATTCGGACTATCCTTCCGCACAGCCGTTCCGGCATATACCGTTATGTAACGGGCGCTGTTCACAAAAACGCCATATCCTTTGTCGGAGATATAAAAGGGCACCGGGGCGTGGGTCCGTCCGTTGTCGGTTCCTCCGTAATGGTCCACATGCAGCTGCAGGATTTTCCCACGTTGCTGAACGGTTTTAAAGTTCAGCCCGAAACCGTAAAGCTGCTCCTCTTTCACCAGCGGAAAACGCAGGAAGGTTTTCCCGTCAGCAATTTCGCCGGCGATCTCACCGGCGGGCAGCGGGAAATCGGCGCTGCCCAGTTTGGACAACGCTTCGATGTTCGGCTTTACACCGGCCGCTTTCAGCAGATCAAACGAGTCCGGATTGCCCACCACGCTTTTCCAAACGCCGGGCGCCACCTCTTCCCAAACTGGGTTCTGCGACTTTCCTGTTAAGGGGAATAACAAACTGAACAGCATAAATAGTCCCAAAATCTTATTGGCCATAGTTTTATCTTTTAAAAAATCGTTTAACCTTTTTCTGTTTGTTTGATTCTGTCGTTCTTTTCGCAATCAGACTTTTCTCCGGTGAAACCGGCAATTATGCTTCTTCACCTGTCTGACAACCAACGGGGCCCCACCGAAGCCGGCGTGAGCGGTTTGTTCTTTACCGCTCCGGCCGAAAACTGGTCAGCGCCAACATCTTTCGGATAACTTCGCGGCTGCCCCTCCATGTCTTCGCTTAAAAAAGGGAAATCGCCTTTGAACGCGCCGATGACCGGACTTCCGGGAGCCGGCCGCCAAAGCCCGTCATCCGACTGCTGCAGGCAGGTGTCAGTCCGTTCCACCCCTTCAACTGCGGGAATTTCAGCATCCGGTGCCGACACCAGATTCCCCGAAAGGGTAAGATTAACCGGCCCGGCAAGAATAGCGATCCGCGTTTCGGCTGCCTGCACCAGGTTGTTGGCGAGGAGGCAGTTTTCGGGCGCCAGCGGCCGGTTACTGTCCACGCCGGTGCCAATTTCCAGCGACCAGGCGCAGTTCACAATGGTGTTACCCACCACCTGCGCGCGTTTTACCTGCCAGTAGCTGTTGAGCGGCGCATCGGGAACCGCATTGACCAGACAGATCGCCGAAGCCGGTCCCCGCCCGGTCAGATCCTGCAGATAGTTGTTATAAACCAGGTGGTCTTCGCCGATGATACGGATCCCGCCCGTATTCGGCTGATTGTTGCCAAGGAAAAAATTGCCGTACACCCGGGCAAAGTTACCGTGCCGGAGGGTAAGCGTTCCGCGGCACTCCCAAAAGGTGTTGTAACGAAAAGTATTGTGGCACGACTTGTTGGAAATGATCTCCAGCTCGCCGTTGCAATGTTCAAAATAGTTGTGTTCGACCACGGTGTGGGAATCGTAAAGCGACCAGGTGCTGGTGCCGATCCGGATGGTTTCCCCGCCGTTTTCGCCCAGCGGCGGGCGTTCGCCAAAGTGGTTGTGGTCGATCCGGTGGTAGTTGGGCGTGTCGGTAAGCCACACCACCAGCGTCGGGCCGGTATTGGTTTTCCCGGCCAGGTAACAGTGGTCCACCCGGTTGTACCTGCCGTTGAGGGAAATCCAGTTGTTGTTGACCTTCTTGTTGGGCGGGCTGAAGTCCACAATCGAGGTTTGTGTCAGCCGGCAGTGCTCCGAATCTTTTGAAAAATCGGCCACATGCCCTTTGGCAGCAAATCCATCGCAAAAACGGAGTCCCTCCACAACCAGCCAGCGGCCCTCAATCCGAAGCGTGGAATTTCCTTTCAGCGCCATTTTTCCCGCCGCTTCCGCCCTGAAAACGACAGGCCGCTCTTCGGTTCCTTCGCCTTTACAGATCAGCTGCTGGTCGAGCCAGTCGCCATTACGAAAAACAACCGTGTCTCCGGGCTGCAGTTTCAATGTTTGCAGCTGCGCAGCCGAATCAACCCGGAAGTTGCGGGAACGGGCGGTTCCGGGCAGAAACAGTATTGCCGCCCACACGGCAGTCCATATCCAGTTTCGGTATTTCATCGTTGCAGTTTAACCTATTTTTTCAGAAAAATTTTCTGGGTATACGAAATACTGCCGGCTGCCAGCCGGACGACATAAATCCCGCCGGGCAAATTACCCACCGGCAGGGAGTTTTGGCGCTCCCCAAACCCGACGTCGACAGCCGACGAAAACAGCTCCGCCCCGTGCAGCGTGTGTAGGGAAAGCCTGGCCTGCTGTTGTTGCGGAAGATGATGGGAGAAACAGAGCAACCCGTTACAAAACCAGGCAGCAAACTCTCCGGGCGTTTTTTGCCCGGGTACCAACCCGGTCACGGGCGAGTAGGTAACCGTGTTCGAAAACGCAGAATTCCCGGCCGTATTTTCGGCACACACCCTGAACCAGAGCGGTTTATTTCCCTCCGGCCCCGGTGTGGTATAACCGGAACTGCCAGCGGGTACGGTAGCCAGATAGTGCCAGGTGCTCCCGTCTTCCGATGTTTCGACCCGGAAAAGCTCTTCGTTGCCGGAGTGGTCGGTCCAGCTCAGCTTCACCTGGTTATCTGCCGCCGGAACCGCCTGCAAAGCCGTTGGGGCGGCCGGCACATTCAGGCTGGCGCCTTCGTAGAGTGAAAAATCGGCAAAAAGAACGGTTTCGTCACGAAGATAGGAAAGGTTGTTGAGGCTGCGGTAGATGCCGTATTTGGGGCGGATAAAGGTGGCGGTTCCGCGCCAGAGGTCGAGCAGGTCGCTGCGGTGTTCGAGCAGTACCGCCTGGTCGCTCACCCGCCGGATGACGATCTCCAGGCTGCCGTCGTGGGCAAACGTCACCTTCTCCAGCACCTCAACCCACTCTCCGCGGAAAGGAGCCAGTTCCACCTCTTTCAGATAGGTGGTAGCGCCGCCGGCCGCCGTTGGCGCCACAAAAATAAGCTGCATCCGGTCGGGTTTTCCGCTGCGGGGCGTGAGGGTGATGAGCGGCGAGCCGGAATCGTCGCCATCGCCGGCTTTCAGCTGATGGAGATGGCAAAAACTCGGCGACGGCTGAAACGCAGCGTCGAGCTTAAATTTCCAGCGGTAAAAGTGGGTCTCGCCGTAAGCCGCCTTCATGTTGGCCGGCGACGGGCCGTAAGTTTTAATCTCCAGCCGCTGACGGTCAACCCGTTTTTCGCGGTCGCCATCCACCTCCTTGTGAATGGTAAAAGCAAAGACATACTTTTTCAGCAGCGGGTCCCATTGCTGGGTCAGGTGTTTCACCTCCGGGTGCAGGGTGGTCTCTTCTTCATACCACCCTTTGCTGTTCAAAATCCGGTAGGGATCGGTCACCCCGTCGGCATTCACAAAAACCTGTGAACGGGCTGTCCGGGGGAAAAACCCTCCCAGCAGGAGCAGCAAAAAAATGGTGTATTTCAAAACGATTCGGTTCATCAGATTGATTTTGGCTACCAGTCCGGGACAAAATTTTCAGCCCGGCCGGCTTCTATTTTTTAACTTTAGCGTCCCGCGAACGGAGCAACGCCTCGAGATAGTAATAATCGGCATAGGAGAGCGGCACGTTCACCTCGCTGTTGGCCGGCTTCGAGCCGGTACTCTGCAACAGGATAAAACCATGTGCCTCACCCGGTTTGGCACGGTAATTTTCGGTCAGGGCACCAACAATTTTCCGGGCTTTCTTCCGGTAGTCCTTTCCCTGGTCCGAATAACCGGCAAGTTCAAAGAGCGCCGAGGCGATAACCGCTGCGGCAGAAACATCGCGGGGTTCATCGGGAATACCGGGGGCGTCGAAATCCCAGTAAGGGATCAGGTCGGCAGGGAGGCGCGGATGGTTCAGGATAAAGGCAGCAATCTGTTCGGCCTGACGAAGGTATTTCGGGTCGCGGGTTTCGCGGTAGCACAGGGTATAGCCATAAAGCGCCCACGCCTGTCCGCGCGCCCACGCCGATTCGTGGCTGTACCCCTGGTGGGTATTTCTTTTCAGCACTTCGCCGGTGAGGGTATCGTAATCGATAACATGGTAGGAGCTGAAATCGGAACGAAAGTGGTTCTTCATGGTCGTATTGGCGTGGCTCACGGCAATTTTCCAGAAGGTAGAATCTCCGGTCAGCCGGGTGGCAGCAAAAAGCAGCTCGAGGTTCATCATATTGTCGATAATAACCGGATAGCCCCATTTGTCGCGGTTGTGGTCCCACGAGCGGATGCAGCCGGTTTCGGGTTTAAAACGGGTGATCAGCGTCTGCGCCGACTGGATGATCACCTCGCGGTAGTGCGGGTCGCCGGTGAGCCGGTAACCGGAGCCAAAGCTGCAGTAAATTTTAAAGCCCATGTCGTGGGTGCCGCCATTCCATTTTTCCGGTTCAATGTGGGCAGTAAACTCACGTGCCTGCATGAGCCACTCGTTTTTGCCGGTATATTCATACAAAAACCAGAGGGTGCCGGGGAAAAAGCCGCTGGTCCAGTCGCGCGAAGGCACCAAAACCAGTTCGCCCTGCGGATCGAGCGTCCGCGGCGAAACAGGCGTCCCTTTTTTGTTGCCCCACTGTGCTTGGGCTGCGGGAATATCTTTCAGCAGCAGACGGGTTTGCTCCTGGGCGCCCTGAAATACTTTCTGCAGCTGGCCGTAAGAATTTCCGGCAATAAAAAGCGTAAGAAAAAAGGTAAAAGTCAGAGAAACAATCTTCTTCATGGTCAATTCTTATTTTCAGGTAAAAGTTGAATTTCAAGTAGTTTTAACAGCTCCTCCTTTCCAAAGGAGAGCGGTTTCAGTTCGAGGCGGGTCACCCCTTTTTTCAGTTTCAGTTTTCCGACCGGCAGGGAGTTGACTTCGTTGAGGTTTTGTTCCGAAGGGATTTCGGCTTCAATAACCTGCTTCCCGGCTTCAATCCTGACTTTTCCGCCACTGCCGGCCGAACCGGTATATTTCAGGACCACCTGGCAGGTGACCGGCCGGTTAAGCCGGAACGGCCAGCTCAGCCACTGCCCGGCATCTTTCCAGTTATCCACATAATAACGTTTGTCTTTTCCGTCGCCATACCGGAATCCGCTGCCGTGCAGCTGCGCATCGAAAGCCAGTAGCCGGTTCGCGCGGCTGTCCGACAAAAGCCGGACGGTGTCGGCCGCTACCGGTTGCGCCATTTCGAGTACGATGACGGAATTGACGGAATCGGGAGGGGTGGCGGGCAGTTGCAGCTCCAGGTCGGGCGTTTTCAGTTTCCGCAGCGGAAGGGTTTCTCCGGTTTCACCGGCCAGCAGCCACGCTTTCTCCGGAACTGTTTTCAGGCCGCCAACCACCAGCCGGTTGTCGCGGGGCCAGTCGAAAACATGCAGGTAGAGCCGGTTCTCCTTGCGGGTAACCACTCCCCACGACTGCAGCGGCAGCGAAGCAGGCCCGGCGCCGTGGATGCTTTCGCTGTTTTTCTCCATCCAGCTGCTGATGTCCTGCAAGATCCGGATATCTTCGGCAGCAAACCGGCCATCTCCCATCGGCCCGATGTTCATCAACAGGTTGCCGTTGCGCGACACCGACTTGGCCAGCAGCTGCACAAAAAAGGAGGCGGGCTTGTGGCTCCGGTCAAACCGGTGGTACCCATACGACTCATTGGTCGTGGGAATGGCTTCCCAGTCTCCTTCAACCGGAAAAAATTCGGCAGGACGGTCGGCTGTATTTTTATAATCGCCAAACATCACGGCAGAACTCCGGGCCAGACGCCCGTTCACCACGATATCGGGGTCGGTTTCGCGGATAACTTTCAGGATCCGGATATTTTCGGAGAGCGGCAACTTGTGCGGAGTGTCAAACCACAACATATCCGGATGGTATTTTTCAATCAGCTCTTTAATCTGCGGAATCGCTTTTTCGTTCACATAGCGGACAGCTTTGGGAAGCCGCTGTGGTTCGGCATCGAACCAGTTGGCGCCGCCATGCAGCAGCAGGTCTCCTCCGGGATTGTCATATTCCCAGTCGTTGCCCGGAGCGTCGGGATGTTCCCAGTCAAAGGCATGCGAATAGTAAAAGCCAAATTTAACCCCATATTTTTTGCAGGCAGCAGCCAGTTCGGCCATCGGATCGCGCGGAAAGGGAGTTTGCGCTGCCAGGTTAAAATCCGACACCGCCGAGGGATACATGGCAAACCCGTCATGATGTTTGGCCGTAACCACAAAATATTTCATGCCGGCCTCGCGGGCCATCCGAATCCATTCGTCGGCATCAAACGCCACCGGGTTAAAACGGTGGGCCAGCTCCAGGTAGTCGGCCCGAAAAATTTTCTCTTTGCGCATGAGGTGTTCGGCATAGCCCGACACCCGGCGTCCGTTCCACTCGCCGGCCGGCAGGGAGTAGACGCCCCAATGGACGAACATGCCGAAACGGGCTTCGCGCCACCAGCCGATCCGCTGATCGACTGTTTTCATCGATTCGGTCCACCAGCCGTTCACCGCCCCGTCAATAGCCTGCTGATCGCGTTGCCGGACGCGGTTAAACATTTCGGCATCCTCATCTCCGCGAACCTGGGCCGCCAAAGTTGCCGGCAAAAACAGGAACAGGCTGTAAAGTAATATTTTCGTCTTACAATTCATTTCACAAATTTTCCGGAAGTCATTCGGTTATTTTCAGATGGTACGTTTTTCCGGCCAGGGTCGGAAATTCATAAATTTTGCCCGCCGGCAGCTGCAATTCGGGCAGGTCAACTTGCGAATGGTTGCGGAAGTCAACCCCATCGGGCTGCAGCAGCAGGGGATTGAGACCTTTTCCGGAAGTTTCCTGCAGCCGGGTCTGGCGACAAGCCGCTGCGCCGGCCACTTTGATCCGGCAATGACCGCCCAGCCCGGAGCGAATGACCGCATCCGTCAGCCGGCCATGCTGCCATTTCAGGTCAACCACAAAACCCCCGCGTGTGACCAGCCCTTTCACCTCCCCGGCATCCCACTCCCGGGGAAGAGCCGGCAGCAGGTGAATAAATCCTTCGTGGCTCTGCACCAGCATTTCGGCAATACCCGCCGTTCCCCCGAAATTACCATCAATCTGAAAAGGGGGATGGGCACAAAAGAGGTTGGCATACGAACCGCCGCCCCCCATCACTGCTGTTTTGGAACCGATGTATTTAAGTCCGTCTTTCAGGATTTTGAGGGCGTAATCGCCATCTTTCAGGCGCGCCCACCAGTTTACCTTCCAGGCCATCGACCAGCCGGTACTGACATCGCCGCGGTGGATCAATGTTTGTTTGGCTGCCCGGGCCAGCTCGGGAGTAAATTCCGGCGTAATCTGGTTTCCCGGATAGAGGCTGAAAAGATGGGAAATATGACGGTGGCTGTCGTTGGGATCATCCCAGTCATTGAACCACTCCTGCAGCTGCCCATACTGTCCGATGTGGAACGGATAGAGCCGCGGGAGCGCCTGCCCAATGCGGGCGGCAAATGCCGGATCGGCCTCCAGCTCACGCGCAGCCTGCAGGCAATTGGAAAACAGTTCGCGGATGATCGACATGTCCATGGTGGAAGCCATTGAAATTTCGTAGGCTTTATCGCCGATTTTAACGGTATTTTCGGGCGAAGTGGCCGGATTGGTGACCAGCCAGCCGCCGGGGCCTTCCACCAGCCAGGCCAGGGCAAATTCGGCTGCCCCTTTCATCAGCGGCCAGGCTCTCTCTTCCAGGAAAAGATGGTCGCCGGTGTGCAGATAGTGTTCCCACAGATGGCGGCAAAACCAGGCGCCGCCCATGGGCCAGGCCGACCACCGCGGCGTGCCGCGCGGATCCCAATCTTCGCCGCCGGTAGGCGACGTTTTGGCCCAGATGTCGGAGTTGTGGTGCGCCAGCCAGCCCGACTCGATCCCGTAATTTACCCTGGCCGTTTGTGCCCCGTTGACGGCCAGCTCCTCCATAAAATCGAAGAGGGGCTGATGGCATTCCGGCAGATTGGTTATTTCGGCCGGCCAGTAATTCATCTGCGTATTGATATTGATCGTGTAGTTGCATCCCCAGGGAGGCTGCACATGCGGATTCCAGATTCCCTGCAGGTTGGAAGGGGGCGTTCCGGGGCGCGAAGAGGCAATCATCAGGTAGCGACCATACTGAAAATAGAGCGCCACCAGGCCATTGTCGGCCGTGCCATTGTTGTAATTCAGCATCCGTTCGTCGGTCGGAATCCGGGTTTGCTGGGGACCAAGGTTCAGCTCAACCCGGTCGAACAGCCTTTGGTAATCGCGCAAATGGCGGTTCAGCAGTTGCGGATAGGAAAATGCCGAAACAGCCTCCATTTTCCGGGAAGCGATTTCAGAAGGATTTTTCCCTTCCCGGGTGGGCGACTTATCAAAACCGTTAAAACTGGTTGCTTCGGTCAGCAGGAGGAGCACCTCGTCGGCATTTTTTACGCCTGTAGCACTGTCGGACACCACCAGTTCCCCGCCTTTGGGAATCAATTTCAGGTGCACTTCAAAGGTCATTCCCTCGCCATCCGGTCCGTCGTAAACAATCTGCTGCGGCTCTTCCTTGCGGTGGGCCACATGTTTGGGAGCTTTTCCCTTCAGCACCAGGTAACCGGGCGCTCTGACCTCCACCGTATGACGCAGCGATGAAGCCAGTTCAGCCCCGAATGAAATTTTTCCTTTCCGGGAAGCAGACAGCCGGATCACCATCGCCTGATCGGGAAAGCTGATGAACGACTCACGTTGGTACGCCACGCCGTCCCGGGTAAAGCTGACCGTGGAAAGGGCATTCCGCAGGTCGAGGTTCCGGGAGTAGCCGGTTACCGGCGTATCTTCCCCGAAATTCAGGAAAAGATCGCCCAGGGTAAGATACCGTTCGGAGTAAGGCCCGTGCATTCCTTTCCAGAGGGTGGCTGCTTTCTCATAGTCGCCGGCAAAGATGGCTTCCCGCACCTTGGGTAAAATCTCGGGGCCTTTCGCCTGGTTACCCGGATTGGGCGCGCCCGACCAGAGGGTATGATCGTTCAGTGCAAACTGTTCGCGGCCAATTCCGCCGTAAACCATCGCCCCGGTGGTTCCGTTTCCCAGCGGAAGCGCTTCTTCCCACACTTTTGCCGGATGATCGTACCAAAGCCGCAATGGCTGCCCCTTTTCTTTACCCCACACCGGCAATACCGCCAGCAAAAAGGCTATAAGTAATATCCGTGATTTGAACATGGTTCCGGAAGTGTTGATTTAAAAATTCAGCCAGATGAGCGGATGACGCACCGGCAGATTACGGATCACTTCGGGATGCTCCGGATTGGCCGGTAATTTCAGCCAGGTATCGATATAAGCGGCATTTTGGAAAGCCAGACCGGCAAATAAAAGCGAGGAGTGGCGCACCGGCCACTCTTCCCAGATGTAAATATCCTGGGCAAACGGCCACTTACTTTTATCGGCAATAAACGGATAGATGAACTCCATCCCCTTTTTCAGGGAACGGCCATCGGGAAGGGTAAACTCCCAGAGGTTATTTTCGGGAGTCGACAGGATGCGGGCGATGTTGGCAAAGGCATCCACATTAAACAGCGAATATCCGTAGGGTTTGGTCCGTTTGATTTCGCGCGGGAAGCTGCCGTCTTCCGCCATTTGACTGGGCAGCAACACCTCTTTGAAGCGGTCGTTGCACAGGTCAATCACCGCCTGGTTGCCGGTGAGCACTGCAAAGGCGGCCGCCGTGGCAACCCAGCAGGTGCCGTGGTTATTTTCGGCATTCATCTCCTTAATTCCATATTCGTGGGTGGTCATCCAGCCGAGGAAGCTGGCAAACCACTCCCTGATCGGGGCCGCCTCTTCGGGAGAGATTCCTCCTTTGTCGGAAAGCACCCGGACCGACTGGGCCACTTCCACCAGGTGATATGCGTCAATCAGGCCAATACTCCGGCCGGTAAAACGTCCTTTGATGGCCTGTGCATACAGCATGTTGGGATTCATCATTGTGGAGGGGTTGACAAACCAGGCTTCCAGGTGTTCGAGCGCTTTGCCGGCATATTGGGCGTTGCCGGTAAGCAGCCAGGCCGAGGTCAGGGTGGCGGTGATTTCGCTCAGCCGCACCATGGCGTGGCGGTGATCAGAAAAATTCCCGGGGTTGCTCTGTCCGTCCTTCTGAATATAGGGGCCATCGGGATTTTCGGGATCGGGCCACCAGTAGTCGCCTTCGGAATAGAAGTCGTTTAATCCGCCGGCGCTGCGTTCGCAGTGGGAGGCGGTTACCGTTACCGGCTCTTCCGACAAAAAGGAATCGGCTTTTTCCAGTGTATTTTGCCGGACATCCCGGATGATCTCTTCTTCCAGCCGCGAGAAATTATTTCCCGAACAGCCCAGCAGGAGCGCCACGGCTCCCACTCCAATCAGTTGCTTTAGTTTCATTTGTTTGTTTTTTATTTTTTAAGTGCCACCTGCCTGCCGGCAGAAAATCCACAGGAACAGTTTGGTATTCCCGGGAATCATGTTCCGTTTATCCTTCAGTTTTTTCAAAATCAGTAACCAATAT
>Ga0116193_1002812_pt1 | contig 12899 bp, 9 predicted proteins | sample AD_UKC115_MetaG_FD_89892 | JGI IMG/M metagenome (GOLD analysis project Ga0116193, IMG submission 89892) | Active sludge microbial communities of municipal wastewater-treating anaerobic digesters from Hong Kong - AD_UKC115_MetaG | ecosystem: Engineered > Bioreactor > Anaerobic > Digestate | place... | reverse complement strand
GGCACTTCTGGGTGTTGGGCTTTCAACTGTTTTACTATCAGGAGGGCAGCCATAGTTTCTCCAACGGAAACAGCATGAAGCCAAATGGGTCGTTTGCCTTGAAGTCTATGAACTAACTCCAGTGGATAATATCCCAATCTCTGTGCAAAGTTTGCACGATATTTCGGAGTGAAGAGAATAAGCCCCAACCAATAAGGCCAACTAAGCAGTACTCCAAGAATTAAAATCAGATTATAGAAGAAATACATGGTTTATTTAACTAAACTTTGTCAGGCAATCCGCTTTTTTTCGGATTTAAGAGGGATTTGGCATATTTACGACGGCGTGGACATATCCCACATTCTGGATTTTTACATAAAAGGAATAACGGGTCTTCCTTGAGAATGTGAAGAACGATATCGACTACATTTTCCGCTTTCATGACTTGCATTACGGTATTGCCGATGGGGGCTATCTGAACAATACCCCTCTTTTGTAACACGGATTCTAATTTCACAAAACCTTCTGAGCAACCTGGAACTTCTGATATCTCAACTTCAACAATCTTCCCATTATCATCGTATTGGCGTGCAACATCTATTCCTGTTTTATTGTTGGACCAGGGAATTGAAAGATATGGTAGCTTTGCCAAAACTTCACAGGTATGAATGAGAGGATTCCTATTCATTCCTACTCCCAGCAATACTACCAGTCCACCCATTTGCGATAATTTGTGATAAGGCGTTCCTTTACCAAGAGGCGTGCATTTGTGATGATCCTTGGCTAATTCACGTGCAAAGAAACCTAATGTGGCAGTTGAGTGAGTAGGGTGGTAGCTTCGAACAGCTCCAGGCCATAATCTGACAGCCTCGGTGATTTCTCCACATAGTGAAGGCGTCATCACAGGATTAAAAGGTGGAAAGTTAGACCATTGTTTTAGTGAGTAAGTAAATGTGGGAACCAAGAGAGTACCACGGTCCCCAACAACTTCAACAAATGCCTCAACGACGGTTTTGGCTCCGCCGCTAACTTGTCCCATTGAGGATAAAGATGAATTAAGAGCGATTACATCACCACGGTGAATCCCTGCCTGTAAAATTGCTTCGATAATCTGCTCTTTAGTTATCATCCAGTCTCCAGTTAAAATTTACCCCGAACAGCATTAGCAAACCGTTCGGTGATCATGATGGGGCGTGTAATGGCCGACCCAATAACAACGGCATAGGCGCCGCTTTCCATGGCTTTCCATGCTTCTTTGGGTTCCCAGATTTTGCCTTCGGCAATAACGGGTATCTGGAGTTTCTTAGATAATTTTTTAATCAGTCCGAAATCAGGGGTTTTATCTTGTCGAGAGTAAGGAGTATATCCGGATAGAGTTGTACCGACTAAATCGGCTCCCTCTTTTGCACACTGAATACCTTCCTCGTATGTGGAGATATCGGCCATTACTAAAATGCCTGGGAAATTCTTGTGGATATTTTCTGTAATTTCCTCAAATGTTTCACCATTTGGCCGTTTACGAGGTGTCCCATCAAGAGCCACAATATCTGAACCGGCTTTGATGACTTGAACAGCTGATTTGAATGTTGGGGTGATGATAACGGGAATTTTGGGAAAATCTAACTTGTAGATTCCAAGTACCGGAATCTTTACCGCTTTTTTGATAGCTCTAATGTCTGTAGGGCCACTGGCACGAATGGCCACAGCTCCGGCCATTTCAGCACACTTGGCAAAAGCTGCCATAAATTTGGGACCGTAACAAGGTTCACCAGGCTTGGCCTGACTTGAAACAATCAGACCGCCTTTAATTAAGTCGAGTGGGTTAATAATTTTGGTTGTCATTATGTTATAAGGATACCCTAAAAAGGGTTGTTCTTCAAGTTGAGTTTAGTGCTTTCCTCTATATCTCAACTATTGATAAAGAAATAGTTAGATGTCTATTTATTAAGGAAAAAAGAGCTTTCTTCTGATTTAAAGAACTAATTATTTTCTCGTTTGATTAGGAGCATCTAACCTTATTCAGACGGGGCTATTGTAGAATGTTTAGATTATATTATTACTCACGAATGATGGAGACTCTTATGGGCAAGTATGGATATTTTGATGAAAAAACAAATGCTTATGTGATTACCCGTCCGGATACTCCAGCTCCCTGGATTAATTACCTGACTAATGAAAATTACCATGCTTTGGTTTCAAATACTGGAGGTGGATTTTCTTTTGACCGCTCACCTAAAGATTCTCGGCTTATCAGGTTTCGATATAACAGCTATCCCATAGACCGGCCTGGTCGTTATGTGTATATTCGGGACAATGAAACGGGGGAATATTGGTCTCCTACCTGGCAGCCCACATTGACAAAACTGGATTCTTATAAATGTACCCATGTGCCTGGTGTGACTACTATTGAATCTACCTACAAAGGAATTTATGTCTGTGTAGAGTATCTTGTTCCTGTTAAAGGTGATTTTGAATATTGGCGGATAACGGTCAGAAATGAAAGTAAAAAGTCCCGCAAATTAAGTTTCTATCCTTATGCTGAGCTGTGTCTCAGTCATGCCTTGATTGATTTAATCAGCCAACCGAATGACCAGCATTTTAATCACCTTCGCTTCGATAAAGAAGACAATTCAATTTATGCTACCAAACGATATTGGTCTGCACAGAGTGGTGTAACCGTCAAACAAGCCAATGAGGCCTGGGATCGAATGTTATTTTTTACTTCGACATTGAAGGTTTCAGCCTTTGATGGGAAACTAACGGATTTCCTGGGCCGCTACCGTTCAGAAGCTAATCCCGTAAACATTGAGAAGGGTAAACTTACTAACACGATTGTTGACTCCGGTGATGCCTGTGCCGCAATCCAGCACAATGTGACTCTTTCACCCGGTAAGTCTGTAGATTTTTTAGTCATGTTGGGTGTGGTTCCTGTAGATAAATGGAAATCAAATGCTAAGTCGGTATTTAAAAAATACCGTGACTTAAATGCGTATGAAGTTGAAAAGGCCAAAGTTCAATCATGGTTTAAGGATTATTTCTCAGCCGTTCAAGTCAATACACCCGATAAAAATGTAAATCAGATGCTGAATACCTGGAATCAACTACAAGCTCTTATGACTTATCGAGAATCCAGAAATGCATCCTATTATCACGGTGGTTTGTTGTATGGAACTGGAATGAGGGATTTAGGGCAGGACCTTTTGGGTCCTGTGGTAACAAAGCCTGATTATGCCCGCCGTTCTGTGATTGAACTGTGTAATCACCAGTTTAAGGATGGAAGTACTCTTCATAACTTTTTCCGAGTGGGTGGAGGTGGCGAAAAAACCAACCATGGAGATACTCCTGTATGGCTTCCCATGGGAATATTTTTCTATGTAAAGGAAACGGGTGATCTTTCTATTCTTGATGAAAAAGTTCCTTATTATGATGAAGGAGAGGCCTCTGTTCTTGAACACATCTGTGGGGCGGTTGATTATCTTTATTCGCAGAGGACAAAGAGGGGGCTCTCAAAAATCTTCAATGGCGACTGGAATGATGATTTAGATTATCTGGGAAGGGATGGTAAAGGTGAAAGCCTGATGGTGTCCCAGCAGTTGGCCTATGACTGTATGGAGCTGGTATGTCTTTTCAAATACATGGGTGATTCCATTCGGACTAAGAAATATCAAAAAATGTTTGAGTCCCTAAAGAAGTCTATTAATGACTATGGATGGGATGGTGAGTGGTTTATCAGAGCAACACATGACTGTGGTCTTCCTATTGGTTCTAAGAAATGTAAGGAGGGTAAAGTCTTCATCAATTCTCAGACTTGGGCGGTTATTAGCAAGGTGGCTGAAGGAAAAAGAGCTGAGTCTTGTCTGAATGCCGTTCGTAAATACCTGGATACTCCCAAGGGACCTAAAAAGAATGACCCTGCTTATACCAAAGTTATTCAGGACGGATATCCTCCGTTTGGGTTGATAACTCGAGAATGTCCCGGCAAAAAAGAAAATGCTTCAATATTTAACCATACCGTCAGTTGGGCGATTTTGGCAGAATGTATTCTGGGGCGAGGAGATATTGCATTCGATTATTATAAGAAATCATTGCCGATGAGTCTTCCTCCTGCCGGTGAAGACCGGTATAAAATGGAACCGTATGTCTATGCCGAATATGTGACCAGTACGGATCATTTCTCGTTTGGGGAAGCCTCTCATGCCTGGTTAACCGGGACGGCCGCCTGGATGTTTCGAGATGCCGTAGATTATATCCTTGGAGTTCGACCTGAGTATGGTGGACTTCGAATCGATCCCTGTATTCCAAAACACTGGAAGAAGTATTCAATCCATCGAAAGTTCCGTGGTGCTAATTATGAAATCACTGTGAAAAATCCCAAAGGGCTCAATAAGGGTGTGAAATCCATTCTCGTGGATGGAAAACCATTTGATGGCCAATTACTGCCTGTGTTTTCAGAAGGTGAGACCCATTACATTGAAGTGATGATGGGATGAAATAATAACTACTAAAAAAAGCCCTTGAGTTGAATGACTCAAGGGCTTTTCTTTTTTATGAAGATTCACTAAGACCGATAAGACCCATTGATTTTCACATAATCATAGGAAAAATCACAGGTCCATACATATGATGATTGGGATCCTTCTTTGATATCAACCAATATGAGAATGTCAGAATTTTCCAATAATTTCTTGGCGTCGGATTCTGGGAAATTAGTTGAAATACCATTCCGAGCTAATTTAATCAGCTCAAAATCTTCTTCATCTTTGGATTTTCCACCCAGAGTAATATCAACAACATCAGGATTGATTTTAACTCCTGAATAACCCGCTGCACAGATGATTCGACCCCAGTTGGCATCTGCTCCAAAGATGGCCGTTTTTACCAGAGGTGAATTAGCAATTGCTTTTGCAATCACAAACGCATCTTTTTCGGTTTTGGCATTTTCAACAATGACTTCGACAAATTTCGTAGCACCCTCACCATCTCGTGCCATCATCTTGGCCAGTGTCGTCGTAACAAATTGAAGTGCTTCCAGGAAAACAGCATAATCTTGTGAGGATTTACTTTTTAATGTTTTGTTTCCAGCTAACCCATTAGCAAAAATGATACAGGTATCATTCGTGCTTTCATCATTATCAACCGTGACATGATTGAAACTCCGATCAACGCTGGTCTCAATCATTTTCTGTAATAATTTCTGGTCCACATTTGCATCGGTGGTTATGAAACACAACATCGTTGCATGGGGACCGGCCATCAGAGGAGCAATCATCCCGGAACCTTTACAGATAGCGCCCATTCTGCAGGTTTTTCCATCGAGTTCAAACTCCACAGAAATTGATTTCGGAAAGGTGTCTGTGGTCATGATTGCGGAAGCCGCGTCATCATTCCCTTCATGATGCAGGGATTTTACTGCTTTGGAAATACCCTTTACGACTCTATCCATTGGCAGTGTTTGTCCAATGACACCCGTGGAGGCAACATAGACTAAATCTGATTTAATCTTAAGAGCTTTAGCTGTCTCTGTCTGCATCTTCTTTGCATCTGTAATTCCCTTTTTTCCATTGCAGGCGTTCGCATTTCCAGAATTGGCGATAATGGCTTGTCCTTTACCTTTTTTTACGGTATCAATGTCCACTAATACTGGAGCTGCTTTTACACGGTTGGTCGTGAATGTTCCTGCAGCTGTTGCAGGAACTTCGGAATAGATAAGTGCGATATCTTTTTTATTTTTCTTTTTTATCTCAGCTTCAATGCCAGATGCTTTAAATCCCTTCGGGGCTGTCACGCCGCCGTCAATGACCTTCAACATTATTAGGTTTCCTTCCATGCGGGGGAAAAATAAACATTCTATTAAAAAAATATTAACTGATATTGCGATAAATATACAGATTCTTTCTTGAATTCTTGAGAGTTAAGGCGAATACACGCTAAGATTAAATAATATTCCGAAGGGCTAATATCTATATGATTCCGTATTATCAACGCAACCTCTACATACTTTCAACAACCATATTTCTGGTGTCCCTGAGTTGGAACCAGGTGATCCCTTTCTTGCCCAAATTTCTTGAGTCCATGGGGGTTGGTAATAATATTGACTGGTGGGTGGCCGCTGTATTCGGGCTGCAATCTGCTGCAGCCATGGTTTGTTTGCCTTTCTGGGGAAAATTGGGGGATACCCATGGTCGTAAAATTATGATTATCAGGGCGGGCATATTTTTATCCCTGATTTATTTTGCGATGAGTTTTTCGGTGGCACCATGGCAAGTGGCTTTATGTCGATTTCTCAATGGTGCGTTAACAGGATTTATCCCTGGTTCATTTGCACTTATTGCGACAAATACTCCTGAAGAAGTCGCCCCTCGAAGTGTCGCTACCGCACAGATGGCCTCGTCGGCAGGTTTATTATTAGGTCCTGTTATTGGAGGCTTTCTCGCAGATATCTTTGGATATCGGGGATCCATGGTGGTTTCCGGGGCAATTGTTTTTATTTCTACACTGACAGTTTGGGGCTTGGTTCAGGAACCTAATAAGGTAAAGCCGACCGATAAAACAAGTCTTTGGGAGGATGTGAAAACTGCGATTCGTTCAAAAGTGATGCGGTCATTGCTTTTCGCCGTTTTTGTTGCATGGATGTTTGGCGCGGCAATTGGTCCCTTCCTGGCCTTGTATTTACCCTCATTACAACCAGGATTGAAGTCTTGGTTGATTGGTTTAGTCATATCTCTTCCCTCGTTAGCTCTTTTCCTTACCGCGCGTTTGTGGACGCGTATAGGAGAGCGATATGGATATGACCGAATCATAGTCATAGGACTTGTTGGTTCTGGGTGCATGGGCTTAACGGCTTTCTTTGTGCATACGTATCTGTTATTTGCTGTTTTCTTTTTTATTGGGGGTGTATTTATGGCAGCCTTGCCTCCAGCTGTGGGGGCCATTACTTGTACACGAATTGAAGAATCCTTCCGAGGTAGAGCCTATGGATTGCAACAGGCTGCCGGCACTTCGGCGGCATTAATTGCACCGGTAGGAGCCAGTTTTGTATCTTATTTTTTCGGGCGGGCTGCAATTTTTCCTGCTGCAGGATTAGTTACTTTGACCGGAGCTTATATTGTGTGGCGACAGCTCAAACAATGGGAACCTGAAACAACCATTACCAATCGGGCCAAATAATAGCCTCGGTAGATGTCGGGAAGGTATCTTTCAGGTTGAGTTTTCCGTATCCCCACTTGTAACCTGAGTCAGGCACACTGCCTGTGGCAGCATCTGATTTTGTACCCATCGTGATTAATTTTTGTTTGACTTGAACAGGTGTCAGTCCAGGTTCTCTTTGCAAAATAAGGGCGACAGCTCCTGTGACCATCGGACAGGCCATACTTGTTCCCTGCATATACCAATGTTTTCTGTCGAGTGTTTGATTTGCTAATACAGTACTCGATGGACTGAATGAAGACATGGTCGAGGCGATTATTTGTCCTGGGGCTGCCAGGTCTGGTTTACGGGATTCGTCTCTACTGGGTCCGATTCCACTGAATGCAGAGATTTGGCCGGGTTGATTGCCAACCACTGAGTAAGTTAAACCATCTGCGGCTATCCATTCCAGACGAACTACATAGGAGGCTACTGTGATAGCTTCCTTTGCATGCCCGGGTTCGGTGACGAGATACCGATAGGTTGTATTGGGACTATTGAATTGTGTGGCTTGATTGACGACCCATGCATGATATCTGCCATTCCCTGTGGACCCACTATTTCGCTTGAGAATTAGATTCCAGTTTCCGTATGATGTGAGTAATGACACTGTGATATACATTTCCCGGTCACCACTTGCCGTTGAAGAAACACTATTGTAAATCTCTGTTGACCCTCCTCCTAAAGTTCCATACGAGACACTGTTAAAGGCGGTGGTGATGAAGCTTCCAGCCGGAGAAATTAACTGACAATCAAACATATCCCCGGCAGAATACCAGACATTCAAAACAAGATACCGATTGGATGAGGACATTGGAAACCGACAAGTGTCTTCGGAGCCGATAGCCACTTGGTTCTCTGCATGATATCCCCGGCTCCCATCATTTCCTGCAGCAACCACGACTATCCTTCCCGGACCACATAATGAACTGATTCCTGACTCCATTGCACTGGAGCCATCGTGAGGTCCATACTGTCCCCCAATACTTAAATTAACAACCGCCGGTTTGTTTAAGGTTGAGGCAATATTGAAAATATACTGAACCGCATCTACAAGATGGGTGTCATTAAAATCAGTTTTTACAAAGATGATTTCAGATTCTGGAGCTATTCCGGTATAAGTCCCCTCTGGTTGAGATGATCCATGACTTCTGCCATTCCCTGCGGATATTCCTGTTACATGGGAACCATGGATATTGATTGCATTCTGAGAAATGATTTTTATGCCTGGATTCGCAATTTGATAATCAATGGTGGTTTTTGAATATTCTTGTCCATATGAATATCCGGAGGGTGGATTTCCCGTTGTTAAATCTGACTGGTCCCATATACTTAATATTCGGGTGGACCCGTTCGCCCAGCGAAAATCATCATTCATATAATCAATTCCAGAATCCACAACTCCAACAATAACTCCACTGCCGTTAATACCCCTGTTATGTAAGGGTCTGGCGTGAATTCCCTGGTACAGTGGATGTCCCTGGTAATCTAAAGTCATAGATGTTGATGCACTGATATCCAGAACCGGTTCTCTTTTGGACCCTCCTTCTATCCCTATGATTTCCGGATGTTGTGATAATTCGTCAATTTGATTTCGGGTTAATTCTGCGGTCCCTAAGTGTGGAGACAGGGGATTGATGATATATCCATTTTTCTGAAGCTTTTGCAGGGAACCGTGGGCTCTGATGAAAACCGGGTAATATGCCTCACCATTAATGACTCTGTGTTGGACTTCTGCGGTTTTGTTGGTGTTGGCCCTGATTTGATATTGAAGCAAAGGATTTATTTTGTTTATATTTTCTGAAAAGGAAAAACTGATGAGCGTTATGAAAATCAAAATAAAATAAATAATCCCTCTTGGAGTCATGGCAGTTTTCCTTTCTCTAATGGATTGGACCTCTTATTATTTACTAACCTGTTATTGCTTCACTGTCAATCAGTTTTGTGTTGGATAGTAAAATTTGATTTTTCCTTGTGTTTGACCGAATCCTCATATTCTTTGTAGAAACGAAGCAATTACGGACCAGCTCCGAACAGCTCCGTGGATTATCCCTTTATTTTGGGGTTATATCTAACGATATTTACATTTTGTGAACAAGTGTGCAGATAGTGATAAAATTAATTAAATAAATTCTGCGCTGATTTGTCAGCGTCAAAACGTCAAGGAGAATTCCTGGATCATGAGTAAAAAATTAAAGATTGGGTTGGTAGACAACTACCTGAACAATTATCACTGTGATGTATTGATGAAGTTTTTGGCCGGTCCATTGGCAAAGGAAAATGTGGAGATTGTCGCTGCCTGGGAATGGATGCCGAAAGGTGACAAGGATTGGTGCAAGGAAAATAATGTAAAACGGTGTGCTTCTGTGGATGAAGTGACCAAAGCCGCTGACTATATTATGGTGATGTCTCCAAACAATAATGAATATCACCGGATGTTAGCTGAAAAAGTTATTCCCGCCGGAAAACCCATTTATATTGATAAATTCCTCCATCCAGTTTACTCCGAAGCCGTTGCTATTGTGGAAGGCTGTCAGAAGGCCAATATTCCCTTGATGTCTTCTTCTGCACTCGCCTTTGCTGTGGAATTGAATGCCGCTCTGAAGGAAATGGGTAAAAAGAAACCCGAAGATATGTTCTGTAAAGGTATTTCCAGTTGGAGCAATTATGGTGTCCACTCTGTGTCTCCAGTCATTCGTGTTATGGGTGGCGACATCAAACGGCTCATCAATGTGGGTTCTGAGAAAGATAATGTGGTCGTTCTCGATTATAAAGATGGTCGTAAAGCCACTATCCAGGTTGTGACCTGCGAAAATGAATGGCAGTTCTTCCCGACATGGAATATTGGTATTCGTGCTGAGAACAAATATTACGGTGGACCCGTTAAGGAATTTGATGCCTTCTATATTAATCTGTTCAAAGAAGTCTTCAAATTCTTCCGCACCGGTAAACCTGGTATGTCCATTGAACAGCAGTTGGCTGTTTGTAAGGTTTTGGAAGATGGTGCTCGTTCCCTCAAACAGGGTGGCGTTTACATTAACTACTAATTCAAATCAGATAAATATAAACCCCATGGATGAGCAATTCTCCATGGGGTTTTATTTTGTTTAAGTATTTAAGCGGGTAGATTAGAGAGACTCAATGACCTCAGCCAGCGCCGTTTCTTCTAATGAAAATCGGCTGATTATTTCCGATAGTTCTTCATATGCAGATGATTCGGGGTTTTCAAATACATCAAAAATCAATTGAATGATATGTTCTAACACTTCGTCCGTGATACTCGAATCTTTAATATCCCTGATAAGGATATTTTTAATCATCTGAATACTGTCTTGAGTCGATTGTTGCAAGTCGTTCTGACTTCGATGCCCTAAAATACCTTGATGTCCAGTTATCTTTGATAACTCCTGAATAAACAGGTTGCAATGGCTTGCGGGGCAATGGCGAATCAGATACTCATGAGCATAAGTATGAAGTGCATCTGCTGCTAACAAAGCATTTGCTTGCGTCGTCTGATTGTGGAGCCCTGGCTGGTTATCAAGTGCTGGTAAGTCAAACAATAGTTTGTTGGCCGCTTTGGTTAAACCCCATCCAATCGAAAGGGATTCTATGGCTTTCCGGACGTCATCTGTTAGGGGAAGGCTGTCTGCCAGAATTAATAACACTAATTCTTCAATCCGTTCAGTGTCCAGATAAAGAGCTCTCTCCATGGTATCCCACAGAGAAGTTATTTGCTCATCACGTTTTGGAAGTGATCGCTTCAACGCTTGTTTGATATAGTCACGGTATTTAATTAGTTTAAATGAGGATTGCATGCTATACATTCTACAATAAAAAAAGGGGAACCTTCAGGTCCCCCTTAAGTTTCTTATTTATTGGAATTCTATTTAAGAACTTCAATCATCCGTGAAATACCTTTTTCGATGTTCTCCATGGATGTCGCATATGAGAACCGAAGAAATCCATCAAACCCAAATGAAGAGCCCGGTACTACGGCAATATGCGCTTCTTCCAGCAAGAAAGCAGATAAATCACTGTCATTTTCTACCTTCCGACCTTTATACGTCTTGCCTAATAATCCAGTGATATTGGGGAAAGCATAAAAAGCTCCACTGGGAGTTCGGCAGGTTACACCCGGGACCTGGTTGAGTAATTCAACGGTACGAATCCGGCGTTTATCAAATTCGTCATACATGGCTTTCATGGCAGGTGCGCTCTGTGGACTCACCAGTGCTTCAATGCCAGCTTTCTGAACAAAGGATGTTGGGTTGGATGTGGTATGGCTCTGGAATTCACTCATGGCTTTGATAATATCGGTCGGCCCTGCACAATACCCTAAACGCCATCCGGTCATGGAATAACTCTTGGAAAAGGTATAACAAACCACCGTTAGTTCTTTTATTTCAGGACCAAAGCTGGCTATACTAACTTGCTTTCCATCATAAACCAGATCTTCATAGCATTCATCTGAAATAACATAGATACCCTTTTCAACACAGATGTCGGCAATCGCCTTTAACTCTTCAGGAGTATATAGTGAACCGGTCGGATTCGATGGACTATTGAGGATGAGAGCTTTTGTTTTCGGTGTAATGGCGGCTCGGAATTCCTCCGGTGTCATTTTAAAATCGTTTTCTTCCTTGGTCTGGATAATGACATTAACACCATCGGACATTTTGACCTGTTCTGGATATGTGACCCAGTAAGGGGCTGGCAAGATAACTTCGTCTCCTGCATCAATTAAGGCCCACATGATGTCATAAAGTACATGTTTGCCACCACAGCCAATCAGGACTTGTGCCTGGGTATACTCAAGGTTATTATTTTTCTTTAGTTTTTCTACAATGACTTTTTTGAGTTCGGGGATTCCTGCAGCAGCTGTGTATTTAGTAAAACCACTCTGGATTGCTTTTATTCCTGATTGTTTGATGTGTTCCGGAGTATCAAAATCGGGTTCACCTACACCGAAGTCAATAACATCAATGCCTTGTGATTTTAGTTCTTTGGCTTTTGCGGATAAAGCCAAGGTAGGTGATGCTGCAATTTGAGTCGTACGACGGGCGAGTTTCATGGAGAAGCCTCCCATATATGGAATAAGTTTATCTATTATATCTAAAGCGTATAGCAGACGACAATTGGATATATTATCGTCAAATTAATCATCAAGTTGTTTACGGAAATATGACAAGAGAGATTGTTATTTATTGAGTGGTAACCAAGTGCCGAATCTCCATATATCGTTTTTCGCCAATTCCTTTTATATTCATCAACTCTTCCGGGCGGCGGAATCCCCCTCTTTGATTTCGGTAGTCAATGATTCTCTGCGCATAGGCAGGGCCAATCCCTGGTAATTGATCTAAATCTGAAAGTGAGGCGGTGTTTAGATTAATCAACCTTGGAGCGAGTGGAATATTCTTTACGGGATTTGGGTTAGATATATTTATTGCTGTTGGATTGAGTTTAGTGGTGGTTTCTGCTTGAATCTCAGGAACAACGATTCGAGTTCCATCCTGAAGGTGTTCTGCAAGATTTATCTGGTTTAAATCTGCTTTATTGGTAGCTTTTCCAGCAGCATCAATGGCTTGATATACTCGACTTCCGGACGGAAGATGATAAACTCCGGGTTTATTAACTGCTCCAGTAATATGGACTACGAGTGAAGATGATACCGATACTGCTCCTTCTCCACCAGCTGATGGTGTAAGGATCTGTGTTAACTGAACCGGACGGGTTTG
>Ga0116193_1002811_pt1 | contig 12904 bp, 3 predicted proteins | sample AD_UKC115_MetaG_FD_89892 | JGI IMG/M metagenome (GOLD analysis project Ga0116193, IMG submission 89892) | Active sludge microbial communities of municipal wastewater-treating anaerobic digesters from Hong Kong - AD_UKC115_MetaG | ecosystem: Engineered > Bioreactor > Anaerobic > Digestate | place... | reverse complement strand
ACGAGTCCGTGACAAGCCTGCTACGAGTCCGTGACAAGCCTGCTACGAGTCCGTGACAAGCCTGCTACGAGTCCGTGGCAAGCCTGCTACGAGTTCATGACAAGCTTCATTCAGAGTAAGCTGAAGTTCTCAACAATTTTCAAAGCAGATAAAAAGTTCTATTTTGACCGACCTATAGGCCTAAGCCGACACGCCCTAAAAAAATTTATCATCATCATTCAAAAAAAAGAGGATGCCTCTTTGGAAAGCATCCTCTTCGTAAAACGGAATGTGAATAAACTATTCTTTTACAAATTTCTTAACTACAGTTCCTTCATTTCCGATTAGTTTCACAAAGTAAACTCCGGGTGCATAATTCTTCACTTCAATCACAAAGTTCGAATCTCCCGGTTGTCCTTCTATCATTGTTTGTCCTAAATAATTGTATACCTCAACATAATCGAATAAGATACTCGACTCAATCTGGAGGAATTCATTTGCAGGATTGGGGAAGAGTTGTACTTGTTGATTTAAGTTCAAATCGTTTATAGAAGTTGCAGTGGTTGTAAAGCCATAGGGCAACCAATCACTCGTATTTCCATCACCACAATCAGCTTGAACATAAACATCATAATCAGTATCCGGAGTTAAGCCCGTGAGGGTATAAGTAGTTCCTGTTACCGGAATCATGGTACCTGTTCCTTGAGTAAATCCATCAGGACCATATTCAATATTGAAATTGGTTTCGGTGGATACCCATGAGAGTTCAGCAGAGGTGTCGTCCACATTCAGGACATAAATAGCGGTAGGTTCTGGGCAGTTCACAATAATAGTCAAATTATCGAAAGCTGCCGGATCGCCATCAGTTCCACTTGCATCTTCACGCCATCCCACATAAATACGTTTGGTCAATCCGGAATAAGTTCCCGGCAATGTACCCGTATAAGTAGTCCAATTAGGTTGTGCCAAAAGGGTACCCCCTAAGCCTGAAGCTCCTGTGGGACCAGTAGCAACTAATACATCAGTTACATCTTGAATATCTCCGATATAAACTTTTAAATAGTCGTAGGAGGATGCTTCACCCACGCATTTCCAATCAAAAGAGATCGTAAATTGATCTCCTTGCGGGAAGACAACATCACGATAAGCCCAGATACTGCTGCCAGAATTATTGTATTGACCATAACTATGTCCGTCTCCCGAAACATAAAGTGAATGAGTAGGACTGTTATAGGTTGCTGTATCAATAATCCATTGGTTGGTTCTGTTCACAAATTGCCATTTGCTATTTTCAGTCAGGTCTTCAAAGTCAACAACAAATGGAACTTGAAGTGGAATTTGTGCTGTTCCGAAAGAAGCCATAAAATAGTTCCAGATACTCGTATCAGAAGCCGAGCAAACCGTACGAATAAATACATAATAAGTGGAACTGGGTTGTAATGTTCCTACCGGTAAAGTAAAGCTATTGGTATCACCCGTTCCGAATATGAAAGTACAGGTATCCGGATCAAAATTAGGATCGGTACTAATGGCAATTTCATAACCCAGCGGACTCACTTCTGTAGATGTCCATTCAATTGTTGCATAAGTATCTCCCGAATTTGTAATAGTTACAGAAGATGGTTTCACACAACTAGGTATTGGTTCAATAATTACATTGTCAATGTAAACTCCTGAATTCCCGTTATCGCGTCTTACCAATGCTACATAGTAGTTCCCCGTATAAGCAGACAAGTCTGCAACAAACTCTTGATAATTATTATTTGAAACTTGGAAAGAAGTCACTAAAGTCGCCGTTGACATATCATTTTGGTCGGTGAGTACGTAGATAGAAACCACTGGTGTATAAGAAGCATTATAATTCTTAGCAAAGAACACAATTTGCTCATTTCCTGTAAGCACCACTTCCGGAGTAATCAACGATGCATCGTAAGTTGTCGAAGTAGATGTTGTTCCGTAGAAATAAGCACATCCTGATCCGCCCATACCTGACATAGCATTACTTCTCCAATAATAAGAGGAAGCATTATCAATGTTATTCCAACAACTGGGCGCGGTTCTGTTACCAGCACTTACCCATGTATCTTCGAAAGTATACATCCATGGGAGTGTCGTTATCTGACCACATAATGTATTTATTGTAATTACATCGCTGTAGAAACTTTCGCTTCCACCTCCACAATCGGCTTTAACACGTATATTATAGGAAGAAGAGTGTTGTAATCCTGTCAGCGTGTACGGATTTGTAGAAACCGGCAGAACAATCCAAGTATTTGATGTCGTTAATTTGTACTCAATGATCCATGAAGTTTCATCGCCGCGAGAAGTCCAGTAAATCACTGCCGAATCGGTAGAAATAGTACTATCCGGAATAGTCACATCGGTAACTGACAAACAGGAATTTGCATTGACAATTATATTATCCACCGCAGCAGAAGGACTGTTTATGACAGAACCATCATTTCTCCAACCAAAATAAATTCGTTTGGTTTGCCCATAGTAGTTATACAAATTTTGGATTTGGGTATTCCATGAAGTATACGGATAAGATGATGAAGATGGATTATACCCATTATATCTGATAAGGCCTGTCAAGGAATTAAAAATGGTATCAGCGCCGGGAGGTGCCACAACTGTATTGGTTGTTGCAGCAGAAACGGCTGAAGGATCACCCATAAACACGACCATATAATCGAATGAACTTTCTCCGTAACATCTCCAATCAAAACTTAATTCATAATCTCCTTGAGTCGCAAAATAGATATCACGATACGCCCATATCATACATGCATTGCTGGCATAACTATTGCTCACTCCTCCATCCGCGGAAACGTATAACCCGACGCTTCCGCCATTATTTGCGGCAGAGTCAATATACCAAGCATTGGGATAGGAAGCATTGGTATTATTGGCAATTCCCCACCTTGTCACTTCGGTCGAATCTTCAAAATCACATACAAACGGTACTACCAATGGCACCTGTGTTGTCATAAATGGGAAAATACTGCTCCAGCTACTGTTTGTTGTTTGTCCACAATTAGCACGAATATAAATATAGTATGCTGTATTGGGTAATAAACTCGAAATAGTAATAACGGTATCCGAAACAAAAAATCTATTGGTACATGTATCTATAATAAACTGTGGATCTGTACTTATTACAATTTCAAAATCTGTTTCATCGGAAGCAGGAACCCAATTAAGTGTAATATTGGTTGTATCGACATGAACGATTGAAAGGTTCATTGGTCTTGCACAAGCTACCGGCGCAATAGAAATATTATCTACGGCAGCAGGTCCTTGATTACTTGAATAGCTATTATTTATCCATGCAAAATAAATTCGTTTGGTTGTTCCGGAATAACTACCATCCAATAAAGAGGAATAGGTATTCCATGTGGTGTTGTTATAGCCACTCCCGTCATATCCGTTAAAATAAGTTTGGTAAGAAGTTCTCAATTCATTGAGTAATGCCACAGCTCCGGCAGGAGCAGTATAAGTTGTTGTAGCAGTACTTGCAGTCACCGTTGTTGGATTTCCCACAAATACAAGCATATAATCAGAGGTTGAGTAACCATAACATTTCCAATCAAATGTTAACGTATATTCTCCTGCTGGAGTAAAATAGACATCGCGATATGCCCAAACAACACAGGAATTATTGCTGTAATTATTACTTAACCCACCATTATCGGAAATATACAAACAACTGTCTCCTCCATTATTAATAGCATTACTAATATACCAATTATTGGCAGTTGCAGAAAGGTTGTTGGCAAACTGCCAATTTGCGTTTTCATTAGCATCCTCAAAATCGCATACAAATGGAACTACAACTGGAATTTGCGACGTAGCAAAAGAAACGATAGGACTATAGAAGCTGGTATCTCCACCACCACAATTAGTTCTCACTCTTACTTGATAAGTAGTTCCTGAATTTAAACCGGTAAATTGATAGGTAGGTGTGCCATTAACAGCAACGATATTCCATGTTTGATTGTCGGCGGGTTTGTATTCCAATATCCATGTAGTATCCGGTCCTCCTGCTGTCCAATGCACCGTAGCTGAATTTGAAGTAACAGAAGTATCAGGAATCACCAAATTCGTTATGGAGAAACATGGATTAACATCAATGAGAATATTGTCAACTACTGCGGACGGCTCATAAGTTCCACTACCATCATTAGTCCATGCAAAATATATTCTCTTTATCGTATTATAATAAGCAGGCGGAAGAGTTCCTGAATAACTTTGCCATGATGTATCAGCCAAGTTAAAGTAAGTGGGATAAGAAGAATTGGTAACTGGAACAGGAGTTAAAATTGAAGCATTAGAGCCTGTAGGAACCGGAATAGGACGTTGATTTGTCGTCGTTCCTAGTACTGGGGCTCTGTCTCCTATAAAAACCCTCATAAAATCCCAAGAACTTTCTCCTTCTCCTTTCCAATCAAAACTCATAATATATTCTCCTTGAACATCAAAAGAGATATCACGATAAGCCCACACTGTAACTGAAGAAGTGGTATAAGTAGCAGCTGTTCCACCATTCGAAGAAATATAGGCGCTATAACTACCACCCGGGGTATTATTCTGAGCCGTACCCACATACCATTGAGCTGGATTGGTACTATTAGCCACTTGCCAATTCATCACTTCAGCTTGATTTTCGAAATCACAAATATAAGGTAATGTAGCCGGTAACTGATTTGTAGTAATAGTAAGTACCGTATTATTCCAAACACTGGTATCATTTCCACCGCACAATGTACGTACATAGAGATAATAGGTAGTAGTCGGGCTCAACGTTCCTACGGGGAATGTGTATCTATTCGTATCTCCAATACTAAAACGAAGGGAAGCGGTATCAGGATTAAATGCAGGATCCGTACTATAAGAAATTTCATATCCGGCAGGGTTGGCTTCTCCGGCAGTCCATGATATAGTAGCATCGGTTGAACCAATATTAGAAGCCACTAATAATGAAGGTTTGATACAAGTAGGAATCGGTTCCACAGAAATATTGTCAACATACATTCCTTCATTACCTTGGTCTATTCTGACAAATGCTATTGCATAAACTCCTGTATAAGCGGAAAGGTCTGCAACATACTCCGTATAGTTGTTGGTATTCACGGTAAAGTTTGCCACACGAGTAGAGGAGGTTGTATCATTTTGATCTGTCAGTACATAAATGGAAATTACAGGGCTATAAGATGCAGAATAATTTTTAGCATAGAACACCACTTGTTCATTTCCGGAAAGTGAAATCGGAGGAGTTATCAACCATGCATTATTTAAGGTTGTAGTTGAGGAATAACCATAATAGTATGCACAACCACTACCTCCAATTCCATAGGTTGAATTATATCTCCAATAGGTATATGTGGAGCTCCCATTATCGGTATTATTCCAACATAAAGGAGCCGTACGAGTACCGATTGAGGGCCATGTTCCGGGAAAATCATAAGTCCATGGCAATGCAGTGATGGAAGAAGCACAATCGGTAGTAAACGATACAGAGGTACTATACATACTTTCATCTCCCACCCCACAATTTGCTTTCACTCTTACTTGATAAGTAGTAGAAGGTTGCAACCCTGATAGAATGCAGAAGGTATCGGTGGTCACATTAATTATTGTCCATTGAGCGTCTGTGGTCATTTTATATTCAACAATCCAAGCGGTTTCTGTTCCACCTGCCGTCCAATTGACCACGGCACTATCTTCCGTAATGGTTGCAGGCGGTACCATTACAGCAGTTACCGGCGGACAAGTTAACACTTCAATCATCAAATTATCCACAGCAGCGGGCAAGCCATTAGAACCGCTATAATCTTCTCTCCACCCGAAATAGATACGTTTTATCGTTCCTGAATAGGTTGAATCTAAAATAATATTATAATTCGTCCAATTGGGTTGGGCAGAAAGCACCCCTCCTAAATTGGTTGAACCTGTAGGGCCATTAGCTACCAAAGTAGAAGATACATCTACAGCATCTCCTATATATACTTTCATATAATCCCATGTAGTTTCGCCAACTCCTTTCCAATCAAAGCTCAAAGTAAACTGATTCCCCACAGGAAAACTAATATCACGATATGCCCAAATACTGGAACTATTATTTCCATAACCTTGATTAACACCATCGTTACTTACATAAAGAGAATGAGATGGGCTATTATAGGTTGCGGTTCCCACAATCCACATATTTGCCAAATTGACATATTGCCAATTTGCATTTTCAGTAGCATTTTCAAAATCACATATATAAGGTAAAGCAGCAGGAATTTGTGTTGTAGTGAATGAAGAAACCAACGTCCAATCGCTATAATTACCTCCACAATCAGCCCGCACATAGAAATAGTAGGTTGTGGTTGGTTGCAATCCATTGAACGTATATTGGGTAGCACCATTAACTACAATCGGAGCAACGCTATCTGGATCAAAAGTAGCACTGGTATCCATAGCAATTTCAAAGTCTGTTGTACCTGCTCCGGCAGTCCATGCAACTAATGCAGAATCTGATCCCAGAGCGGTAATCGTAACGGCTGTAGGTTTCACACAAGCAGGAATTGGTTCAATTACTACATTATCCAAATAGAGATGATATTGCCCTGAATCTCTTCTGGCAAAAGCAATACAATATTCTCCTTGGAAGGCAGAAAGATTGATCGTATACTCCTGATAAGTATTATGATTTACTGTAATAGTCCTAATGGTACTTCCAATAGTACTAGTTTGCGCAGCAAGTCCTACTATCGTTAATTTGGGAGTGTACGAAGTACTATAATTTTTAACATAAAATCTTAATTGTTCATTTCCTGTCAAATCAATATATGGCGTAATCAAATAATCATTATTGGGAGTTGTTGAAGTCGAAGAGCCGTAGAAATATGCACATCCGGTAGAGTTGATTCCTGAAGAAGTAGAACGTTGCCAATAATAAGAGGCATTATTTTGGTCCATATTGTTCCAGCAACGGGGGGACGTATGACTAGTTAAAGTGTACCAAGGATCTTCAAAATTATAATTCCATGGAAATACTCTTACAACATCACAATCTGTAATAAATGACAATACTGAAGTATAATAGCTTTCCGAACCACCACCGCAATCTGTTTTCATTCTAAAATTATAGTCGGATGCTGCCAGCAAGCCGGTCAAAGTATATGGATTAGAGGTTACAGGAAGAGTTGTCCAATTGGTATCTGCCGCTAATTTATATTCCAAAATCCAATTGGTATCTAAAGGATTATTAGAGGTCCAATGAACGACTGCTGTAGTCGGCGTAATAGTAGAATCAGGAATGGATACACTATCAACCGACAAACAAGGATTGACATCAATTTCTACATTATCAAATATAGCGGATGGAGGATAATGGCCAATACCATCATTTGTCCAACCGAAATAGAGTCTTTTGGTCGTTCCTGAATAGGATTGCGGCAATGTTCCTTGATAATGCTGCAAATTGGTATCTCCCAAATTGAAATAGGTCGGATACGAAGAATTTGTCGTGGGTGTGGGAGATAATGTAATCGCATTGGATCCTGTAGGAGGTGGTATTGGTCGTGTACTGGTTGCCGTTCCTGTAACCGAAACTATATCCCCAACAAATATACTCATAAAATCCCATGAACTTTCGCCTTCACATTTCCAATCAAAACTGATTTCATAATCTCCGGGCACATCAAAATAGATATCTCTGTATGCCCAAACAGTAGTAAGTGAAGACGTATACGTTGCAACGGTTCCATTATCCGATATAAATACACTATAGCTGCCGCCGGGGGTAAAATTTGCTGCCGTTCCAACGTACCATTTATTTTGACTTGTACTATTGGCAAATTGCCAATTGCCACGTTCTGTTGCATTTTCAAAATCACAACTATAGGGCAAAGTTGCCGGATTTTGACCAGTAGTAAAACTAAAGATCGGACTCCATGCACTGGTCTCGATTCCGCAAAGGGCTCTTATTTGGACATAATAGGTAGTCACCGGTGACAAACCGGAAAGAAGAACGTTAGTATCATTATTAACCGTTACCGGAACCAGTGAATCAGGATGCACGCCTGCTTGGGAACTATAAACAATTTCAAAAACACTCTCATTATTTCCTGGTGTCCAATATAGTGTTCCTTCGGTACTTGAAATACCAGTTACATTAATATTAGATACTCCGGTACAATTGCGTCCGATGACAGAGATGTTATCAATAGCAATGGGCGGCTGAGCCCCATTCGTAGAATTATTTACCCATACAAAATATATTCGCTGAGTGGTTCCGGCCAATGATGAACCGGGGAATATTTGCGTAAATTGATTCCACCCGGTAAATGTATTATTTGTTCCATCGTAGGCATTAAAATAATAACTATTATTGAGAGGATTGGTAAGACTTAATGAACCGGTCGGGGCAACAACAGTAGTAGACGTTGTTGCCGCAACTGAAGTAGGCGTTCCCACATAAACCCTCATATAGTCAACGGTAGTTTGTCCGATTGCTTTCCAATCAAATTTCAATTCGTATTCGGCGGCAGGCGTCAGATAAACATCACGATATGCCCACACGGCACAAGTAGCGGAAGCAGTAGTATAGGCATTAGAAACGCCCGAATTATTGGATATATAAAGACTTTTAAGGCCTGTATAACTTTCTGCCGTATCAATGTACCAGTTATTCGGATAGGTCAAACTGATATTTCGAGCAAATCCCCAATTGGCATTTTCTGTAGAATCTTCAAAGTCAGCCAAGTATGGAACTACGCCCGGAATTTGGGGAGTGGAAAATGCGATAGGACCAATCCAAAAACTCTCATCTCCAACACCGCAAACAGCTCTTAGGTATACTTGATAATTTGTTTCCGGGGTTAAGCCGGTAAGAGTAGCCGAATCTGCATTTGCAGAAACTGTTGTACCAGTTCCTTGAGTAAAACCGGGAGCTCCGTATTCAAGCTCCCATGCAGTTTCTGTGCCCCCTGCATTCCAAGAAAAGGATGCTGAATTGGGCATCGCATTCGTTAGAGCAAAGTCGGTTGGAATCGGACAGGTTGTCGGAGTCTCAAACGTTGTCTTAGGTAAGAAATTGTATATTGTTCCGTTTGTTGAATAATTGCTACCATAAGCCATTCGTGAGGTATTTGTAGCAGTAATTCCATAGAACTCACAACGTGAATAAGTAGCAGCGACCGGTTGATCAAACTGAATTACCAAATTTCCTCCCGTATAAGTAAAAGGAGTAGTAAAATTTATTTCCATAATATTATTACTTACGGAAAGGACTCCTTGATATACATTGGAAAAGTTTCCTGTAATAAAACCAGCAGACAAGTCAGCGGTTGCCGTAGTACAAATCGAAACAGTTACTGTCCCGTTCCACGCTGTAACATTAGCTGTGTAAGTATGGAATTTAACTTTCTGAATCTGCTGTCCTTGAAGAGACACCAATAGACTTTGATTGTAAATAACCTGGCTTCTCTGGGCTGCATCAAAATAATACCCATATACCGGGGAATAGGAATTGGTTGCAGTTCCGTTCCCCACCGTAAGCGACACCGCCCGATAATCATTCCCAATCAGATAATCTCCGGTAGGACGCGGTTGAATCTTCCCATTTCCGGGAGAAGCATGCAGTGCAACACTTCCCATCAATAACAATAATAGCATTGCCATTAGATTAAACATGTAACTTGTTTTTTTCATAACCCTAAAAATTTAATGAATAATTATTTGAATTGATTTTTTATGTCCGTTGAATTTCATTTTCTCTATTTTAATAAGAAATGAGGCTTTAAAATTAAAATAAATTTCAATACAAACAACACCCGGTTAATAATTTTTTATTTCTTTTTAACAGAAAAAAAAAATCGGCTGTAAATGGGTTTTCGCTTACAATAACAAGAAGAAGATATCTAATTTTTTATACTTTGTTTTAAATTTTCTCTTTTTCACCAAAAAAAAGGCTCTTTTTTTTGGAAAAGAGCCCCTGACTTTTACGCAAAATTGGTTATCTCAACAATTTTTTATATCTGATTCTTTGCGGCACTTCATTTCCGACTCTTTTTCTTCTATTTTCCTCATATTCTGTATAAGAGCCTTCAAAGAAACAGACTTGCGATTCTCCTTCAAAAGCCAGGATATGGGTACAGATTCTGTCAAGGAACCACCTATCGTGTGAGATAACCACGGCACATCCTGCAAAGTCTTCGAGTCCTTCTTCCAATGCTCGAAGCGTATTCAAATCAATATCGTTGGTCGGTTCATCCAGCAAGAGCACATTCGCTTCGGACTTGAGCGTAAGGGCTAAGTGAAGACGATTTCGTTCGCCACCGGAGAGAACTCCGGCTTTTTTCCCCTGATCGGTTCCACTGAAATTGAATCGTGAAACATACGCACGGGTATTGATTAATCTTCCGCCCATCATAATCTGATCATTTCCTTCAGAAATCACCTCCCATACATTTTTTTCAGGATCGATGGCTGTATGTTGCTGGTCAACATAGCCAATTTTAACGGTCTCTCCTACTTTAAAAATCCCGGTATCGGGATGTTCAAGTCCCATAATTAATCGGAACAGGGTTGTTTTACCGGCACCATTGGGTCCGATTACGCCCACAATTCCATTAGGTGGGAGCATAAAATTCAAATTTTCAAACAGCAACTTATCTCCGTATGCTTTAGAGACATCAATAGCTTCTATCACTGTATTTCCCAGACGAGGACCATTGGGGATAAAGATTTGCAATTTTTCTTCTTTCTCTTTCACATCTTCATTAAGCAAGCGGTCGTATGCACTTAATCTCGCTTTTGATTTGGCATGCCGGGCTTTGGGAGCCATTCTTACCCATTCCAATTCTCGCTCCAGCGTCTTCATTCGTTTAGACTCCTGTTTTTCTTCCATGGCCAATCTATTGGCTTTTTGTTCCAACCAAGAGGAATAGTTTCCCTGCCAAGGAATTCCTTCTCCACGATCCAATTCCAAAATCCACCCGGCTACATTATCCAGAAAATAACGATCGTGTGTTACGGCGATCACGGTGCCTTTATATTGATGGAGATGCATTTCAAGCCATTGTACCGATTCGGCATCCAAGTGGTTTGTCGGCTCATCCAAGAGTAAAATATCGGGTTCCGACAACAAAAGACGACATAGGGCAACGCGTCTTCTTTCTCCACCGGACAATACCTTTATCGGCGTATCACCTTCCGGACAACGCAATGCATCCATAGCTCGTTCCAGCTTGGAGTCAAGTTCCCACGCATCATATTGTTCAATTAAATCGGTTAACTCTCCTTGTCGCTCAATTAATTTATCCATCTCATCAGCTTCCATCGGCTCCGCAAATTTCTGATTTACGGCTTCATATTCTGCCAATATATCGGCTACTTTCTGAACTCCTTGCATTACCACCTCTTTAACCGTGAGCTGCTCATCCAATTCCGGCTCTTGAGGTAAATAGCCGACACTGTAACCGGGAGAGAACACAACCTCCCCTTGATACGATTTGTCAATTCCTGCAATAATTTTCAACAGTGAAGATTTTCCGGATCCGTTCAATCCAAGAACTCCAATTTTAGCACCATAAAAAAACGAAAGATAAATATTTTTAAGTACTTGTTTTTGAGGTGGATATATTTTACTTACATTCACCATCGAAAAGATAATCTTTTTGTCGTCTGCCATACTTTAATTTTATATATATTATATTTATTAATAAAATAAAAAGAAATATCCCATTATAAATCTAAATAATTATAACTTGATTTCCTTTTTGATATTAAGTTCCTTTCCGGCCAAAATGGCACATCCATATAGGGCTGCCGTTTCGGTACGTAATCTTCTGTTTCCCAACTTAACAGATTCAAACCCTTTCTGAAAGGCAATTTCTGTTTCCCTCTGACTAAAATCACCTTCGGGTCCTATAAGAAGGATTATTTTATCCGTATTAATTTGATAATTAATTAATTGAGATTGTGTATCCGCATCACACCAAGCAATTAATTTATCACAATTTTCTTCTCCGTATTGAGAAAAAAGCTGAAGCAAACCAATCAACTCCATTTCCGGAATTCTTGTTGTTTGAGATTGTTTCATTGCAGAAACAGCAATTCTATGCATTCTATTCAAATCAACATGAACTCTTTCAGAATGGTCACATTGAATAAATGAAATCTTTTCAACGCCCATTTCAATTGCTTTTTCCACAAGCCATTCCATTCTATCGATATTTTTAGTGGGAGCAACTGCAATATGAAGAAACAGGGAACGTTGCGGATTAAGATGGCGTTCAATAATTCGGATCAGACATTGTTGGAGATTCGCATCCACAATTTCTGCGGTAGCCAGATGACCAGAACCATCCGTAACCTGAATTAAATCCCCGTTTTTATGTCGCAGTGCTTTCACACAATGTCTCGACTCCTCCAGTGAAAGGGTAAACAGTTCATTATCTATAACATCATGATAAAATAAAAACATAATATACCATCAATATTAATTTAACGCTTTCTCTCTCAAAGATGTAAATCCTTCTCCTACAGTTTCCGAATCATTGAAAATAGACAAAAAAGCCTTGTCATCAATTTGGTGAACAAAATGGATCAATTGGGGTAATTGTTTTCTTGACAGAGTAGTAAAAATAATTTTCTTTTCCGTCCGGTTATACATTCCTTCTCCGTGCAGAAATGTACCGCCACGGTCTAATTCATTCAATATTTTATCTTTAATTTCCTCATATTTATCAGAAATAATAATGACTGCTTTTCCGTAGGAATATCCTGCAATAACCTTATCTACAACCACACCGGTAACATAAATAACGAGCCAGGAATAGAGGGGAATCGTCCAATCGTTAAAAGCAGGAATCGTACCCAACACGATGACAGAATCCACGCAAATGAGGAGTGTTCCAATTGGGATATGTTT
>Ga0116193_1002809_pt1 | contig 12908 bp, 9 predicted proteins | sample AD_UKC115_MetaG_FD_89892 | JGI IMG/M metagenome (GOLD analysis project Ga0116193, IMG submission 89892) | Active sludge microbial communities of municipal wastewater-treating anaerobic digesters from Hong Kong - AD_UKC115_MetaG | ecosystem: Engineered > Bioreactor > Anaerobic > Digestate | place... | reverse complement strand
TAGACCACATGTTTCTTTTCAGCCGCAAGCTCATAGCCGATTCCCTGAAGACCGGGAAAGTGAAGCCTCAGCAGATGTCGCTCTGCCATTGGGGGGCTGATCTCCCCTTCTACGACACCATGATGCAGAAGTTCCCCGTGCCCGCGCGTTCCGGATTCATCTCCACCGGCAAGGAGAACCGCGACCTCGACACCCTGCTGGAATCCTTCGAGGAAACCGGAGAAAAGCTCACCATCTACATTGCCCACACTTGCGGCAACATTAATTACGACACCGTCATCGCCCGTCACAAGGTGAGTGGCAACATCCAAATTCATTTTGCCAACGGAGTCATCCCCGAAGAGCTGGCACGTGAAGTGATGCGTTCGCAATGCATCGTCATCCCTTGTCTGGAATTTCCCTATACGGTGGGTCTCACCACACTGGTCGAGGCCTTTGCCCTGGGCATCCCTGTAATCTGCAGCCGCAACCCCAACTTCGATATGGACATCGACGCCGAACACGCCGGCATCACCGTTCCCTACGGCGACACCCAAGGTTGGGCGGATGCCGTGGACTACATCGTGAGCCACCCTGCCGAAGCACAAGCCATGGGGAAGAACGGCCGACGTATTGCCGAGGAAACCTATAACCTGAATCACTTTGCGCAAGAAATAATTGAGATATTGCGTCAATACGCTACTCATATCCGATGAATTTTTGTATTTTTGCAAAAAATAAAATACACCTATGAGAGTCTTATTGGTCAACACTTCTGAACGTATAGGCGGCGCCGCCATAGCAACCAGCCGCCTCATGGAAGCTTTGAAGAACAACGGCATCAAAGCCAAAATGCTGGTTCGCGACAAACAGACCGACCAGATTACGGTCGTTTCGCTGGAAAAGTCATGGCTCAACCTGTGGCGCTTCATCTGGGAACGCTCCATGATTTGGAAAGCCAACCGCTTCAAGAGGAACAACCTCTTTGCCGTGGACCTCGCCAATACGGGTATAGACATCACCGCCCTGCCGGAATTCCAGGAAGCCGACGTCATCCACCTGAACTGGGTGAACCAGGGAATGCTCTCACTGAAAAAAATTCAAAAGATTATCGACACGGGTAAACCCATCGTCTGGACCATGCACGACATGTGGTGCTTCACCGGTATCTGCCACTATTCCGATGATTGCAAGGGCTACATGGAATCCTGCGGGAAATGCCCCTTCATCTACCACAGCACTTCGGACAAAGACATCTCCCACCGGGTGTTCATGAAAAAGGAAAAGATTCTTCACACCGCCCACATCTCCTTCGTGGCCTGCAGCCGCTGGCTGGAAAAGAAGGCGAAGGAAAGCAAACTGCTGCAAGGGTTTCCTGTGACCAGCATCCCGAATGCCATCAATACAAACCTCTTCCACCCGCATTCCAAGAAGGAATCCCGTGAGGCATTCAACCTGCCGCTCGACAAGAAGCTGCTCCTCTTCGGTTCCCTCAAGATTTCCGATGAACGAAAAGGTTTCAAATACCTCGTCGAAGCATGCCGCATCCTGCACGAGCAGTATCCCGACATGGACAACATCGGCGTAGTGGTCTTCGGACGGCAGACCGAACAGATTTCCAACCTCCTGCCCTTCCCTATCTACTGCATGGACTACATCAGCGAGGAGAAACAACTGGCCAACATCTACAACGCCGTGGACCTCTATGTCACTCCGTCCCTGCAGGATAACCTCCCGAACACCATTGTGGAAGCCATGGCGTGCGGCATTCCCTGCATCGGATTCAACACGGGCGGTATCCCCGAAATGATAGACCATCAGCTGAACGGCTATGTGGCCGAGTACAAATCGGCTGCCGACTTTGCACAAGGTATTCACTGGACTCTCATCGAAGGAAACTACGAGGAACTGAGCCGTCAGGCTTGCAAAAAAGCCGTCAGTAGCTATTCCGAAAGCAGCGTGGCCATGAAATACATCGAATTGTACAACAAAGTAACGAAGAAGAATGCCTAATCCCAAGTTTTCCATCATCACCGTAACGTTCAATGCGGAGAAAACCATCCGGCGTACACTGAAAAGTGTGGCCTCACAAAGCTATACCCACATCGAGCATATCATCATCGATGGTGCATCTCAGGACGGCACGCTGAACATCGTAAAAGAATATCCATCTTCCGTCAGCAAAGTCATCAGCGAGCCGGACCACGGCATCTACGACGCCATGAACAAAGGAATCCGTGAAGCAACAGGCGATTACCTCTGCTTTCTCAATGCCGGCGACCGCCTGCATAATGCCCACACACTGGAATCCGTTGCCGACGGTCTCAACGAACGCGGACTGCCCGACATCATCTACGGCGACACCGACATCGTGAACGATGAAGGCATCTTCCTTTACAAGCGCCGTCTGTCTCCCCCGGAACAGCTCAGCTGGAAAAGTTTCAGGAGTGGTATGCTGGTGTGCCATCAGTCTTTCTACATCAAAAGGACCTTGGCCGAGCCATACGACTTGCAATACCGTTTCAGCGCCGACTTCGACTGGTGTATCCGCATGATGAAGAAAGCCGAAACGTTCTATAACACCCATACGGTGCTTACCGACTATCTGAATGAAGGTCTTACCACCCGAAATCACAAGAAGTCCCTGAAAGAGCGTTTCCATATCATGAGCAAATACTACGGCTTGCCAAGTACCATTATCCGCCACATAGGCTTCATTTTCCGCAATCTCTAGATTCCATGCGAAAGAATTTCTTCCGCATACCGCCGGACCAGGCCAGACCTTGCCTTCTTCTGTCCCTGATACTGGTTGCCGGAATCGGCACCTCTGTGATTCTCTCCCTGATTCCGGAAAAGGAAACAAAGACTTCGCAAGCCGACATGAAGCTCATTGATGAATTTCTCTCCACCATCCATCAGAACGACAGTCTCTGGAAAAGCAGATACTCAAAAACATTCAAGGACAGATATGGAAAAACCATCCGACTGGTTCCTTTCGATCCCAATACGGTTGACTCCTCCACGCTTGTCGGTATGGGCCTTCGTCCCTACATTGCCAAGAATATCTTGCGCTACCGGTCCAAGGGTGGAAAGTTCCGTACCCCGGAATCATTCTCGAAAATCTACGGCATCTCGCCCGAACAGTTCCGCCAGCTGCAGCCTTTCATCTTTATCGGAGAAGAATTCCTTCCAAAGAAATACGACACTCTTCGTTTCGATAAATCAAGAAGAGATTCTCTGAAGCCGTTTAAGTACACGGAAGGAGCCGTCGTAGAACTCAACTCTGCAGATACCACAGAACTGAAGAAGATCCCGCAGATAGGTTCCGGTCTGGCCAAGATGATTGTGGGATACAGAGAAAAACTCGGAGGGTTCTATTCCACCGGACAATTGGCCGAGATAGAATATATGCCGGCAAACATGGCGAAATGGTTTGTCATCAAATCACCCGTATACCGACGCATTCACATCAACAAGTACACTCTTGCCCAGATGCGCAATCATCCCTACATGAATTTCTATCAGGCAAAAGCCATCATGGAACACAGGAGGAGATTCGGAAAAATAAAAAGTCTTTCCGATATATCGCTCTACACTGAGTTCACCCGGAAAGACTTGGAACGTTTGTCTCCTTATATAGATTTCGATTAGCTTTTCTTTTTCAGGTTCTTCCCGATGGAATAACCGCAACTAACCAAAAAGACAATCACTAGAAGTGCAACTGCCGAATAAGCAATGGCTTCTGTCACCTTGATGGATTGAGGATTGAAAGTGAACTCAACCACATGTTTGCCAGCCGGCACTTTCATGGCACGCAAAATATAATCGGCACGCCCGTGAGGAACTTCCTTCCCATCGATGAACGACTGCCATCCGGGATAATATATTTCGGAGAAGACCACGAGACCACCCTTTGCAGAGTTCACTTCATACTTCAAAGCATTCGGCTCATAAGACTTCAGCGTAACCGTGTTCAACGAATCACCCTGCACGGCAGATGCCTCGCCCAACTCACTCTTGAACTTGGAATCGACAACGGCCACATCCCGAAGATTTACCTTGTTCAAAGCATCAATCTCGGCATTGGCATTGCCCACGTACTTCAACTGTTTTACAAACCAGGCGTTTCCATACGCATAAGGATTGCGCAACGGGAATGTACTGTTGTCCTTCAACGGGAATATCAGCCAACGGGTGTTCAGCATGTTAATGACGGGGAATTTGCTTCCATCCACCTTCACCATATCACCGCCCGACTCCGACACCTCCTTAAAGATTGTCTGCATCTCGGGGAAGATGTGTTCGTCGATTACTTCCTGATAACGACGCAGTTTCGCTGCATGGTATCCGCCTACACTCTTGTGCCAGTAGGATGTATTGTTTTCATTGAAAGTATTGCTCGCCATGTTCAGCACACGATAATCCAATGTCTTGTCCTGCAGAATAACCTTATCAGTCTCCGTCTTCTGGAAAGAAACTTCACGCTGGTCCTGATCCACAAACATCTCGTCGTTCAGATAACGTTTGTTTACCTGCCACATATCCACCAGGCAAAGCACCGTTATGCAAATCACGAATACATTTGCCTGCAGACGCTTGTAGTAATAAGCAAGCAGGAAGCCCAATCCGATGAGGATGATAATGAAGCTGCGGGCGGCATCGGCGGTAAAGATAGCCATTCGCATCTCTTTCAGATTGTTCACGATCTGTCCCAGATACTCGCCCGGTATACCACCTTGTAAAGCCGACATCTCCGAAGCCGGAATATAATTCGGGAAGAAGAAAGTTGGCGCCAAATAGAAAATGAGAGCCATGCCGGCTGTCAATACCACACTCACAATACTCCCTGCCTTGTTTGCAACCAAGACTTTCGGATTATCCACAATTTCTTTCAGAGCCATCACTGCCAGCAAAGGAATGGTGAACTCTGCAATGACAAGGATGGACGAAACCGCCCGGAACTTGTCATACATCGGTATATAGTCGAGGAAGAAATCCGTGAAACCCATGAAATTCTTTCCCCAGGACAGGACAATAGACAGCAAGGTTGCCGCTACCAGCGCATACTTCATCGGACCTTTCACAATAAAGATGCCTAGGATGAACAGGAACAGAACAAATGCCCCTACATATACAGGACCGGATGTCCCGGGCTGGTCGCCCCAATACTGCCCCAGCTGATTATAAACAGTGACAAAATTCATGTCGGCCTTCTTCATGGCCACATCGTTCTGACTGAGAGGCACGGAAGCTCCGCCCTTCACATTTGGCACAAGCAAAGACCATGTCTCGCCGATTCCGTAACTCCACTGAGTGATATAGTCTCTTTCCAGTCCGCTGTTCGTCTGATTTGCCTGATTCTCATTTTTCTTTACCAGTTCGCTCTTTCCACGCATGGTCTCTTTACTGTACTCATACGTATGGTATAGATTCGACAGATTGATGCAAACACCTACCAAGGCCGCCAGAACCAAAGTTGCAGTTGCCTTGTAGAAGCGAAGCATTTCCTTCTTGCGATAAGCATCCACGGCATAAGCAATCGCCATGAAGAGCATGACGAACAAAAAATAATAACTCATCTGCACATGGTTGGACCGGATCTGAAGCGCTACGAAGAATGCCGTCAGCAAGCCCCCCTTGAGATACTTTCCCTTATAGGCAAGCACCATACCGGCAATCGTCGGCGGAATATACGCCAAGGTGACGAACTTCCAGATATGTCCTGCAGCAATAAGGATAAAGAAATAGGAAGAAAATGCCCAGATGACTGCTCCCAAGGCCGACATCCACACCTTGAAGTTGAAAGCACGCAGCAAAATATAAAAGCCCAAAAGCATGATGAAAACCAAATAAACATAACTCGGCAAGTACAAGTGATAGATATTCTCTGCTGTTTTCAATGTATCCGTAGAGTTATAACTCGGTGCCATCTGGTAAGTGGGCATACCGCCAAACAAAGCATTTGTCCATCGGGTTACATTACCCGTTTTCTCTTGATATTCTTTGGCTTCCTGTCCCGCACCGATTCCGGCAATGGAATCATGCTGTGCCAGAATCCTTCCCTCCGAATCGGCAGGAAAGAAATACAGATATGACAGCACGGCGAAAAAGACCACGGCAATCACATCCGGCAAAATTGACTTCAGATTTTTCATAATCATTCTTTATTCGGATAAACCAGATTTGCTTCCGTCATACATTCCAACACTTCATGCAGATACTTTGCCGACTCCCATTTTGCCATGGGAAGATCATGCAGCAAATAATTCCCGCAATCCTGAGGAGCGGCGCCGGGAACTTCCCCTTCATATTCGGCCACAAAGCGGAAAGTCTCCTTCATCAGTTCCACAATGTCTTTCGATTCAAGGTCGCCCTTCATCAACAGATAATTGCCGGTGAGACAACCCATCGGGCCCCAATATATAATTTTGTCCTTCCACTGCGGGTTGTTACGCAAATAGGTAGCAGCCAAATGCTCAATGGTGTGCAAAGCCCCTTGTCCCAATGCCGGTTCGCGATTAGGTTCCTTCATTCGGATATCAAAAGTCGTTACGATTTCATTACCCACTTCGTCCTTACGGGAAACATAAATGCCCCGAAGCAAACGAATATGATCAATTGTAAAACTTGGTATTTTCTCCATATCTTTAGTAATTTACTTATTTATAATTGTTCAGGCAGTGAAGTAAGCAAAGCTTCCGTCACTCCGAAAGACTTCTCGGCCATGGTATCCCAGAAATTAAGATACTGTCCGAAATGATTGTCAGCTCCGGGAGTATCACTGATGATGCGGAAACTCAGAAACGGCACTCCGTACAGATAACACACCTGTGCAATGGCTCCCGATTCCATATCGACGGCAAGTCCTTCCGGGTATCTCCGTTTGATGGTCTGAAGCTGAGATTTATCCGTAATGAACTGATCACCGCTGCATATCAGCCCGCCCCGAATGGTTGCAGCACATTTCAATGCTACTGCCCGGTCGAACAATTTCTTGTCGGCGTCATAATACAACGGCAGACCCTGAACTTGTCCAAGTTCGCTTTCCGGACCACAATCTACATCATGATAAACCACCTGTTTCCCGACTACGACATCCATCACATTCAAGCTTTCATCGATGCCTCCGGCAACACCCGTATTGACAATGCAATCGGGAGAAAAGTTCCGTATAAGCTCCACGGTTCCAACTGCCGCATTCACTTTTCCGATACCGCTCTGCATCAATATAATTGTATTGCCGCATAGTGTTCCTTCGATGAACGAAAAACGGTCCTTCTTTATTTCCTTCTTGTCGTGCAACAACGAAACCACCTGTTGGTGTTCCTTCGTCATGGCATTAATAATTCCTATCTTCATTTTCACCTTATTATAATGTGTGCAAAGATATAAAAAAAACCGCACTTCCTTGTGGAAGCACGGTTTTTTAATTCATTGCGGGCTGCGTGATTACTTACGCAAGCCAAGAGCCTTAACAATGGCACGATATCTTTCGATATCACGGTCCATCAAATAGTTAAGCAACGCACGACGTTTTCCAACGAGGCGTGTCAAAGCTCTAGCGGTACTATAATCTTTACGGTTCTCTTTCAGATGTTCCGTCAAACGGGAAATACGGTATGAGAACAAAGCTATCTGCGATTCAGAAGAACCGGTATCAGTGTTAGACTTTCCGTACTGTCCAAAGATTTCTTGTTTTTTTGCTGCATCTAAATACATAATTCTTAAATTAAATCTTTATTTAAATTTTCATTAGCGGCTGCAAAGTTACAACATATTTTTTAATACACAATGTTTTTCCAATAAATAATCGTATCTTTGCAGCCAAATTATAGGTATAGTATGCAAAATATAAGGAACATCGCAATTATTGCACACGTCGACCACGGGAAAACTACCTTGGTTGATAAGATGATGCTTGCAGGTCATCTGTTTCGTAATGACCAGACAAATGGTGAGTTGGTATTGGATAACAATGACTTGGAACGCGAACGAGGAATAACGATTCTTTCAAAAAACGTCTCCATTAATTATAAGGATACAAAAATCAATATTATTGATACTCCGGGACACTCCGATTTCGGCGGTGAAGTGGAACGTGTGCTGAATATGGCTGATGGTTGTATTCTTTTGGTCGATGCTTTCGAAGGCCCTATGCCTCAAACCCGATTCGTACTTCAGAAGGCTTTACAGATAGGATTAAAGCCTGTGGTTGTCGTCAACAAAGTCGACAAACCCAATTGCCGCCCTGAAGAAGTTTACGAAATGGTATTCGATTTGATGTTCAGCTTGAATGCCACAGAAGACCAGCTGGACTTCCCTGTGCTCTATGGTTCAGCCAAGAACAACTGGATGGCCGAAAGCTGGGAACATCCTACAGATAACATTAATCCTCTGCTGGATGCCATCATCAAATACATCCCTGCACCAAAACAGTTGGAAGGTACACCGCAGATGCTGATTACCTCACTGGACTATTCTTCCTATACCGGACGTATAGCCGTGGGCAGAGTTCATCGCGGCACCTTGACGGAGGGAATGAACATCACACTTTTCAAGCGTGACGGTTCTCAAGTAAAATCAAAAATCAAAGAACTACATACTTTCGAAGGCCTGGGCAGAAAGAAAGTTTCTTCTGTATCATCCGGTGACATCTGTGCCATCATTGGTATCGACGGATTTGAAATCGGTGATACGGTTTGCGACTTCGATAATCCGGAGCCACTACCTCCAATCGCTATTGACGAGCCTACCATGAGTATGCTGTTCACCATCAACGATTCACCGTTCTACGGAAAAGAAGGCAAATTCGTTACATCCCGTCACATCAATGATCGTTTGCAAAAGGAACTTGACAAGAATCTTGCCCTTCGAGTAAAGAAAGTGGAAGATTCCGATAGCAAATGGATCGTTTCAGGACGTGGCGTACTCCACCTATCCATTCTTATAGAAACCATGCGTCGTGAAGGGTATGAATTACAGGTAGGACAGCCTCAGGTAATTATCAAGACTATCAACGGAGAGAAATGCGAACCGGTTGAAGAGCTGACTATCAACGTTCCGGAAGATTATGCCAGCAAGATGATTGATATGGTGACCCGCCGAAAAGGTGAAATGGTTTCCATGGATACGCAAGGCGACCGTGTGAACATCGAATTCGAGATCCCTTCAAGAGGTATCATCGGACTCCGTACCAACGTATTGACCGCCTCGGCTGGAGAAGCCATCATGGCTCACCGCTACAAGGAATATCAACCCTACAAAGGTGAAATCATCCGCCGCACCAACGGTTCCATGATTGCCATGGAGGGCGGAACGGCTTTTGCTTATGCCATCGACAAATTGCAGGACCGCGGTCGTTTCTTCATCTATCCTCAGGACGAAGTCTATGCAGGACAGGTAGTGGGCGAACATGTTCATGACAATGATTTGGTCATCAACGTAACCAAGAGCAAGAAACTTACCAACATGCGTGCTTCCGGTTCCGATGAAAAAGCCAAGATTATTCCTCCCGTAATTTTCTCACTGGAAGAAGCCTTGGAATATATCAAGGAAGACGAATATGTGGAAGTTACTCCAAAGAGCATGAGAATGCGCAAAATCATTCTGGATGAATTGGAGCGCAAACGTGCAAATAAAGCGTAATATATAAATAGAAAAAAGGCAGTCTTTCATTCAGACCGCCTTTTTTGCTTTCTTTTCTCTATCCCTGTGCCATGCGATACAGCAAATTGATGAACACCTTCCAGATATCATTGATAGTGCTGATGCTGACTCTCTCCGTTACGGAATGAGGCTCTATGATTTTAGGGCCGATGGAAACGATTTCTATTCCGGGATACTTCTGTACGAAATAGCCACACTCCAAAGCAAAGTGCATGGCTACCTTGCGAGGCCGAAACCCCAAAACATCCTCAAAGGTATCTTCAGCCGTCTTGATGAAATCCGAAGACAAATCCGATTGCCATGCCGGTGCCGACATGATTTCCTCCGTTTCTGCTCCTGCCTTGTCCAGTATATTCCTGATGGACTTTCCCAGCCTCAACACCTCGTCATCCAGAAAACTGCGACTATAGTTAGATACAAAAACTGTCCGTTCTTCTGTCTTTATCATGCCTGTACTGTTGGAAGTCTCCACTGTTCCAGCCAAAGATTCACTCATTTTCAAGGCACCATAAGGCAAAGCATCAACAGCCTCCAGCAAAGCGTCAGTGGACTTCTTCTCCATGACTTGCTCAACGTTCGAGATCGATTCCAATTCACAAGCCAAAGAAACTTCCGTATTTGAATACGGAGCTTTCAAGGCAACGAAGCAAACTTTGACATTCTTTTCGAAAGAATCTTTGTCCTTCAGGGGCACTCCTACCACCGCCTCTGCATTGGCTGCTATCGAATTATTTGCCTCCCCACCATTGATTTCAGCCAATATGAGACCGTATTTCCCATTCAATCTATGCAGCATTCCGCAAATGAGCTTGTTGGCATTGGCTCTCCCTTTGTTAATATCCACGCCGGAATGACCACCAAGGCCACCTTTTATGTTCAACTTATAAAAAGCAAAGCCGTCTGGAGCTTTCACTTTCTTGTAAGGAATCTTTGAGAACTGCAAATATGCACCTGCTGAACCCACCGTGATGGTATCGTAATCCTCGGAATCAAGGTTGATTATCTTTCGTCCCGCAATGAAATCCGAAGCAAGATTGGCCGCCCCTGTCATACCATCTTCCTCATTGGTTGTAGCAATCACTTCTATGGGGCCATGCACAATACTGTCATCCTGCAGAACAGCCAATGCCATGGAAAGCCCCATGCCGTTATCTGCGCCCAGTGATGTGCCTCGGGCTTTCAGCCAGCCGTTGTCTTCGTAGGATTCAATAACATCATTCAGAGGATCGAATATCTTTCCTTTCTCGGCCACGCAAACCATATCGCAATGATTCAGGATGACAATGGGTACAGCCCTCTCGTATCCTTTCGTAGCAGGTTTTTTTATCACTACACAGTTCTGTTTGTTGCGTTTATACTCCAAATGCAACTGCCGGGCAAACTCGCAAAGAAAATCGGCTACCTTTTCCTCGTGCCAGGACGGGCGGGGAACATGGTTTAACCTTTTGAAAACAGCAAACACCTCATCAGATGAGGGAACTTCAATGTTTTTCATTATTGCAACCATTATTTCATTTATTAATCAGTCTTCTCATAATCTTCTGATCATCGGTGCAAACTTACACAAAATCATTCTGATTTCACGTATATTTCTGCCAAAGAAATAACAAATTCTCGCAGTATATCTTCTATAACTATATAATCTTCTAAGATATAGCGAACAATTATCCGCTATACGGTTAACTAATTTTAAATTGAATAACATATTAAAAACAAAATGATTAGTTACCACCTTGTATTATGAGATGCTTTGGAAAATTTTTTACATAAATGTATGGTTTATATCCAAACAAATCCTAACTTTGTCTCTCATAAAAAAAGTATCATGAGACGTTTGTTTTTATTTATAGTATTTTGTTTCACAATATACACGTATGCATCGGCTGATAAAATGACCCCAATTCTACAAAAATTGGAAAAGGAAACTTTTGATGCCAAAACAAAGCCCGACGGACTTCCCGTAATAGACCTTTATCTGAAAGAAGCAAAAAAAGCAAAGAATGACTCTTGCATCATGAAGGCCTACAAACGTAAATTATATTATTATATTGTAACCAAACAGCAATTTACCGATGCTGACAGGACTTTCACTCAGCTGAAGAAAGAAAAAATCGGAGAACCACTGAAGACGAATGTAAAATTTACCATTATATATTGCTACCAATATATCGGTCAAACTCTTAAAGCCATCTCCTTATGCCGTGAGATATTACAGACTTCGAAAAACAAAGTAGATATAGTTAATGCAAGTTACAACATTTCCCTGTTTTATTATAACTGCAGACTGTTCGATACGGCAATAGACAAAGCCAAGGACCTGTGTCAGCTATCGGAATCAATAACCGACAAAAGCACATTTCATTACAACTTATCCATTTACAAAATTTACATGGCGATGCTTCTCATTGAAGCGGATAAACCTCGGCAAGCGCTTCCGTATTTGATGGAAACAGATTCCATCATAAAGAATGACCCTAAGGACTGTCCCTCCGTTAGCGGAATGGAACTTGACTTCGTTCCTTATGTCTGGGGAGAATATTACTCTGCCATCAATAATGACAAACAATTCTGGAATAAAATAGCGGAGCTGGAAAGATACAAATCAGACGGTACCCGACGTCTGATTTACGAACTTAAATTCAGATACTACATCAAGCGGAAAGACTATCCAAAAGCCAAAGAAGCGATGGATCTATTCCAAAAGACGACCAACCTTCTAGGCATGAAATATGATGACGCCGGATATATGCTGATAAGTGCCAAGATAGCGAAAGGACTGAAAGACTATCCCCGAGCTACAGAACTATACGACCGCTATGTAAGCAAGAGTGACAGTTTGAGCCATCTGGCCGATATTCTGAAGACCAATGAATACGGAGTTCAGCTTAATTTAGATAAAGCAAATATAGAGAAAAGCGAACTCAAGGCAAAAGTGAACCATTACAGGGTACAAATTCTGTTACTCATTACCATCATAACCCTGATGATAGCCATATGCGCTACCTGGTTCGTCATCTACCTACGCAGGACGAACAAGAAGCTGCACCTAATCAACGAAGAACTGAAAAACTCTTATGACAAGGTAGACACCTTAGGAAAGATGAAGAATAACCTCATCATGAATATGTCGCGCGAAATACGGGAGCAGTTGAGCGCTATCTCCGGATTCTCCCAAATAATCTCTTCTACAGATGGCGAACTCAAGGAATATGGGAAGATAATCGAGACCAACAGCTGCAAAATTTCCGATATTCTTGATGAAG
>Ga0116193_1002808_pt1 | contig 12909 bp, 13 predicted proteins | sample AD_UKC115_MetaG_FD_89892 | JGI IMG/M metagenome (GOLD analysis project Ga0116193, IMG submission 89892) | Active sludge microbial communities of municipal wastewater-treating anaerobic digesters from Hong Kong - AD_UKC115_MetaG | ecosystem: Engineered > Bioreactor > Anaerobic > Digestate... | reverse complement strand
TTCCATATTTTTATTTCTTCGCCTTTTTCAAGAATTATAACTTCTCCCGAAGTAAGAACACCGTCAATATCTGTTGCAATAAGTTTTATGTTTTTTGCGGACGATAAAATTTTCGGAGAATATTTTTTCATTTTGTCTCTCCAATATTTTCGGCATGATTTTTATCAAGCCACGGAGTTATTTCTGAAGGAATCTGTCTTATGGCAGGCTTTAAGACAAAACTTGCAATTAAAAACAAAACTATAATTGACACATAAACTGCGGCAAGAACTTTGAACAGCCATTTTATATCGGGTTTCCATGAATATTTTTCATTTTCTTCGATAACTTCTTTTACCACGTTTTTACTCCGTATTCTATTTTACGATTTTATCTATTTTGGCAGTTACTTTTAACAATTCTTCAAACATTTTTAAATCAACGCTGTTTGCACCGTCGGACAAAGCTTTCTGCGGATTTTCATGAACCTCAACGAAAACAGCTGCAATTCCGACTGCTGCCGCTGCCTTTGCAAGAGGAAGCACAAACTGTCTGTCCCCTCCACTTTTATCGCCTAAGCCTCCGGGTCTCTGAACACTGTGGGTCGCATCAAAAACAACAGGATATCCGAATGCTTTCATAATTTCAACCGATCTGAAATCGACTACAAGATTATGATATCCGAAAGTCGCTCCCCTTTCAGTAAGAGTAAGTTTATCATTGCCGGACATGCTGGCTTTTTTTATGACATGAATCATATCTTCGGGAGCCAGAAACTGCCCCTTCTTAATATTTATAGGAAGCCCGGTTTTTGCGCATTCAACGATTAAGTCTGTCTGTCTGCACAGAAATGCCGGAATTTGCAGAATATCGGCAACCTTTGCGGCAGCAGACACTTCTGTTACGCAGTGAACATCTGTCAAAACAGGAAGTTTTAGAACATCTTTTACTTCGGCAAGTATTTCCAGTCCTTCTTTAATGCCGGGTCCTCTGAAAGAAGTTATCGACGATCTGTTTGCTTTATCATAAGAGGCTTTAAAAATTAAATTTATTCCGTTTTGCAAACATATATCTTTTATTTTTTTTGCAATTTCAAGCGTATGTTCTCTGCTCTCAATAACGCAAGGTCCGGCAATTACGGAAACCGGTAAATCATTTGCAAGCGATATTGCATCGTTTATTTTTATTTTGATATTTTTATTCATTTTTTTATTATACAAATATGACGTATTTTTTACAACAAATCATTAATTATTAAGCAGTTTTTCAACACCGGCTACATCCGCCGGTACATTCACATCTTTAAAATCTTTATCGGTAATTATTATTTTTATTTTTTTACCGTTTTCCAAAGCCCTTAGTTGTTCCAAAGATTCAGCCTGTTCAAGAGAAGTTTGTTTTGTTTTGGCAAACCAAATGACAAAATCACGTCTGTATCCGTATACTCCTATGTGTTTATAATAGTCAATTTTCAAATTTTCATCTCTCATATACGGAACAGGAAATCTTGAAAAATAAAGAGCATTCATATTTTTGTCAAAAATTACCTTTACGGTATTTGGATTTTTATAGTCGTCAGACTGACTCATTTTATAAGCTGCCGTAAGATATTCCACGGTTCTGTCTTTTTTAAACATTAATGCCATTTTTTCTACAAGTTTCTTATCAATGAGAGGTTCGTCACCCTGAACATTGATAACAACATCAAAATTTTTTAAATATTTTTTTGCAACGAAAGCCACTCTGTCCGTTCCGCTTTTTAAATCAACAGGCGTCATATAGACGTTAAATCCTGCATTTTTAACCGTATCAAAAATTTTTTTATTATCGGTAGCAACGGCTACGAAATCAATACCTTTGCACTTTGCGACTTTTTCAACGACATGCAGAACAAGAGGCTTGCCTTTTATGAGAATCAAAGGCTTGCCGGGAAAACGCGTTGAAGCATATCTTGCAGGAATTATTACCGCAGTTTTCATTTTGTTCTGTAAAAATCCTTTATAGTTTCTTCAAGTTCCTTAGAAGTAATAGTCGCTGTTCCGACTTTTGCAACAACAAGACCAGCCGCAAAATTTGCAATTTCTGCAGATGAAACCAAATCAAATTTTGCCGACAACGCAAGAGTCATGGTTGCAATTACCGTATCTCCGGCGCCTGTAACATCATACACTTCTTTGGCCCTTGTAGGTATATGCGTTATTTTGTTATTTTTTTCAATAAGAGTCATTCCTTTCTCGCCTCTTGTGATAAGAACCGATTCCGACTTCAAAAGTTTCAAAATTTTATTGCCCAAAACTGCTATATCCTGGTCGGTATTTATATTCTTCGCATTCATTCCTTCAGTCGCTTCCTTGGTATTCGGAGTCATGCATGTTATATATTTGTAAAGTTTAAAATTTTCAACTTTAGGATCCACCGTTACAGGTATATTTCTCTTTTTGGCAAGAGCTATTATTTTCTTAAGGACTCGCGGAACAACTATGCCCTTTGCATAATCCGAAATTATTATTCCGTTTACTTTTGGAATTACTGTTTCTATATTTTTTATAATCATGTCTTCGGTTGAAGGAGAAAAAGTTCCTTTAACTTCTCTGTCAACTCTTACAACCTGCTGGTGAGAAGCGATTATTCTTGTTTTAATGGTTGTAGGTCTGTTTTTATCAACGACTACAAAATCATGATTTATATTTTTTTCTTCAAGCATATTTTTCATAGTCGCGCCGTTAATATCATCGCCTATTACCGTGACAAGATATGCCGTAGCCCCGAGAGACGTAATATTGCTTGCAACGTTTCCGGCTCCTCCGAGAGTTTCAGTATCCTTTGAAACCTCAACAACTGGGACAGGAGCCTCGGGAGAAATTCTTGAAACTTTTCCCCATATAAATTTATCAACCATAGTATCGCCGATAACAAGTATCGACTGTTTTTTGATTTTTGGAATCATTGACAATAATTTAGTCTGCATTTAATTCTCCTGTACGGGTATAGACAAAAATTAATTTTACAAATATGATTTATTTTTCAAATAAGAACAATAATCTTTTACCGACTCTTCGAGCGGCATAAACTTATGTCTGCAGCCCGCTTCTTCTATTTTTGACATTGAGGCCTGAGTAAAATACTGATATTTTTCCTGTAAAATTTCAGGCATTTCTATGTATTCTATATTTGCCGGTTTGCCGACAGCGGCAAACATTGAATTCGCAATATCGTTCCAGCTTCTCGCCTTGCCTGTTCCAAGATTATAAATACCGTTTTTTTTAGGATTATTAAGTAAAAACCACATTACTTCAACAGCATCTTTTATATAAATAAAATCTCTTTTCTGATCGCCGTGGGAATATTCTTTTTTATAAGATTTGAAAAGCTTCATAAGCCCTTTTGCTGACACATCATCATAACTTTTGCATATTACGCTTTTCATTGAACCTTTGTGATATTCATTAGGCCCGAACACATTGAAAAATTTTATTCCTGTCGTTTTATCAATATATTTATTTCTTAAAAGCCACAAATCAAACATATGTTTTGAATATCCGTACATATTCAACGGAGCAAGTTTATCAAGATCCGACTTATCGTCGTATCCGTTTTCCCCTTCTCCGTAAGTTGCGGCTGATGAAGCGTATATAAACGGAATTTTCAATTCCATAGCCCACAGGGCAAGAGTTTTTGAATATTCAAAATTATTGTAAACATAGTAATTGGCGTCAGTAAGTGTCGTAGAACTGCATGCTCCAAGATGAACAATCGCTTCCGGTTTTTTGATTTTCCCTTCTTTTACGGCATCAAGAAAAGACTGTTTCTGCATATAATCTTTATACTTTTTGCCGACAAGATTTTTCCATTTTTCACTTTCATCAAGATGATCAACGACTAAAACATCGTCAATTTTTTCCTGATTAAGTTTCCAAAGAAAACAACTTCCAATAAAACCTGCACCGCCTGTAAGTATTATCATAATTTATTCCCTGTTTTCTTGATATTTTAACAAAAAAAAGGCAATAATCTCCAATAACTATTGCCGCGACTTTATAATTATAGACAGTTAATCTATCAATGTCAAATAGGTTCTACGATTATTCCTTTTTTATTATTTTCAAACGCAGGACATTTATTTTCGCATACGGAACAGCCTACGCACAATTCTTCTTGAATATATGGCGCCTGGACTTCATTTCCGTTTACTGTTATTTTTTGCAGTTTTATGGCTTTCGAAGCAACCGGACAGTGTTCTTCGCATACAAGGCATTCAAGTCCGTCTTTCCAAGGGACGCAGACATCTTTCTGTATTTTTGCTATCCCTATCTTTGTATATATTTTTTCCTTTTCTGTAAGTTTTCTTATTGCTCCAGTGGGGCACACTTTTGTGCACAAAACACATTCATATTCGCAATATCCCGTGTTAGGGTCAAGTTTTGGCGTCCATATTCCGTCAAATCCGCTTTCAAGCAAAACAGGCTGCAACCCGTTAGTAACGCAGATTTTCATGCAATTGCCGCAGCGGACGCATTTTACCTTAAATGATTCTTCATCTTCTGCTCCGGGAGGGCGTATTACGTTTCTGTTTCCGTCTTTTATCTTTTTCCAGCCAAAAAATAAAATTAATCCGGCAAGAGACCAGAGTATAAAATCTTTTCTGTTAATTCCGGTTTCTTCATTGAGTTTATGTTGTTTTTTAAACGGCATAAAAAATATAAACTCTGATTCTTTCCCGCACGGACCGTCGATACAATCTCCGCATAATATACATTCATGAGGCACGTATGAATTATCGCTTTTGACGGCATTCATTCTGCATTGACTTACGCATCTTAAACATCCGTCGGAACATATTAGACTCTTTCTCTTTAATAAGGAAAATCGGGCTATAATCGCAAGACACGAGCCAAGAGGACATATATATCTGCACCAAAATCTTCTTTTGATTAAAACAAAAAATAAAGGAACGGCAAAAAAAATGAACGTTATAATATTATTGTTAAAAACGACATGTCTGTTTTCAATTATAAAGTTTTTAAAAAAGCCGTTCAGAGTTTCAGCTGTAACTCCTGGATTTGCCGATATGATTTTACCGAAAACATCTACAAGAATATTATTTTTGACCGAATAAAGGGTAAAATAAAATCCTCTTGCAAAAGCAGTAACAGGTTCAAACATATAGAATATTTGAAAACCCAGAAACAAAAACACTGTCAGCAGAACAAGTAAAAAATATTTTGATTTTATAAATGAAGGCTGGGTTTCTTTGTACTTTCTTAAAGGTGCGGCAATAAAAGCCGCAATATCCATCAACGTGCCGTACGGGCATATCCAGCCGCAAAAAACTCTGCCGAATATAAAAGTAAAAATTATCAAGCCGGCCGATATCAGAAGAACCGGCATCAAAAAAAATGAGGCTGCCGCCGCAAGAGGTGAAAGTTGAAAAAAATATACCGGATTAAACCAACCGGACATAGGATATCTCAAATACCAAAACGCCAGACATATTAAGACAAATATAAAACTTTGTGTTATTCTTTTTATCGTCTTTATTTTCATCTTTTTTACCAAGCTTCCAAACTGCCAAGCTTCTAAGTTTCTGATTTATATTTTAATATTTTTAATTTTTGCCGAATTAATATCTATATTGCCAAGTCCTGCTTCCGATGCCATTTTGATATAAGCAATATCTGAAGGATCTATATCAAATAATTTTTTTGCAGCGTATGAATCGGCTAGAACGGCGTCTGTGGAAGCTATAATCGTAGACATTTTTTTTACATGAGCCGCATTACCGCCGGAACCTGCGGCCGTAAGTATCCTATAACCGTCAATTATGTTTAAGTCCGGTTTTATAAAACTAAGAATCTCTACAAGTTTTCTGTTTATATCCCAGTGCATTGTGGAACGGTTTCCGCCCCATACCCCCATAAGATTTTTAATCGAAAGAGTCAGTTTTACGAGTCCGTGAGTTTTTGCTATAGGGATATTTATGAAACAATCACAGTTTACGGCATCGGCATAAACAGGATAATCCTGCATTGAAGATTCGGATTGAAAATCAGCAGGAATATATTTGAAACGATCCATAAAATAGATATTGCCTCCCGCTTTTTTTACGGCATCTTCAATTCCTGAATTTTTATAACACATTTTTTCTTCATTGCATGTGTTGTCAAAAACGTTTACTTTTTTTGCTCCGGCATCAAGACAGATTTTTACAACAGCTGCAACAAGTTCGGGATTTGTGTCTGCCGCATGTTCGGGAGTTTTATTCCATCCGATATTAGGCTTTACAACCACAATATCTCCTTTTTTCACAAACTTTTCTATGCCGCCGAGCTCATCAATAATCTTTCTTGTCATTTTTTCTATGTTATCGCCTTCAACAGAAACAAGATCGTAATCAGCAGATATTTTTCTTACGCGCCTTGCGTATATTTTTTTTGTGCCGGAAGCAAATAATTTCTTTGTTTTAAGCGTTGCAAAAAAAGCCGCGGCAAAACCGATTAAAAATATTTTCAAGAACCCCTTTCTTGTATAATCGCGTTCAAATAATCCGGTAATTTTTTTAATCATATTTAGCACCGTCATAAATTTTATCAATCTCTGCAGTTTTGTTTTTGTATACCGCTGAAGATATAATTATGCCTACTTCATACAGCAATATCATAGGCACAACAAACAGTATCATGCTGAAAACATCCGTAGTAGGCGTAATAACGGCCGCAAAAACGCATAAACCAAAAAATATTTCTTTTCTGAATTTTGAAAGCATGAAAGGAGTAATTAAATTAACCATTGTAAGAACGGCGCATATGAGAGGAATCTGAAAAGTTATGCCTCCGCATAATAAAAGCATCAAAACAAAAGAAATATATGCGTTAAAAGAAACCTGCGAACCGGTAGGCGTAAGAGAATTAGCCAATCCTATAAGAAATTTTACAGATACCGGCAAAACTGCAAAATACACAAACAGCGTTCCAATCACAAACAAAAACATCGAAAATACAGTCCATTTTATTATAAAAGAAAATTGTTCTTTTTGAAATGCCGGTCTTATAAAATTTACAATCTCATACATAACCGGCAGAAAAGCAGCCACAAACGCACCGTACATTATGGTTTTAAAATATATAGCAACAGAATCTGTAGGTTTAAGAATATAAAAGCCGGTAATTATATCTTTTGACGGAAGTTTTATTATATCTATTATTTTATCGGCAAAAAAGAAAGACACCGCCGATGCGGCAATAATATAAATCAATGAACGTATAAAAACAAATCTCAGATCTTCAAGATGCGAGATTACTGTTTTTTTATTTCCCGTTGTTATCATTTTGTTTTTCAGACGAATCATTTTTATCGGCTGTCTTGTCTTCCTCTGTTTTTTTACCGTCAAAAGCATCTTTGAATTCCTTTATGGAATTTCCCAAAGCTCTTCCTATCTGAGGCAGTTTTTTTGCCCCGAAAAGCAATAAAGCAAGAATAAAAAGCAACAAAATTTCCTGAAACCCCAAACCAAACATAAACACCTCCGTCAATATAGAAATTTTTTCACAGTCTGCATCATTGATTTATCTTATCAATAGTTCTCAGAGCGGGCCTTCCGAGTATTCTTCTGAGCCACATTCTAAAAGTCATCATATATTCAAAAATAGCAGGAATAATAAGCAAAGTCAATACTGTTGAACTTATTATTCCTCCTATAACAACTATCCCCATCCCCTTTCTGAAAGAACCGGCCTCTGTTAACCCTATGGCTGTAGGAAGCATGCCTGCCGAAAGAGCAAACGAAGTCATAAGTATCGGTCTCAATCTTATTCTTCCGGCTTCAACAATTGCGTCTTTCACAGATTTACCGCGTCTTATAAGCTGCTGTATGTAATCGACAAGCAAAATTGAATTTTTAGCAACTATACCCAAGAGCATGATAAATCCTATCATAGTAAACATATTTATTGTTTGTCCCGTCAAAAATAAAGCCGCAAGTCCGCCAGTTATTGAAAGAGGCAGCGCAACCATTATCGTAAATGGAGTTATGACTGATTCATACAAGCTGGCAAGAACCATATATATAAATATCAAAGACAGAATTCCTGCCATTATCATATTGCTGAATAAATCCTTCATATCCTCTGAATTTCCGGCATAAACGTATCTTATTTTATTCCATTTTTCTTTTTCTTCGTTAATGTTTTTATCAACAATATCTTTCGTGGCTTTCTGAATCTGCGTAATTGTCACTTCAGGTTCAAGATTCCCTTCAATTGAAATATATCTTGATCTGTCTCTTCTGAAAATTTTATTAGGCCCTTCCGCTTCGTCAAACGAAGCAATATTTTTTAATTTCACGAGTTTCCCGTTTCTGTTTTTAACATAAAGTTTATCATAAGCTTTTCTCAGATCCCTTTGTGACTCATTAAGCCTGACTCTTATATCGTACTCAAGCGTATCCTGCCTGTACACAGCCGGCGTAGTTCCTTCAACCATGGCCCTGAGTTCATTGCCGGCATCTACAGAATTAACTCCGAATTCCTTCATTTTTTCGGAATCAAGTCTGATCTGTATTTCAGGTTTTCCGGAAACATAATTAGTTCGCAAATCAACAAGACCTTTTACTTTTTTAAACTGTTCAATAAGGAGGTCTGCTCGTTCCGTAAGGCGCGCAATATCATCGCCGTAAAGGTGAAGCAAAAAAGGCCTTTGACTGTTAAGCCCCATATTGTCATTAAGTGAAAATTTTAATTCTCCTCCAAATCTTCTGTTTAAAGATGCTCTTATATCTTTTTTTACTGCGCTTGTTTTTTTTCTTCTGTCTTTTGAAGAAATAAGTTTTACAAAAACATTTGAAGTATTCGGTTCAACGCTTGACCCTATTGCGCTTACGACAAAAGAAACTTCTTTGCTTTGCATTACGATTTGTTCAATATCAGACGTATATTTATCCATTCTTTCTATTGAAGTTTTGGGAGCAGCTTCTACTGCAATATTAAATTCTCCCATCTCGGCATTTGATATAAAAGCAACCGGAATATGTTTCAACAAAATAAAAGACAGCGCACAAATCAACACTGTCAAGGCTATTGTTTTTATTTTGTTATCAATAATATATCTTACGCTTAAAACGTAAACTTTAGATATGAAAGCGTATGTTTTTTCAAACCAATCAACTGTCAGGATTCTTATTACTTTTGAAATTGCGTAAACAAACCTGTTATTCTTCTTTGTTTTTGAACCGCTCTGTATCATATATGCAGAAAGCATAGGTGCGATTGTAAGAGCATCCATAAGAGAAATCATCATTGCAAAAACTACTACCAGTCCGAATTCTTTAAAAAACTGTCCTACCATGCCGCTCAAAAAACCTACCGGAAGAAATACGGCAATGACCGAACTTGTAGTCGCTATTACCGCAAGAGCCACTTCATCGGTTCCTTTTTGCGCAGCAACTATAGGGTCCTCGCCCTGCTCGACATGCCTGAAGATATTTTCTCTAACTACTATTGCGTCGTCAATCAAAAGTCCCACTGCAAGCGACAGAGACAATAAAGAAATTATGTTGATGCTGAATCCGAATAAATACATAAAAATGAATGACCCTATAAGGCTGTTGGGAAGAGCAAGCGCCGTTATAAAAGTTGAACGCCAGCTTGCCAAAAAGAAGTAAACAACTATTATTGCAAGGAAAATCCCTTCGTAAATTGTGTTTTTAACATCTTCTATATTTTCTCTTATTGCCCTTGCGTTGTCTGTAACCACTTCAAGAACGGGATTTCCTTCCGAATGAGAATATTCGGCATTTAATTCTCTTATCTTTTTATTTATGCCGTCCGATATTTTGACATCGTTTGATTTTGACTGTTTATATATTCTCAAAAGCAGTGAATTTTTTTTCTGTATCATATCACCGTTTCTTACGGTTATTCTTCCTTTGGTTTTCCTGTCTTCAACTGTATCTTTAACATCAGCCACATAACTTATAGGCACTGCGACATCATTCCCCAAAAAATTCAAATTTACATCTTTTATTTTATCCACATTGCGAAATTCACCCATGCTTCTGTATGTAATATCTTCGTTCTGGTTTGAAAATTTTCCTATGGGAATGTTTGAACTGTTTGACTTGATTGCGTTGGTAATATCAGTAAGCGTCAAATCATACTGTTTCAGTTTATTAAGATCGGCTCTTACCTGAAGTTCTCTTCTTGTGCCTCCGACCATAAGTATTTTTGAGACGCCGTCTACTCTGAATAGTTCTTTTCTGAATATTTCATCTCCAAGATCATATATGTCTTTTGCGGAAAGATTTGCATTTAGGCTGACCGTCATTATAGGTTCTGAGTCAGGATCCATTTTATAAATAACCGGTTCGTCTATTTCATCAGGGAACCATCTTCTTATTTCCGCCACTTTATCTTTTACTTCCTGAAGAGCCGTTTCAGGGTTTTTTGACAAAAGAAATTCCACCGTCGTCATTGACTGTCCTTCCTGGCTTATTGACGAAATATGTTTTATGCCGGAAATTGGACTTACTGCATTTTCAACTCTTCTTGATACCCTTCTTTCTATTTCTTCAGGACCTGCGCCGTCGTATCTTATGTCAACAACAATAAAAGGCATTTCCACATCAGGGAAAAGCCTTACGGGTATTCTTTCAAATAAAATGAGTCCGACAATGATCATCGCAACCAAAACAGAAAAAACGAAAGTAGGCCTTTTGATAGATAAACTTGCAAGATTCATACAGATATTCCGTTATATTTAAAATAATTGACCGCAAAATATTACATTCTCACAGTCAATTTTATTATATTGGGGTAAATCTGTAAAGAATTTATTTTTTAATATGATTTTTTTTATCTTTTATAATGGATACTCTGACAAAGACTGCAAGAATAAGCCATATCGCAAATAACGCATAAGATACGTATTGTGCGGTTTCTGAATGAAATTTGTAAGCGATATAAAGACCTGCTACTCCGGCAAACGTGGACAATAAAAAAATGTATTTGTATCTTTTGTACTTTGTTTCATCTGTTGTCATTTGTCAATCCCGCCCTTTTTCTGATTTTAATGATAAAATAAAAAGTTATACCGTTGATAAATAATAAAACTAAGGCTGTAATTAATCCGAATATGAAATTCGTCAAAAAACCAGCAACCGCGCCGGCTGCAATATCGGCAACAAACAAAAAATAAAACAATTTATCCATATTCACTCTTTATATTCTCGAACAAGATATATAAGTTTGCCTACGATTTCGATATTGTCAGAAGTTATTGTCGGATATTTAGGATTTGAAGATTTTAGAAATATTCTGCCGTTTTCTTTAAAAAATAATTTTACCGCCGATTCTCCGTCTACAAGAGCTACAACGACATCTCCGTTATAAGGTTTATCTTCTTTTGAGACAACTATCGTATCACCTTCAAATATACCTGAAGGCTCCATACTGTCTCCTTTTACTTTTAAAGCGAAACAGTGTCTGTTTCTGGTTACATTTGTATTAATATAAACATAATCGTTTGCATCCTCAATCTGTTCAAGAAAAGTGCCCGCATGAACGCTGCCCAAAACGGCAACCGGAGTAAAATTCTGTCTGTTGGGAAAGTCTATTCCCCTTGATATCGAGTCTCTCTTGGTCAAAAAACCTTTCGTCTGAAGGCTGCTTAAATGCTGCTGTATCGATCCTATCGATAATTTGAAATGAGCCGCTATTTCCCTCACTGTAGGCATCATGGCATTTTCGGCATAAAATTCACTGATAAAATTAAGTACTTTTTTTTGCTTTTCAGTTAATTCTTTCATAGAGAACCCCGCAGATTTATAATCTAATTCTTTTGTATTATATCATACATCTGTATTTATGTCAAATAATATTAGTGCTTAGTATATTTATTTGATAGAATAGGCATACAATGCTTCCTACAACGAAAGAAGAACTTATAAAACTTGACTGGAAAAAACCGGACATAATAATCATATCCGGCGATACATATATCGACTCGCCGTTTAACGGTGCTGCCGTAATAGGCAATTATTTGTCAAAATACGGTTATAAGGTCGCAATTATCCCCCAGCCCGATATCAATTCAAACGAGATAACAAGACTCGGAGAACCTGAACTCTTCTGGGCTGTTACTGCAGGCGCAATGGATTCTCTCGTTGCAAATTATACCGCAACAGGAAAATTCAGAAACGACGACGATTTAACTCCCGGCGGAATAAACAACAGACGACCTGACAGGGCATGTATGATTTATACAAATTTGATAAGAAGATATTTTAAAAACACAAAACCTGTCGTGTTGGGCGGCATTGAAGCAAGCCTGAGAAGAATAACCCATTTTGATTTAAAAGACAATAAACTCAGAAGATCTCTTTTATTTGATTCAAAAGCCGATATTATTGTCTACGGAATGGGCGAGAAAACAACTTTGGAACTTGCCGGCAGATTAAAAAATAATCTTGATTATAAAAATATAAAAGAGATTTGTTACATTTCAAAAGATAAACCTGAAAATTATCTTGAACTTCCGTCATATGAAGAATGTTCGTCGTCAAAAGATTCTTTTATGAAAATGTTCAAAATATTTTATGAAAATCAGGACAAAAATATGTTTCAGCAGCATGACACCCGCTATTTGGTCCATAATCAAATCCAAGATGTTCTTACTCAGCAAGAACTTGATGAAATATCAGATATGGAATTTACAAGACAGGTTCACCCTTACTGCCTTAAATCGGGCGCCGTAAAATCACAGGAAACTATCAAATTTTCCGTAATTTCGCACAGAGGATGCTGCGGAGAATGTAATTTTTGCGCAATCGCCGTTCATCAGGGCAAAACCGTAATTTCAAGAAGCGAAAAATCTATAATCAGAGAAATAGAAAAGCTTTCGCAAATGCCGGATTTTAAGGGCTATATATCAGACGTGGGC
>Ga0116193_1002807_pt1 | contig 12910 bp, 10 predicted proteins | sample AD_UKC115_MetaG_FD_89892 | JGI IMG/M metagenome (GOLD analysis project Ga0116193, IMG submission 89892) | Active sludge microbial communities of municipal wastewater-treating anaerobic digesters from Hong Kong - AD_UKC115_MetaG | ecosystem: Engineered > Bioreactor > Anaerobic > Digestate... | reverse complement strand
GTGATGCTGTCGGTAGCGGTCTTTGGCGTTGGCTTCATCACGCGCCCTTTGGGCGGGCTGCTGATCGGCTCTTTCGCTGATCGTGTCGGCCGCAAGCCGGCCATGCTGTTGACCATTGCGCTCATCACGATCGGCACGATCGGCATGGCGCTCACCCCCTCGTACGCAAGCATCGGATTGGCGGCACCCATCATCGTCATTGCCTGTCGGCTGGTGCAGGGGCTGGCCCTGGGCGGCGAGGTCGGGCCGTCTACGACCTATCTGATCGAGATCGCACCCCAGGGCCGGCGCGGCCTGTATGGCAGCTGGCAGCTTGCCAGCCAGGGCATAGCCTCGCTGGCGGCTGGCATCGTCGGCATTGTGCTCACGCTGGCGCTAAGCAAGGAGCAGATGCTGGCGTGGGGTTGGCGTATCCCTTTCTTGCTCGGTCTGGCATTGATCCCCATTGCCGTCTTTCTGCGCCGCCACATGCCCGAGAGCCTCGAGCAGCCCACGCATAGCGGACCCATCAAGAGCCCGCTGGCCGATATCCGGCACCATCTGCGACCGATCATGCTGGCGCTCATGGTCATCCTGGGTGTGACGATCTCGACCTATGCGGCGATCTACATGACCACTTATGCCGTGACCACGCTCAAGCTCTCCGCGACGATCGCCATGTCGGCGACCATCGTATTCGGCGTGGCGACCTGGGCGGGTGCGCTGCTTGGGGGCTGGCTGTCAGATCTGTATGGGCGCAAACCCGTGATGCTCTGGGCTCGCGTGGCATTGTTTGTTCTGGTCTATCCGGCTTACATGCTGCTCATCGAGCACACCAGCGTTGCCACTCTGGCACTGGCGACTGCGCTGCTGGCATTGCTCACGGGCATTGGTGGCGCGCCAACGCTGGTGGCCATCCCGGAGCTGTTCCCTGGTCATGTACGCGCGCTCGGGCTGTCGATTGCCTATGCCTTTGGTGTGGCGCTGTTTGGCGGCACCGCGCAACTGGTGATCACCTGGCTGATCAAGGTGACCAACAACCCGGCGGCGCCAGCGCTCTACGTACTTGTCACCAGCTTGATCGCCATCGTCGGCATTCTGCTCATGCGCGAAACCGGCGGTGACCAGGAACTACAGAAATGATCACCAGGCGAATTTTTGCGGACTGTGAGTTCATAGCATGACTGTTCAAGACACCTTGCAGGCGGTACGCGCACACGAAGACGAATTCATTGCTTTGCGCCGTGATATCCATCAGCACCCCGAGCTGCCATTCGAAGAGCTGCGCACCAGTGATTTAGTGGCTGCGCGACTGCGGGACTGGGGTTACCACGTTGAGCGTGGCCTGGGCGGCACCGGTGTGGTCGGGCAACTCAAGCGTGGCGACGGCACGCGCACGCTGGGTCTGCGCGCGGACATGGACGCACTGCCGATCCAGGAAACCACGGGGCTGCAGTACGCAAGTCGCAACCAGGGCGTCATGCACGCCTGCGGCCACGACGGACATACGGCCATGCTGCTGGCGGCAGCCAAGGTGCTGGCAGAGCAGGGTGACTTCTCAGGGACACTCAACCTGATCTTCCAGCCCGCGGAGGAATACGGCACCAGCGACTGTGGCGCTGTACGCATGATCAACGACGGCCTGTTCGACAAATACCCGTGTGACGCTATCTTCAGCATGCACAACATGCCCGGCTGGCCGCAGGGGCACTTGATCTTTCGCGAAGGCCCAATGATGGCCTCCTCTGACAAGGTCTACATTACGCTGGTAGGCCACGGTGGTCACGGTGCTGTGCCGCACAAGGCAGCCGATCCGGTGGTGGCGGCGGCCAGCCTGGTGATGGCGTTGCAGACCGTGGTCTCGCGCAACGTCGATCCACTGCAAACAGCGGTGGTTACTGTGGGGGTGCTGCAATCCGGGCGCGCCAATAACGTCATCCCCGACAGCGCATATCTTGAGCTGAGCGTGCGCGCGCTCGATTCTGAGGTGCGCAGCCTGCTGCAGCAGCGCATTACCGAAATCGCCAACGCTCAGGCGCAGAGCTTTGGCGTCAAGGCTGAAATCGACTACCGGCGCGGCTACGCGGCACTGGTCAACAGCAAGCACGAAACCGACTTCGCCCGCCAGATTGGCAGCGAATTGGTTGGTGCCGAGCGCATCGTGCCGCAGGCCCCGCCTCTCACCGGCAGCGAAGATTTCGCTTTCATGCTGGAGAAGTGCCCCGGCAGCTACCTGTTGATCGGAAACGGGGACGGCGACAAGCTGGGCGCCTGCATGGTGCACAACCCGGGTTACGACTTCAACGACGCCAACCTGGCCATTGGCGCTGCATACTGGACGCTGCTGGCGCGGCGTTATCTGGTTTGAACGATGGACCGCGCCGCTTTGGAAACGCTCCAGGGCTTTCTGGTAGGGCTCGACGCGCGCATGAAGCGAGCACACAAACGCGGCCAGGTGGCGCACTACATTCCGCAACTGGCCAGCGTTGACGTGCATCAGTTCGGGATCAGTGTGTGCCTGGCCAGCGGAGAGCGGCTGAGCGCGGGCGACGCTGCGACGCCGTTTTCGATCCAGAGCATCTCAAAGGTCTTCTCACTGGCGATCGCATTGGGCCGTCACGGCGACCGGCTCTGGAAGCGGGTGGGCAAGGAACCATCTAACTACACCTTCAACTCGGTCATCGAGCTTGAGCAGGAAGGCGGCAAACCGCGCAATCCTTTCGTCAATGCGGGCGCACTGGTCACCACCGACGCCATGCTCGATGCGCCTGACGCAGGCTGCGGACTCGACGAACTGATGGATTTCGTTCGCACGGCGGCTGGAGATGACCGGATCTCGATTGATGAACAGGTTGCCGCCTCGGAATACCGGACGGCCTACCGCAACTTCTCTCTGGCGTACTTTCTACGCTCGTGCGGCAATCTGCACATGGAATGCGAACGTCTGCTGCAGATTTACTGTCGCCAATGCGCGATCACGATGAACTGCGAGCAATTGGCCAGCGTCGGCCGGTTCCTGGCCGGCTTCGACTCCGCAGCCCACCTGCTGAACCCAGCTCAGGCACGCAGCATCAACGCCTTGATGTTGCTCGCGGGGCACTATGATGGTTCAGGCGACTTTGCCTATTCGGTCGGCTTCCCCGGCAAGAGTGGCGTCGGAGGCGGCATTCTGGCGGTCGTTCCGGGACATGCATCGATCGCGGTCTGGTCTCCTGGCCTGAATGCGTTTGGCAATTCACTGCTCGGCACGCGCGCGCTGCAAGAGTTGTCAGAGTTCACTGGCTGGTCGGTGTTCTGATGTGTAGGCTTTATCGTTTGCCTCGACAGGACACGAGCTCCTTCTTGAGCTCGCCCCGGGGTTGGGCGTAGATGCAGGTATAGATGCTCTCGTGTGACACTCGCGCGCGCCTGTCGTGGGGGTGGAGTTTCTTCAGGTACCCAGCAATTTGCTCAGGCGACCAGCGCTGGTGCAGATGGTCGCACACGAATCGGTACAAGGCCCCCTGGCGGTGCAGTTTTGGCTGGGGCCGGCTGTGAATGCGCCGCTTGCAGCTGCGCTGATGAGCAAACCGGCTGGCGTAGCCATTGCCCCCTCCATTGCGATGAATCTCCCGGCTGATGGTGCTGGGGCTGCGTCCCAGAGCCCTGGCGATGGCTCGGATGCTTTGCTTTTGCTGTAGCCCCAGTGCTATCGCGTGGCGCTCTGTCTCTTGAATCTGCTCGTATGTTTTCTTGCTCATGGATGCCTCAATTCTGGAAGGTGTTGCACTTCAGATTTGAGGTCGCCGGGCGCTAGAAGCCCATTGGGCTTCTAGCCATCAACGCTCGGTCACCACGCTCTGCTCGATCGCGCCGCACAGGCTCAGCCCGTCGCGGCCCTTCATGTCGATGCGCAGGGTGTCGCCCGATTGCAGCCAGGGGCTCAGGGTCTTGGCGCCCTGCAGGGTTTCGATCCAGCGTTTTTCTGCCAGACAGCCCACACCGCGGGGCCAGTCGCGGCGGCCCTGGGCGTCCTGCACGGGCGGGTTGCTGACGGGGCCTGCCAGCAGGATGCTGCCCGCACGCAGTGCGCGTGTGCGGCAGGCCTGGGCGATGAGCTGGCCGAAGTGAAAGCCCATGTCCGGCCCGGCCTCGCACAGGCCCAGCTTGCGGCCGTTGAGGGCGGTTTGCACCGTCAGGTGCACGCGGCCCTGCGCCCAGGCGGTGCCCAGTTCGTCCGGCGTGACGGCCACCGGGCTGAAGGCAGTGGCCGGGCGGCTGAGCAGCGGGCCCTGGCCGCGCTCACGCTCCAGCGCTTGCGGGCCACGCAGCACCACGGCGCTGGCCAGCATCAGCAGGCGCACGCCCTCCAGCGCCTGCTCGGCCGTGCTGGCGCGCGCCACGTCGCCGGTCACCACGGCCAGTGTGGCAGCGGCGTCGATGTCCATGGCGGCACTCTCGACCACGATGTCCTCGCAGGGCCCTTGCAACGCATCGCTGGCCAGTTGCTCCAGCAGCGGCTCTTGCGTGCTGGCGCCCTGCACGCTGGCAGCGCCCGCCTCCTGCGCCAGCTGGGCATGGTGCGGGTAGGCCGATGCCTGCAGGCACTGGTAGGCGCGCGGCAGCGGTGCCAGGCAGTGCTGGGGGTCGAAGGGGAAAGCGTGGCGCGCCCGACCGGCGTTGAGGCTGTCGTACAGGTCCTGCAACTGGGGCGAGAGGTAGCCCCAGTCGTCCAGCACCTGCTGCAGGCGGTGGGCAATGCCGGTGGCGTAGTGGGCACTGCCCAGGTCGCGCGAAACAACCACCAACTGGCCGTCGCGGGAGCCGTCCTTGAGGGTGGCGAGTTTCATGGTGCGGTGTAGAGGGTGAAGCGCGGGCGATTCTATTGCAGCCGCACCGGGGAGATGGCCGTGTGAGGTACGCTCGGGGGTTCCATGATTCCGCGCCGTGCCCTGCTCTTGCTGACCGCTGCCGTCCTGGGCCTGCACGCGCTGGTGCTGGGGCTGGCGGCGCATTCGGGGCTGCCTGCGGCGGTCAGTCCCGCGCCGGTGGTGTTCCATACGCGCACGGTGGTGCCTGCCGCGCCTGCGGCGGTGGCAGCCACGGCCGCCCCCCCTGCCGCCCCAGCCCCCGCCCAACCACGCCCTGCGGCGCAGCGCAAGCCACGCCCCAGCAAGACTGCACCCCCGCCGACGGAAACAGGTCTGTCCGACCCTCCACCCTCGGTGGATGTGGCGACGGCACCCGCCCCCACGGCCAGTGCGCCGGACGACACCGCATCGCAGCCCTTGCCCCAGGCGGTGGAAACTGTGGCTTCTGCCCCCGAAGTGCCGCCTGCGCCCACCCCGTTGGCCGCGGCATCGGACAGCCACACACCCGCACCCCCACCCGGCATTGCCGTGTTGGCCCCTGGGGGAGCGCCCGACGGTGCAGGCGCGCCGCAGGTGCCGGTGCGCCTGCCGCCCCCGGCGCGGCTGGACTTTGAGGTGCAGGGCCAGGCCAAGCGCCTGCAGTACAGCGCCAGCGCCGAGCTGGTCTGGCAGCACGACGGCCAGCAGTACCAGGCGCGGCAGGAAATCCGCGTGCTGTTCCTGGGTTCGCGCGCGCAGACCAGTGTGGGCGAGATCACCCCGCTGGGCCTGCAGCCCCGGCGCTTTGGCGACCGCTCGCGCAGCGAAAAGGCGGCGCATTTCGACTTTGCCCAGGGCCAGGTGACCTTCAGCGCCAACAACCCGGCGGCACGCATTGCGCCGGGCGCGCAGGACCGGCTCAGCGTCTTCCTGCAACTCAGCGCCATGCTGGCCGCCGCGCCACAGGCCTACCCTGCGGGCACGCGCATCCAGGTGCCCACGGTGAGCTCGCGTGCCGCCGATCTGTGGACCTTCACCATTGGGGACACGGAAACGCTGGACCTGCCGCTGGGCCCGGTGCGTGCCGTGGCGCTGGAGCGCCTGCCGGTGCGCGACTACGACCAGAAGGCCCAGGTCTGGCTGGCCCCGGAGCTGGACTACCTGCCCGTGCGCATCCGCATCACCCAGACCAACGGCGACTTTGCCGAACTCAACCTGCGGGCACACCAGGCGCCATAGCCCCACCGGCGCCGGTGGCGTGCACGGGGACGCAGTTCGTGGAATACTGGCAGCGCAGCCTCTTGAACTTTGGGGGCTGCACAGCCATCTCATCCGGGAACGCCAATCAGGGAGAAATTACATGCACATGCTCTACGATTCGGATTCCTTCGTGGTGGTCCACATGCTGGCCGACGCGGGCCTGTCCGCCCCGGCGAGCAACGACACCACGCCCCCCGAGCCCCAGCTCGTGCGCCACGGCTTCGAGATCGTGGACAAGCGCAGCGGCAAGGAGGTCTATCTGGACGGCTCCTGGGCCGAGATGTTCCAGCAGCAGATCCAGGCCTGGCAGCGCGAGGCGCCGACCCAGGAAGAGGTCGAAGATATCCTCGACCGCTACACCGGGCTGGCGCAGAACCCGGTGGTGGTGCATTGAGCCTTTTGAGGCCTCAGCGCCCATTCCACGGGCGCTGGCAGCTACTAATTTGATAGCAAAAGCCTGTCCATCCGCCTCCCCGCAAAGGATGCGCTGTGCGGCCATTGCGGGGTTCTTTCGGTCAGGTGTCGTGGCGCGGGCCGGGCTGGGGTGCCAGGTCTTGCCAATAGTCTGCGGGCTGCGGGCGCACCCGCGCGCCTTTGCGTGCCAGCACCGTGCCCAGGCTCACACAGCACAGCGCATGCTCTTGCGGCCCCAGGCCCAGTAGGCTGCGCAGGGCGGCCGATTGCAGTGCCTTGCCGCTGGTAAGCGCCGAGCCAAAACCCAGCGCCGTAGCCATGAGCAGCACATTCTGCACGGCGCAACCCGCGCTGAGGATGCGCTCGTGCAGGCCGATATCGGCATCGCCCTTGGCGCCATCGACCACCAGCACCCACAGCTCGGGCGCCCGGTAGGCCTTCTCGCGCGCCTGCTCCAGCAACTCGGCACCCGCCTGCGGGTCGCGCTCGTGCAGTGCGGCGGCAAAGGCATCGGCCAGCAGCGGGCGCTGCGCAGGCAGCACGCGCACCAGACGCCAGGGCAGCAGTTGCCCGTGATCCGGCGCATGCGCGGCCGCGCCCACGATGGCCAGCAACTGCGCTTCGTCCGGCCCCGGCGCACCCAGGCGCTTGGGCAACACCGTCTGGCGCGCCTGCATCAACGTTGCGGCCGCTGCGGCCATGTCGCAAGAAGAAGTGGAGTCCATGGGTGAATTGTCAGCCCGGTCGCCCATCGGGCCGCAAGCGCCCATACCAGGAACCCAGGCGCACGCCCCACACAGCCACCACCGCAGCCCACAGCAGCGCGGCGCCCAGCAGCAGCGCCGCGGACAGGCGCCCTGGCACGCTGGCCGCAATGCGCAGCAGCGTCGCCAGTTGCAGCAGCCAGAACAGCGACCAGGCCACGCTATCGGCCACTTGGGCGCGGCCGCTGTGCCCGCAGGACACGCGCGTGACCATGGCCAGCATCAACGAGCCCAGGCAACCCATGGTGAGCGCGTGCAGCGCGCCCAGGCCCAGTGCGGGCATGCCTTCGATCAAAGCCAGGCCGCGTGCCAGTCCGGCCAGCACCAGGGCCACGCCCAGCCACAAAAAACCGATGTGCAGCATGGCCATCATGCGGTTGCGCAGGCTCTGGGTCAGGCTCCAGAGGCGCGCAATCCACAGCAGCGCGCCACCTGCCCCGAGTTGCCACGCGGCGACCCCCCAGGCGCCGTGCCCTTGCGGTACCCACCACAGGGCCAGCACCTCGCACACGGCAGCGCCCCACATCAGCCACAGCAACCAGAAGGCGTAGCGGCCTTCGATGAAAGGCATGGCGTGCGAGGTGAAAAACGGAACCATGCGGTGCGCCGCCGTGACAAACACCACCACCATGCAGCCCCACAGCGCGGACAGCACGCAGGTGCGCGCCACATCCCAGGCCTGCCCCGTAGCTGCCGCCAGCAGCCCCAGCAGGCACAGCACGCCCCAGGCCAGCGCCAGGCCCACGGCGCGTGGGTGCAGTTGGTCCTGCTCACGACTGCACCGCACCATGCACCAGAACCGGGCCGCCATCCAGGCCAAGCCCGTGGCCGCCAGCAGCACGCCACTCAGGGCCAGGGCAGAGCTGGCCAAGGCACCAGCGAGCCACAACAGCCAGCCCAGGGCCTGTAACAGCAGCGCGGGGCGCAACACGGCCAGGGGCGGCGGCTCCACGCGCAGCCATTTGGGCGCGGCGGTGAACAGAAAGCCCGCAAAAAACAGGGGCATGAAGCCGTACACCATGACAGCCGCATGCACCAGCGAGGGCGGCAGCGCCGCAGGCAGGGGCGGCACCAGACCGGTCTGCGCGGCCTGCACCAGCGCCCACCAGGCGCCAGAGGCGATGAGCAGCACCATGGCCAGGAAGAATCCCAGCCGGTGCGGTGCCAACATCAGGTAGCGCGGGCGCCAGCGGCGGTCTTGCCGCGCCAGCGCCTCGGGGGTCGGTTTGCCGCCTACCGGCCGCAGGGGCTGGAGGAGGCGCTCCTTGTCACCCACAGCTTCCCATGTGCCCGCACTGGGTGCAGAGGTCGCAGCCGTCCTTGCGGATCATGGCGTGCGCACCGCACTCGGGGCATTTTTTGCCGGCGAGCACCGGCATCTGGTTGCCCTGGGCTGCCGTGGCGTTACCGCTGTCCTGCTCGATGGCACTGTGCTGCTGGCGCGCGCGGCGGGCCAGGATGTTCTGGATGGCATAGGCGATGGCTGCGACTTCGGAGTCGTGCCACTTGGGCACATGGGTGCCGTCGCTCTTCTGGTAGGTACCCAGGCGCACCGGGCCACGGTCCCAGGCGACCTTGCGCATGTCCGACAGGGCGCGCTCCAGGAAGCCGCCACGTGCCGCCAGCGACAGCAGACGCATGCTGGAGGTGACCCACTGCTGCGACTCGCCGCTCTGGCCCACGGGCATGAAGAACTCGATGGCGCGGTCCACCGTGCCCGTGCCCTCGGCATTGGGCACCGGCAGGAAGGAGACGATGAGGTACAGGCGCTTCTGGCCTTCCTGCGTCCAGTACTCGACCTTCTCGGCCACAGCCGACAGGGCACCACTGGGGCGGCTTTCGATCACGGTGCGCATGGGGTCCACCGGGGCGGACTCCGGCGCTGCCGCTTCGCTTTGGGCGGGCGCAGGCGCGGAGGCGTGGGTCTCCAGCACGGCACCCAGGATGTTGTTGGGCCGGTAGGTGGCCAGGCCCTTGAGGCGTGCGCGCCAGGCCTGCAGGTACAGGCCCTTGAAGTCGTCGTAGGGGTAGTCGGCTGGGATGTTCACGGTCTTGGAGATGGCCGTGTCCACATAGGGTTGCACCACCTCCATCATGGCGATGTGGTCCTGGGCAGACATTTCGAGCGCCGAGACAAAGTACTCGGGCAGCTTGTCCACGTCGCCGCCCAGCTCGCGGTACAGGCGCCAGGAATGGTCTTCCACGGCGTACTCGGCCATGCTGCCGTCGGCCTCGCGCTTGCGGCGCTTGTACATCCAGGAGAACGGCGGCTCGATGCCGTTGGAGGCGTTGTCGGCAAAGGCCAGGCTGACCGTGCCCGTGGGCGCGATGGACAGCAGGTGGCTGTTGCGGATGCCATGCGCGCGGATCTTCTTCTTGATGTCGGCAGGCAGTCGGCTGGCGAAAGTGCCTTCCTTGAGGTAGCCGTCAGCGTCGAACTTGGGGAACGGCCCCTTCTCGCGCGCCAGCTCGACCGATGCGGAGTACGCCGCATCGCGCATGCTCTCGGCAATGCGCTTGGCCATGGCGCGGCCGTCGGCGCTGTCGTAGCGCAGGCACATCATGGCCAGGGTGTTGCCCATGCCGGTGAAGCCCACACCGATGCGGCGCTTGGCCTTGGCCTCGGCGTCCTGCTGGGCCAGGGGCCAGAAGGTGACGTCGAGCACGTTGTCCAGCGCGCGCACCTGGATGGCCACCGACTTGGCGAAGGCCTCGAAGTCGAACACCGGCACGCCATCAAAACCAAAGGGGTTGCGCACGAAACGCGTGAGGATGATGGGCCCCAAGTCGCAGCAGCCATAGGACGGCAGCGGTTGCTCGCCACACGGGTTGGTGGCCGAAATGGTTTCGCAGTAATTGAGGTTGTTGTCGCGGTTGATGTGGTCCAGGAACAGGATGCCCGGCTCGGCGAAGTCGTAGGTGGACTTCATGATGGTGTCCCACAGCTCGCGCGCGGGCAGGCACTGGTACACCCACAGGCCGTCGTCGCGCTGGTAGGCGCCTTGTTCCATCACGGTGGCACCCGGCTTGGCGCGGTGCACCAGTTCCCAGGGCTGGTCATCCAGCACGGCCTGGATGAAGGCGTCGCTCACGCCCACCGACACGTTGAAGTTGTTCCAGCGGCCGGGCGTGCGCTTGGCGGTGATGAAGTCGTGCACGTCCGGGTGATCGATGCGCAGCACGCCCATCTGCGCACCCCGGCGGGCGCCAGCGCTCTCGACGGTGGAGCAGGATTGGTCAAACACGTTGATGTAGCTGCACGGGCCCGAGGCCATGGAGTGCGTGCCCTTGACCTCGGCGCCGCGCGGGCGGATGCGCGAGAAGTCATAGCCCACGCCGCCACCGCGGCGCATGGTTTCGGCGGCCTCGCGCAGGGCTTCGTAGATGCCGGGGAAACCCTCGTCGTCCACGCCCTGGATGCAGTCGCCCACGGGTTGGACGAAGCAGTTGATCAGCGTGGCCTGGATGTCGGTGCCTGCGGCACTCATGATGCGGCCCGCGCCGATGGCGCCAGCGTGCAGGTTGGCCAGGAACAGGGCTTCGTATTTTTCCTGGTCGGCCGGTTTTTCGACCGATGCCAGGGCGCGCGCCACGCGCCTGAACAGATCCTCGGCACTGGTTTCACCCGCCTTGAGGTATTTTTCCTTCAGCACATCAAGGCTGATGGGCTGCGTGGCCGTCACATCCTGTGCGCGGCCCAGGTTTTCTCGCTTCATGGTGTGGGTTCCGTTGGTGGTGCTTAGGAAGGGCATTCCCTGCGGCCACGCGGCCCGGGAAAGCGATGCCGCCCACAGATGCGGGCGGCGGCAGGGTGGCAGTTTAGCGAGTTGCGCTCGCCCCGTTTTGCGGGTTTTTCCGGCGCTGGCCCGGCAAGCCGCACCATGTCTGGATTTGGTCAATTGTAATATTTTGTTTCATTGGCATCGGCACGTGCGCGCGCCCTGGGACAAGCCCGTGCAGCCCTCCGGGCGGACCAGGAATGGGGACATTACCGCTCGCCCGCCATGCGGCCGTCGTAGCATCACGGCATGTCGAAAGCATCTGGACTTCCACGGGCAGCGGCGCTGCTGACCACCCTGATGATCCTGGGCGGCTGCGCACTGGCCCCACACCGCAGCGAGGTGCCGACCTGGCCCCAGGCACTGAAGCGCCTGCTGCCCACCGAAATACTGCTGCTGGGCGAACGCCACGACGCCCCCCAGCACCAGGACATGCAGCGCCAGACGGTGCAATGGCTGGCCCAGCGCGGGCTGCTGGCGGCGCTGGTGATGGAGATGGCCGAAGCAGGCCGCAGCACCCAGGGCCTGGCGCCGCAGGCCAGCGAGGCCGAGGTGCAGACCGCACTGGGCTGGAGCGAGGCGCTCTGGCCGTGGCAAAACTACGGCCCCGTGGCCATGGCGGCGGTGCGCGCGGGCGTACCGGTGCTGGGCGGCAACCTGCCCCGGTCCCAGCTGCGCACCGCGCAGACCGACACCAGCCTCGAAGCGCTGCTGGGCCCCGCCGCCCTGGAGCGCCAGCGCCAGGCCGTGCGCGACGGGCACTGCGGCCTGCTGCCCGAGTCCCGCGTGCCCGGCATGGCCCGCATCCAGGTGGCACGCGACCAGTCCATGGCCCAGACCGCCAGCGCCGCACGGCGCACCGGCCAGGTGGTGCTGCTCGTGGCAGGGGCAGCGCATGTCAAACGCAGCCTGGGCGTGCCCGCACACCTGCCCCAAAGCCTCAACGTCAAAGTGGCCATAGCGCACGCCGGAAAAGCGGATTCAGCGATCAAATCAGAAGCAGACTGGTGGCATGCCACCCCGGCGCTCCCTCCCGATGACGCCTGCGACAAGCTGCGCCAGCGCTGGCAGGACAAGCCCGCCCGCTGAAGGGGTGCGAGCACACCTGTCGGCCGTGCCTGGACGGCCGGATTCCGGCATACCCGCCGGGCCTGCGAAAATGCACCCCCTATGAATGCTCCCGCCTACATCCTGACCCTCTCCTGCCCCGACCGCCTGGGGCTGGTGCACGCCGTTTCCGGTTTCTTGCTGGAGCATGGCGGCAACATCGAAGAAGCCGCACAGTTCAACGACCACGACACGGGTCTGTTCTTCATGCGCGTGCAGTTTGCCTGCAGCCAGCACGACCACGCCACGCTGCGCGAGCGCCTGGCAACATTCGCCGAGCCCTTCCAGATGCACTGGCGCCTGCACGCCACGGCAGAGCCCATGAAGACCGTCATCCTGGTCAGCAAGGAGGGCCACTGCCCCAACGACCTGCTGTTCCGCTGGAAGTCGGGCCTGCTGCCGGTGGACATCCGCGCCATCGTGAGCAACCACCGCGACTTCTACCAGCTGGCGGCCAGCTACAACGTGCCATTCCACCACATCCCGGTCACGGCGGCCACCAAGGCCCAGGCCGAGGCGCGGCAGTTCGACATCATCCAGCAGGAGGGCGCCGAGCTGGTGGTGCTGGCGCGCTACATGCAGATCCTGTCGGACGACCTGTGCCGCAAGCTCTCCGGGCGCGCCATCAACATCCACCACAGCTTCCTGCCCAGCTTCAAGGGCGCCAAGCCCTACTACCAGGCGCACGATCGGGGCGTGAAGCTCATCGGCGCCACGGCGCACTACGTGACGGCGGACCTGGACGAAGGCCCCATCATCGAGCAGGACGTGGCCCGCG
>Ga0116193_1002802_pt1 | contig 12922 bp, 16 predicted proteins | sample AD_UKC115_MetaG_FD_89892 | JGI IMG/M metagenome (GOLD analysis project Ga0116193, IMG submission 89892) | Active sludge microbial communities of municipal wastewater-treating anaerobic digesters from Hong Kong - AD_UKC115_MetaG | ecosystem: Engineered > Bioreactor > Anaerobic > Digestate... | reverse complement strand
TAGCTAATAATACTAAAATTAAAATTGTGGATGAACAAATGTGGCAATTAAACCCCACAAATAATTTTTGGTATTCTTTAAGGTATGATAAAGATAAATTTTCCACTCTCAACCAAGGAACTGCTGTATTTTGTTTTGATATGTTTATTAGAGAAGTAAGAAAACAAGGAATTAAAATTAGTATGCAATATCATGATGAAATTTTGTTTTATTTATTAAAACAAGATAAAGATATTGTAACACAAAAATTACAAAAAGCCATACAAAGAGTAAATGATATATTAAAACTTAATATTGAATTAGCTATTTCTATGGACTTTGGTACTAATTATTCTCAAACACATTAGTGTTATTTAAAATAAATTATGCAAAATGTTATTAAAAATTAAAAATGAATGAAGAAAAAAGTAAAAAACAAAAAGAGATATTAGATAAGCTTCCAAATAATCCTCATGGTATTTTATTATTAGCACCTAGATTTGGAAAAACTAAACTTACTATTGATATTTTAAATAGAGATAAGCCTGAAACAGTTTTATGGGTTACACCTAATGCAAAATTAAGAGATGAAGATATACCTAAAGAAATATTAGAATGGAGTGGACAAAAACTATTAGATGTTACATCTATAATCTGTTGGGCATCATTAAGTCAAGCTACAGGATTCTATGATACTATTATTTTAGATGAATATCAATATATTACTGAAGATAATTCTTTACCTTTACTAAATAAAGATTTACAATGTAATAATATTATTTGTTTATCAGGTACACACCCTAGAGATAAAGTAAAACAACAAATACTTAATAAATTAAAATTAAAAGTCTTGCACTCTATGTCTATAGAAGAAGCTGTTGATACTAATATGATTGCTGATTATGAAGTTGAAGTTGTTCAATGTTATTTAAATTCAGAAGATAAAAATGTTAAAGCTGGTAATAAGGCTAAACCATTTTATATTACTGAAAAAGCTCAATATGAATATTTGACTAAACAAATAGATTCTTTAAAAGAAAAAGGTTATAATACTACATTATTAACAAGAACAAGAATGCACTTTATTTATAAGTCTTTAACTAAAGAAAATACTGCTAAAAAATTACTAAAAATTCTAAGTAATAAAAGGAACTTTGTATTTTGTTCTAATATAGAGCAAGCTGAAAGACTTGGTAATGGTAACACTTATCATTCAAAAACAAATAATAAGAAGTTGAATGAATTTATTAATGAAGAGATTGATGAACTTTATTGTGTTAAAGCTGGTGGAGTAGGTTATACTTATAGAAATGTAGATAACTTCATAATAATACAATCAGATAGTGATAATAATGGACTTACTACACAAAAACTTTGTAGAAGTTTAGTTGAACAAGGTAACTATAAAGCTAAAATTTGGTTTATAGTATTAAGAGAAACAGTTGATTTCAATTGGTTATCAAATACTTTGCAAAGATTTAATTCTGAAAAAATAAAATATACTAATATAGATGAAATTAAATCCAGAAATTAAGAATATTTTACAATTTTATAATATAAATATAGATAAAGGTTATTTATGTCTACTAGGTATATACTATGGATTAGATATAGACCAAATCTATGATGAAGTAGTTGTAAAACAAATAAATCTTACTAAAATTGTAGAAAAGGACTACAAAACAAATTCCTTAACATGGAATATTCCTTTATTTGAAGGTATAGAGTATGCATTTGAGTGGGTATCAAGTGAATATAATATACTTTTTAAACAACTAAATTCTAAAAGAGCTAGTGACTCAACTTCTTGTATTTTAAGAATGAAAAAATTATTTTCATTAAATCCTGATATCAGGAAAGAGGAAGTTATTGAAGCTACAAAACTCTATTTAGAAACAGTAAGTGACCCAGAATACTTGAAATCTTCACATAAATTTATTTATGAAGGAAATGGTGTTTCTACTGTATGGCACATAAAAAGTTGGATTGAAAGATATAGAGAATTTAAAGCATCTCAATCTGAAGAAAAGACTGCTACTTTAAATACTATAATGCAATAATATGAGTAATTTTATTGTAGAATATAAAAAAGGACAATCAGGTTCTAATAGAGGTTTATCATTAGGTCCAGGTTTAGAATCTTTAGATAAAGCTATCAATGGTTTACAAAGAAGAATGACTTATGTTATTGCAGCAAGTCCAAAAGTTGGAAAAAGTACACTTGTAGACTATGGTTTTGTAATAAATCCTTGGTTGGATGCTGTTGCAAAAAACATTCCTATTAGATTTATATATTTCTCTTTTGAAATGGATAGAGTAACTAAAGAATTTGATTTTATTTGTTATTTTTTATATACTGATTATGGTATTGAAAAATTTACCTTACCTTCAGATATAACTTATACTAAAAATGGTGAAAGACAATTTGAAATAGAAATATCTTCTGAACTATTAAGAGGTAGAATAGCTGATGATGAGGGTAAAACTATAACCATTCCAAAAGAAATAGAAGAAAAGATATTTTATATACATTCTACTAAAATAGTTCAACTTTTTGGAGAGTATAGTGAAAGAGGTGAAAAACTTAAAGAAGGTGTTATTGATTTTATTCCAACAAAAACTAATCCTACAGGTTTAAGAAATTGTATTATAGATACAATGAAAAATTTAGGTACTATAGAAAAAAAACCTATCTTTAATAAAAAAGGAGAACCTATTTTAGGTGATGATGGAAAACAATTGGAAAAAGTTATAGGTTATACTTTAAATAATCCTGACCAATATGTTGTTGTTATAACAGACACTATTAGGAAAATACCTAGAGAAAGACAATTTAGTATGAAAGAAAATATTGATAAATATTTAGAATATGCTACAGAGTTAAGAGATAATTTAGGGGTTGCATTTGTTCATATAGTTCATTTGAATAGAGATATGGCTGATATTCAAAGACAGAAAGCTATGGGTGAGTATCTACATCCAAGTCCTGAACAAATAAAAGATAGTGGTAATGCTAGTGAAGAAGCTAATCATGTTATAACTATGTTTAATCCAAATGATGATAGGTTTGGATTAAAAAAACATTTTGGAGTTGTTATTAAAGATAGTAATAACAATCAATTCTATCCTCAATTAAGAACATTACACCTTGTAGAGTCAAGACATAGTGTGTACCCACAACACTTTGCTGTCAATATGCAAGGAAACATTAAAAATTTTAAAAAGTTTAGTAATGAGTAAATTAAATAAAAATAAAGTAAGTAAAAAATGGGATTAAAAATTGGAATTATTGGTGAGCCTACAAAAGGTAAATCAGCTAGTATTGTACCTAATGAAGAATTAGGTATTAAAGGATTAAGTCCTGAAGAAACTATAATTATATCTTTTTCAGGAAAACAATTACCAGCAAAAGGTATAAATAGAATGTATCCAAGAGATAAGAAAATTTCTGAAGGAGGTAATTTTATTCATATCAAAGATGTTAGAGATTTAGCTAAAATTATTGATTATATTTCAAATTCAAGACCTGAAGTAAAGAATATAGTTTTAGAAGATGCTCAGTACTCTATGGCTAATGAATTTATGTCTAGGGCTAAAGAAAAAGGGTATGACAAGTTTGTTGATATAGGTGTTAATTTTAAAAATTGGATGACTGCTATTGAAAATGCAAGACCTGATTTATATTATTATCTTATTTGGCATCCTGAAAAATCTAGTACAGGAGAGTATAAAATGAAAACTGTAGGTAAAATGGTTGATGACTATCTTACTATTGAAGGTTTATTAGATGTTATTCTTTATGCAGATTGTGAAAAAGGTGCTGATAATAAAATGCAATACTTTTTTGTCACAAATAATGATGGAAGATACCCTGCAAGAACAGCTCCAGGAATGTTTCCTGGTGATGATAATAGATGTCCTAATGATTTAGGCTATGTAAGAAAACAAATTGATGAATATTATAATTAATAGAAGATGAGTAATACAAAAGAACCAATTAAAATCACAAAAACAGATTTAATTGAGAAAATAAATGCAGGTTGGAAAAAACCTGAATTAGCAGCACATTATGGTATACCAGTATTAAGAATAGGACAAATAGTTTCTCAAGCTGGTTTAAGATTTAGAAGTTTTAAAGGAGAAACTGCAATTTTCATTGATGATACTGTAGATAATAATACTACAGTTGAACAAGAAACTTTAAAAGTTGAACCTAGTGATTTTGAATCATCAGCAGCTCATACAGAAGCTGTAGTATTAGAAGAAGCAAAACCTGAAACTAAAATTGTAGAAGAAGGTTTATTTTAAAATAAATTAAATAAAAAATAAAAAGTAATAATATGAGTATGTATGGATTTGAATCAGATTCAAGTAACTATAATGGTCCTAGTTTTGGACTAAATCAAGGAAAGGCTAAACTTATTGATTTTAAATGGATTCCTAATGGTGGAAAAGGTGGAGCTGCACAAGAAGCTCTTGAAATTAAATTTAGAGTTGGAGATGCTGAAACAGGTAGAGACTTTTCTTGTAGAAAATTTCCTATTACAAAAGCATTTTATAAAGATGCTGAAGGTAAGAATTGTGAAACTTCTGACCCTAATCATGATGCATTTAAAGCAGAAGCTAAAAAATTCAATGCTTGGATTACACATATCTTAAAATCATTTGCAACTGAAGAAGTAATTAAACAAGCATTTTCAGTTCCAATTAAAGATTTTAAAGAATTTTGTACTATTGCTGCAAGTATTCTACCAAAAGATTTTCAAAATGTATCTTTAGATATATTCTTGCAATTTGAATATAAATTGAAAGATACAGCAGAAATGACTTATTTACAAGTTCCTGATAATATGCTTTCAGGTTACTTCTTATGTCCTGCAACAAAAGAATCTTGGCAAAAAGTTTCTGATGCTAATGGTTTAAAATATGTTTCTGGAGAAAGTGTACATAATTTTGCTAGAACAAGCAAATTTATGGAAGGTAATAATGCAAAACAACAAAAAAAATCTGATACACCAGTAACTAATATGGGTACTCAAGGTGAAGGATGGTAAGAAAATAATTTGAATTGTAAAGGAAAGTCTATCTTTCCTTTACTTTTTTATATTTTTGCAAAATGTATGGTTATGAAAAAGACACTCAATTAACAAAAGAAACAATTTTAACTAAAATATCTCAAGAAGAGATATTTGAATTTATATTTGAAAGAAAACTAGATTTTTCTCAAAGATATACAAATCCCCTAAGACCTGAAGATAAAGAACCTGGTTGTAAATTTGAATGGTATAATGGCTATTTAAGATTAGTAGATTTTGCTACTGAACAAAAATCTTTTAATTGTTTTACTATGATTATGTTGAAGTATAAAGTAACTTTTCAAGAAGCTTTAGAAATAATACATAAAAATGTAAAACCAACTAATACTTATGAAATAAATAATGGATTTAAAAAAACTAAAAAAGAGAAATTTATTATAAGTGTAAAAAATAAACCTTATAGTAAAAAAGGTCTTTTATATTGGTCAAAATACCTTATTTATGAAAAAGAACTTATAGAAGATTGTGTTTTAGAAGTAGAAGAAGTTATTTATACAAGTAGTACCACTCAATTTATAACTAAAGTACCTGAAAATAGTATTACATTTTCTATTAATATTAAAGATAAGTTTAAAATATACTCTCCTTTAGCATTAGATAGATATAAATGGAGAACTAATTTTACAGAAAATGATATAGGTGGCTTAGATAAATTAGAAGAGACAGGAGAAGTTTTGGTAATAACTAAATCATATAAAGATTATAGAGTGTTGAAAAACAATCTAAAAAATCAAAATATAATTTGGTTTCAAAATGAAGGTATGATTCCTTCAAAAGAAATATGTGAAAATTTAATTAGTAGATTTAAAAAGATTGTTTTATTTTTTGATAATGATAAAACAGGTATAGATTCTATGTTAAAAATACAAAATCTTTTTAATACTATTAAAGATTCAACATATATAACACATATTCCAATTGAATATGGTGTAAAAGACCCTTCAGATTTAATATATAAAGAAGGGCAAAAAGATTTTATAAAAATAATAAACAAATTAAAATTAATAAAGTAATGAGAAAAATTACAGTATATAGTTCAGCAGGAAAAAAAACTACTATTAATTCAGATGTAAAAATCTATGGAGATTTAAAACCACAACTTGTTGAGAATGGTTTTGAAATAAATGACTCAACAGAAGTACTTGAAAGAGTTTCTAAAACAGCATTTACAGTTAATGAAGCTGTTTTACCAGAAGGAGAGTTCACTTTGTATGTTAATCAAAGTAAAAAAATTAAATCTGGTGCAGATTTAAGTAGAGCAGAACTTTTTGACTTTATAAAAAATAATCCTGAACATAAAGGACATTTTAGAAAAGGTGCTTTAAACCATACTCAGATATCTACAGGAGAGTTGAATGAAATGTACAACAGTTTACAAGAAAATTTAAATATACTTCCTAAAAAAAGTGAAACTAAATCACAAAAAATTGAAAGTAAAAGTGTTGTAGCAAAAGTTGAAAAAAATACTGAAAAAGTCTCTTCTTCTTTTCTATTAGATTTAAGAGATAGTTTACAAGAAGCTTATGATAGTAGTGATTGGGATATGGTTGAAACTACTATAGAATCTATAGATAATTATCTAAATTCTAATTCAGAAGAATTAAGTGAAGATGAGCAAGCAAGAATGGAAATGAAAGCTCTATTTGGAAAGTAAAAAAAAGAATATAAAGAATTAATATAAGAGTTATCATTTTATTATGATAACTCTTTTTTATTTTACAAGGTATGAATGAGCAACAATTAAATAATAAAATAAACTCTTTAAATTTATGGAAAAATTTAAATTGGTTAGATAAAAGAAAAGATTATATTTCTTGTGATATAGAACATATAAAAAAAACTATAAATACATTAATACCTATTTTAGAAAGTCATTATAAAGATTTATGGGATATTCAATTTAAATTTTTATATGAAGATATATCTCCAGAAGATGAATATGATGATGAAGGTAATCTTATAGAAGCTTTTCCACCTAAATATAAGTTAAAGTTAAAACATTTTTTTGTTATAATTAAGTTTCCTGAAATAACTGTAACTAATACACCAGGTAGAAAAATAAAACTATATGATTTCTTTATAAATGTCCCTTTTAGCTGTGTTGATGAATATATTAATATGAAGAGAGTGCAAGGAGCATTGTTATCTCCAACAAAAATTCAATATCAATCTAATTACAAACATTCTCATTTAGAAACAGTAAACAATAAAAACTTTCATCAATTTACTAGTTTTTGTACAGGTTCAGGAGATATAAATACTATGCAAGGAGATATTAATGATTATTTTAATAATATGTACAATTTTGATGAAAATTTATTTGAAATGTTTTTTCATCATTTAAAAAACTTTGTTGCATGGGAAAGTTTAGAGGGAACACCTTATTTTAGAATGAGTGGAGTAATAAAAAAAGATTCAGGTAAATTACCTATTATACATAACTATAATTTACAATCCTATTATGAGGATTTTAAATATCATATATTTAATCAAAATATTAAGCTACAATGGACTATTAAAGAAGGTTATTATTCTATAAAAGATAATGAATATTTTGAGAATTTAATCTTGATAAACAATAGATTTAGTAATAGTGAACTATGTTATAAAGATGAAAAAGGTGAGTATATTTCTGTACAATATGCTGAAAATTCAATAAATATTAATGTAGGTAATGGTAAATACATAATATTTAAAGGTGAAAAAGTTGTTTTAAGTATAAAAAATACTAATACAGATTTATCAGACACTTTAAAAAAATATGTTCACCCACAAATAAAAAATTATATCAAATCAAAAATTGAAAATGAGTACAATAAACAAAAATTTAAAGATAAATACTTTAGAGCAAAAAATTAAAATAAATATTACACAAGAGTTTTTAGATAAATGTAAATTCTTGTGTAAACATATACCTAAATTAGAATGGTCTGGAGTATTGTTTTATGACATACAAGGCAGTATTAAAGACCCTGAAAATATGCTTTTAACTCCTATAGACATATTTTTCTTAAATATAGGTAGTTCAGCTTATACAGAATATAATACTGATAATGCTAGTACAGGACTTGTAGATTTTATCTTTGAAAAAGACTATATAGAATTAAAACAAGGTCATATACACTCACACAATACTATGAATGTATTTTTTAGTGGAACTGATATGAAAGAATTAGAAGATAATTCAAGTGCATTTAATTTTTATTTGTCTCTTATAGTAAATAATTATATGGAAATGTGTGCAAAAGTTTCTTTTGAAGGTCTTTTACAAACATCTAAATTTCCATATAAAGTTAAAGATGAGAATGGAGATGAATATGAAATTGGAGAAAATCAATTAGAAGAAAAAGTTCTATTTGTTTATAATTGTGATATAACTAGACCTGAAGATTCAGATAAAGTTTCTAAAGATTTTATTAAGCAATATAATAAAATTGTTAATGAATACAATACAAAGAAAACAATAGCACAAAAAGCTCCTACAACAGGAGATAAAAAAGATTATCAAAATTGGAGAGAGGACTCTTTTATGCATAAAGAATTTGAATCTACAAGCTTTATGGCTAAAAGTTCTATGGCTCATGATGATTCTTTTTGGGAAGCTAACAATTCTATTTTAGATGATACTAATAGTGATGAAGTATTAATAGAAGATTTTGGTACTTTTTTATTAAGATTAGGTAAACCATTAGGTCCAGATGATGACTTAGATGCTTTATTTGAAGATTTATCTGCTACAAATTTTAATGTTAAAGATTATTGTTCAGCTATTAGTGAAAGATATATAGAATTATACAAAGAGTTTTTTCCAGCTTTATATGTAAATGAGGAATCTATAATAGCAAACACAGAAGTATTAATAGATGTTTTAGAAATGTATGTAACTTCTTATGTATTTGTGAAAAGCATAAATAAAACTTTAACTGATTTAGTAGATAGAATGACACATTATTTTAAAAATGATAAAAAGAAGAAAAAATGATAGGTAAATTTGATAGATTAAAAGATGCTCCTTGGTTTCCACAAGGTAAGAGAGTATATACTACAGTATGTGGAGCAGGTGGAACAGGTTCTTGGACAGCATTTGCATTATCAAGAGCTGGATTTCAAGTCAATATTTATGATTTTGATACAATAGAAGACCATAACATGGGTAAATCAAATTAATTTTCACTACCTTTGTGAAATAATTTGAATTTTATGAGATATATTTACAATAATGTAATAATTGTAAAAAATACTCAAAAATTGTCTGCCCCACTACATAGTGATGTGTATTGCAAACCCAGAATATGCTGGAAACTCCTTAGAGCTTTAATTACCAAAGTGTAAAAATATTAAAGATTGGACAATCAGCAGGGATAGATTAAATTAAAATTTAATAAGCCCTCAGAGACTACCAATGGGCATCTTATAAAAATAAGATGATGGTATAGTCCACCTATATATGAAAGTATATAGATTAAATAAAAAGGGACAAATGTTTAAAAAATCACAAATAGGTGATAAAAAAGTAGAAGCTGTTGCAAAAAACATAAAAGATTTTGTAGATGAAGATGTTATAATTTTTGATACTCCTTTTGTTAAAGATGAGCCTTTAAGTAATATGGTTTTCTCTTGTTTTGATAATATGAAAGCAAGAAAAGAATTATATGAAGATTGGAAAGATAAATTTGGTTCTACAAATGAAGATTCTATACTTATAGATATGAGATTATCTGTAGAAAATTTACAGATATTTTGTGTAACAAAAAACACTTTAAATAAATATGAGAAATTTTTATATACAGATGAAGAAGTTCCTGAATTAGCTTGTACATTTAAACAAACTACACATTCAGCTATGATGATAGCCTCTCATGCAGTAGCTTTTTTCACTAACCATATAACAAATGTTTTTGAAGGTGAAGAAATAAGAAATGTACCTTTTTTCTGGGAATATGTTATTCCTTTAGATATATTAAATTATAATTGTGAGTAGTATGGATATAAGACCAGAATCAAATTTTAAATGTATTAATGCTTTTTGTTCTTGGGCTAGAGACCCTTCTATAAATAAAAATTTAGAAATACAATCTACTTCTAGTTTTATATATACATCATTACATAATGAATGGTTACCTGCCTATTTATTCTATAACTTACTTCCAAATGATTTTGTAAAAAGATATAGTATTATTAAAAATGAAGATAATAATGAAAAAGTAATTACTTATTATCATACAGATTTTGTTATGGAAGTTTCTTTAGAAAATATAACCCCATCAGCTTTAATACTAAAAAATTGGGAAAAATTTGGAAGAACATTTAAGGAATCTAGTTATTTTAAAATATTTAAAATAGCTTCTATACCTCATCATTTAATGGTTGCAAAGAATACTATTTTTTATCCTACTAATGAAGGTTGGAAACCTTTATTTATGTTATGTATAAAAAAAGATGCTATTCTTAATTTGAAAACACCAAATGAAGAAATTAATAGTAAAGATATAGTAATACTAATAAGTAATAAAATCAAAGAATATGATAAATTACTTACCTTTATTAGATTACATTATTTTGATAAATATCTTGAAGATAATATTAATATTATTTTTACAAAAAATATTAGTGAATTTTGTTATAATAAAACTCCAATAGTTACTAGTAAAGATTTTAAAGATATTCCTTCTATGATGGATTTTTTAAATGGAGAAAATGATTTAGGAATATATAAAGAGTTAAAAGAATTATATGGAAGAGAATAATATAAAAGAAATATTTATACCTTTAAACACACCTTCTTCAAAGAATGGTAAACAATGGACAGGTAGTTTTTTAACTTCTTCTCCTGCTACACATAAGTGGAGGAGACTAACTAAAGATTTTTGGACAGAAAATAAAGATAAGTTTTTAGAAATGATAGAAAATGAACCTATTGATACACCATTATTAATAGGTATGCATTTTGTAAGAAAAAGTAGACATAAATTTGATTTTAATAATGTAACACAAACTATTCAAGATGAAATGGTTAAATATGGTTGGTTAGAAGATGATAATATCACAAAAATGATACCCTTACCCTTATTAAAAAATCAAACTTTTTTTAGTTATGATAAAAAAAATCCTGGTGTATATATAAAAATAATTCATAAGAATAAGGATAATTTTGTATCTTTGACTTTTTAAATCTATTACAATAAAGATGAAAGGATTACTTAGAAGAGATTATAATAAAAAAATTGGTATATATAGAATCTATAGTTTAAAAAATAATAAATCTTATATTGGAAGTAGTTCTAATTTATATTCAAGAATTAATAAACATATTAATGATTTAAAAAATAATAAGAAAACTAATATTAAATTACAAAATCATTACAATAAATATGGTGAAAATGATTTAAAATTAGAAATTATTTGTTTATGTAATTTAGAAGAATTATTAGAATTAGAATTACAATATATTTTAAAGTATAATTCTTTTAGAAATGGTTTTAATTGTTTAGGTATTTCTGAAGGTTTTCAAGGGTATAAATTTACTAAAGAACAATGTGAAAATTTAAAAAATATACAGAAATTAAATGCTATTAAATATAGGACTATTTTATTAGAAAATTTAAAAAAAGCTAGATTATCTAAAATTAATAACCCTATTAAAATAGATTGGTGGATAGGTAAAAAACATTTAGAAAAATCTAAATTAAAAATGTCTGAATCAGCTAAAAAAAGAAAACCTTCATTTGAAATACCTGTTATTCAAGTAGATATGAAAAATAATTTTATAGCTGAATATAAATCTTCAGCAGAAGCAGAAAGACAAACAGGTGTTTATAAAACTAATATAGGTAAGTGTTGTTTAAATAAAAGAAAAAGTGCAGGAAAATTTAAATGGCATTTTAAAGTATAAATAATAAAAAATGTAAAGTATGAATATATATGAGATAAATGCAGAAGCATTAGAGTTAGAAGCACTTATACAAGAAAGTAATGGAGAAATTACTCCAGAAATTGAAGAAAGATTGAGAATTAATCAAGAAAATTTTAATTATAAATTAGACAGTTATTGTAAGTTTATTAAATATCTTGAACTTCAAATACAATTTGGAGAATCTGAAATAGATAGAATTAAACAACTTATTAATAATAAAACTAATTTAATAGAAAAACTTGAACATAATATTGTAGAATCTTTAAAAGTATTTGGTACAAAAGATAGAGTAAAAGATATTTGGAGGTATGAAATAGGTACTTTTAAATTAGGTACAAGAACTTCAAAATCTGTCAAAATATTAGATGAAAATCTTATAGAAGATAAGTTTAAGAAAATTCAACTTTCTAATTTAACTGTAGAACAGAAAAACAACATTTTAATAGCTTTAAATTTAACTGAAGGAGAAGTTAATTTGAAAGAAGAATTTTCTAAAACTAAAATTAAAGAAGCTATTGATGCAGGAGAAAATGTTATTGGGGCTGAATTAACAACTAAACAAAGTTTACAAATGAGATGATAAAAGATAAAATAGGAGATGTTTTCTTTGATGAGATAAAAGATAACATATATAGTAATAGAACTAGAAAATATCTCACACCTATTTTAAAAAATTATGGAGAAGAATTTATAAGAAAATTAAATGTAACACACAAAGTAGCAATAGGTGTTAGTGATAAAATATTATTAAAATCAAATTTACATTATGATAATCACTTATTTATAATGTTTAATACAAATAAAAGAACTAAAATATTTGAATCTTTTTTAGAGTATGTTCAAAATTTTGAATACTATACACAAGACTATATTTTTGGTAATATTTTAAAAAGTCCTTATCATATTATTGTATTAAGAATACCTGATAAATTTA
>Ga0116193_1002801_pt1 | contig 12924 bp, 8 predicted proteins | sample AD_UKC115_MetaG_FD_89892 | JGI IMG/M metagenome (GOLD analysis project Ga0116193, IMG submission 89892) | Active sludge microbial communities of municipal wastewater-treating anaerobic digesters from Hong Kong - AD_UKC115_MetaG | ecosystem: Engineered > Bioreactor > Anaerobic > Digestate | place... | reverse complement strand
TCCAGAGGAGGAAGGCGACTTTCTCACTCAGCTTGCTCGTGATGTGCTGGAAGGCGCGAAGCTCTCTGACCTACAGACCTTGTTTGCCGATGATCTGCAAGTCAGCCACAATCCGATGGGCAGCCTGACGACCCCGAGCGCAGTGATCATTCCTGGACCGAAAGTAATGACCTGGGATGATTGGGTGAGCCAGAAGACAGTGGTGGTCAGACGGACAAGGAGAAAGGAGGTAATACCGGAGGGACAAATGGGATTTGGAATATAGAAGTAAACGTAGTCCAGATGTCAAATGTCTGGACTACGTTCTTAATGATTAAGTGTCAATCATAATATTGAACGAGCTAATACCCCCCTAAAAGCTTCTGCGACTTGGCTTTCACCCAAAATGTCAAATCTCTTTGAATAAACTTTTGAGCTATTAAGCCTCATCATAAAAGCCTCAAGTTCCAAGTAATCGGATGCTTCTAGGTCAGGATAAAGCATTTGGTTATATTCTAAAAAGGGGAGCAATTTCCCGTTTAATTGTTGTAGATCAAATCCCTGTTCTCGAATGTAATTCTCATGTTGTTCATAAATTAAGGAACCAGGAACAGGTGTAAATAGCATTGGAACAACAGAGCCGACATGGTGCGAGGCATAAATAGCTGTATTAACTACGGCTTGTAAATTTTCGCCAGGAAGGCCAAAAATTACAAATGCGTTCAGTTCCTCTGCTCCAGATTTAAAGCCGCATTCTCGGGCGATTTCAACGGCTTTATCGAATTTTTCGATCGTTGCTTGTCGACGATTCCAATTTCGAGCAATTTCATTATCAATTGTTTCAAGGGCTAGGTGGATTTTTTGGAACCCAGCTTGCCTCATTTTCGTTAAAAGTTCCTTTTCAATAAGGCGTGGTTCAATGCCTTCAGGCGCATAGAATTCAAGCTTAAGACCTCTGCGTTGAATCTCTTCCAATCTCTCTAGAAATTCTTCCCGATTGAAAAGGAGATTGTCTTCATAAAAAGCGATTTCGCGAATTCCATGGTTCCTATATTTCGCCTCTATTTCATCTGCAACATCGACAGCGGATCTATGTCGGACTTGTCGGTTGCCATTATTCAACTTAAGTTGAGCACAATACCCACAGTTAAATGGGCATCCCCGACTTCCTGTAATAATGGCATATTTTGGATACGTCTCATATACAGGATCCCGATATAAGGATAAATCGGTCCAGCTGTTTGCGGCTTCAACACAAATTTCTCCAGGGACGATTACTATTCGATCATTCCCTCTGGTTAAATTTTCCTCTGCATGTTCTGGGTGAAGAGTGGGGTAAATACCACCAACTAAAATTCGGGGTGTATTTTCTGGGAAAACCTCATGGATTAAATCGATTACATCACGTGTACTTTCCCACCAATATGTCATAATGGAGGTTATCCAGATTTCGTCTGGGCGGAATAAATCTCCATTCGTATGTTTAATCAGTTCAAGTTTTAATTTTGCTAATGGCCATCCATATTCGTTTACTTGCCGCCGAACATTACCGCGATCTACAATTTGACGACGGCGATAATTCACTTTCCTTTTCTCATTTGTTGCAAGACAATCTAGAAGCCGAAGGTTTTTATATCCATTATTCCGCAGCCAAGTGGCTACTTTTAACAACCCATGTGGTTGACTCCATCTCGCCCAATATTGGGTGTCATAAATTGGAGGATTGATTAGCAAAGCACTTCTTGCTCCAATCAACAAGCTTTTACCTTCTCCCCTCCAAATCATTATCTCACCTCTTCTATTTGCGTCTCTTTATAAAAAGGATCCCAGAGTCTAGAATTAATGCTATTACGTACCATATTTGATACCAATGAGTCGCTCGAAAAGTCAAAAGTATGGTTATGATACTTACTGTTTAGGAGGGCAACCAGGCGATTTAGCTCCCAATACTCTTCGAGTTTGGCTCCAGCCAATCTGGCTAATGGATATAGCTTGCCGTTTAAGTGAGAAAGATCTAAATGCCCATTATGTTGAGAAAGCCAATCGGTATATTTATTCCCCACATTATTGTTCGGCGTAAATTGGTATGGCACCAAATGTACTGAACCAACAATAGAGGATAACTCAATTACTCTTTTCGCTAAGTCCGTTATATTTTCATTTGGGAGGCCTATCAAAACTGCAGCGTCTATTTGTTCAGTTCTGGGCTTATATCCTGCCCCATGTAAAGCAGCGACACTGTTTCTATAATCCTCAAAAGTGCTTGGGTACTGAACCTTATAAGGCTCATGAGATATATCATCGTGAAAAGAAATGGTTCGAAAGTTCGCATCCCGAAACAATACTGCTAGATCTTTATCAATTAGCTTGGGTGAAATGTTACCCGGTGCGATAAAGAGGGGCTTTAATCGATTTCCCAAAACTCGAGGGTTAGACGAAATAACGGAAGTCAAGATATCTCTCAGGGATTGATATTGATCAATAGAAATGCATTCATCAAATAAAATGAACTTGCTAACCCCAAGTTTGGCTTTTTCAAGTATCTCATGTACGAAAGACTCTTTAGGACGAGCAACGAGATTGCCAGTTTCAGTAGAAGCAAATAATCGCACTGCCGAAATCAGCGGATGGGACAAAGGCTTATAAATACTAAAATCGGTTGCTTGACATGATATTCCAGTCAAATTTCCCGATATAACATAATCTGCTTCCGTATTGGCAATTGCATGTTCAGGGTAAGCAGTGGGATAGCCACCCCCTAGATAAACTGGGATATCATACTGTTTTTTGATTCTATGAATTAAGTCAGTGGTTGCTGGCCACCAATAGCTGATTGCACAGGATATTAAAATGACATCCGGTGACCATCCTTCTTTGATCCACCCCTGTAAGATATTAACAATTTTCCCTGGCGGTGTTCCAAATTGCCAGTTATCGATCTTATACTTGTCAATCTCAAATGTGTTAATTTTCGTTCTTGGAATTTTCCCTTCCGAAGAAGAGTACAAAGCATCTACAAAACGAACATCATTCCCTCTTGACGATAACTCGGTTCCAATCAAAAGAGGACCATACGGATGGTGCCAGGCAGCCCACGGTAAACGAGTATCGACTGCTGGGGCATTTATAATTAGGTACTTTTGCCCACCTAAAAGATCTTTTATATCTGGATTGATTAGCAATGAGGCCATGAGATGGTTTCCAATACACGATTCGTTGTGATAATCATACTCTCGATATCCTAATATTACTTCAAAAGTACTCCTTTCCCTAGCAATTCCAGCGATAAAGATTGATTATCCAGGATATAACCGGGGTGCTGCTCATCGGCAACCATTGAGCGTTAAAAAGAAAATAAAGGCATGATTCTTTTGTAAAGCAATGCAAGTTTTTATGGTTTTAATCCGTTTTGCTTCCTCCCCTTTTTTGTTCGGTAACCGAGTCGGCCCTGGAAATCCCAATTGTGGAGCTCATATTCCATCCGTGGCTTTCGGCCAGGCTCTAAAATTAGTTTGGCTGGCTTTTTACCATTTATATCGGTATATTCCATTAAGATATCTTCTAATAGAACCCTTTAGTCGTCTATGTCGAACGAATTAATCAATCATTACTGCTGTCTCAACAACATCAATTTCAAAGCTTGTCTGTCGTAAGTTGCCATCTGTACACTCAAACGCAGGCAAATCTAATAGTTGAATTATGGTTTGCTTATTGGGCCTACCCACCACAGCCTCATCGGTTCTTTCTAACCAGAATGAAAAATGCATCATGCGCGTTGCCTTGTTCCCAGCATAATAAATCGGTTTAAAAGTAGTGCATCGAAACCATCTTGAAGTAAGGTTCCTTATCATGTAAGGAACATAGACTTTTAATCTGGCTTCGAGCAATGGGTGATCTCTATAAGCTCGCGTTGTCCGTGATACATCAATGCCTATTTTGGACAAATCTCGTTGAATTTCATCGAACGTTGATTTTATCTCCCCTTGATCCTGAATATCCATATTGGTAGAGAGAAAAAGAAGGAAATCCAGGTTATGCTGAGCCTGTTCCTCACAAAGTTTTGAAATAGATTCTGGTCTTTTTGCTGCACCAGTGGGATCTTTATAGAGAATCCCTCCAGAATAATCAAGGGAAACCACATCAAAAGGGTATTTGACTGGATTTCCAAAAATATCTTTGCCATTCAACAAAACATCATCTAAGTCTCCTCTGAGCAGCGATAGCTTTCGGGATATTCCAAGTCTCATTGCTGATAGCATTAAATCATGTTGGTAGATGAATTCTTGATCTGGTTGCCCCCGTTCCACAACAGAGAAATGGTTAAAGTACTCTTTCCACTGCGCCAAATCAGTAAGTGTACTAGCCGGCAATCCGATATAACGGAGATTGCCCAAATCACTTCGAAAATGGCGCTCGATTAATATGGCATCCATCTCTCGGACTTTCTGTTTATTATGAGTGAACAGGTCGGTCGAGCACATAGGAGTCATACGCCCCTGTTACGAAGTTGTCTATGAATTTGGCCAATCAGCCTTTCGTATTGTTTTAGATTCCCCTCGAATTCCGATTTCAGTGTTGATATGATCGTTTCGTAAACCCAACGAGCTTCATCACTCAGCTTAAGCTCATCTTTTATGTCGTATATTACTGATTGCTTTTGGGAATCTGTGGGTTTCCCTTGATCTATCTGCCTGATCAGAATTTCACCCTGTTCTATCGCTTTGCGACCTCTTTCTTGGAATTCTTCAGGTGCATTTTGGATCCGTTTCTGGATATTTTCAACCGCTTTGGAAATGGCAACAATTCTGGGTACTTTTAGTTCAGCAGGGATTGCACCAACCATGGCTTCTTCTTGAATGTGTAAGATTGTTGCCTCAGCTTGCCGAACAAAATCAATTGCTCTTCGAGTATCTGAACTTTTACCCGCGATTCGGTTGAGAGAACGACTGATCGCTTCACTTGCCTTTGTGTAGAGTCTCTCACGACTCGAATTTTGCTCGAAATTCGTTCTATCTGCCGAAGGAATAACACCTGCATCACAAACATGAACTTCGCCAAAGAAATAAAATGATCTTTCTGGACTAGATCGCCAAAGTGTTATTCGGGGAAGTTGATTGTCACCTACAGAAAAGTTTTTTACTCGATAGAACAACCCTCGACGAATTTCATCAGGAAATTGTCCCTTGTCCATATTCTCACAATACCAACAAAATGCTAAAGGGTTGGGATTGGCCGGGTTGTCTTCATCCCAAACAAAGATCCATTGTGGAGGTTTTGCATTGGGCAAAAAAGGTTTGAAAACTTGATTTTCGCCCACAAATATTGGAGCAGTTTCATAATCGGTTACATATTCGCGAAGCTCCTGATCAATTTGGGACCCATGTTGAAATGTCGGGTTGAAATCAATTGGAGCAGTTAAGCTTAGGTATTCTGCTAGCCGCGTTTCATCAAGCAACACCAATGAATCAGAACGAACCTTGTAAAGTTCAATTTGTGTGTAATGGGCATTTGGGTCCTCTTGAGTTGTTTCTAACGATGTGTATTGTTGAATCAACTGGTTTAACGCAATATTTTCACCACGGGCTTTTAGTCTCTCCACATGTTGTAACATTGCTTCGGCATCAATAATTAACTTATGCTGTTCAGGGATACCCAGGGGAGATGTTGTAACTATGATTTTCTCAGCAGCTGAAATTCCTGAAAGTTTTCCAATTCCTCTGAATCCCACACTCTCCGCGGTCAGTTTCCTAGAATATCCGACATATCGGTATTCAGCCATTCTTTGGGCATCCATGCCGACGCCATTATCATATATAAAAAGTGAAGGCGGTGAAACTTTTAGTTCGATTCTTGTGTCATCGCCACCAAATCCTTTTTTCCGAAGTTCAAGAATGGCATCGAATCCATTCTGAACATATTCACGGACAACATGCAATTTATCAGGATAAAGGCCACGTGTGAGCACTTCCATGATAAAACCATAGGCATATTGCTCATCACTTTTCACCACGACCTCAGGTGGTTCTTGAGTTTGCGCCGTTCTCGCATCATCCATAGATAACCTCCATTATTACCTTAACAAAAGGGCCTTAATTCCCTGTATAGACTATATTATTTCCGCCAGACTCGCTTGAATTTCAGTCAGTTCCTGCTCGGATAACTGCCAAAGTTGTGCAGAAAGTTTATCGATTTCATCTTCAATCTCATCTAGCTCAGAAGTTTTACCCTCACGTGTTACCATATGAGCCTTTTTTGATAGTGCAGAAAGGGTCAAATGAATAGCAAAACGATTACTAAATGCAGGGCAAGCAACGTAGTTTAAAACATGAACATCAGTTGATGTCCCTAGTGAATAGGATTTCACAATAAATTGGGCAATACTAGAATTAAGTAATGCACACAAGTAATAAGCCTCATCTTCAGACGATACCGGTACCATTGATAGTTTGTGATCTGGTATGGTAACTTCTCCATTAAACGGACCACATACAGATGCAGTAAAAGTAGATGCTTGTTCTCGCCAAACAACTTTATATTCAGAGAAAGAATAATTCCCAATGTTATAAAGCATATAAAAACAGTCATTCATCGGATCAAAATTTCTAAACTTCGGCCGCTTTCTTAATTCATTTTCAAAAAATTTTAAATAGTCATGAGTTTTCGGAGCGTTTGTTAGTAGTATGCCTTCGCTAATCGGTTCCGATGCATTCCTTCTCGAATAGGGAACTAATATATATGCATTCGGTTCTGCGCTCCACCTCTTTACATTCCGGCCTCTTAACAATGGGTACACATAGGTGGATTCGATAGCGGCTTGAATTGACTCAGTGCCCTTTCGTCCTGTTTCGCTTAAGTTGCTTACAACGTAATTTCCATCTGGCCTCCGATGATCAATAGATAACCAATACACCGCATTCGCACCCCTCGTATCAGATCCTTTTCTAGCAAATTCATAGTAATAAGATTTGCCAATACATTTATAAAGATGCTGAATAGCTTTTTCTTTTCCAATCAGCCAAGCTGAGAGTAAGTCTTCTTTCTCAATTGGTTGTGCAACAAAATGTACAGTTCTCGTATCCTTCAAAATATCTGATAATGAAATATCCGTAGGAGGTTGCCATCCTTTTTGATTTCTTAGCCAGAGAGTGTAGCTTACTGGATATTTTGTTGGTCTATTTCCAGACGCAATAATTACAGAAGTGAGATTCGTTGCCCCATCAAAAGGTTGCATTTCGGTTAAATCGTCCACATGTGATACTGCTATTTCATTTCCGTTTGGCAGTTTAAATCTACGGAACCCTCTGCCAGCAATTACACTTTGAAAGATTGATTGTGTGATAATAAAACCCAATTTGCCATTTGGATGAAGGTAACGGTCGAAACAAACATAGAAAAGTAATATAGAAATATCTACTTGTACTCTAGAGCTTACTTGCCGTTCCATTGTATTACTTGATTCGAATAGCTTATAGAAATCCCATAAATGGACAGATGTATTACGATACTCAGCAGGTAGATTTTGCCAAGTTACCCAAGGGGGGTTTCCAGCAACGTAATCAAATTTACCTTGAAACAATGGAGCAAATGCATTTTTTATAATTCTTGCCCAAATACCATTTATTCCTTGTCGCTCTAAATCCGATAGTTGATTGTATAAATCAATGACAATATCAATCTCTTGCTCATCTTCTATCTCAATGAGGGGTAATTCGTGTAAAAGTCGTAAATGGAATATTTCATCCGTCACTTGTTGGTGAACACATTCTTCAAGAAGGTCGGTTAACTTATCAATATAATGTGAATGAACTAGTTTTTGTGGAATGCTGAACCGTCCGACAGACGTGAGGAAACTATAAGTTTGTTGACTAAACAGATCTTTGCCTTGACTGGGTGTTTGAATAGAATCGCATAGATAAATTGGGATGGTTATTTCCCCTTTACGGTTTTCTAGTAATTCACCTAAGGCCAACAAATAATTGGTCCTTGCACTTATAACAGCTAATGGATTTAGATCGTATCCTACGATATTTTCGAGGATCATATTAAGTGCTTGTGTTGGAGGCATCATCTTATCTTCAACAAATGCCCTAGCTCGTTTTATTTCTAGTACAGGAAAGGTTCCACTGCCGCATGAAGGATCGAGAATGCGCCTGGCAGGATTACCGTCATATCCAAGCTGGTTCAACAGGCGCTCTGCCAACCAATCGGGCGTATAGTATTCACCTAGAGCATGGCGTAGCTTTTTAGGCATCAGGTTCTGATAAAGCTGCTTTAACAGATCACGAGTGTCTTCAGGATCTACATCGAGCGTCACAAGCGAATAATCGGCTAATTCGGCGACTAATCGTGACATAGGTGAGGCGACAGATTCATCCCAGGCTTCCAAATACCAACCGAAAAAGTCGCCTTCAAGAAAGTTGCGAATCCCCAATTCTTTAAACAAACCGCCGGCTTCCAGCTTCCGCAAATAATCACACAACTTAGAACTCTCATAACTAGCCGCTGCCTTCAACCCTGTTCCTGTTTTCGGCATGAGGTAGTAATGACCAACCTGCAATGCCAGAAGTTTGATAAATGCAGCATAGTAGCTGTGAATTGAGAAAAATAGTCGCTCCAAGTCGGGTTTCTTAACCTTAACCGCATAGGATTTAGCCAGTTCCACAGCATCCAATTGGCCACTCGAAGGATCATACCCGCTGATCTCACGGAACTGACGCTCCCATTGCTGAAAAATCGTCTCTACTTTTTTATTATTTGAACAGCACGCCAGGTTATACAAAACTGGAACAACCTGCCGGGCCACGTTGGAATTTTCTCCAAAATCACGGACTAAATTTTCCGGGGTGAGCGCTTTTTCAGTCGAAAGGGAAAGCAGATATCTTAAAAAGGTTTCGGTGCTGTGAGTGGTAACGGGCAGAGGATCGTCGATATACCAGCGGTCATCGCGATAGCGAACGAAAATGTAGAAACCGCCGTCTAATACAACACCGGCCAAACGTTCTTTTTTATGGCGATCTAAACGCTCTAGGCCGCCCATGTAGTCTTTCACCTGCTGAATTGCATGTTGATTATTACGGTGACTATTTGATTTGTTTAACGAACGCGGCGGTTCGTATTCGATCACCAACCGGTTATACACTGCGTCTGCCCGGCCATTTACCAAAGTTCGTTCTCTTTGGAGATGGAGCTGCAAATCAAAACTGTCCGCAAAACGGTCCACCAACTTCTCCACCTGGGCTACCAAATCTGCTTCGTTCTGAGAAGTTTTCGCAGCCGAGACAATATCCTGAGCAATCTGAGGCGCACGACTCTGAACGAAACTTTCTAGTTGAACTGGTGAATAGTCTGGCATTAGCTTCTTCCCTCTCCTGTAATTCTGTTTACTCGACTAACTTTTCGTAGCAGCAGCTATTAATGCTGTTCCTGCATATAGGCTGGTTTGGGGAATATGATTTTTACTGGCTGCCTGTAGATTGCATGGCTGATTAGCAGTTCACCTTTCGCTAACCTGGTAACCGCGGAGCGAATGTCTTGATCGAGAAAACGGTAATCTGGGGCATTCACCTCGCTGGATCCAGTTCGACCAATGATCTTTGTAGCACTGTTTCCTGTAACTCTAGGATGAACTGCGCTCATGAACTGTTGCGCTGAAAGGAGAATGACACCCAAACTGCGCCCACGCTCGGCTACATCTAAAACCTGCGATGTTATGGGGCTTTCCGCACCGCTTGGTGCATATTTGTTTAATTCATCAACGAAAATAAGGATTTTTTCAGGTACATCAGTTGTCTCTGTACGTTCTTCAGCATCCTCTGATTTGATCCGGTACACTGTTCTAAGAATGTCACCAAAGACAAGAGTCTGTTCATCATCTCCTAATTTCGCAATATCAACGACATAAGTCCATCCCCCTTTGATATTGCACATCTCCGTACTGAGCAACTTTTCATTTCGTGCGCGGGAGCCAACAAATATTCCTGTTTGGCGGGTTTGTGTAATTCTACGGAGATGACGGCGGAACATTCCTAACGAAGAGCTGGCGAACATGCCACGCCACTTCTTATCTTGATTCTGACGAAGATATTCGAGGAGTGCTTCCCAGCTTTGCATCTTTGCGGCATCTGGCTCATTGTTAGTGATAATTTCCTTTATTTCCGCATGTATACCTTCAATAGTTCCACTGGGGTCTGCGACGTTGGAAAATAACAAATCCAGCTTATCTGCCGTGGACGGTAAATCGTAAGCATAAATGGTGTGAATATTGGGGATTGGCTGAAAGGAATTGGGGATACCTGGGGTTGAACTTCTGGGAAGTAAATACTTCACTTTTTCAAATGGTTTAGGCTCTAACCCCATCGTTTCCCAGATTTCCTTCTGATCAGGTTCCAACTCCGGGCCACGTCGATCAATCTGGAGCAGATCTGCTTGCTTTACATTTAGGATGATGACAGCTATTTTGTCTTTATCAGGTGCCGTTTGTAATATGGATTGAAGCAGGAACATCGCATAGGAAGTTTTCGTTGCCAAACCACTAATGCCACTAATATTTACGTGGCCCGATTCTGGCCCTAGCAGGTAGCGTCGGTCTAAATATGCGACAGCCGAAGCTCCATTAGACATTTTTATTAAGCCGGCTGGAACCGCGTCTTGTTTACGTTCTCGGATGAGCACATCCGTGCCTAACGCCTGCTGAATGTCATCTGGCTGAGCGAAATAAACGAGTTTTTCGCTTGGAACTGGCATATAGATATCGGCTGTATTGCTCAACACATTTGCCGAGGCCACAGTTGTTCCTTGGCGGTTAGTGTTTGGCTCTTCGTTTAACTGCCCAAAATTGCTTGATATGTAGTTGGCGAGATGATTGGGGGCATCTGTCCGATGTTCCAACGTGGTAACTAACCCATATGACCTAGAAGATGTTTCGCCAGGTTGATTGACTTGTTCAACTGAAACTATATCGAATGGATTCACAATGGTGTCATTGGATAACCAAAAAGAAAATTTGTCGGAGGTAATAGGATCGCGCTCGGTTGCTGAAGTACGGCCTAAGGGTTGAACGCCGTTTTGTAGGTTGGTATCTTGGTTGTCGCTCATTCTTTATTCTCCTCATCAAATGCGAATCACGGGTTTAGGCCAGCGAATCATTCCCATTAGAACATCACGGGAATAGAATTTATTTTTTATCGATTCCTCTGCTTGGAAGATTGGATATAGGTGACAATGCCAGCGCTTGTCTAAACCATGTGGCGTAACATTCCGTTCAGCCACAAGTGTCTGCGAAATTAGGTCTGCCAACTCTGCTTCTACAGGTGTTCTATCTGGGCGAGGAAGCTCTACTTTTACTACCCCCATTAATGGATAATCTACTTCTCCCTGTTGGCGTAGGCGTACGTACCAGAATGCTACTTGACCGCCGTGAGCAGAGAACGCTGCAGTTCTGTGTGCATATGGCAAACCAGCAAGTATGGAGGTTATATCGCGTCGAGCGGAAGGAGATCGTGAAAAACGAAATTCGGGATCCTTCCTAAAGTTTTTGGCGACTCCAATCATGTAAGGTGCTCTGATAAATTCATCCAGTTTTACAGCGCCATCGATTATTAGCCAATGATTAGAATCCCGATATGCATCTGTCTCTTGGATAACTTCTATTTCTAATTTGTGCATCCGGTTGCGAGCAATCCCCCCTGCCCGTGTTCTTAGGTTTTCATGGGTGGCATCTTGAGGATTAAATGGGTTCTTTTCAGTAGTATCAATCACTTCGAAGAACTTATCTTGACTATCCGTCTTCTTTAAGCTCTGCCACAAAGAATCTGAGACCCCTAATGGACCCTTAGGCATAAGCAATAAAATGCGATGGCGAACGCATTTCGGATGAACGTTGCCACAATCATCGCGTTCGATTACACTAGCGCCAATTTGCGCAAGTTCAATTGGAAAAGAGCGATTACCCTCGACCCCAGTGGCAAGGTAATAAGTTTTTAGACTCCCGTCAATGAAATATCGATAAAAATGGTTCTGAGGTCGAAAAATTGGTGGCGTAGCACGGTACAAGTTGGTTATTGACGGAGTAGGGGTTTCAAGAAATTCAGTTACTTCTCTAGTATCCCGATTGATTAACATATCCTCAAGTTCATCAACATCAGGCAATTCCATATCCTCGGTTGCTCCACCAACCGCTGGTAAAACGCCATCGAGGTTGTCATTTAATAACTGAAGAATTGGGGATATCCAGTTTGACCGATCGTACATAAATTCTCCTAACAACAGGTTCCAAAAAATTGGTAAAAAATTTATTATCCTTTTTTCGAAACTGCTCTATTTACTCCTTCATATGTTTAAGTATACTTGTGACTATTAAAACTGGTAATGAAATTACAGGGAAAATACATTTTTTTACTACAGCTGGTTTTTTTAAGATTATTCTACTCTTCTAATTATTGGGATTAATAAAAAATTTTCTTGAGCAAGAAATTAAACCATTAAATAAATCAACAAATAGCAATAAACTTTCAAACAACATCAAAAAATTGATCTTGGTCAGCTCTTGTCACTGTGTGAAAGGGAATATTCCCCATTTGGTAAAAGTAGCACTAAGTATTCCCCCTGCATCCGGCGAACTAGCTGAGATACCCTTCTCTTTCATTTCTTTTTCTGCTTCCCAAAGTGCCTGAGCCAGACGACTTCGAAACTCACCATGCAAATGAGAGAAGGCATGATAAATCTTCAGTAATTCAGCATCCACTGCAGGAAGACCAAGGGTTGAATAAACCTCTGTTCCGAGTGTCCCCGCAATACTCAGAATTTCTGAACCTTCAGGTAAAAACTCGCCATGTAACCAGCCTAATACCTTGGAAGGTGGATAGCCTAATAAATCGCAAAAGGCTATGAAATCTTCCTCTCCCGCCTGGGATCGGCTCCATCGTTTGTACGCTCTGTTAAACCAGG
>Ga0116193_1002800_pt1 | contig 12926 bp, 10 predicted proteins | sample AD_UKC115_MetaG_FD_89892 | JGI IMG/M metagenome (GOLD analysis project Ga0116193, IMG submission 89892) | Active sludge microbial communities of municipal wastewater-treating anaerobic digesters from Hong Kong - AD_UKC115_MetaG | ecosystem: Engineered > Bioreactor > Anaerobic > Digestate... | reverse complement strand
GAGCCTTTTTTTGAAAAGTTTTATGAGGAAGGTTTTCCCCAGTTAAAAGACCTCTGTGCTCCTTTTAAGGGGGTTCCGCAGATGATGGGGAGGCTCCTGGAACGAGGCCACCGGCTGGTCATTGCTACCAATGCCGTTTTCCCGATGACGGCCTTGCAACACCGTATTGATTGGGCAGGACTGGGCGACTTTGACTTTGAACTGGTGACTTCCTATGAGATTATGCACTCCTGCAAGCCGCATGTCGACTACTACCGGGAAGTGGCGCAGAAAATCGGGGTGCATCCGGAAGAATGCCTTATGGTAGGTAATGACATGGGAGAGGACTTGCCTGCCGGACAACTGGGAATGAAGACTTTTCTGGTAGAAGACATGCTAATTGACAAGGACGTGGATTTTAAGCCCGATTGGCGGGGCAGACTCCCAGATCTGTTTCATTTCCTGGACCAGTTGTAAAGGGCTTGTGACAACTGGCAAACAGGCTTTTAAGCCTTTGGGGAAGGAAAAAGAAATGGCCAATGATTTTGTGCATTTGCACAACCATAGCGAATACAGCCTGCTGGACGGCGCCTGCCGCATCAAGGATCTGGTAGGAAGGGCTGTGGAAATGGGAATGCCCGCCGTGGCTATTACCGACCACGGGGTGCTGTACGGGGCAATCGATTTTTACCGCCAGGCCAGGCAACAGGGCATAAAACCCGTTATCGGGTGCGAGGTATATGTGGCGGCGCGCAGTCGCCTGGACCGGGAAAAGGGACGCGATGAAAACCATTACCACCTGGTTTTGCTGTGCCGTAATGAGACTGGCTATCGCAACCTGGTGCAACTGGTGAGCCGGGCCTATTTGGAGGGCTTCTATTACAAACCGCGGGTGGACCGGGAGTTGCTGGAAGCTCACAGCCAGGGTCTAATTGCCTTATCCGGCTGTATTGCCGGGGAGATACCTCACATACTAATGGCGGAAGACTACCAAAAGGCTCGGGATACTGCCGCCTATTACCGGGAAGTTTTTGGCCAGGAGAACTTTTACCTGGAGGTTCAGGACCATGGTATTCCCGAGGAGCGCCGGATTCTTCCCGGCCTCTTTCGTCTGGGAAAGGATACCGGAATCCCGCTGGTGGCTACTAATGACATTCATTATCTGCAGCGCCAGGACGCGGCTCTGCACGATGTTTTGCTCTGCATACAGACGGGGACGGTAGTAACTGATAACAACCGCTTACGCTTCCATGGGGACAACTTTTTTATGAAAAGCCGGGACGAGATGCAGGCGTTGTTTCCCGGATATCCGGACGTCCTTGACAACACTCTACGTATAGCTGAACAGTGCAACCTGGATTTTTCCTTTGATACCTTCCACCTGCCTGCCTTCCAATTACCATCCGGGTATACGCCGGAAGTCTACCTGGAGGAACTGGTACAGAAAAGGTTACCGCTTCGCTATCCCCAGCCCGGTGAAACGATTACCCGCCGTCTGCAATATGAACTGGAAGTAATCAAAGAAATGGGCTTTGCTGCTTATTTTCTCATTGTCCAGGACCTGGTGAACTGGTCCCGGGAGAATGGGATCCCCGTCGGGCCAGGGCGCGGCTCGGCGGCTGGAAGTCTGGTCTCCTATGTATTAGGGATTACCTCCATTGACCCCTTAAAATACGGATTGCTGTTTGAACGATTTTTGAACCCGGAAAGAGTAAGTATGCCGGATATTGATATCGATTTCTGCTTTGAAAAAAGGGATCGGGTGATCGAATACATTATTTCCCGCTATGGGGCGGATCGGGTAGCTCAAATTATTACTTTTGGTACTATGGCTGCCCGCGCTGCCATTCGTGATGTAGGGCGAGCCCTGGATGTTCCTTACGGGGATGTGGACCGGATTGCCAAAATGGTACCGGCGGAACTAGGGGTAACCCTGGAGCGGGCTTTGCAGATATCTCCGGAACTAGGGCAAATCTATCAGAATGATGTCACCGCCCGGAGGATTCTGGATATGGCCCGGGGAATTGAGGGTATGCCCAGGCATGCCTCTATTCATGCTGCCGGAGTAGTCATCGGCAAGCAGCCACTCACCCAGATCCTGCCGCTGCAAAAGACGCCCGAGGGCCATGTCGTTACCCAGTTTACCAAGGAAACCGTAGAAGACATCGGCCTTTTGAAAATGGACATTCTGGGACTGCGCACCTTGACCGTTCTGGATCGAGCCGTGGAGATTATTGGCAAGACACGCGGAGAAGACGTGGATATCGAAAATCTTCCCCTGGATGATCAGGCGGTATATGAATTACTGTCATCCGGAAAGACTATCGGTGTCTTCCAACTTGAGAGTGACGGCCTGCGGCGTATCCTGACAGAAATGAAACCCAACCGTTTTGAGGACCTCATTGCGGTTATCGCGCTCTATCGTCCCGGGCCTCTGGGAAGCGGCATGGTGGAGGATTTTATAAACTGCAAACATGGCCGCCAGGAAATCGAGTATATTCACCCCCTTCTGGAGGGGATTCTTAAAGAGACCTATGGGGTAATACTCTATCAGGAGCAGGTTATGCAGGTAGCCAGCGATCTGGCTGATTTTAGTATGGGAGAAGCTGACGTGCTGCGCCGGGCCATGGGCAAGAAAAAACCTGAAGAGCTTATGGCCCAACGGGACAAGTTCCTGGCGGGGGCGGCGCAAAAGAAAATTGACAAAAAGTCGGCGGAAAGGCTTTTTGACCTCATGGAAAGCTTTGCCGGTTATGGATTTAACAAAAGCCATTCGGCCGCCTATGCACTCATCTCCTTTCAGACCGCTTATCTCAAAGCACATTATCCGGTCGAATACATATGTGCTTTTCTTAGCAGTGTGATTGATAACCAGGATCGAGTGGTATTCTACCTGAAAGAATGCCAGCGCATGGACATCCAGGTACTCCCCCCGGATATTAACGAGAGCTTTGAAAACTTCACGGTAGCCGGAGGAAGAATCCGCTTTGGCCTGGGGGCCATAAAAAACGTAGGTATTAATGCGGTTCATAATGTAGTAGAAGAGCGTAAAAAAGGGGGACCATACTCTTCTTTGTTTGATTTTTGCCGCCGTATTGATCTGGGGCAGGTTAACAAGCGCATGTTGGAGAATCTTATCGTCGCCGGGTGTTTTGACTCGCTGGGCTTAAAACGTAAGGAAGCCCTTTCCATGATGGATGAGTGTGTTGAGGTAGCCACCCAGGTGAAAGCCAGCTTGAACAGTAACCAGTTATCCCTTTTCGGAGAGGACAGTCAGGCGGTGGACGAACCCCGGCCTTTAGTCAAGGGCGAGTTCGACCTTCAGGATAGACTGCGGCGGGAAAAGGAAGTCCTGGGCTTTTTTGTTTCCGCCAACCCGCTGGATGAATACCGCCACATTATCCCCCTGCTTACCTCCCACCAGCTTGCCGAACTGGCCAGCGGCAGGAGAGAGGAATACGTTCGCGTAGCTGGTACAGTTTTAAACCTCAGCCGTCGGGTGAGCCGTAAAGGAGAGAGCTACGCCCGTTTTGACCTGGAAGATTTGAGTGGCCGTATGGAAGTTATGGTTTTCCCTTCGTCGTTCCAACGCAACATTGATCAGATCGGCAGCGAACAGGTGGTGTTGGTGGAAGGATTTTTAGATACCCGGGAGGAAAAACCTAAAATTACTCTGCGACGGGCGGAACCGATGCCAGCGAACCTATCCCAATTACATATTCGTACTCCACAGGAAAACGGTAATGGTAGTATCCGCGCCCGTATTATTGAGGCTCTGGAGCATTATCCCGGGCCGGCACAGGTCTACCTGCATCGTCCCGGGCAGCGCACCATTCTACTGAACGAAGAACTCAAGGTTCAACCTGGCGCGGATTTGAAGAATGAATTAGCTGCTATTTGTGGAAAAGCTAATGTGTGGTTTCGGTAAACTATAGCCCTGAATGAGGCGTGGAAAAGGAGGAATTGTGCATGAACGAAGATTTTATGGGAGATGACTATATTGTAATTAAGGCCCTGGAAAATGGGGTTACCATCATGGGTCTCACCCGAGGGAAAGACACCAAATTTCATCACACGGAAAAATTAGATCAGGGCGAGGTCATGATCCTTCAATTTACTGAATATACTTCAGCCGTGAAGGTTCGGGGGCGAGCTGAAGTCTATCACCGTTATGGTACCACCTGTGCCGAAAGTTCACTAGGAGGACGGGGGCATTCCTGAAGGCGATAGAAGGCGGCAACCTGTGCTTCATGGCTTTTTAAGGAAGTAATAAAAGGAGGAAGTCATGAAGAAGGTAGCAGTATTGACCAGCGGGGGCGACGCTCCGGGAATGAACGCCGCTATCCGTGCCGTGGTCAGGACCGCCATTTATAACAATTGTCAGGTTTATGGTGTATACCAGGGATTTGCCGGCCTGGTAACCGGACATTTACAGGAGATGTCACTGGGGTCGGTAGCCGATATAATTCATCGGGGCGGTACCATACTGCGCACCTCTCGCTCAGATGCCTTTACCACCCCAGAAGGGCGGGAGCGAGCCCGCCAGGGGCTGGAGAACCTGGGAATCGAATATCTGGTGGTAATTGGCGGTGACGGCAGCCTGCGAGGTGGCTTTGAGTTCTCCAAACTGGGCATTAAAGTAATTGGTATTCCTGCCACTATTGACAATGATGTGGTCTACACCCGTTCAATAGGCTTTGATACGGCGGTAAATACTGCCCTGGAGGCCATAAATCGCATTCGCGATACGGCAACCAGTCACGGACGGGTTTTCATAATTGAAGTCATGGGACGGGGCAGTGGGGAAATCGCCCTCTACTCAGGGGTAGCCGGAGGGGCGGAGTCTGTCCTCATACCGGAAATTGTCCCCGACCTGGAGCAGATAGTGAATAAAATTGAGAGTGGCGAAAAAAGGGGAAAGCTGCACAGCATTATACTTCTCGCCGAAGGGGTTTACCCGGTGATGGACCTCCAGAGGGAGATCCAGGAAAAGACCGGGCACGATACCCGGGTTACCATTCTGGGACACGTACAAAGGGGAGGGACCCCCACCGCAATGGATCGCATTCTGGCTTCCTGTATGGGGAAGGCGGCCCTTGATTGTATTATGGAAGAAAAATTTAATGTTATGGTTGCGGGAGAGGAAGACAGAATTCATGCCATTCCATTGGCCGAGGTGGTTAATGGGAGAAAAACTCCTGAATTAGGAATGTTTGAGATTGCCCGCATCCTTTCCATTTAACCCAAACTATATAGGAAGGGAGCTGGGTGGAAATGGGGTCAGACTTAATTTGAGAAAAAGCAAAATAATCTGTACGATAGGACCGGCCAGTGAGGCCGTGGAAACACTGATAGCTATGATCGAAGCCGGTATGAACGTGGCCCGCCTCAATTTTTCTCATGGCACCCACGATGAACACCGCTGTCGTATTGAGAATATCCGCGAGGCGGCCCGGCAAACCGGGCGCCCGGTAGCCATTATGCTGGATACCAGGGGACCGGAAATCCGCACTGGTAAGCTGGCTGGCGGGAAAATATTACTACACCCGGGACAATCCTTTACTCTCACTACCAGGGAAGTCCCCGGGAACGCCAACGAGGTTACGGTGAGTTACCCCAACCTGCCTCGGGAAGTAAAGACCGGAACTACCATTCTTCTTGCGGATGGACTTATTCACCTGATGGTGGAAGACACCACTGAAACTGATATTATCTGCCAGGTTATAAATGGGGGAGAACTGGGAGAGCGCAAAGGGGTTAATGTCCCTGGTGTACGCATCAACCTGCCTTTTCTCAGTCCCAAGGACAGCGAAGACATCCGGTTTGGCATAGAGCAGAAGGTGGATTTTATAGCTGCTTCCTTTGTGCGCAGCTCCTATGACGTTCTGGATATCCGCCGCATACTCGAACAGGCGGGGGCGGATATTGACATTATAGCTAAAATTGAGAGCCAGCAAGGGGTCGACAACCTGGATGACATTATCAAGGTTGTCGAAGGTGTCATGGTGGCCCGGGGCGACCTGGGAGTAGAAATCCCGGCGGAGGACGTACCCCTGGTGCAGAAAAGGGTGGTGCAGCACTGCAGCCTGGCGGGGAAACTGGTTATTATTGCCACCCAGATGCTGGATTCCATGATCAACAATCCACGGCCTACCCGGGCCGAGGTTTCCGATGTTGCCAATGCTATTTTTGACGGCGCCGACGCTATTATGTTATCCGGAGAAACAGCCGCTGGCAAATACCCGGTGGAAGTTGTTCAAACCATGGCCCGTATTGCCGCCCGGTCAGAAGAGGCCCTTCCTTACAAGGAAATTTTGCGCAACAGGCGCATGCAAGGTTCCCTGTCCGTAACTGATGCCATTGGCTATGCTACCTGTACCGTCGCCAGTAACCTGGGGGCATCAGCCATTGTTACGGCAACTCGTAGTGGCTATACCCCACGGATGGTAGCCAAATACCGGCCTCAGGCAACTATCGTGGCCGCTACCCGCCACGAGGAGGTGCTCAAAAAGCTGGTTATGGTATGGGGAGTTTACCCACTCTTGATACCTGACACCACCGGCACCGATGAATTAATGGAAAAGTCTATTGAGGCGGCTCTAGAGGCGAATATGATAGCCAATGGAGATTTGATTGTCCTTACGGCCGGGGTACCCGATCACGTGGCCGGGGGAACCAACATGCTAAAAGTACATGTGGTAGGAGAAGTCCTCGTCCAGGGAATGGGCATCGGTCACCCGGTGAGCGGGCCTGTGCGGGTAGTGCTTCAGGAAGACGACCTGGCAACCGTTGAAGCAGGGGACATAGTGGTTACCTCCATGGCAGAAAGCTATTTGGCCCCGTACCTGGAACATATCGCCGGACTGGTGGCTGAGGAAGGGGGACTCACTTCCAACGCCGCTATTATGGGATTGAACGCCCGGATCCCGGTAATTGTAGGTGCTCGTGACGCCACCAGTATCTTGAAGAACGGCCTGGTCATTACCATGGATACCCCCCGGGGAAGAATCTATAAAGGTGTTGCTCGTATTTTTTAGGAGCTTAAAAGCACATATAAAGAGGGGTTCCGCATTGGAACCCCTCTTTTTGACTGCTAATAAGACCTCGCTCTATTGTCATCCTTTCCGTCCTGCTCTGGCCAGGCAGTGTGGAATAACTGCAAACCGGGCCAGCAAAGAATCCTTGCGCCCTGGGATGCAGGTGTGAGTGGCATTCCGTACAGGGTGCCGGCAAGATCAGGACCGGATCTGACCAAAGGGATACTACTTGCCGGTGAAATTAGCCTTTCTGTTTTCCAGGAATGCGTTCATTCCCTCTTTTTGATCCTCGCCGGAAAAGAGCATGGACCAGCCGAGCTGCTCAAGGCGGCAACCGGACTTGATATCCGTATTCATGGACATATTGATGGCCTGTTTCGCTTCCCGCAGGGCCAGCGGCGACTTGCGGCACAGCTTCTTGGCAATCTTCCTGGCGGTATCCATAACCTCAGCTGCAGGTACTACATAGTTTATCAGGCCGATCTTCTCAGCTGTAGCGGCATCGAAGAATTCACCCAGGAAAACATACTGCTTGGCCAGGCAAATGGAAGTGTTGCGCGGCATTCTCTGGGTAGCGCCACCGCCCGGGTAAATGCCCAGATTGATTTCCGGCAGGCCAAAGGTAGCATTGTCAGCGGCAACACGAATATCGCTGGAGAGCACTATTTCCAGGCCGCCGCCAAGTGCCAGACCATTTATGGCCGAAATGGAAGGCTTATGGTTGTCTTCTACGGCAAAGATAGCCCGGTGCACTTTGTCCAGGAAGTTCCTGGCCTCGAAAGCGTTGTATTTGGCTACTGCCTTGAGGTCAGCACCGGCGGCAAAAGCCTGTTCATTTCCCGTGTAGATCATACACCGGACTTCGGGATCCTCCTGGCAACCTATGGAAATCTCATAGATGTCATCCAGAAAGTCATTATTGACAGCATTGAAGGCCTTGGGGCGGTTAAACTGGATAATCGCTATCCCCGGGTCCTCAAAGCTCAGCAACATGGTTTTGTACTCTTTATCTCTGTAAGACATGAACGAACCTCCTTCATTTGCGTTCCACCTCAGGGCAGAAAACTATTTTTTGCTGTAATCGTACCAGCCTCTGCCGGTCTTGCGGCCCAGCCAGCCAGCGCGGACATACTGCTTAATGGGCATGGCGGGACGGTATTTGGGATCGCCGGTCTCCCTGTACAGGGTGTTGGCGACTTCCAGAGCGATGTCGATACCGACCATGTCGCAAAGGGTGAAGGGGCCCATCGGCCAGCCAGCGCCCAATCTCATGGCTTTGTCGATATCTTCAACGGTGGCAAGACCTTCTTGTAGAATGAAAGCAGCTTCGTTCATGCCGGGAATCAGAATGCGGTTAACCACAAATCCGGGACCCTCTTTTACGATAATGGGCTTCTTGCCAATAGCCTTGGAGAGCTCAAAAATAGCATTAACAGTTTCTTCCGAGCTCTGCAGGCAGGGAATAACCTCGATCAGGGCCATTACCATGGCCGGGTTGAAGAAGTGCATTCCAGCTACCTTGCTGGGATCTTTGTAAACGGCGGCAATTTCGGTAATCGGCAGAGAAGAAGTGTTAGTGGCGACAATGACATCATCTTTCAGGATAGCAGACAGTTTGGTATAAACGTCTTTCTTGACATCCATGTTCTCGAATACGGACTCGATAACGAAGTCCACATCCTTGATGTCATCCAGGTTGGCAGTACCGGTAATATTACCAGTAACGAAATCCTTGGCACCAGCAGGAGCCTGCCCCTTTTCTTCAGCTTTGGCCAGACCTTTGCCGATCCGGGCGATACACTTGTCAACGATTTCCTGCTTAATATCATAGACAATTACCTTTTTGCCGGCAGCGGCAACTGCCCAGGTAATTCCCATTCCCATTGTTCCTGCACCGAGAACTGCGATTTTGTTGAATTCCATCTAAAATTACCCCCTTAATCTCTTATCACCTTAGAAATACTGCGACCCAACTTCAACCATTCCAAGCCTGTCTAACCATCACCCCCTCCGGTTCCAGTCTTGTGGCGTCTTATAATGTGATATGCAATTATCGTACCATCCCGCAAATAGGGACAGAAAACCAGGCCTGATAACCAAGGCTTTGCTTTTCGCGGAGAGCTGTAAATTCCGACCAGGAACAGAACTTGTCTCGTTCCTGCAACACCCCTGGAAAGAAACCTTATTAACAAGCTTATTGCGAGATGAAACAATAGCGAACACTGTCGCGCTAAAGCGACATTCCTTTAGAGGCTGTTGATCTGGTACTTGTTCATCTTGCGGTAAAGAGCCGAACGATGTATATTCAAAGCCCGTGCCGCTTTGGTCTTGTTGCCACCAAAGATACGCAGGGTACTTAAAATTACTTCTTTTTCCCGTTCCTGCAACACATGTTCCAGGGTTCCTGCGGTCGGAACAAGGTGTCTCGAATGGCTGAAACTGATTATAGATTCAGGAAGATGCAGGGTATCTATGGTATTTCCATCACAGAAGTTCATGGCTCGTTCCAGGGTATTTTCCAACTCCCGGATATTTCCCGGCCAGTTATAACGGACGAAGCACTCCATGGCTTCGCTGCTGATACGACCTATCCGGGTTCCCAATTGCTGGTTCAACCTTTGCAGGAGAGCTTTGGCGATAAGGGGAATGTCATCCTGCCTTTCCCGCAAAGGAGGCAGGTTGAGGATAATTACATTTAGGCGGTAGTACAGGTCTTCCCTGAACTTTCCCTCTGCCACCAGTCTCAGAAGATCCTGGTTGGAGGCGGCAATTACCCGTACATTCACCTGGGTAGTATGGATGCCACCGACCCGTTCTACCTCTTTTTCCTGCAGTACTCTTAGCAGCTTGGCCTGCATGGACAAAGACATATCCCCAATTTCGTCCAAAAAAATGGTGCCATGGTTGGCCAGCTCAAATTTACCAGGTTTCCCTTCTTTGCGAGCACCGGTAAAGGCTCCCTCGGCATAGCCGAACAACTCCGATTCCAGCAGAGTCTCAGGAACAGCAGCGCAGTTTACCTTTATAAAGGGGCCTTTGCGCCGGGGGCTCATATTATGTATGGCATGGGCAAAAACTTCCTTGCCGGTTCCGCTTTCACCGGTTATCAGCACTGTGGAAATGGTGCGTGCGGCCCGGGAGGCCAGTTCCTTTTGTTCCAAAATTGCCGGGTTATTGCCCACGATGTTGCTAAAATAATATTTACCGGTTCCCGAGTGATACTCCTCCACCATTTCTCCCCAGGTACGCTCTTTAAGTGCGGCGGGTACTGTTTTGACAATAATACCTACTGTCCGGCCGAAGCGAACAATGGGCAGAAAAATAAGTTCAAAAAGGCGGCCCTTGACAGAAATGGTTTCTCCGGCCAGCGGCTTGCCGCTGGACATGGAATCAGTCAAGCTTGTCCGGGGCATAAAAGCATTTAGCTGTTCATTAAGCGCGGTGAGGGAGTTGCAATCGAAAAAGCGCAGACAGGCTGGGTTGGCATATACCAGGCGCAGGTTTTCATCAAATACGGTAATTCCCTCATAGGGGCTCTGCAAAAGAGAATTTAACTGAAAATCTTCCAGGCTGTCTGTGCGCAGAATGGCATAACAGGCGAAAACATCCTGGGCCAATTCCAGCAATCCCCGGGTGATACTCACCTGGTCGCCGTTAATGAATTCCTGACTATGAACCAGCCGTTGTCGGCTGTTCAATAGAGAACCAAAATGAAGTGAAGGCTTCAGTACATCAACAGATTTGCCCAGAACCTCATCGGCCTCGATGCGAAATATTTTTTCAGCAGCACTATTAAAAAAGACAATGTTTAGAGAGGGATCAGAAATGATGATTCCTTCAGAGATGTTCTGCAGGATAGGGTACAAAAGCAGCTCTTTGGAGTGCAGCTCAAGGTTCAACGACACATCCATTCACCTCTCCCCTAATTCTAATCATAGCACAATCCGGAGAGGTTAGAACTAAGAATTTTGTCTATGGGTATGGCTGAAGGAGCGTAAAAAAAGAGCCTTGCGGCTCTTCTCCGGGTCAAGCTCTGTCGCTTATTGATTGTAGTTGGCCGCTTTTTTCAAAGTAGCCTGCTGTATAATCGCCTGGAGGGTCACGGAATCAAGGTTGCCGGTGGGCTCGAGGGATTGCTCCTGCTGAAACTCGGCAATGAACCGGCTGGGATCCTCTGCCTGATCCATTCCCAGATCCAACAGCATATCCAAAATAGCCTCTTCCTCCTGCTCACTTACAACCAGCACTTTTTCAGCGCGGTTTGTTGTTCCGGCAACACTATCTTCTTCTGGTTCCTGAGCAACCATACAGGTTTGTGCTTGAGCCGTTTGGTAATATTGAGCAATGTATTTGAAATTGCTGATAAAACCAGCTGTGGCACCGGCAACGACTGCTGCTGATAGCAGGAAAACCAGGAAGATCATGTGTTCTTTTTTCATCGGCATCTTCCTCCAGGATAGGTTACCTAAATTGTATATTATCCCGGGACTGCATGCAATCATTTTCCAACTCGCAGGCAAGGGCGCAGGCAAGGGGACGGTTCTTTTGCCTGTGCAAAGCCAATTAATAGACAGGCAAAAGAACCGTCCCCTTGCCTGTTTCGTTTACAACCCTTTTTTCATCTCGTAGCTTTCGTGCTGGCCACTATGGTTCTTGATGTAATCGTTGCCTTTGTCGTCTTTTATCAGGGTAACATCCATGGAACTAAACATGGCAAAGACTTCGTCACCTTGGGAAAGGTTCATATCACGAGCGGCTCCGGCAGTAAGGGTGGCCATAACCGGAAAATCCCCCACATCCACGATCACTTCCACCATTTCCCGGCCTTCCTTGACCTCCATGACTTTTCCCACCAGCTTGTTGGGATCACTAATGCGCATACAACATCCTCCTTTTGCAGCTTTTCTCTTAGCTTGGTCCCCGTGGGGAAGGATTATGTGCAGGCATGGGGACGGTTCTTTTGCCTTTATATGCTAGTCAGTTTTGACTTTCTCTACTGCACTCTTGTCGATACCGAGAAGTGAAGCGATCACCCGTTGAGATAGTCTGGTGTTAGTTCGCAGGTGCCGGATTATTTCGGTTTGTTTTTGTCTATCTTCTTTGATGTGTTCAACTGCCAATCCTTTGTATCGCTCTCGCAAATAATCCGAAAGGTAAGCCCGCCCTTCCTCAATTGTTCTGATAGTCTTTTCATCTTCTATATCAATAAACGTTGAATTATCCTCTGCTAACGAGAAACGCTCAAACTCCTTCAACGCAATGTTCCTGTTATCGGCGATAATACTTAATACAAATTCAGTGTCTAACCAAACTCGGCCTTTCGGCTGGAGATATTCAGAATAACTGCTCCAGCGATAGTCAGCCGGTTTTTCTACCATTCCGGCTTTGACCGGATTGTTGTGGATGTACCTCACGGCCGTTAACAAGTAGCGATCATCTTGAATAGGTTCACTTTTGAAACGGTCCTGAAAGACATGGCCGACCCGGCTTTGTTTCCAGTTATAAAACGTGGCATATCTAACTGCTATGCTTTTCATAATTGACGCCAATTCTTGTTCTTTAATGTTAATTAGCAGATGAACATGATTATCCATTACACAGTAGGCATATACTGCAAAATCGGCTTCTTTTCCCTTTTCATCTATACCATCCAAAAACCGCTGTTTATACTCGTTATCTTGAAATATGTTCTTCCGCTCATTCCCCCGAAGCATCACGTGATAAACGTCTGTGTTGCTTAATTGCCTGGACTGCCTCGTCACTATTCCCACCCCCAGATACACTTATTTCATTCATTGTATCTCAAGGTCGTTTTGCAGGCAAAAGAACCGTCCCCTTGCCCCTTGGGCAAAAGAACCGTCCCCTTGCCCCTTGCCCCATACAGGCAAAAGAACCGTCCCCGTGCCTGCG
>Ga0116193_1002799_pt1 | contig 12928 bp, 16 predicted proteins | sample AD_UKC115_MetaG_FD_89892 | JGI IMG/M metagenome (GOLD analysis project Ga0116193, IMG submission 89892) | Active sludge microbial communities of municipal wastewater-treating anaerobic digesters from Hong Kong - AD_UKC115_MetaG | ecosystem: Engineered > Bioreactor > Anaerobic > Digestate... | reverse complement strand
TTTCAATAAAACTTAAAGGTTTACGTTCAACTAATTTTGCTCTATTTGTTAATGTTTGCATTGTAAAATGTTTGCAAATATATTTTTTGTACTTAACTAAACAATTCTATTTCGCTTTTGTTGTGTCACTCACTTGTACGCTTTGTTCTTTATTCAACTTAAATAAAGATGGCGAAACCCAATACACAACTCCCGGAATTAGAAATAATAATATCGCTATTAAATAAATCCATAAGAAAACATCCTGAAAATCTTCATTAACAGAATGGTTTTTTGCATACAACTTCATAAAAAAATTTGATACTATCAATAACATAATCAATAACCATAAAGTATTCATCAACCTTTTCCAAAAAGGTTTTACATCTTTATCGTATCGTAAACTTTTTATTTTCACATTAGTAACTTAACGTTTTTTTATTTTTTTTATATAAAAAATGAAAAGAAATTAAACAAATACCAGCTATTATTTGCATAGAGTAAATGCTAATTCTTACTATATCTTTTTCCCAAATCCAACCATTCCCATCAAAAATCGCAGACCAGCATAAAACGTATGAAACAATAGCAATAACTCTCCATTGCTTCTTTATTGTTTTATCTGTAAATATTGTTTGCTGCATAATCTTTATTTTTTCAACCATAAAATTACAGCCCCTGTAATCAACATATTTAATAACGCCAATGGTAACATTGTTTTCCACCCAAGTTTCATTAATTGGTCGTACCGGAATCTTGGAATTGTCCACCGTACCCACATAAAAAAGAAAATGAATATTACCACTTTTATCATTAAACATACAACGCCTGCTAATGCTAACCAATTGCCCCAATCGGCATGTTTGGCTTCATTAAAAAACGGAATATCGTAACCGCCAAAAAATAAGGTTGCCATTATTACGCTGCTAATAAACATATTAATGTATTCGGCAAATAAATAAAAACCCAATTTCATGCTTGAGTATTCTTGGTGGTAACCAAAGTTTAATTCGTTTTCTGCTTCGGGTAAATCAAACGGAGTTCTGTTACATTCTGCAAAAGCACAAACTAAGAATAATAAAAATCCTAATGGTTGGTACACTACATTCCAAAAATGACCGGGCTGCATTTGTTGTTTTACAATTTCGCCTAATTGTAAAGTGCCTGTAATCATTAATAATGCAATTAAACTAATACCCATTGCCAACTCGTAACTAATTGCTTGAGATGCACCACGCAATGCAGCCAATAAAGAAAATTTATTGTTGCTTGCCCAACCGCCAATCATTATTCCGTAAACGCCTAAACTAACTACGCCAAACACATATAAAATTCCAATATTTATATCGGCAATTTGTAAAGCAACGGTTCTGCCAAAGGCAACTATTTTATCTCCCCAAGGTATTACGGCACAGGTCATTAAAGCGGCAACCATTGCCAACGCTGGACCTAACACAAATAAAAATTTGTTTGAGTTATTAGGAATAATTTCTTCTTTCATTATTAATTTCAAACCATCGGCAAACGGTTGAAATAAACCAAAGGGGCCTGCTCTGTTGGGGCCTGGTCTATCTTGTAATATTGCAGCTACTTTACGCTCGGCAAAAGTCGTATATAATGCAATGCCTAAACTTGCAAATATGATTACTGCAATTAAAATTAATTTTTCAAAAAATAAAAACCAATCAATAGAAAGTAGTGTCATCTCTATAAATTATTTATTAAAGTCTGTTGAATGTGCGGGTCCTTTTATTTCACTTAAATCAATATTTGTTCTGTTTACTTCGCTTACATCATGAATGTCCATAATTAATCTGGGTTCACGGTGCATTAAATCTGGTAAAAACTCTTGTGGTTTTTGTAATGTTTCATAATGCCCTTGCGAAATAACTGAATGTCTGTTGATATGTGTTGGCCCTTCAATAACCCAATCATTCACCTGTTTTTTATCAAACCTACATTCATTACAAATCCATCCTGTTTTACCATTGCTTGCTTCTTTTACTTCGCCCCACTCATCTCTGCGTGCAGTAACTCTGAATACTTCATCTCCACGCATCCATAAACGAACTTCACCACAACATTTAGTGCAATTTCTATGTGCATCTACAGGTTTTGTAAACCATACTCGATTTTTAAATCGGAATGTTTTATCGGTTAATGCACCTACAGGGCAAACATCTATTACATTTCCTATAAAATCGTGTTGTAAATTTTTTTCAATATAAGTAGCAATTTGTGCATGCTCTCCTCTATCTAAAACACCATGTTCTCTTTGTTCGGTTAATTGCTCTGCAGCAAATACACAACGGTAGCATAGAATGCAACGCGTCATGTGTAGTTGAATTTTATCGCCTAAATCTATTTTATGAAAAATTCTTTTTTCAAATTCGTATCGCGATGCTTCTTTGCCATGCGAGTAACTTAAATCTTGTAAATCACATTCTCCTGCCTGATCGCAAATAGGGCAATCTAAAGGATGGTTTATTAATAAAAATTCTACTACTCCTTGGCGTGCATCTATAACTTTTGAAGAAGTGATATTTTTTACTTCCATGCCATCCATTACCGTTGTTCTGCAACTGGCAACTAATTTGGGCATTGGGCGTGGATCTTTTTCTGAGCCTTTGCTTACTTCTACTAAACAGGTACGGCATTTGCCGCCGCTGCCTTCTAATTTACTGTAGTAGCACATTGCTGGCGGAGCAACATCTCCTCCTATTTTACGTGCTGCATTTAAAATAGTTGTACCTGCGGGTACTTGTACCGTTATGTTATCTATTGTTACTTTAAGTAATGGTGTTCCTTCTGCCATATTGCCAAGGATATATATTTAATAAATTAATTATTTTCTAATAAAATTTCAAGCCTTTCTGCTATTGTTTCGGTGCTAAACTTTTGTTCAAATAATTGTTTTGCGTTTATAGCCATTTTATCTCTTTCTTGTTTATTGCTAAACATTTGTTTTAGTTTGTTTGCCAAATCATCTACATTTTCTTTTTCAAATAATAATCCGTTGTATCCATCAATAACCATTTCAGGTATGCCACCACTGTTGCTGCCTATTACTGGTGTTGCTACAGAGAATGCTTCTAACACAGTAGTAGGAAAATTATCTGCCCTACTTGGTACTACTAAGAAATTAATGCTTTGCATAATTTCATAAACTTTATCGTACGATACATTTCCTTCTAAAATAATTCTGCTTTGCAGTTTAGCATTATTAATTTCATTTTTTAATTCTTCGTGCCTATCTCCACTTCCTGCAATTAATAAAATTGCTTCAGGAAAAATATCGGCAATTTTAATAAATGCTTTTACCAAAATATCTGCACCTTTTGTTCTGTCTAATCTTCCAATAAAAGCTATTGTTTGATTATTGGTTGTATTGGTTTGTTGTGAAATAGGGATTGTATTGGGGAACACATATATTTTTTTTTCTGCTGCGTTAAAATACTTCATTAAATCTCTTTTACCGCAATTTGATGGCGTAAGTATATGCGTTGCCATTTTATATATTAATTTTTTTCTTAATATTTTATATTTTTGTATCAAACCTAATTTTCCATTATGATCTTCAATATATGCTTCTACTATTGTTTGATGAAAACAGCAACGATATTTTACATTGAATAACCACGAAACCAAAATCATAATATTATTTGCTCCAAAATTTGAAATAGTAATATCGGGCTTTTGCTTTTGCATTAATTTAAAAAGAAAAATAAAGTCTTTTATGCCAACCGGTCTTTTTCCGGGCCATTCATTAATAGTTAAGTTTTCATTTATAACCGCATTATTGAATCCGTTTTTTTTTGCGTTTAAGAAAACAACTTTATTATTTTTTGAAAAAGCAAATGCCAAAGCTTTTGATTGGCGGTTAACGTTTGTGTTTATCCAATTGTGTGCTATATATATGGTTTTGCCTGAAATCAAAGAGCTAATAGTTTTATTTTATACAGTTATGGGTTGTATTGCATCGGCATAATGTGCCAATCCAAAATTTTTAATTTGCGATTCTTGCGGGTTGTTTACATGCCATTCAAACTCATCTCTAAAATGCCTTATGGCTGCGGCAACCGGCCATGCTGCTGCATCTCCTAACGGGCAAATAGTGTTTCCTTCTATTCTTCTTTGTACATCCCACAATAAATCTATATCACTTAATTTACCTTGTCCGTGTTCTAATTTATATAATAATTTATCTAACCAAATAGTTCCTTCGCGGCAAGGTGAACATTGACCACAACTTTCATGATGATAGAATCTTGCTAATGTATATGTATGTTTTACTACGCATTGGTCTTCATCTAACACAATAAATCCGCCACTACCCATCATACTGCCTGTTGCAAAACCACCATCGCTTAAACTTTCATAGTTCATATAGCGTGTTTCGCCTTTGGCTGTTTTTAATAATAAGTTTGCAGGAAGAATAGGTACAGATGAACCACCAGGTATGCATGCTTTTAATTTTTTTCCGTTGGCAATGCCTCCACAATATTCTTCACTATAAATAAATTCTTCTACGCTAATGGTCATATCAATTTCATAAACACCGGGTTTATTAATATTACCACAAGCAGAAATTAATTTGGTTCCTGTGCTTCTGCCTACACCAATTTTTGCATATTCTTCTCCACCCATATTTATAATGGGAACAATAGCTGCTAAGGTTTCTACATTGTTTACAACGGTTGGTCTTTCCCATAAACCTTTTATGGCTGGAAATGGTGGTTTAATTCTTGGGTTGCCGCGTTTACCTTCTAAACTTTCTATTAGTGCAGTTTCTTCTCCGCATATATAGGCACCTGCACCGCGTTGTACGTGAATGTTACAATTAAAACCACTTCCTAAAATATTTTTTCCTAACCAGCCGTTTGCTTTTGCTTCTTCAATGGCTTGTTCTAATATATCTACAATCCATGCATATTCTCCGCGTATGTATATGTAAGTATCGTTACTGCCTAATGCATAAGATGAAATTATTAAACCTTCAATTAATAAGTGTGGGAGGAATTCCATCAAATACCTGTCTTTAAAAGTTCCGGGTTCGCTTTCATCTGCATTGCAAACTAAATGGCGTGGCACACCTTCGGGTTTTGCAATAAAACTCCATTTCATTCCAGTAGGAAAGCCTGCACCACCACGGCCACGCAAGCCGCTTTTTTTAACTTCTTCAACAACTGCTTCGGGGCTTAATGTTTTTAAAGTTTTTTCTACGCTGTTATAACCACCTTCTCTGCGATAAACATCGTAGAATCTTATGCCTTCAACATGTGCTTTTTCTAATAATAATTTTTTACTCATGTCCTTAATCTCTAAAGAGATTTTTATTTATTTACTTAATTATTTAATGCTGCGTTTTTTCTACATTCTTCTATAATATTATCTACTTTTTCTTTGGTTAAATGTTCTTTATAAAATTTGCCCATTTGCATCATGGGTGCGTAACCACAAGCTCCTAAACATTCAACTGTTTTTAAAGTAAACATTCCATCGGGTGTTGTTTCACCAATTTCTATTTTTAATTTTTCTTTTATATAATTAATAATATTATCGCTTCCATTAATCATACAAGGCCCTGTTTGGCAAACTTCGAACACGTGTTTACCAACGGGTTTTAAATTGTACATGCTGTAAAATGTAGCTACTTCATATACTTCAATGGGTGTAATGTTTAAAAGTTCTGCTACATAATTCATTGTTTCGGTGCTTAGCCATCCGCCAAAACTTTCTTGTGCTAAATGCAATACAGGTAGTAATGCACTTTTTTGTTTTCCTTCGGGATAACGTGCTACTAATCTGTTAAACTCTGCTATCTGTTGTTCGTTAAATTTCATTCAACATTTGTAATTTATAATTCAACATTATTTTTATGCATCTAATTCTCCTGCTATCAAGTTTAAGCTGCTCATGGTAATAATTGCATCGCTTAGCATTGAGCCTTTTGTTAGTTCGCTGTATGCTTGATAGTATATGAAACTTGGTCTGCGAAAATGTAATCTGTAAGGTGTTCTTCCGCCATCACTTACTAAGTAATATCCTAATTCGCCGTTGGCACCTTCTACACTAAAATAAACTTCTCCTTTAGGAATTTCTGTTTCGCCCATTACTATTTTAAAGTGCCATATTAGTTGCTCCATTTTGGTATATACTTCTTGCTTTTTAGGAAGATAATATTCGGGAGCATTTGCATGATATACTTCAGCATCTGTGCCTTTAAATTCTTGTACTTTATTGTAGGCTTGTTTTATTAAGCTTATACTTTCCCAAACTTCTTCGCATCTTACTAAAAATTTATCGTAATTATCTCCTGTTTTACCAATGGGTACAATAAAATCAAAATCTTGGTAGCTGCTGTATGGTGTGTGTACTCTTACATCATAATCTACACCTGCTGCTCTTAAATTTGGACCTGTAAAGCCATAGTTTAAAGCTCTTTCGGCACTTATGCCTCCGGTGTTTTGTAATCTATCTACAAAAATTCGGTTGCGTACAAATAGGTTTTCAAATTCTTTCCAACCTTTAGGAAATTCTATTAAGAATTTTTCGAGTTTTTCAAATGCCGTATTTGAGAAATTCCTTTCAAAACCGCCAATACGCCCAATATTAGTAGTAAGGCGGGCACCGCATACTTCTTCATAAATTTCATATATTAATTCTCTGTATTGCATTACATATAAAAATCCTGTATATGCTCCGCTATCTACACCAACAATTGAGTTGCAAATTAAATGATCACTTATTCTTGCTAACTCCATTATTATAATGCGTAAATAATCTACACGTTTTGGTGTTTTTATATTTAGTAATTTTTCGCAGGTCATATGCCAACCCATATTGTTAATTGGGCTGCTGCAATAATTTAATCTATCTGTAATGGGTGTTATTTGATATAATGGTCTGCGTTCTGCCAATTTTTCAAATGCACGATGTATGTAACCAACTGTTTGTTCTGCACTTACAATACGTTCTCCATCTAACTCTAAAATATTTTGAAATACACCATGTGTTGCAGGGTGTGTTGGCCCTAAGTTTAAAGTGGTAGTTTGTTTTTCTATTGAACCTTCGGGTAATTTAATATGATGTTGATGTTCTGACATTGTATAATGATGTTGCCAACTTTTATTTTTTAATTATGCTTTTTGTTTTGTGTTTGTTTTTTTACGCCAATAAACAAAGTGTTCTTTATCTCCAAAAAAATTTTCTCCTATAAAATAAAAAAACAACATTATTCCGCTTAATAATAAAGCATTTATTAATGCCATTTTATTTGTATAGCCTGATATGTATGAAAATAAAAAATAATATAGAAAGAACAATTGGAGGGGGCGTTTCCATATTGATGGTCCGAATTTTATTTTTTTAATATTCATTTCATTAATTTTTTTATTACACAACAGTGCCGCCTCTTCCAAACATTTCATCGTCTTTATCTAATCTGGTTTGATCTTCTAACGGATATTCTTTTCTTAAAGGAAAATAATCCATTTCATCTACGTTTAATATTCTTTTTAAATTAGGATGACCTACAAAATTAACTCCATAAAAATCGTAGGTTTCTCTTTCCATCCAATTGGCTGCACTAAACAGTTGCGTAGCAGTATATACATCGGGTTTTTGTATGGAAGTATAAACTTTAAAACGCAGGCGTATATTATCTTTTAAATTATGTAAATGATACACAACGGCTAATTCTTTACCAATATTATCGGGATAATGTGCTGCACATAAATCTGTCATAAACTGAAAGTTTAATTCTTCATCATCATACAAGAATTGTAAAACTTTTAAGTTTATTTCTTTGGGTGCTTCAAAAGTTAAAAGTTCATAATTTTCTTCAAATCCACATACAGATTCGCCAAATTTTTGTACTAACTTTTCTTTTATTTTATTGTTTGTTAAACTCATATCCAAAAGCAATAATTATATGCTAATAATTATTTTATTTAAATTTTATTCTATACCGTAAGTTGCCAAAAGTGCTTTATAATGATCGCTGTTTCTTCTTCTTATACTTTCTTTTCCTACTAATTCTTGAATTTTCATAAAGCCATCTAAAATTGCTTCGGGTCTTGGAGCACAACCAGGCACATATACATCAACCGGAATAATTTGATCTATACCTTGTAACACGCTGTATGTATCAAAAATGCCGCCGCTGCTTGCACAAGCTCCAACGCTTAAAACCCAACGTGGTTCTGCCATTTGTAAATACACTTGCTTTAAAACGGGACCCATTTTTTTTGCAATGGTACGCATTACCATAAGTAAATCGCACTGGCGTGGAGAGAAGCCAACACGCTCTGCACCAAACCTTGCCAAATCATAATGGCTTGCCATAGTGGCCATAAATTCTATACCGCAACAACTTGTTGCAAAAGGCATTGGCCATAAAGAATTTTTTCGGGCTAAACCAACTACGCTGCTTAATTGTGTTGCAAAAAATCCTTCGCCACTATAACCCGCAGGTGTATTTGCCATACCAATTGATGTATTAGCTTGGGCTTCTTTTGGATTTATATTAAAACGTACCGGACGCATATTTTTATGTTGGATTTTGAATTTTAAATGCGAAGTCAAAAACAATTCAACATTTAAAATTTATCATTTTATAAAATTAATCTTCCCAGTTTAAAGCACCTTTTTTTATAATGTAAATAAAACCTATTAAGAAAAATGCTACAAACATTAATACTGCCATAAAACCTTCCCAGCCTAATTCTCTAAAATTTACTGCATAAGGGTAAAAGAAAATTACTTCCACATCAAACAACACAAATAAAATAGCTACTAAAAAATATTTGATGGCTACGGGTTGGCGTGCATCTCCATGCGATTCTATTCCGCTGGTAAAGTTTTCTAATTTTTCTTTTGTTTTTCTTTTAGGGCCTAATAATGCAGAAACGGCAATCATTGTGGCAACAAAACCTGCTGCAAAAATTAATTGAATACCAATTGGAAAATAATTATCTGCTGTATTAGTGGCTTGTAATAAAACTGAGAGGATATTACTCATAACTTAACTCAATAAGTAGCAAAAATAAGACTGCAAGAGATATAAAAGAAAAACTCTCCGTAAAGGGAGAGTTTTATTTTGTTTTAATTTATTTTATTTTCCTGATTTAGCAGGTTGTACATCGCCGGGTTTGGGATTTTTTTGTTGGTTTGCTAATGCTTTGGTTAATACTTCTTTTTGCTGAACTACAAAAGTATTTTCTTCTCCTGCATTAGGATAAAGTGCTATCATTTTATCGCATATTTCTATCCCTTTAGCATAATCTTTTGCTTTTTCTCCAAAATAAACCAACTCATAATATAAATTAAAGAATATTGCTTTTCTATTTTTTTCAACATCTTTCATTAAATATTCGTTTTGTTGTTCTAATGCAGCAATTGCAATACCGGGGTTAGTTGTAGTGTCTAAAGCTTTGGCTGCTCTTACTTTAAAAAGATAACCGTTAGATCTATCGGGATAGGCGGCAATATATTTATCGGCATAATTTATTGTTTGAACATAATCTGCTGCGTTGTATGCAGTGTATGTTAAATTAAGATAATCAGATTCGGTTAATGTGCCTTTCCATTCTGCAATTTTTTGATACCATTTTAATTGGTATGCGTACAGTTTTGCTCTTCCTAAAATTCTTGCAGCATGTTCTGCATAGTTTATTCTATTGGCTTTTACAGAATCTGTTTCAATTGCTTTTTCTAAATAACCAACTGTTACTTTTTCATTACCCGGAAATTTTGAGAATACAAGTACGGCAAATTCATAATCGGTAGGTTTTATATCATTAGCCGGAGCGTTTGCAAAGAATTTTTCTAAATATGTTTTTGCTTGGGCGGTATCTCCTAATTTTTCATAATTTAAAGCATACAACATATTTAATCTTGGAATAGGGTTGTTAATTGTTGCTGCTTCAATTTCTTTTGTTTTAACTAATGATTCGTTGTACCTGCGGGCACGGTATAAATAGTCTGCCAATAATAAATCGTTATGTGGATCTTTATCGGCATTAACAATAAATTTATCTAAGTTTTCTTTTGCAATATTTACATCTATTAATTTATAATATTCAAATAAAGCTAAATAAGTATCGGGGAATGAAGGGTTGGCTGCAATGGCTTCATTAAAATATTTATTGAATACATCTGGGTTGTTTTGCGATACATAAATTTTTCCTATGCGATACATTGCTAAAGCATTTTTAGGATCTCTTGCTATTGCTTCTTGAAAAGCTTTTACGGCTTCTCCACCATATTCTCCTCCTAATTTTAAATAACATATTCCTAAATTTATTTCAATATCTGCATTGGTTAAATCAATAGCGGCGGCTTGTTTTAATTTTTCAATACCGTAATTAGGGTCGCCTTGTTTTGAGCTGCCATCTGCATTGGCACGGCCAATAGCATCTAAAATATTTGCATTGGGTTTGCCTTTGTTTCTGCCTCTAGTTTCTGTTGTAGCAGTAATGGCTTGTTCAAATTTTTGTTTGGCACTGTTTAAATCTCCGTCTTGTAATATTTCAATATGTCCTAATCCAACCCAAATTAACGGTTCGTTTACGCCATCGGTTAATGCTTTTTGATATACTGCTTTTGCTGTGGCAACATCTGCAGGTTTAACTTCAAAACCTGCTATTAACGATTGACCATACCAATAAATTGTTTGAGGATCTTTTGGATTAGCATCATACAATTTCTTAAATACTTCACGAGTGGAATTTACTTTAAATTGCGAGTTAAGCATTTTAATACCATCGGTTAACGATTGCCCTAAGGAAACCGTTACTGCAACTACTGCACCTACTAACAAAAGAGTAATTTTTTTCATCTTGCTTACTTTATTTATAAAAAACTTTGTTTCTATTCTTTTAAAATGCTGTTACGCACATTAAAATTCATTTTTGCCGGAACTAAAAAAGAACGTCTAAAAACCAACTGTCCTCTTTCATAACTTAAATAATTTACAAAACCAGAACCTAACCCCAAATAATTTTCTTTTAATATATAATACAAGGGGCGTGCCAATGGGTATTGTGCATACGCAATTGATGCTTGAGATGGTTTTGCAAAATAGCCTTTCTCTACACATCTTACACATTCTACCAAAGCCAACCGAATTGTTTTTAAGTTTTCAATTTGTTTGGTATCGTATTGGTTGCCTACCCAACTTAAACCTACAAAACCAATTGCATTTTCGGTTCTTGCAACTGCATCAATAACTGCTTGGCTATTGGCTGCTGCTTGTACGTTTTTGCCAAATGACATTCCGTTTATCAAAGAATCTTGTACGTATCTTACGGTGCTGGTTGCATTGTTTCCATCCATAACAACCTGCGTTGTTTTTTTCCCGCTTAAAATATCTTTTAAATCATTAATAGTAAATACACTGTCTTTTGAATGAATGTTTACTATTACTGCAACTGCATCATAAGCCAATATATCATATTGAGGCTTGAAAGATAATGCACTTTGAAAAGATTTCGATTCATTTTCTTTTAAACCTCTTGCAGTAATTATCATTCGGGTACTGTCTTTCAATAAATCTTTAAAACAATCTACTTCGGGTTTATAGGTTGCAATAATTTTTGTATCGGGATAAGATGCTTCGTACACTTTAATTTGCTCTTGAATTACCGGTTTAAAACTTTCATCTACACTAATATAGATAGTACCTTTTTTAGGTGTATCGGTATTTGTTTTATTATTACTACACGAAAAAAACATTAAACAAATACTTAATATAATTCCGGTAATTATTTTTTTCATAATTAATAATCTTTCTTTATTCCTCTATACAATCTGTAGCCGCCGTATAACAAACACATTCCGCCAAAAATATATTTTAGTAAAGGGTCTATTTGCATTACTATTCTATAAATAGCATCAACCTTTAATCTATCTCCCAACAATAAAAACAAACCCATACACACTATTAATAAGCCCATGCCTAAATCGTAAACAGATCGCATTATGGTGTAACTCTTTCTTTGCTTATTTCTAAAATCTGATTCCATTTAAACAATCTTTTTGGCAGTTGGGCAATTTATAAATATTTTTTAATTGATAAGAATAAAAATTATGGGTTCTTGCTTTTTTTGGTTTCATAACAAAAATTTAAAGATTATAACTACTAAACTGTTTTCTACATAAGATGCATACATTCAAAAAATCCACACTACTAAGGCAACTATTATTTTTGTTACATGAAAATTTTAATGGTTTGCTTGGGAAATATTTGCCGAAGCCCTTTGGCAGAAGGTATTTTAAGAAATAAAGCTGAAAAAGCAGGGTTAAATTGGATGGTTGATAGTGCCGGTACAGCAAACTATCATGTTGGAGAACCTCCGCATCGTTTATCACAGAAAGTTGCCATGTTGAATGGCATTGATATTTCTCATCAAAGAAGCAGGCGATTTATAAAAGAAGACATGTTAAGGTTTGATAAAATTTATGTGATGGATGCTGAGAATTACATTTTCATAAAACAATTAAGTGAAGAATTATGGAATGAAAATAAAGTTGATTTGTTGTTGAATGAATTGTATCCGAATGAGAACAGAGATGTACCCGACCCTTGGTACGGAACAGAAGAAGGTTTTCATGAAGTATTTGCTATGTTAAGTGAGGCTTGTGAAGCAATTATTAAACGTGAGTCGTGAGTGAAGAAGTGTAAAAAAATAATAAATACAATACAAAATTTAATATATGTTTTTACAATTAGCTCATACCAAATTAAATGTATTTGCAAACAGCAAACAGTTAGTATTGCTGTGTTACAAACTGTCTAAATTATTACCGCAAGAAGAGAAGTTTGATATAACACAACAATTACGCAGAGCAGCATTATCTATTCATCTTAATATTGCAGAAGGCTGTTCTAGAAAATCTGTTATTGAAAGAAGAAGATTTTTTGAAGTTTCAAGAGGTTCACTAATAG
>Ga0116193_1002798_pt1 | contig 12933 bp, 10 predicted proteins | sample AD_UKC115_MetaG_FD_89892 | JGI IMG/M metagenome (GOLD analysis project Ga0116193, IMG submission 89892) | Active sludge microbial communities of municipal wastewater-treating anaerobic digesters from Hong Kong - AD_UKC115_MetaG | ecosystem: Engineered > Bioreactor > Anaerobic > Digestate... | reverse complement strand
TATGCCAGTGCAGCGGTTATGTGCGCTATTAACAAGATATTGAACGACGGCGATCAGTTTTTCCCGGAGCAGTCTATCACCAGAATGGAAATGGCCCGGGCCATCAAGGGATCTTTTGACGCCAAAGGAATGAGCATTCCCATGATTATGGTCATGCCCATCTACGACGACATCGACCAACTGTCCCCGGAAGATGTTCAGGTAATAGCTTTTGTCACTAATACCGGCATTATGAAAGGAGACGACGGTTGCTTCCGCCCGGAAGAGACCCTGACCCGGGCCGAACTGGCCCAAATATTTCGCCAGTGTCTGAGCGTTATACAAAGCCAAATGACGATTGATGAAGCATATAATGGTCATGAATATCGGGTAGCACCCGGACAGGAATTTGTTTTATCACTGGAAAGCAATCCTACTACCGGGTACCAGTGGACTTTTAGCAACCCTGTCGATAAAAAAATCCTCTCAGAACCGCAGCACGAATTCCGCAGTGCAGCTTCGGCGACGCATCCTGCAGTGGTGGGGCAAGGGGGGAGAGACTACTGGACATTCAAAGCATTGCAACCAGGTACTATCGAACTTAAACTGGTCTATTCGCGCCCCTGGGAAAGCAAGATGCCGATTCGCACCTTCACCGTTGAGGTTATAGTGAACTCCGTCACTGCCCCAGAGACAAATACAGAAGCCCCGGTACCTGGTTTGGAGCTGGGTGTCACCATTAGTTCTCAAACAATTAAAGACCAAACAGATAACATCTCCATTGACCTGCAAATTCCCGCGCTAAGCGGCCTGAAAAATGAACCGGTTCAGTCAGCTCTCAATTCCAAATGGGAAAAAGATGCCCGGGATTTTCAGGAGGAAATAGCCTCCAACCTGGAGGACTATGTTAAAGAATGCCGGGAACAGGGCTACCCCGTACGCCCCTACGAGGTGATGACCCGCTGCCAGGTTGGCAGCCAAAGCCAGGACAGGTTAAGCCTTTATGTTGATTATTATCAGTATACCGGCGGCGCCCATGGCTTGACCGAACGCCGCGCTTATAACATTGACCTTAAAACCGGTAAAGAACTGACCCTAAAAGATCTCTTTCCGGAAGGCTCCAACTACCGGGAAGAAATAAACCAGTTTATAGAGAAACAGATTAATGCCCATCCCGAAAACTACTTTACCTACCCCGAGATGGGCGGATTTACTGGCATTGCAGAAGATCAGAGCTTTTACCTTGAGGATGACTACCTGGTTATATATTTCGGGCTTTATGAAATCGCCCCCTATGCCAGTGGCATCCCCGAGTTTAGAATCCCTCTCAACCAACTGGTCTAAAAGCCATTTCCAAGCTGGCAGAACGAGCCAAAAAAGTATGACCAAGGCACTAGAAAAGCCCGTGAATGAGTCATACTTAAATACGTTGATTGAGAACGGACTTTTCGAAGTAACACAGATATTCGCTTTTTTGGATGGCCTGAGGGGACGGATTTTTTCCGTCCCCTTGTTTGCTTGAACCGGGAGTGGTACATTTGAAACTGGAACCAGCTATTTAGAGACCAAAGACTGGATACATGCCACCAAAGCAGCAGAATATGAGGAAATGGAGGAAAGCTGGTATGATTTTTAAACAACCGACTGCCAACAAGTACGATGCCTGGTATGCTACCCCTAAAGGAGCCTTTATCGACAAAGTAGAGACCGACGCCGCCTTCAGCCTTTTCAAAGCCGAACCCGGCCTGAGGGTCTTGGATGCGGGCTGTGGCACCGGCAACTATAGCATCAAATTGACCAACCTGGGGTGCAAGGTAACCGGCATCGACCTGTCTTCGGCCATGCTGGAGATTGCGCGGGAAAAAGCTGCCCAGCTTAACCTGGACATTGATTTTCATTGCATGGATATGACCCAGCTGTCATTTGCTGACAACAGCTTTGATGCGGTTTTTTCCATGACCGCCTGGGAATTTATTGCCGATTCCCAGCAAGGTTTCGCGGAGCTGATGCGGGTGGTCAAACCGGGTGGTCAACTGTTAATTGGCATGATCAACAGCGACAGCAGCTGGGGGGAAATGTACCGGGAAAGGGCCCAAAAGGAGAAAGACTCGGTCTTTCACTTTGCCTACACTAAAACGGCTCAAGACTTGTATACACTAAATAAAGACCTGCTGGTAGGAACCGCCGATTGCCTCTTCGTCCCACCCTCAGCCCCGGACGAATTGTTTAATTTGCAGGAAGAATCCGCCTCCCGAACCAGAGGAGAACGTCCCGGATTCGTTGTGGCCCTGTGGCGTAAACCACAAGCAGGTTAAATATATCCTGGATCCTGGCCATGCTCATACTTCTCCTTAAGCCTGCATCCAAAGAACAGGGTATTATGGTTGATAAACCATAATACCCTGGAGCCGGGAAGGGGATGGAAGGTAACACAAACCCACTGTATGAGGAGGAAGACTGCAGGGATGACATGGTACGATTTTGATAAAATGATTGCGCGGCGGAATACCAACTGTGCCAAATGGGACTTGGCCGGGGAAGAGTTATTGCCCCTGTGGGTAGCAGATATGGACTTTGCAGCACCACCGGAAGTGGTAGCCGCCCTGGAAGCAAGAGCCCGGCATGGAGTTTTTGGGTACAGCGGCGGGTATGGGGGATGGTACCGGGCACTGGCACAGTGGATGGAAAGACGCTATGGCTGGGTACCGGAGCAGGAGTGGGTTTCCACCAGCCCGGGGGTGGTGGCTGCTCTGGATATGCTAATCAGGGCGCTTACCCGCCCTGGCGATGGAGTCATAATCCAGCCCCCGGTTTATAGGCCTTTTTTCTCTGTGGTGCGCAACAATGACCGGAGACTAATCGAAAACCCGCTCTATTTTGACGGACGCAAGTACCGCATGGACCTGGACCAGCTCGGGAAACAGCTGGAGGCTGATGTCAAGCTCCTGATTCTTTGCAGTCCACATAACCCGGTAGGCCGGGTTTGGACCCGGGAAGAACTCCTGGCCCTGGGTCAGCTCTGCCTCGAACACGAGATCATAGTGATTAGCGATGAGATTCACTCCGATCTGATTTTCCCCGGCTATCAACACACCGTGCTCGCCTCCCTTTCCCCGGAGATGGCTCAAAACTGCGTGGTCTGCAATGCCCCCAGCAAGACCTTTAACATTGCTGGCATTCAGGCCTCCAACGTGATTATTCCCAATGAAAAAATCCGCCAGGCCTACCGCCAGGTGCTGCGTACCAGTGGACTGGCGTTGCCCAATGTTTTCGCCGTTACAGCTGTGGAAGCAGCCTATACCCGGGGAGAACCCTGGCTGGAAGAATTGCTCATCTACCTGCAGGCAAACTACCGTTTTCTTGAGTCCTTTATCGAGGAGCACCTTCCTCAGATTAAAGTCATCGAACCAGAAGGTACCCACCTGGTCTGGTTGGACTGCCGCGAACTGGGCCTGGATGACCAGCAGTTGGATGACTTTATAAGAGAAAAGGCAGGTCTGCTGCTGGAGTCCGGTCCCATCTTCGGAAGCGGCGGCAGCGGATTTCAACGCGTAAACATCGCCTGCCCTCGCCAGGTGCTGGCACAAGCCCTGCACCGTCTCCACCAGGCTTTCACGTAACACATGGGGACAGTCGTGCAGTCTCCCCATCTTTTATGATTTATTGCTACTGCAAGGGCATAATAAAACTTGGAGGGGCGATTGTGCAATTTGACAACGTTTTTTTAGCCTTTGGATTAACTTTGTTGGCAGGATTATCTACCGGAATCGGCAGTTTGATTGCGCTGATTGCCAAGAGGACCAACACTGCTTTTCTGTCATTGGCCCTGGGATTCGCCGCCGGGGCGATGATTTATGTCTCCATGGTGGAGATCTACTTTCAAGCGCAGCAAACCGCCACCCAAATATGGGGGACTACAGGTTTGTGGGCAGCGGCTGCAGCATTTTTTGCCGGAATGGTCTTTGCATCCTTGATCGATATTATAATACCTGCTTATGGCAACCCTCATTATCCCCGGACGGTAGAAGAGCTTAACCCGGACCATCCCACCATTGACGAGAGCAAGCTTTTTCGCCTGAGTATATTTACCGCTCTGGCCCTGGTTATACATAACTTCCCGGAAGGTATCGCCACTTTTTTATCAGCTCTGCAAGACCCATCCCTGGGAATCGTGATTGCAATTGCCATCGCCCTGCACAATATTCCCGAGGGCATTGCCGTATCCGTTCCTATGTATTATGCAACCGGAGACCGCAAGAAGGCATTTCTTCTGTCATTTCTGTCGGGGCTGTCTGAACCCATCGGTGCGATAATAGGATACCTTATCCTTCTGCCATTCCTGAGTGATGCGCTTATGTCCCTGCTTTTTGCCGCCGTAGCCGGTATTATGGTTTTCATCTCCCTGGACGAACTTCTCCCCGCCGCCAAGGAATACTGGGAATCCCACTACTCCATCTATGGGGTTATTGCTGGAATGCTGGTTATGGCCTTGAGCCTGCTGTTGATTTAATTGATTATTGATTCCATGCCAATAGTTGATTTCACTGCAAAAAGCAATCCCATTCGCATCCTTGCCGGGGGGCAATCTCGTCCCATCCTCTGCTGAGTATTCCTAGTCCGGACAAACCGATTTGGCGCGCAGGTAATTTAGTACCGAAGTAGAATTAAAGCAATATTGGGTTTCGGAAAAGGGGATAGTCGTTTTTTCTCAAAAGCCATCCCCTTGTGTCGGATATTTAAGGGGGGTAAAACAAATGAGTGACAAGAAGGTTTCGGTGGAGAGGGAAGGTCATGTGTTGTTGATCGGTATGAACCGTCCCCAGAAGCGTAATGCCCTGGATTTGGAGATGTTTTGGGAACTGGCGGCAGCCTACGGAGAGCTGCACCATAACCCGGAGCTGCGCTGTGGACTGCTTTTTGCCCATGGGGATCACTTTACTGCCGGTCTGGATTTGGTGGAGTGGGCACCGACGTTTGCCAAGGGCAAGTTTCCTGATATCCCTGAAGGAATGATCGATCCTTTCGGACTGGATGAGGACCGCAGACTAAGCAAGCCTCTGGTCATGGCCGCACAGGGGATCTGCTACACCATTGGTTTCGAAATGCTGCTCACCACCGATGTGCGCGTAGCCGCCTCCGATCTACGTCTGGCCCAGATCGAGGTAAAACGCGGCATCTACCCGGTAGGCGGGGCTACCATAAGAATGTTTCAGGAAATTGGCTGGGCCAATGCCATGCGCTATCTCCTCACCGGAGATGAGATTACCGCTCCAGAGGCATATCGCCTGGGTCTGGTTCAGGAGGTAACCGAGCCGGGGCAGCAGTTTGACCGTGCGCTGGAATTGGCTACCCGTATCTCCAAACAGGCTCCGCTGGGGGTCCAGGCCGCATTACGCTCGGCCCGAATTGCCCGGGTAGACGGAACCCGGCAAGCTCTGGAATGCCTCTTCCCGGACATTAAGCCCATTATGGAAAGCGAAGATGCAGCGGAAGGAGTGCAGGCCTTTATAGAACGTCGGGAGGCCAACTTCAAAGGGCGTTAAGCTGATTCTTGATTAGTATCGCCAAGCTTTGATGCAATCAAGTATTACGAGACCAACCTCGAGAAAAAACTCAGGGTTGGTCTTTGTGTTTTGGGAATATATTTCCTGCCCGGAAGGATACTAACCATGACAGCGAGGAAAGAAACGCTCGTCGTATCGCTCAGACCCGGCACTGATTTTGCCAAAGCATTTAATATGGAGAGATAATTGTGAGCAACAAGTATAGTTTGTTCCTGGCATCCTTATTAATCGTAGCCCTAATCTGCACCGGCCTGGCGGTGCAGGCCCAGGATAGCACCGGTCCGACCACCGTCTATACTCTGAAGGTGGAAAACACCGTTTCCAACGGTACCGCCCGGTATATCGAGCGGGGTTTGGAGCTGGCCGAACGCAACCAGGCTGAGGCGGTAGTAATCCTGCTTGACACCCCGGGGGGTTTGGTTGCGGCTACCCTGGACATTATTCGTGCTATGTCCGCTTCCCGGGTACCAGTTATCACTTACGTTTACCCCCGAGGGGCGATTGCTGCCTCGGCAGGAACATTCATACTCCTCAACGGTCATATTGCTGCCATGTCTCCCCAGACCACCTGCGGAGCTGCCATGCCGGTCACCATGTCGGCCCCCGGCGGGGGAGTACAGGCGGCTGACCAGAAAACCCGCAACTTCCTGGCCGGACACATGAGAAGCATAGCCCGCGAGCGTGGCCGTCCGGTGGATCTGGCAGAGCAGTTCGTCACTAAAAACCTTTCCCTTAATAACGTCGAAGCCCTGGAAAAACAAGTCATAGACCTCGAGGCCAGCTCCATAGATCAACTGCTGCAAAGAATCGATGGCAAAACCGTAGTCCTGCCCGGTGGGAAAAGCCTTTTGCATACAGCCGGGGCACGGTTAGTGGATATTCCTGTCAGCCTGAACGAACAACTGCTGGGGCTGGTGGGAGACCCATCTATTTCCATGATTCTGCTTATGCTGGGTATCTTTGCCCTGGTCCTGGGCCTCTATTCGCCCGGCTTCTTTCTGCCGGAGATACTCGGTTCTATCGGCATTATTCTGGGCCTTTCCGGCATGGGACTCTTTCAGGGCAACCTGACCGCGGCTCTGCTCATCCTCCTGGGAGCAGGGTTATTGGTAGCGGAACTTTTTACACCAACCTTCGGGATTCTGGGCATTGGAGGGCTTATCAGCGTAGTGCTGGGCATCCTCTTCTTCCCGGTGGAACCGCTTATGCCTGCGGGATGGTTTGCCTTTTTCCGCAATACCGCTCTGGGGGTAGGAATTGCCGGAGCCATCTTCGTTACCATCGTAGCAGTCGGCCTGGCCAGGCTGCGGGGCCGCCCTCCCATGCAAGGGGAAAGCGAATATAAAAACAGCATCGCCCTGGCCCTGGAAGACTTGAATCCGCAGGGACATGTCCGCTTAGCCGGGGAAACCTGGTTGGCGACCGTTGCCAACGGAGCCACCGTAAACAGGGGGGAAAAGGTAGTGGTAATAAAACGGGAGGGCCTGCTGCTGACCGTCATTCCCATCCCCGACGACCGGGAAAACAGTGATGACAAGGAGGAAAGACCATGAGTCTGTTTGGCAACCTGTTGACTTTAATTGTAGTTGTTATTCTGGTGATTATCTTATTAAGCTCGGCTATTAAGATTATCCCGGAGTATGAACGAGCAGTACTGTTTCGCCTGGGCCGGTTGGCCGGGCTCAAAGGACCCGGGCTGATTTTCATTATCCCGATTGTTGATCGCATTATACGCACCTCTCTGCGGGTTATAGTATTTGATGTGCCGCCTCAGGAAGTTATTACCCGGGATAACGTTACCTGCAAGGTTAACGCGGTCCTCTACTACCGAGTAGTTTCTGCTGACAAAGCCATTGTGAACGTGGAAAACTACCATGAAGCCACTAATCAGCTGGCCCAGACTACCCTGCGCAGTGTAGTAGGCACAGCCGAACTGGATGAACTTCTCTCCCAACGAGAGAAACTAAACCAGACCATTCAGCATATCGTCGACGACGCTACCGACCCCTGGGGTATAAAAGTAATCGCCGTGGAGATTAAGGATGTGGTCCTGCCGTCGGAAATGACCCGGGCCATAGCCCGGCAGGCAGAAGCGGAAAGAGGAAGACGCGCGGCCATCATCCAGGCCGAAGGGGAGCGGCAGGCATCGGAAAAACTGGCCGAGGCTTCAGCCGTATTGACAAGTACCGAAGGGGGACTGACCCTGAGGCTGCTCCGTTCGATGTCTGAAGTAGCCAACGCTCCTAATACTACCGTACTTTTCCCCTTACCCATGGAATTCCGCAAGCTGTTGCCCAAGTAGACAGCTTGCACCTGCCTGCTGCTCCTCAAACCATGACCTGTGCTACAATAACAGAGGAAAGCAGGCAGAGGATGATTAGTGATGAACATTGTATCGGTTGAGAATGTAACCAAAAGCTACGGAGAAAAAAACCTTTTTGGCAATGTTTCCCTATACATTGATGATAACGATAAAATAGGGCTTATCGGCCTAAACGGCACCGGAAAAACCACCCTTTTGAATCTAATTGCCGGTAAGGATTTACCTGACATCGGTACCATAAATATTTCCCGGGAAATAACCATCGAATACCTGCCCCAAAATCCAGAATTTGACCCGGAAGCCACCGTTCTGGAACAGGTGCTCAGGGGAGATTCCCCCGCCATGCAAGCAGTGCGGGAATATGAAAAAAGCCTGGCTGACCTGGCCAGTCAGCCCGATGACCCGGTCCTACAGGAAAAGCTTCTGCAAGCCACTACTGACATTAACGCCAGCGATGGCTGGCAACTGGAAATTCAGGTAAAAACCATCCTGACCCAGCTGGGTATCAGAGATTTTGCCAGCAGAATGGAGACCTTGTCCGGGGGACAGAAGAAAAGGGTGGCCCTGGCCAGTGCCCTGATTGCTCCCTGCAACCTGCTTATTCTCGATGAACCCACCAACCATATGGACGATGACATGGTGGAGTGGCTGGAAAAATACCTGGCTGACCGCAAAGGCGCTCTTTTGATGATCACCCACGACCGCTATTTTTTGGAACGGGTGGTCCATCGCATCATCGAGCTGGATAATGGCAAATTGTACACCTATCCGGGCAATTTTGGTCTTTTTGTGGAAAAGAAAGCGGAACGAAAAGCCATTCAATCCGCGCTGGAAGCCAAACGGCAAAGCCTTTATAAAAAGGAACTGGAATGGATGCTAACCGGAGCCCGGGCACGCACCACCAAGCAAAAGGCTCGTATCCAGCGTTTTGAGGAACTGAAAGAATCCCGGTCAAAGGTAGACGATGCTCAGATTAATATCTCCGTGGCCCACTCCCGCCTGGGTAAAAAGATTATAGCTGTTCATAACATTAGCAAAAGTTTCGGAGAAAACCACCTCATCCAAGACTTCTCTTATACCTTGTTGCGGGATGACCGCATCGGTATTATTGGACCCAACGGGGCAGGGAAGTCTACCCTCCTCAACATCCTGGCCGGAAAGCTGGCCCCGGATAGCGGCAGTATCGAGACCGGCACTACGGTGAAAATCGCCTGCCTGTCCCAGGAATCGGCTGAGATGGATCCCAACCTCCGGGCGATTGAATACATCCAGGAAACAGCCGGATATGTGTCTACCGCTGAGGGAAGGGAAATCAGCGCGACGCAGATGATGGATAGATTTCTCTTCCCCAAAGACCTGCAATGGACCCCCATCGCCAAACTTTCCGGCGGCGAAAAAAGACGGCTCTATCTGCTCAAAGTCCTGATGGACGCGCCCAATGTCCTTCTGCTGGACGAACCCACCAACGACCTGGATATCGATACCCTCACCGCTCTGGAATCCTATATCGAAGAGTTCAAAGGGGCGGTAATCTCTGTCTCTCATGATCGCTATTTTCTCGATAAAACCTGTCACACCATATTGTCCTTCGCTGGCCAGGGGAGAATAATCGAACATGCTGGTAACTACTCCGATTTCTATGACGGCCAGAAAACCGTTGCCGCCACCGCCCAGCGGGAAAAGGCCGCGAAAAACAATAAGCCAAAGAAGTCGGCCCGCAGTCAGCAGCCCAAATTAAAATTTACTTTCAAAGAACAGCTGGAATACGACCGTGTGGATGATGAAATTGCCGTCCTGGAGGATGATATTTCCCGCATCGATGAGGAAATGAGCCGGGCCGCCAGCGATTTTGTAAAACTGCAGGAACTCATGCAGGTTAAGGATAAACTGGAAGAAGAATTGCTCTACAAACTGGAGCGTCAGGAATATCTGAGCAACCTGGAAAAGCGAATTAAGAACCAGAGTCCTTCATAACCCCGATGGCGAGCCGGAGAGTATTATCAAGGATTCCCCCCAGCTCTGATCAGCACAAATAGCTCCTGTGCAGGGTGCCGGTTTTTCCCCGCCCCCAGGCCCAGCAAAAAACTACCCTTTTCGTCGGGGAAGTGGTATACTAGGCGAGTATGTCTTTATCAGTCAACCAATCCCTGGAGGTCCAGGAAGTTGAAACCACCGTTAGCCAACTCCCGAGGGCTTAAATAAGAACGGGGGTAATTGGTTAGGATAAACATAACAAACCGTAGAGGAGTATTAAATATATTGACAACCTTTGGAGAACTACAGTTAAGCCCCTCGGTAACCCAGGCACTCAGCAATATGGGTTTTGAGGAACCGACCCCCATTCAGGCCATGACTATTCCTCTGGCCCTGGAGGGCAAAGATCTTATTGGCCGAGCGCAAACCGGGACAGGGAAGACCGCTGCTTATGGAATCCCCCTGGTGGAACACTGCCTTATGGAAGAGGAGTTTGTCCAGGGAGTAGTGATTACCCCCACGCGCGAACTGGCCATGCAGGTTGCTGAAGAACTGAACCGGATCGGACAATTTAAAAACATCCGTTCCTTGCCAATATATGGTGGACAGGAAATCGATCGGCAGATTAAATCACTGAAAAATCGCCCCCAGATCATTGTGGGTACGCCGGGACGCCTTATGGATCACCTGAGAAGAAGGACCATCCGGTTGCAGCAGGTCAAAGTAGTAGTTCTGGACGAAGCCGACGAAATGCTAAATATGGGATTCAAAGAAGACATTGAGTCCATACTGGAGCAAATGCCCAGCGAACGTCAAAACCTGCTATTTTCGGCAACCATGCCTTTTCACATCCAGAGGATAGCCTCCCAGTTTATGCATCAGCCGGAAGTGATTCACATCAATCCCCGGGAAGTGACGGTAGCGAATATTGACCAGCACTATGTGGAAGTCGCTGAACGGCAAAAGCTGGATGTAATCTGCCGTCTACTGGACATGCAGAACCCTGATGCCGCGATAGTTTTCAGCCGCACCAAGCGCCGGGTGGATGAGATATCGGAAGCATTAAGCAAACGTGGCTATTTAGCCGAAGGCATTCACGGCGACTTGAGCCAGAACAGCCGGGATACTGTTATGCGCAAGTTCAAGGCTGGATCGATTGATGTTCTGGTGGCTACCGATGTGGCCGGGCGCGGGTTGGATATTACCGGAGTGTCGCATATATACAACTTTGATATTCCCCAGGATCCGGAAAGTTATGTCCATCGCATTGGGCGTACCGGTCGGGCTGGGGAAAAGGGCATGGCAGTGACTTTTGTCACGCCGCGGGAATTAGGACACCTGAGGTCTATTGAAATGCATACCCGGCACGCCATAACGCGCAAGCCGGTTCCCACTGTCAACGAAGTATTGATCGGTCTACAGCGGGTAGCCGTTGATAACCTGTTGGACGTTTTGGAAAAGGGTGAAGCTCACCAGTACAAGAATCTGGCAGAGAGCCTGCTGGAAGATCATGATTCCGTTTCCCTTTTATCCGCAGCTTTGAAAATGCTGACCCGAGTACCGGACCACAATACCCATGTAGAGCTATCCAGCGCTCCCCCCATCGCCATAAAAAATCCGAGCGAGCGCAGAACCAGAAAGAACCCTACACCAAGAAGATCCAACCAGGGCGATACCGGAAAGACCGGAAGAAAAGCACGCACCTAATAAATACGCCCAAAAAGCAAACAAGCTACTATTCTCTTGTTTGCTTTTTTTGATGCAATAGAAAGACGTCTATTGCTTCCCCAAAGGCCAGGCTAGCCTTCAATGATACCGATACCGATGGCACCGGGACCGGAATGAGCTCCCACGGTGGCTCCCACCGGACCTTGGTATATCAAGCCGTTGAAGTTCAGACGGTCCCGAAGCTCAGCCATAAGGAAATCGGCGTCCTCCTCGCAGAGGGCATGCTGTACACAAATAACGGCATTTTCAGCGTTTTTTATCCGCTTTGCCGCTTCATCCACCAGGGCCAGCAAGGCCTTCTTCCGGCTGCGTACTGCCTTGAGCGGATGAACCACCCCATCTGCGAATTCGCAAACCGGCTTGATATTTATCAACTTGCCCAGCAGTACAGCCGCACCACCGATGCGTCCCCCCGCCCGCATATAGGTTAGCTCATCTACAGAAAAAAGCGATACTACACTGGGGAGCATACCTTTTATCTGGTTTACCAGCTCGGTAAGGCCGGTGTTTTTCTGAGCAATCATCTGGGCAATCCAGATCTCCAGAGCTGCCTGGCCACCGCCGCAAGTATTGGACTCCAGCACCTCTAAATTCATATCCCGGTGGTTCTTCAAGAAGACATTTCGGGCAATGGTTGCCGCCTGATAATTGGCCGAAAGTTTTCTGCCAATAGTGGTGACAAGCAGTTCCCGGTAACCCTCCCGGTACTTTTCCTCAAAGGCTTCGAGCCATTCAGTAATACCGGCCGTGCCCGTTTTGGGAACCTGATCGGGCCGATGCTTCATCCGCTCATAAAACTCTTGACTGCTAATATCGATGTTCTCCCGATACTGCTCTTGGCCATCAAAGTTAATATGAAATGGGACTTCCCGTATATGGTATTTTTCCTGTATCTCCCGGGGAATGCTCCCTGCCGAATCCACTATCTGGGCAATTCTTCCCTTCATCCTATCCGCTCCTGTTGGCTTGGTATCTGCATTCCAGAGTTGCCATTATTATACTGGTAAACATTATCTCCACAATTTCAGAGTCCTATAATGTGAACCAGATAAAAGCCTCCTTTATTTCTCACAAAAAAGGAAATTTAGAAAATATAATGAATTATTCAAATATTGTAGTTTCTTAAGCAAGAGATTACGTAGTTGGACTTAGAGAGGGAAAAATGGGGGGTCTTATATGTCTGAGTATCTGGAAAAGCTTACTATTAGTGAAGCATTTTATCACACTGTCAACCTATACCCGGAGCGCAGTGCTCAACTGTTCAACCCTGATCTGTATTACGGCGACAATAACGGCCATTTTACCTGGAAGGAGATGGCGGAACGAGTAGAAACCATTGCCAGCGCATTACTGGCCCTGGGCCTG
>Ga0116193_1002794_pt1 | contig 12943 bp, 10 predicted proteins | sample AD_UKC115_MetaG_FD_89892 | JGI IMG/M metagenome (GOLD analysis project Ga0116193, IMG submission 89892) | Active sludge microbial communities of municipal wastewater-treating anaerobic digesters from Hong Kong - AD_UKC115_MetaG | ecosystem: Engineered > Bioreactor > Anaerobic > Digestate... | reverse complement strand
CCCCAGCACCGCTGCCTGCAGGATCAGCTGACAGGCTTCCGGGATGGTCATGAAATAACGCGAGATCTCCGGATGCGTGACGGTCACCGGTCCGCCGTTGCGGATCTGCTCGCGGAACAGCGGCACGACCGACCCGGCCGAGTCGAGCACGTTGCCGAAGCGCACGGTGATGAAGCGCGTGCGCGAACGATCCGCAAGGCTCTGGCAGGTCAGCTCGGCAAGCCGCTTGGTCGCGCCCATCACGCTGGCCGGATTGACTGCCTTGTCGGTCGAGATCAGCACGAAGCAGCCGATGCCGTGACGGTCGGCGGCGGCGGCCACCGCACGCGTGCCGAGCACGTTGTTGCGCACCGCCTCGCGCAGCTGGTTCTGCAGGAGCGGCACGTGCTTGTAGGCCGCGGCGTGGAATAGCACCTCGGGCCGCACATCGGCGAACACGCGCTCGCAGGTCGCCGGATCGCTGCAGTCGCCGAGGCGCGCATCGAGCAGCAGCTCCGGCCAGGCCGCGCGCAGTTCCTGCTCGATGCGGTAGAGATTGAATTCGCTGAGTTCGAGGATGGTCAGCGAGCCGGCGCCGAGGCGGGCGACCTGACGGCACAGCTCCGCACCGATCGAGCCGCCACCGCCGGTCACCAGGACGCGCTTGCCGGTCAAGCCGTTGCGGATCGAGGTCCAATCGAGCGTGATCGGATCGCGGCCGAGCAGGTCCTCGATCGCGACCTCCTTCAGCTCGTTGAACTGCGAGCGCCCGGCGACGACGTCGTCGAGGCGCGGCATGGTGCGGAACGGCAGGCCGGTCGCTTCGCACAACGCGACGATGCGACGCATCTGCGCATTATTCGCCGAGGGCATCGCGATCAGCAGCATTTCCGCGGCGACCTCGCGCGCGATCTCGCCGAGCCGCTCGAGCCTGCCGAGGACCGGGATGCCGTGCACCTTGGCGCCGCGCAGTTGCGGGTTGTCGTCGACGAAACCGACCGGGCGGTAACGGTTCTCGCGCTTGATGTCGCGCACTAGCGCCTCGCCCGCACGCCCGGCGCCGAGGACCAGCACGCGCTGGCTCGGCGAGGACTGGAACAGGTCGATGCGGCTGTCCTTCCAGTAGCGGTAGGCGAGCCGCGGCAGGCCGAGGCAGACGACCAGCACCGCCGGATAGATCACCAGCACCGCGCGCGGTACGGTGGCGAGACGGTTGTAGAGGAACAGGGTCAGCGCGATCAGCAGCGCGCCGATCGCGCCGGCACGCAGGATGTTGCCGAGATCCGGCAGGCTCGCGAAGCGCCAGAGGCCCTTGTACAGGCCCGTCCACCAGAGCACCGCGCCCTGCACCGAAAGCACCAGACTGACTTCCGGCGACAGCCAGGCGACCGGCTGCGGATCCGGCAGCAGCGAGTAGCGCAGCCACAGGGTTGCGATCCAGGCGACCCAGACCATCGCCACGTCGTGGACGACGACCGCGAAGCGCGGATGGATGCCGCCGATCAGGCTACGCAAGCGCATGCTCCCGACCTCCGCGGCGTGCGTGTTCGAGGCACCAGCGTTTCGCCCGCCACCAGACGACGGCGCCGACCATGAGCACGAGCGGGATCAGCCAGATCGGCGGCACCACGGGCGCGAGCAGTGTGCCCGCCTGCACCGATGGCGCGTGTAGCAAGTCGCTCCAGTGAACGTAGAGGATCGCGCATGGCAGGGCGACGCAGAGATTCCACAGGGCATAGAGGCCGACGACGCGCGCATGGCTGTAACCCAGACGGACCAGCCACTGGTACAGATGTTCGCGGTGCGCACTATACCAGCGGCGCCCGCCGAGCATGCGCCGCAGCAGGGTCGCACCGGCATCGACGATGAACGCCGAATCGAGGAGCAGGCCGATGAAGAAAGCATCCCGGGATGCCGGCGAAAGCAGCACAACGGCCACCAGGAAACCCAGCGCGCCACTGCCGACATCGCCCATGAACACGCGGGCTTTGGGAAAGTTGAACGGGATGAACGCCGCCACGGCCGCTGCGAGGGCCGCAACGGGCCAGGCCGCGTCGCCGCGCCAGGCCGCGAGCAGCGCGAGGCCGCCGAACACGAACACGGCCTGCCAGGCGAGCAGGCCGTTGATGCCGTCCATGAAGTTGTGGATGTTGACCGAGGCGACGATGCCTACAACCAGCAACAGGCCAGCCAGCATGCCAATCGGCCACAGACCGATGGCCCGTCCGGGATGCGCCTCAGGAGCAAGGTTGCCGATGCCCAGCGCCACCACCAGCAGTACGGCGGCGATCACATGGATGAGCAGCTTCGGCAAGACCGGTAGCGGCCGGTGATCATCCCACCAGCCGATCACCGCCACGCTGGCCAGGCCCACGCCGACCGCGACCGGCCAGAGCCGATCCGCTCCCTCCGCAGGTGGTAGCCATACGCCAGCCAGCAGTGACGCGACGACGATGCCGATACCGCCGCCGCGCGGGGTGGGAATGCGATGCGAGCGGCGGCGTTCCGGCCGATCGAGCAGCGCCTTGCGCTGCGCGTAACGGATAGCGGCCTCAGTCAGCACAGCCGAGACGAGAGCTGCCAGCAGAGGCAGCGACCAGGCTGGCAACATGACGGTGTCCGGCACGGATCCCGCCTACTCGTTGGCGACGCCATGGATCGGCCGCACCGAACCCCAGGTCTTGCAGCTCGGGCACTGCCAGTGGTGCGCCTTGGCGCCGAAACCGCAGCGGCTGCAGCGGTACATCGCCTGCCCTTCGACGAGCTTGCGCGTCAGATCCTGCAGGATCAGCAGATTCTCGCGCGCCTCGCCGGACGACTTGTGCAGGGTCGCGCTGATCAGGGCCATCAGCCCGCGCACCGACGGTCGCTGTCGCAGCTGGCGGGTCAGGAAGTCGATCGCTGCGTGCTCGCCGCGTGTACTCGCATACAGCTTGGCCAGCGCGATCACCGGCGAAGTGCCCTGGTAGCGGTCGAGGATGTCGAGCAGGAAATGCTCGGCACGCTCCATCTGCTGGGAGCGCGCATAGCAATCGAGCAGCGGCGGCAGGATCTCCGGTACGAAATCCACGTCCTGCCGGGCGACGCGCTCGAAGGCTTCGATCGCTTCCGGGTAGCGCCCCTGGTCGGCGAGGGTCTGGCCTTCGACGAGGCTCGCGCGCACACCTTGCGGATCGCAGGCATGGGCGAGCCCGATGTAGGCGTGGGCATCTTCGTAGCGGCGCTGCTGGCGTGCCTGCTCGGCGAGCTCGCAGTGGAAATGCGCGATGATCGTGCCCTGCGATTCGCCGGTCATTTCCTCGAGACGCCGCGCATGGTCGATCGCCTTGTCCCAGTCGCGCTCGTGCTGGTAGATCGCAATCAGGTGCTTGAGCGCCGACGGGGCGTGCGCCTTCATCGCGACCAGGTCGGAGAACAGGGTCTCGGCGCGGTCGAGCAGGCCGGCGCGCATGTAGTCCTCGCCGAGTTCGAGCAACGCCACGGTCTTCATCTCGTCGGTGAGGTTCGGCCGGGCGATCAGATTCTGGTGCACGCGGATCGCGCGATCGACCTCACCGCGGCGGCGGAACAGGTTGCCGAGCGCGAGATGCGTCTCGACCGTGTCGCGATTGACTTCGGCGAGATGCACGAAGACCTCGATGGCCTTGTCCGGCTGCTCGTTGAGGAGGTAGTTGAGGCCACGGAAATAACTCGAGGACAGCTCGCTGACCCGCGCGCCCGAGGTTCGCGCGATGCTGCGCCGTGCGAGTAGCCAGCCCGAGAGTGCGGCGACCGGCAGCAGCAGGAACAGCAGGTACAGGGGGGTCATGCGTCGGCCGGCGGCACGGGCGCCGCTCCGGGCGGCGACGAGGCGCGCAGCCGGTCGAGTTCGCGACGCTGGCGGGCCAGACGCGTGCGCAGTGGCCAGACCGCACCGAAGTAGATCAGCAGACCGCCAGCCACCCAGCCGGCCAGTACGCCGAGCAGCCAGGCCGCCCCGATCGGCAGGGTGACCTGGGCGACGTAGAAATCGAGACGGACCGGACCGCCGTTCAATGCGCCGAACAACGCGCCGGCGGCGGCAAAGACGACGATGAGGACGATCCAGAAGATTCGCATGGCCGGTCCGAAAGGCGGAAAGGCATCGCCGTCGCGGGCGCTGCAGCGGGGATCAGGCCTGGGCAGTGTCAGCCATGCCCTCGTTGACGCGCTCGCGCATTTCCTTGCCGGGCTTGAAATGCGGCACGTACTTGCCCGGCAGGGCCACTGCCGTGCCGGTCTTGGGATTGCGGCCCATGCGCGGTGGCCGGTAGTGCAGCGAGAAACTGCCGAAGCCGCGGATCTCGATGCGCTCGCCGTCAGCCAGGGCCTGACTCATCTGTTCGAGCAGGCTCTTCACGGCCAGTTCGACATCGTTGAAGGCCAGGTGCTTCTGCCGTTCGGCCAGGGCTTCGATCAGCTCGGACTTGGTCATGAGGGCTCCGCGTCGCGGCGCGCTGTTGCAACGGTTTCAGTAGCTTAGCGCACATTCCTGAATCCGTGGAAAATTCCTGGGTGCCTCACGGCGGCGGTCGCACGGACCGCCGCCGCGGGGTGTCGCTCACTTGCGCAGCTGTTCCTTGAGCAGGGCGCCGAGCTTGGTCGTGCCGCCGGCGGCGGACTGGTATTCCTCCAGCGCCTGCTGCAGCTCCTCCTCGTCCTTGGCGCGGATCGAGAGCTGCAGGGTGCGGCCCTTGCGATCCATGCCGATGAACTTGGCCTCGACCTTGTCACCGACCTTGAGGTGCTGGGTCGCGTCGTCGACGCGTTCCTTGGCGATGTCGTTGGCCCGGAGGTAGCCCTCCACGCCGTCGCCGAGGTCGATCGTCGCGCCGCGCGCGTCGACTTCCTTCACGGTGCCGTTGACGATGCTGCCCTTCGGGAAGTTGGCCATGTACTGGCCGAACGGATCTTGCTCGAGCTGCTTGATGCCGAGCGAGATGCGCTCGCGCTCCGGATCGACCGCGAGCACCACAGCCTCGACCTCGTCGCCCTTCTTGAACTGACGGACCAGGTCCTCGCCGCTGCCCTGCCAGGAGATGTCGGACAGGTGCACGAGGCCGTCGATGCCGCCGTCCAGGCCGACGAAGATGCCAAAGTCGGTGATCGACTTGATCTGGCCGCGGACCTTGTCGTTCTTCTTGTGGATGGCCGCGAAGGTCTCCCACGGATTCGACTGGGTCTGCTTGATGCCGAGCGAGATGCGGCGGCGCTCTTCGTCCACGTCGAGCACCATGACCTGGACCTCGTCGCCGACCTGCACGATCTTCGCCGGGTTGACGTTCTTGTTGGTCCAGTCCATCTCGGAGACGTGCACCAGACCCTCGACGCCCGGCTCGAGCTCGACGAAGCAGCCGTAATCGGTGACGTTCGAGACCTTGCCGAACAGGCGGGTGCCGGTCGGATAGCGGCGGGCGATGTTGACCCACGGATCCTCGCCGAGCTGCTTGAGGCCGAGGCTCACGCGATTGCGCTCGCGATCGAACTTCAGCACGCGCACCTCGAGCTCGTCGCCGACATTGACCACCTCGGACGGATGGCGCACGCGCTTCCACGCCATGTCGGTGATGTGCAGCAGGCCATCGATGCCACCGAGGTCAACGAACGCGCCGTAATCGGTGAGGTTCTTGACCACGCCCTTGATGACCGCGCCTTCCTGCAGACGCTCGAGGAGCTGCTCGCGCTCGGCGCTGAACTCGCTCTCGACCACCGCGCGGCGGGAGACGACGACGTTGTTGCGCTTGCGATCGAGCTTGATGATCTTGAACTCGAGTTCCTTGCCTTCGAGGTAGACCGGATCGCGCACCGGGCGCACGTCGACCAGCGAGCCCGGCAGGAACGCGCGGACGTCCTTGATGTCGACGGTGAAGCCGCCCTTGACCTTGCCGCTGATGCGGCCGGTGACGGTGGCGTTGGCCTTCTGGGCCTCCTCGAGTTCGTCCCACACGAGGGAGCGCTTGGCCTTCTCGCGCGAGAGCATGGTCTCGCCGAAGCCGTTCTCGAGCGAGTCGAGCGCGACCTTCACTTCATCGCCGATCGACACCTCGAGCTCGCCGCGCTCGTTGCGGAATTGCTCGATCGGTACGATGCCTTCGGACTTCAGGCCTGCGTTGACGACGACCACGTCGGCCTTGATGTCGACGACGATGCCCGAGACGATGGTGCCCGGCTTGAGCTTGATGAGCGCCTGGCTCTGTTCAAACAGTTCGGCAAAACTTTCGGTCATTTTGGGTTCCAGAAAATGAAAAGGCCGCAGCCCGGCCGCATATGTGGAATTGGCGGCAAACGAGCGGATCGGCCCACCGGGTTGGGATGCGCGGACGCATCGTGACTCTGTTCCCGCCGTGTGGCGGGGCCGTTCCCTTTGCCGAGGCGAAGTGCGGATTCGCGGATCAGGCCGGCGGCAGGAGCGTGAGCACCCTGGCGACGACCGCCTCGACGGGCATGCCGGTCGAGTCGATCACATGAGCGTCGGCGGCCGGCCTGAGTGGAGCCACCGGACGTGTCGCGTCGCGCTGGTCGCGCGCCTCGATCTCATGCAAAAGGGCCGCTAGTGTAACCTGCAAGCCCTTGTCGCTCAACTGCTTATATCGGCGTTTCGCGCGTTCCTCGGCGCTGGCGGTGAGGAACACCTTGGTCGCGGCGTCGGGAAAGACGACCGTGCCCATGTCGCGACCGTCAGCAACCAGACCCGGGGCACGGCGGAAGGCACGCTGCTTGTCGAACAGGGCGGCACGCACGGCCGGCATGGCCGCGATCGTCGAAGCCACGGCGCCAGTGGCTTCCGTGCGCAATGCGTCAGTCGAGTCGAGATTGTTGACGTAAACCCTTGTTTCACTACCATCCTTCAGATCGAAGAAGCGGATGTCGGTGGTCGCCGCACAGGCAGCGATCACCGCCTCGTCGGTGAGATCCAGGCCCGCCTGGCTCGCCGCGTAGGCGACCGCCCGGTACAGCGCGCCGGAATCGAGCAGGTGCCAACCGAGGTGCTCGGCGGCCAGCCGGCTGACGGTGCCCTTGCCGGATCCGGACGGTCCGTCGATGGCGAGTACGGGTACGGGCGATTCGTTCGGGCTCATGGCGGCGACTGGCAGGGGCACGGGAATTGTACGGGCGGGATCGGCAACATCGCCGCTCAGGACGGCGCCGTCCGCAGTCCGAATCCACTGCCCTGCGCCAGCGCCGTGAAGCCAGGAAACGACGTGGCCACGTTGCTGCAGTCCAGGACCCGCAACGGACCCGAGGCGATCTGGCCGGCGATCGCGAAGCTCATCGCACAGCGGTGATCGCCGGCGGAGTCGACCTCGCCGCCAGAGAACCGGCCACCCGTGATGACCGCACCGTCGGGCCGTTCCTCGACGGCGATGCCGAGCGCGCGCAGGCCGCGGGCCATCACCACGATGCGGTCGGATTCCTTGACGCGCAGTTCGGCCGCACCGCTCACCCGGGTCAAGCCGCGCGCGCCAGCCGCGGCGACGAATAGGACCGGGAACTCGTCGATCATGTCGGGCACCAGCACCTCGGGCACGTCGATGCCATGCAGCGGCGCATGGCGCACGACCAAATCCGCGACCGGTTCGCCGCCCTGCTCCGTGCGGTTTTCCTCGCTGATGTCGGCGCCCATCAGCCGCAGGGCGGCAAGCAGGCCGGTACGACGCGGGTTCATGCCGACTGCACGCAGGACGAGTTCCGAACCTGGCACGAGGCTCGCAGCGACCAGGAAGAACGCCGCCGAGGAAAAGTCCGCCGGAACGTCCACGTCCGTGGCGCGCAGCCGGTGCCCGCCCGGCAGACGTGCCAGGCCCGGCTCGAAATTGATCGGCCAGCCGAAGGCGCGCAGCATGCGCTCGGTGTAGTCGCGCGTCGGATGCGGCTCGGTCAGGCGCGTCTCGCCCGTGGCGTACAGCCCGGCGAGCAGGATGGCAGACTTGACCTGGGCACTCGCCACCGGCAATGCGTAATCGATGCCCGCGAGGTGCTGGTCGCCATGAATTACGAGCGGCGGCAGTCCACCCGCGGCGGTATCGATGCGCGCCCCCATCCGCGCGAGCGGTTCGGTGACGCGGTGCATCGGCCGGCGTGACAGCGAGGCATCGCCGATCAGGTGTGAATCAAAGCGCTGGCCGGCGAGCAAGCCCGCCAGGAGGCGCATGCCGGTACCCGCGTTGCCGCAGTCGATGTCACCGGCCGCCGGTTCGAGGCCATGTAGGCCCACGCCGTGCACGATCCGCTCGCTCGCGGCCGGCGCCTCGATGCGCACGCCCATCTGCGTGAAGGCGCGCGCCGTCGCCAGTGTGTCCTCGCCCTCGAGGAAGCCGCGGATGCGCGTGCGCCCCTCGGCGAGAGCCGCGAACATCACGGCACGATGCGAGACGGACTTGTCGCCCGGGACGCGCAGCTCGCCCGACAGCGCCGCCGCAGCCGGCGCGACGTCCCAGTTGAGTCTCGACGCTCCACTCACGGCAGGGCCTCCAGCAGGCGGCGGTTCTCTTCGCGGCTGCCCACGGTGATGCGCAGGCAGGTCGGCAAGCCGTAGCCGGTCATCGGGCGCACCACGACCGCGTGCGCAAACAGGACGCGCTCGATCTCGGCGGCCGGTCGGCCTAAATCGACGAGCAGGAAATTGGTCTGCGACGGGCCGACCCGCCAGCCACGCTCGCGCAGCCGGGTGGCGAGTCGGCCGCGTTCGCCGCTCGTGGTATCGCGCACGCGCTGCACGTGTGCCGAATCGGCGAGTGCGGCCTGTGCGGCCGCCTGAGCGGGACCGTTGACGTTGAACGACTCGCGCAGCCGCTCGAGCACGGCCGCGATTTCCGGCGCGCTGATCGCGTAGCCGACACGCAGCGCGGCCAGCCCGTAGGCCTTCGAGAAGGTGCGCGTGACGATGAGGTTCGGATGTGCCGGCAACAGGGCCAGGGCCGTGCTCAGGTCTGGCACGTCGGTGTACTCGTGATAGGCCTCGTCGACGACCACGAGCACTTCGCGCGGTATCGCGGCCAGGAACGCCGCGAACTCGGCATCGCCGAACCAGGTACCGGTTGGATTGTTCGGATTGGCGAGGTACACGAGGCGCGTGTCGGCACGCACCGCCGCGGCGATCGCGGCGAGGTCGTGACCGAGTGGCGCCTCGGCGTGTCCGGCCGGCAGCGCCGGTACGACGATCGCCTGTGCGCCGGCAGCGGCCGCGGCGATCGAAAACACGGCGAAGCCGTATTGCGAATACACGACCGAGGTGTGCGCATCCGCAAAACACTGGGCGAGCAGCATCAGCAGCTCGTGCGAGCCGTTGCCGAGGGTGATCCGCGCGACATCCACGCCGAGCCGCGCGGCCAGCGCCTGCTTCAGCGCCATACCTTGCGGATCGGGATAGCGGTGCAGCTCGGTCAGCGCAGCCTGTGCCGCTGCAACGGCGCGCGGGCTCGGCCCGAGCGGGTTCTCGTTCGAACCCAGCTCGACCAGCAGCGAGCCATGTTCGCGGCGCAGCGCAGGCAGATCATGACCGGGATCGTAGGCGCGCAGCCCGCGTGTCGCCGCGTTGGCGAGGCGCAACGCATCCAGTCTCACGGAACCGCCACGGGATAGGAGCCGAGGATCTTGATCTGCGCCGCGGCCGGACCGAGTTCCTCGATCGCCTGGCGCACCGTGGCGTCCTCGACGTGGCCGGAAATGTCGATGAAGAACGCGTATTGCCACTTGCCCTGATGGGCGGGACGCGACTCGATGCGGTTCATGCTCACGCCGTGCTCGGCGAGCGGGCTCAGCACGTTGAACAGCGCACCCGGCTGGTCCTTGACGTAGACCAGCAGCGAGGTGCGGTCGTTGCCGGATGGCGGGAACAGCTCGCGGCCGAGCACCAGAAAGCGCGTGGTGTTGTCCGGGCGGTCCTCGATCGGCCCCTGCACGACCTTGAGTCCGTACACGTGTCCAGCCGATTCGCCGGCGATCGCGGCAGCATCGTCGGAATTGCGCGCACGGCGTGCCGCCTCGGCATTGCTCGTGACCGCGACCTTCTCGGCACGCGGCAGGTGCTGGCGCAACCAGGCCTTGCACTGCGCGAGCGATTGCGGATGCGAGTAGACACGCTCGATGTCCTCGATCCTGCCGGTGCGCGAGAGCAGGTACTGGTGCACGCGCAGCTCGACCTCACCGCAGATTTTGAGGTTCGAGGTCAGAAACATGTCGAGCGTGGACTGGATCGTGCCCTGCCCCGAGTTCTCGACCGGCACGACGCCGAAATCGGCATTGCCGGCCTCGACTTCCTGGAAGACCTCCTCGATGGTGCCGAGCGACAGGCCGTGTGCGGAATGGCCGAAATGACGACGCACCGCCTGCTCGCTGAAGGTTCCCTCCGGACCGAGGAAGCCGATCTTCAGCGGCTCCTGCTGGGCCAGGCAGGCCGACATGATCTCGCGGAACAGCCGCACTAGGACTTCGTCGCTGAGCGGGCCGTTGTTGCGATCGACCACCATGCGCAGCACCTGCGCCTCGCGCTCGGGCCGGTAGTAGTCGATCGCCGCCTTCAATGGGCCTTTGGCACGACCGACCTGCTGCGCCCAGCGCGCGCGTTCGGCGATCAGTTCCTGGATTTGGCGGTCGATGCTGTCGATACGCTGGCGGGCTTCCGCCAGCGACATCGCGGGCTGTTCGGGTGTTTCGCTCATGGTACTAGGCCGTCCGGGTTTGCGCGGGCACGCGCCCGGGCGGGGAACGCTCAGGCGAGGACACGGACCGACAGGATGCCATCGATCGCGGCGATCGCGCGAACGAGCGATTCGCTCGTCGGGCTGTCCACGTCGATCAGGCTGTAGGCGAGTTCGCCGCGCGAGGCGTTGTGCATCTGCGCGATGTTCACGCCGGCCTCGCCGAGCACATGGGAAAGTTGACCGATCATGTTCGGCCGGTTCTGGTTCGCCACGCAGATGCGCGCGCTGCCCGCGCGCGCCATGCGCGTGCTCGGGAAGTTCACCGAGTTGTGCACGTTGCCGTTCTCGAGAAAGTCGCGCAGCTGGTCGACGACCATCAGCGCACAGTTCTCCTCGGCCTCGCCAGTCGAGGCGCCGAGATGCGGTAGGCCGATCACGCGCGGATTGCCTAGCAGGGCCTTGGACGGGAAGTCGGTGACATAGCGGCCGATGCGGCCGTCCTCGAGACCCTTGGCGAGGGTCGCCGCATCGACGATGCCGTCGCGGGCGAAATTCAGCAGCACGATACCGGCACGCGCCACGTCCAGCGCCTGCGCGCCGAAGATGCCGCGCGTCGCCTCGTTCAGCGGCACATGGAAGCTCACGTAGTCGGCGGCCGCGTACAGCTCGTTGAGCGAGCCGGCCTTGATCACCGACGAGTCGAGCTGCCAGGCACCGTCGACGGTCATGTGCGGATCGAAGCCGAACACGCGCATGCCGAGCGCGAGCGCGGCGTTGGCGACCTTGACACCGATCGCGCCGAGACCGATCACGCCGAGCGTCTTGCCGGCCAGTTCCGAGCCGACGAAACGCTTCTTCTCGGCCTCGATGCGATGGTGGATGTCCGCGTCCGGGCCAAGTTCACGTACGAAGGCCAGCGCCTCGCCGATGTTGCGCGCGGCGAGCAACATGCCGGCCACGACCAGTTCCTTGACGGCATTGGCGTTCGCGCCCGGTGCATTGAACACCGGCACGCCACGCTTTGAGAGCTCGGCCACCGGAATGTTATTGGTGCCGGCACCGGCGCGCGCGATGGCGCTGACCGAGGCCGGGATCGGCTTGCCGTGCATGTCGGCGGAACGCACCAGGATGGCGTCCGGCTCGGCGACTTCGTTGGCGATGCTGTACAGCCCGGCCGGCAGGCGGCTCAGACCGTTCTTCGAAATGTTGTTGAGAGTCTGGATCTTGAACATGGCGGTCCCCGTGTGGGCCCGGGCCGGCGCTTCCGGCCGCGGCAGGCGGCGGTGCCGGGTCCGCCGGAATGCGGACCTGGCAGTGGAAGCTCGGATGGCGGGCGTCTGTCAGCCGTTGCGCTGCGCGAAATCGCGCATGAAGTCGACCAATGCCTGCACGCCGGCGAGCGGCATCGCGTTGTAGATCGACGCGCGCATGCCGCCGACCGAGCGATGTCCCTTCAGCGCGAGCAGGCCGGCGGCCTTCGCCTCCTTCAGGAACATCTCGTCGAGTTCCTCGCGCGGCAGGGTGAACGGGACGTTCATCCACGAGCGAGCGGTCTTCTCGACCGGGTTGCGGTAGAAGCCGGAGGCATCGATGTAGTCGTACAGCAGCGCCGCCTTCGTGTGGTTGCGCTCGGCCATCGCGGCGAGACCGCCCTGGGCCTTGAGCCACTTGAAGACTAGGCCGGCGAGATACCAGCCGAAGGTGTTCGGCGTGTTCAGCATCGAACCTTGGGCGGAGTGCTCGGCATAGTTGAAAATCTTCGCGATGTCCTTCGGGCAGCGCTCGAGCAGATCCTCGCGGACGATCAGCACGACCAGGCCGGACGGGCCGATGTTCTTCTGCGCACCGGCATACAGCAGGCCGAAGCGCGACACGTCGAGCGGACGCGAGAGGATCGTCGAGGACACGTCGGCGATCAGCGGCACGTCGCCGGTATCGGGAATATCGTGGAACTCCACGCCACGGATCGTCTCGTTCGGCGTGTAATGCACATAGGCCGCGCCCGGATCGAGATCCCAGGACGCGCGCTCGGGGATACGGTCGTAGTTCGTGGCCGCGGCGTTCGCCGCGATGCGGACCTTAGCCAGGGCCTTGGCTTCCTTCGCGGCCTTCTCGCCCCAGTCGCCGGTCAGCACGTAATCGACGCTCTGCTCGCGACGCGCGAGGTTCATCGGGATCTGCGCGAAATGCTGGGTCGCACCGCCCTGCAGGAACAGCACCTTGTAGTTCGCCGGCACGGCGAGCAGATCGCGCAGGTCACGCTCGGCTTCCTCGGCACAGGCGATGAACTCCTTGCCGCGGTG
>Ga0116193_1002792_pt1 | contig 12955 bp, 10 predicted proteins | sample AD_UKC115_MetaG_FD_89892 | JGI IMG/M metagenome (GOLD analysis project Ga0116193, IMG submission 89892) | Active sludge microbial communities of municipal wastewater-treating anaerobic digesters from Hong Kong - AD_UKC115_MetaG | ecosystem: Engineered > Bioreactor > Anaerobic > Digestate... | reverse complement strand
GGGTGGTTACCAGAGTGGCCAAATGGGACTGACTGTAACTCAGTTGTCTTTCGACTTCGGTGGTTCGAATCCATCACCACCCACTCAGAATTTGCGGAAGTAGCTCAGTTGATAGAGCATTAGCCTTCCAAGCTGAGGGTCGCGGGTTTGAGTCCCGTCTTCCGCTCTGATTTTGCTGTTATAGCTCAGCGGTAGAGCACTTCCTTGGTAAGGAAGAGGTCCCGAGTTCAATCCTCGGTAACAGCTCATAAAATATTGAAATTGATTATTCATCATATAAATTAAAATAAGTAAAGCTATGGCTAAAGAGAAATTCGAACGTACGAAACCGCACGTTAACATTGGTACAATTGGTCACGTCGATCACGGAAAGACAACTTTGACAGCTGCTATTACAAAAGTATTGGCTGAAAGAGGATTTACAAAATCAGATGAAATCAAGTCTTTCGATCAGATTGATAATGCTCCTGAAGAGAAAGAGCGTGGTATAACTATCAACACAGCTCATGTTGAGTATGAGACTGCAAAACGCCATTATGCGCACGTTGATTGCCCGGGACATGCTGACTATGTAAAGAACATGGTAACAGGTGCTGCTCAGATGGATGGTGCTATTATCGTAGTTGCTGCAACTGACGGTCCTATGCCTCAAACTCGTGAACATATTTTGTTGGCTCGTCAGGTAAATGTACCTCGTTTGGTCGTTTTCTTGAACAAGTGCGATATGGTAGATGATCCTGAAATGTTGGAATTGGTAGAAATGGAAATGCGTGAATTGCTTTCATTCTATGATTTTGACGGTGATAATACTCCTATTGTCCGTGGTTCTGCTCTTGGCGCATTGAATGGCGTTAAAGAATGGGAAGATAAAGTCATGGAATTGATGGACGCTGTTGATGAATGGATTCCACTTCCACCGCGTGATATCGATAAACCTTTCTTGATGCCAGTTGAAGACGTCTTCTCTATTACAGGACGTGGAACTGTTGCTACAGGTCGTATTGAAACAGGTGTTGTAAAGGTAGGTGATGAAATCGAAATTCTTGGTTTGGGTGAAGATAAAAAATCAGTTGTAACTGGTGTCGAAATGTTCCGTAAGATTCTTGATCGTGGTGAAGCTGGTGATAACGTAGGTTTATTGCTACGTGGTATTGACAAAGCTGAAATCAAGCGTGGTATGGTACTTTGCCATCCGGGACAGATTAAGCCTCACTCTAAATTCAAGGCAGAGGTTTATATCTTGAAGAAAGAAGAAGGTGGACGTCACACTCCATTCCATAATCATTATCGTCCTCAGTTCTACCTTCGTACAATGGACTGTACAGGTGAAATTACTTTGCCAGAGGGAACTGAAATGGTTATGCCAGGTGATAATGTAACAATAACAGTAGAATTAATTTACCCAGTAGCATTGAATGAAGGTTTACGTTTCGCTATCCGTGAAGGTGGACGTACAGTAGGTGCTGGTCAGATTACTGCTATCATTGACTAATTAATAATATTTATCGGTTCTTGTTTATCTTGGACCGATATATACGGGAATAGCTCAGTTGGTAGAGCACTGGTCTCCAAAACCAGGTGTCGGGAGTTCGAGCCTCTCTTCCCGTGCTATTAATAATTGTAATATGTTTAAGAAAATCATAAACTATTGTAAGGAATCTTACGATGAACTTGTCCATAAAGTTACATGGCCTACACGTTCAGAACTTACTAACAGTGCAGTAGCTGTATTATATGCTTCCCTACTTATTGCATTGGTAGTATTTGCTATGGATTCTGTTTTCCAGAAATTAATGGAAACTATCTATCCGAATTAAATTTAAGTGAAATGTCTGGGACTGAAAAAAAGTGGTACGTTCTACGTGCCGTTAGTGGAAAAGAAAACAAGGTCAAAGAGTACTTGGATGCAGATATCAAGAACAGTGATCTTGGTGAGTATGTTTTTCAGGTATTGATTCCAACTGAAAAGGTATATCAGGCTAGAAATGGGAAAAAAGTTTTGAAAGAAAAAATATTCCTTCCTGGTTACGTTTTAGTTGAAGCGATCTTGGTTGGTGAGGTAACTCATCGATTGAGAAATACACCCAATGTCATTGGCTTTTTAGGAGGTTTGGATCATCCAACCCCGTTGAGACAAGTGGAAGTGAATCGTTTACTTGGAACTGTTGATGAGATGCAGGAGGCCATAGAGGAAGTCTCTGTTCCCTATATCGTCGGCGACAGCGTAAAAGTAACGTTTGGACCTTTTAGTGGTTTCAGCGGAATTATTGAAGAAATCAATAGCGAAAAAAAGAAACTGAAAGTTATGGTCAAAATATTTGGCCGGAAGACCCCGCTCGAATTAGGCTTTATGCAAGTTGAAAAAGAATGATACGTTGTTACGCGTTATCGTTCTGTCTTTATAAATAAATATAAAATTTTAAACAAATGGCTAAGGAAGTTGCTGGACAAATCAAGTTACAGATTAAAGGAGGAGCGGCAAACCCATCACCTCCCGTTGGACCTGCTTTGGGTTCAAAGGGAATCAACATTATGGAGTTTTGCAAGCAATTCAATGCCAGAACCCAAGACAAGGGAGGTAAGATTTTACCTGTAATCATTACTTATTATACAGACAAGTCTTTCGATTTTGTCATTAAGACCCCTCCTGTTGCTATCCAAATATTGGAGGCGACAAAGGTTAAAAGTGGTTCTGCTGAGCCTAATCGTACGAAAGTTGCTCAATTAACTTGGGATCAGGTTCGTACCATTGCTCAAGACAAGTTGGTTGACTTAAACTGTTTTACTGTTGAGGCTGCTATGACAATGGTGGCTGGGACGGCCAGAAGTATGGGTATCACAGTAAAAGGTGAATTCCCAGGTAATAATTAAAAATCTTCAATTAGAATGGGTAAACTGACAAAAAATCAAAAGTTAGCTGCAGCTAAGATTGAAGCAGGTAAAAGTTATTCCTTAAAGGAAGCTTCAGAATTGGTAAAAGAATTGACTTATACCAAGTTCGATGCTTCTTTGGATATCGATGTACGTTTAGGCATAGATCCTCGTAAATCAAACCAGATGGTAAGAGGTGTGGTTTCATTACCTCATGGAACTGGTAAGGTTACGAGAGTATTGGCATTGTGTACACCGGATAACGAAGCTGCTGCAAAGGAGGCTGGTGCTGATTATGTTGGTCTTGATGAATATATCGAAAAGATCAAAGGTGGATGGACAGATATTGATGTGATAATCACTATGCCATCTATTATGGGTAAGATCGGTGCTCTTGGTCGTGTTCTTGGTCCTCGTGGATTAATGCCAAACCCCAAGAGTGGAACTGTTACTATGGATGTTGCAAAGGCTGTTAAAGAAGTAAAGCAAGGAAAGATTGATTTCAAGGTTGATAAGAGCGGTATTGTTCATACATCAATCGGAAAAGTTTCTTTTGCTGCTGATCAGATACGTGATAATGCTAAGGAGTTTATTGCAACCATTATTAAGTTGAAACCTTCAACGGCAAAAGGCACATATATAAAGAGTATCTATCTTTCAAGTACAATGAGTGCTGGTATCAAGATTGATTTGAAGACTATCGACGAAATCTAAAAGAAAGTATCATGAGAAAGGAAGATAAAAGTGCAATTATAGAGAAACTTGGAAGTCAGCTGAGTACGTATTCACATTTCTATTTGATAGATGTGACAGCTATGAATTCTGTGGCTACAAGTGCGTTGAGAGGAGAATGTTTCAAGTCAGACATTAAAATGGTATTAGTAAAGAACTCTTTGCTACATAAAGCATTTGAAAGTCTTGAAACAGATTATTCTCCCTTATATGATAGTTTGAAGGGAACGACAGCTATTTTATTCTGTAATACAGCCAATGCACCCGCAAAGCTTATCAAAAAAGTATCCAAAGATGGAATACCTGGTTTGAAGGCTGCTTATGCTGAGGAAAGCTTCTATGTAGGAGCAAATCAGCTTGATGCTTTGACTAATATTAAGAGCAAAAATGAAGTTATTGCAGAGGTTATTGCTTTGTTGCAATCACCGGCAAAGAACGTTATTTCAGCTTTACAATCTGGTGGAAACACCATTCACGGAGTATTGAAGACTCTGGAAGAAAGAAAATAATTAACAACTTAGTATTTAAACAATTTAAATTATACAAAAATGGCAGATTTGAAAGCTTTAGCAGAACAATTAGTTAACTTGACAGTAAAGGAAGTTAATGAGCTCGCAACAATCTTGAAGGATGAATATGGTATTGAACCTGCTGCTGCAGCAGTTGCAGTTGCAGCTGGTCCAGCCGCTGCTGCTCCTGAAGCAGAAGAAAAAACATCTTTTGATGTAGTATTGAAGAGTGCAGGTGCTACTAAATTACAGGTAGTAAAGGCCGTTAAGGAAGCTTGTGGTCTTGGTTTGAAAGAGGCTAAAGATTTAGTTGATGGTGCTCCTAGCACAATCAAAGAAGGTTTGGCAAAAGACGAAGCTGAATCCATAAAGAAAACTTTGGAAGAAGTAGGAGCTGAAGTTGAACTTAAATAATATTATCCTGTAAATCAGGAAATTCGGTTAAGAACCCTCTCTAGGAGGGCTCTTAACCTTTTTGTGCATATATTTAAAATTAAGTTCCACTAATTCACTCAACGATGTCTTCAAATACTGTAAATAATAGAATCAACTTCGCTTCTACAAAGAGTCCGATGAAGTATCCGGATTTCTTGGAAGTACAATTGAAGTCATTCCAAGACTTTCTACAATTAGACACACCACCAGAAAAAAGAAAAAATGATGGGTTATATAAGGTGTTCGCAGAAAATTTCCCAATTGCAGATACAAGGAACAATTTTGTTTTAGAGTTTCTTGACTATTATATCGATCCTCCTCGCTATTCCATAGAGGAATGCTTGGAACGCGGGCTTACCTATAGCGTCCCCCTGAAGGCTAAATTAAAATTATATTGTACTGATCCCGAGCATGAGGATTTTGATACGGTAATCCAAGATGTATTCTTGGGCTCAATACCATATATGACTGAAAAGGGTACTTTTGTGATAAATGGTGCTGAGCGTGTTATTGTTTCTCAGTTACATAGATCGCCCGGTGTCTTTTTTGGGCAAAGCGTGCATGCTAACGGTACGCCTCTTTATTCGGCTCGAATAATTCCATTTAAAGGTTCTTGGATTGAATTCGCTACGGATATCAATAATGTTATGTATGCATATATTGACCGTAAAAAGAAATTGCCGGTAACCACCTTGTTGCGCGCAATCGGTTTTGAAACAGATAAAGACATTCTTGAAATCTTTAATCTTGCGGAAGAAGTCAAAGTAAACAAGACTAACCTCAAAAAATATTTGGGTAGAAAGCTTGCTGCACGTGTTTTGAAAACATGGGTAGAAGACTTTGTGGACGAAGATACGGGCGAAGTAGTTTCAATTGAAAGAAATGAGGTCGTTATTGACCGCGAAACGGTTCTTGAAGAACAACATATTGACGAAATAATAGAGTCGGGTGCTCAAAATGTATTGATTCACCACGAAGAAGCCAATCAATCGGATTATTCTATTATTTTCAATACACTTCAGAAAGACCCAAGTAACTCTGAGAAAGAAGCAGTTTTATATATATATCGCCAATTGCGTAACGCTGATCCAGCTGATGATGCAAGTGCGCGTGAAGTTATCAACAACTTATTCTTTTCGGAAAAAAGATATGATTTAGGTGATGTAGGTCGCTATAGAATCAATAAAAAATTAGGACTGACTACTGATATGGATGTCAGAGTCCTAACAAAAGAAGATATTATAGAGATTATCAAGTATCTTATTGAACTGGTAAACTCTAAAGCGGTAGTGGATGATATTGACCACTTGAGTAACCGTCGTGTACGTACGGTAGGTGAGCAACTGTCAAATCAGTTTGCCATCGGTTTGGCACGTATGTCTCGTACCATTCGTGAGCGCATGAATGTTCGCGACAATGAGGTCTTTACTCCTACAGATTTAATTAATGCCAAGACGATTTCGTCTGTCATAAACTCCTTCTTTGGAACTAATGCCTTGTCGCAATTTATGGACCAGACTAATCCATTGGCTGAAATTACTCATAAAAGACGTTTGTCGGCATTGGGTCCTGGCGGTTTGTCTCGTGAACGTGCCGGATTCGAGGTTCGAGATGTGCACTATACACATTATGGTCGTTTGTGTCCAATTGAAACTCCTGAAGGTCCGAACATTGGTTTGATTTCTTCTTTGTGTGTATATGCAAAAATAAATAATCTTGGATTTATAGAGACTCCGTATCGTAAGGTAAAGGAAGGTAAAGTTGATTTGTCGAATGACAATATTATTTACATGACTGCCGAAGAGGAGGAAAACAAGATTATAGCTCAAGGAAATGCTCCATTGGATGACAATGGTAAGTTTATCCGTAATAAGGTTAAGTCCCGTCAAGATGCAGATTATCCGGTTGTTGAACCAGATAACGTGGAATTAATGGATATTTCTCCACAGCAAATTGCTTCCATTGCAGCTTGTCTTATTCCTTTCTTGGAGCATGATGATGCGAACCGTGCATTGATGGGTTCAAACATGATGCGTCAAGCAGTACCGTTGATGAGAACGGAAGCTCCTATTGTAGGTACGGGCATAGAAAAGCAGGTTTGCGAGGATTCTCGTACTCAGATTGTAGCTGAAGGTGACGGAGTAGTTGAATTTGTTGATGCAACTACGATACGTATTATGTATGATAGAACGGAAGATGAAGAGTTCGTTAGTTTCGAGCCAGCTTTGACTGAGTATTCTATTCCTAAATTCAGGCGGACCAACCAAAATATGACTATAGACCTTCGACCGATTTGTGATAAAGGACAACGCGTCAAGAAAGGTGATATATTAACCGAAGGGTATTCTACGGCAGGAGGTGAGTTAGCACTAGGACGTAACCTTTTGGTTGCTTATGTGCCGTGGAAAGGTTATAATTATGAGGATGCAATCGTTTTGAACGAACGAATGGTTCGTGAAGATATTTTGACTTCTGTTCATGTTGAGGAGTTTATTCTGGAAGTTCGCGAAACCAAGCGAGGAATGGAAGAATTGACTTCAGATATTCCCAATGTTAGTGAAGAAGCGACAAAGGATCTTGATGAAAATGGAATTGTTAGAGTGGGAGCAAGAATCCAGCCGGGAGATATATTGATTGGTAAGATTACTCCGAAGGGAGAATCAGATCCTTCACCGGAGGAAAAGCTTCTACGTGCAATCTTCGGCGACAAAGCTGGTGATGTAAAGGATGCTTCGTTGAAGGCAAGGCCGTCTTTGCATGGTGTCGTTATCGGAAAGAAACTTTTCTCTCGTGCCGTTAAGAGCAGAAGCAGTAAAATGGCTGATAAAGCCCTTTTGCCGAAAATTGATGAAGAATTTCAAGGCAAGGTTGCCGATTTGAAGTCAATATTGATTGACAAACTTTTAGTTCTTACTGAAGGCAAAACTTCCCAGGGAGTAAAAGACTATATAGGAACAGAGGTCATTGCGAAGGGATCAAAATTTTCAAAGCATGACTTGGAAGGATTGGATTTCACAGCAATACAGTTAAGTAAATGGACTTCTGATGCTCATAACAATGAGTTGATTAGTAGGCTAATCATTAATTTCTTGAAGAAATACAAGGAATTGGATGCAGAGCTCAAACGTAAGAAATTTGCAATTACTATTGGTGATGATCTTCCTGCTGGAATTATTCAGACAGCCAAGGTTTATATTGCTAAGAAACGTAAGATTGGTGTTGGAGATAAAATGGCAGGACGCCACGGTAATAAGGGTATTGTTTCGAGAGTTGTTCGTCAAGAGGATATGCCTTTCTTGGCTGATGGAACCCCGGTAGATATAGTTATGAATCCGCTTGGTGTGCCTTCCCGTATGAACATTGGTCAGATATTTGAAGCTGTACTTGGTCGTGCCGGAAAACAATTAGGTGTTAAATTCGCAACACCAATTTTTGATGGCGCAACAATGGATGATTTGAATGAATGGACAGATAAAGCAGGTTTGCCCCGTTATTGCAAAACTTATTTGTATGATGGAGGAACTGGAGAACAATTTGACCAACCAGCAACGGTGGGCGTTACTTATATGTTAAAGTTAGGCCACATGGTTGAAGACAAGATGCATGCGCGTTCTATCGGTCCGTACTCTTTGATTACCCAGCAACCGTTAGGTGGTAAAGCACAATTTGGTGGACAGCGTTTTGGAGAAATGGAGGTTTGGGCACTTGAAGCATTCGGTGCTGCCCATGTCTTGCAGGAAATCCTTACAATCAAATCAGATGATGTTGTGGGTCGCTCGAAAGCTTATGAAGCAATCGTAAAGGGTGAACCAATGCCAACTCCTGGTATTCCTGAGTCACTCAATGTCTTGTTGCATGAGTTAAGAGGTCTTGGCTTGAGCATCAATCTTGAATAATAATAAACTCTTTACATTATAATTATAGAATATGGCTTTTAGAAAAGATACTAAGATAAAGAGTAATTTTACGAAAATTTCCATCGGATTGGCTTCTCCAGAAGAAATCTTGGAAAATTCGAGTGGTGAGGTTCTAAAACCGGAAACCATCAATTATCGTACATATAAACCTGAGCGTGACGGTCTGTTCTGTGAAAGAATTTTCGGACCAATAAAAGATTATGAGTGCCATTGCGGTAAGTACAAACGTATCCGATATAAAGGTATTGTTTGTGACCGTTGTGGAGTTGAGGTTACAGAGAAAAAAGTTCGTCGCGAAAGAATGGGACATATTCAGCTTGTGGTGCCTGTTGCTCACATATGGTATTTCCGTACTCTTCCTAATAAAATCGGCTATTTGTTGGGACTCCCGACAAAAAAATTGGACGCTGTTATTTATTATGAACGTTATATCATTATTCAACCGGGTATTAAAACGGATGATGGATTTGCGGCTGATCAACTCCTTACTGAAGAAGAGTATGTGGAAATCATGGATTCTCTTCCTAAGGAAAATCAGATGTTGGAGGATTCTGACCCTAATAAATTTATTGCAAAGATGGGTGCTGAAGCTATCTATGATATGCTCGTTCGTCTTGATTTGGATAAATTATCATACGAATTGCGTGACCGTGCAAGCCAGGATGGTTCACAGCAGCGCAAGAATGAAGCTTTGAAACGTTTGCAAGTTGTTGAATCATTCCGTGCATCTCGCGGTCGTAACAAACCGGAATGGATGATTATTAGGAATGTTCCTGTAATTCCGCCAGAATTGAGACCATTGGTTCCATTGGACGGAGGACGTTTTGCAACTTCTGATTTGAATGATTTGTATCGTCGTGTAATCATTCGCAATAATCGTCTGAAGAGACTTGTAGAAATCAAAGCCCCTGAAGTTATTTTGCGAAATGAGAAGCGTATGCTGCAGGAAGCTGTAGATTCTTTGTTTGATAATTCACGTAAGTCAAGTGCTGTCAAGAGTGATGCTAACCGGCCTTTGAAATCTTTGTCAGATAGTTTGAAAGGTAAGCAGGGACGTTTTCGTTAGAACTTGCTGGGAAAGCGTGTTGACTATTCGGCTCGTTCGGTTATCGTTGTAGGCCCGGAATTGAAGATGGGCGAATGCGGTATTCCTAAATTGATGGCAGCAGAACTTTACAAACCATTTATAATCAGAAAATTGATTGAACGTGGTATTGTTAAAACCGTGAAATCTGCCAAGAAAATAGTTGATAGAAAAGATCCTGTTATTTGGGATATCTTAGAATATGTAATGAAAGGGCATCCGGTATTGCTTAACCGTGCACCTACATTGCACCGTTTGGGTATTCAGGCTTTCCAGCCGAAGATGATTGAGGGAAAGGCAATTCAGTTGCATCCATTGGCATGTACGGCATTCAACGCCGACTTCGATGGTGACCAGATGGCTGTTCATTTACCTTTGAGTAATGAGGCAGTACTGGAGGCTCAGACTTTGATGCTTGAATCTCATAATATCTTGAATCCTGCCAATGGTGCTCCTATCACTGTACCTTCGCAGGATATGGTCTTGGGTTTGTACTATATTACTAAATTGCGTAAAGGCGCTAAAGGTGAAGGTTTGATATTTTACGGACCTGAAGAGGCTTTGATTGCGTATAATGAAGGTAAAGTAGATATCCATGCACCTATAAAGGTTATTGTAAAGGACTTGGATGAAAATAAGAATATAGCAAACATTATGCGTGAGACGTCAGTCGGACGAGTAATCTTCAATGAAATAGTTCCTGAAGAAGTTGGCTTTATTAATACAATCATTTCCAAAAAATCTTTGCGAGATATCATCAGTGAGGTTATTAAGAAAGTCGGAGTTGCACGGGCTGTTAACTTCTTGGACGGAATCAAAAACCTCGGATACCACATGGCCTTCAAAGGTGGCTTGTCGTTCAACTTGGGCGATATCATTATTCCGAAGGAAAAGGAAGAACTTGTACGTCGTGGTAATGAGGAAATAGAACAAATCATGATGAACTATAACATGGGTTTCATTACAGATAACGAACGTTATAATCAGGTTATCGATACATGGACACACGTTAATTCTGATTTGTCGAACATTTTGATGAAAACTATTTCAGCAGACGATCAAGGATTCAATTCAGTATACATGATGCTTGATTCGGGAGCCCGTGGTTCAAAGGAGCAGATTCGTCAGTTGTCAGGAATGCGTGGATTGATGGCGAAGCCGCAAAAGGCTGGTGCCGAGGGTGCTCAGATTATCGAGAACCCGATTCTTTCAAACTTTAAGGAAGGCTTGTCAGTGTTGGAATACTTTATTTCAACTCACGGTGCTCGTAAAGGTTTGGCCGATACTGCATTGAAGACTGCAGACGCAGGATATTTGACTCGCCGTCTTGTCGATGTTTCTCATGATGTCATCATTACCGAAGAAGACTGTGGAACTCTTCGTGGATTGGTTTGTACTGCATTGAAGAATAACGATGAAGTTATTTCTACATTGTATGAGCGAATCTTGGGACGTGTTTCAGTTCATGATATCATTCACCCAACTACAGGTGAATTGATTGTTGCAGGTGGTGAGGAAATCACTGAAGATATAGCACAGAAGATAGAAGATTCTCCAATTGAAAGCGTTGAAATTCGTTCGGTTTTGACATGTGAATCGAAAAAAGGAGTTTGCGCAAAATGTTATGGTCGTAACTTGGCAACCAGTCGAATGGTTCATAAAGGTGAAGCTGTCGGAGTAATTGCCGCACAATCCATTGGTGAGCCGGGTACGCAGTTGACACTTCGTACATTCCACGCTGGAGGTACTGCAGCCAACATTGCTGCTAATGCAACCATTGTTGCTAAACATGATGCCCGTCTGGAATTTGAAGAGTTGAGAACTGTAGATGCTGTTGAAGATAATGGAGAAGCTGTAAGAATCGTGGTTGGCCGTTTGGCTGAGGTTCGTTTTGTAGACGTAAATACAGGAATCGTTCTTTCAACGCACAATGTTCCTTATGGTTCAAAATTATATGCAAAAGAGGGTGAAGTCGTAGCAAAAGATAAGCTTATCGCTAAGTGGGATCCGTTCAATGCAGTCATTATTACAGAAGCTGTAGGTAAGGTTAAATTTGACAATGTCATAGAAAATATTACCTATAAGGTAGAATCTGATGAAGCTACCGGCTTGCGCGAAATCATTATTATTGAGACCAAGGATAAGAATAAAGTTCCTTCCGCAGACATCGTTGGAAGTGATGGGAACATTCTTCGTACATATAACTTGCCGGTAGGAGGTCATGTCGTTGTAGAAGACGGACAAGATCTGAAGGCTGGGGATATATTGGTTAAGATACCTCGTGCAGTAGGTAAGGCTGGTGATATCACCGGTGGACTTCCTCGTGTCACTGAATTGTTTGAGGCACGTAATCCGTCCAATCCTGCAGTCGTTTCTGAAATTGATGGTGAAATCACCATGGGTAAAGTGAAACGTGGTAACCGTGAGATTATCGTTACATCTAAAACCGGTGAGGTCAAGAAATACCTGGTTGCTCTTTCCAAACAAATTCTTGTTCAGGAAAATGACTATGTACGTGCCGGAACACCTTTGTCAGATGGAGCAATTACACCTGCAGACATTTTGGCTATTAAAGGACCGACCGCCGTGCAAGAATATATTGTCAATGAAGTTCAGGACGTTTACCGTTTGCAGGGTGTGAAGATTAATGATAAGCATTTTGAAATAATCGTCCGCCAGATGATGCGTAAAGTTGAAATTGATGAACCGGGTGATACTCGTTTCTTGGAGCAACAGATCGTAGACAAGCTTGAATTCATGGATGAAAATGATCGTATCTGGGGTAAGAAGGTCGTAGTTGATGCCGGAGATTCAGACAGTTTGATGGCTGGTCAAATAGTAACCGCCCGCAAGTTGCGTGACGAGAACAGTGTTTTGAAGCGCAGAGACCTGAAACTTGTTCAGGTTCGTGATGCAGTGCCCGCAACGTCTACTCAAATTCTTCAGGGTATCACGCGTGCAGCATTGGGAACATCAAGCTTTATGTCGGCTGCTTCATTCCAGGAAACTACAAAAGTACTCAACGAAGCTGCAATTAATGGTAAGGTTGATAAATTGGAAGGCATGAAGGAAAATGTCATTTGCGGACATTTGATTCCTGCCGGAACCGGACAGCGAGAATTTGAAAAGATTGTTGTCGGTTCAAAAGAAGAATATGACCGTATTCTTGCTAATCGTAAGAATGTTCTTGATTACAGTGAAGTTAAATAACAATCATTTGATTAAATAGAAGAAAGGATGCGTTTTTTTAGCGCATCCTTTTTTTATTAATTAAAATAGTTCTACCATAGCATAATTTTTTATATTTTATGCTTCCATGCTTCCACTAGCTTGTAATTCGCAGTGAATAAATATGTTATGTGTGGAAGTATGAGTGGAAGTATGTTTTTTTTACTTCCACTCATGCT
>Ga0116193_1002787_pt1 | contig 12968 bp, 7 predicted proteins | sample AD_UKC115_MetaG_FD_89892 | JGI IMG/M metagenome (GOLD analysis project Ga0116193, IMG submission 89892) | Active sludge microbial communities of municipal wastewater-treating anaerobic digesters from Hong Kong - AD_UKC115_MetaG | ecosystem: Engineered > Bioreactor > Anaerobic > Digestate | place... | reverse complement strand
TCGGCATTATAATGCACAAACGCGCGCACGGACAGACCGCGCTCGACGCAGCATTCCACCAGATGCGAGCCGATGAATCCTCCGGCTCCAGTGACAAGAATTGGCGTGGACAACTGCGGCATTGGCCAATCATTCCTTAATTTATGCGAATCTTGAGGAAACGCTATAATCCCATTCGATTGAAACGCGTATTGCCACAAAAGAGCAATGCCTTTTTTATTTGTCGCGTCGCTGCGCCGATGCGAGAGATTGCCTATTCCTCATTTGCAAATTCCTTTCACGTAGTTATAAAGTTGCGTTTCCCAGGGCAAAATCTGCTCTGCATTCCATCCACGGGGCAAGCGATGAAATCCTCATCATTGGTGTTGGTCCTTTCAGGCATTGTGTGGGCAACCTTGGCGGAATTTTCTATTGGTGCCTCGCAACCGGCTAGCAGCGCTTCGGTAAAATGGCATCCGGGCCATTACATTTTGGCCAACAAGATTGATGAGAACTGCATTCTCGAGCATTTTCGCGGCGTGCAGAAGATGTACACGTGGAAATCCATGGAACCGGAGTTAGGCAAATATGATTTTTCAGGAGTAAAGAAGGACCTGGCCTTTCTTAAAAAGCATGACAAACGATTGGTGATCCAGATTCAATATAAGGCATTTGGAAAAGGCGCCATCAGTGTTCCGGCCTATTTAAAAGGTCCTGAATATGGCGGGGGTATTTACCGCGCCAATTCCGGTTCGTTCGATCCAGTCATATGGAATGACAAAGTTGGCGAGCGCATGGACAGCTTATTCAAAGCCTTGGGACGCGAGTTTGATCGCGACCCCAATATTGAAGCCATGGTGCTGCCCGAAACATCCCCCTCGGCCAATTTGGCCAAGTCGCCGCAAGAGGGTGTCGATGCCTTTAGCAATGAGATTTACGGCAAAGCCTTGAGGCAGCACATGCTGAGCCTGCGCAAGTCCTTCCCGCACACCGCTGTGATTCAATACGCCAATTTCCCGCAAAACATGCTCGAAGAGCTGACATCGTATATGAAGCAGATTGGCGTGGGATTGGGCGGGCCCGATGTCTATCCGCGCGAATCGGAACTCATGAATCCTGAAAGGGGTGTGTATCGGTTGTACGCGCCTTTGTCGGGAGTAGTGCCGCTGGGATCAGCAGTGCAGTCGCCCGATTACTCGGTGGCCAGTTGGGTGCGCACGGCGGCCTTTAATAAAGGTCAGGACCGCAACAGCGTGAAGGTTGATCCGAAGGATGAAGAAGCCATTCCCGTGCGCGAGCATTTGCGTTTGGCACAGGAAAAGCTGCACCTCAATTACATGTTCTGGAGCCAAAATCCCACGCATTACTTCGACAATGTAAAAGTGCTCCTGGCTGAGCCTGATCTGGCCAATGATCCAGCCGGCGGGTTGGATGCGCGCTGCCCCAGCAATGCCTTTTTGGATGAGATCGCCTCACGTCCGGTAGCGGCTGAGGCGCCCGACAATGTCGCGAAATGAAGCATCGATGCGGAAGATCGCCTTGTACACTTCAAGCGCGCGCTGATTATTGCCTCCTTCCTCGAAGAGAAGTCCGCTTTCATACAGCAGCGTCTTCAATTCTTCCTTCCCATTGGCGGCGTCATCGAGTTTGACCTGCGCCAAGGTTTCAGAGGCCAGGTCGTGCATGCCGCGCAACGCCAGTGCATGCCCCAGACGCGCAATGGCCAGATTGTGCAGGTGCTCATCGCGCGAGGCGCGCTGAAAATTGGCAATGGCTTCATCATATTCCTGAAACTGCTCGTAAAGATCACCCAGTTCAAAGTGCATTTGCGCATCATCAGGGCGCACAATTAGTTGGCTTTCCAGTTCATCAATGCGCTGGCGTTTGCGTTTGCGCGTCAGGATATCGAGCCGCCGCGCAAAGGACATGTTCTCCGGCGCCAACTCGGCGCATTCCTTCGCCAATCGAACAGCATCTTCGTAGCGCTGCCGCTCCTCATAGCCATTGATCAGTTGCTGGCGCAGTTCCACATTGCGCGGCTCTTCGGCCAGTAGCGTCTGGGCAAAGGATTCCGCCTCGGCCACTTTGCCAATCGCCAGATGAGCGCGATACAGTTCGCGCACCTTGTCGGCATTGTATTGATCGGTCAACTCCAGCAAATGCGAGTTGATTTCAATGCAGCGCTCCCATTGCTCGTCCTTGCATAGCAATGAACCGAATCGGGCCAACGCGGGAATAAAATCGGGCGCTACGCGCAGAATTTTTTCGCAATTCTGCATCAGTTCGCTTTCGCCATGAAACGACTGCTGCGCCATTTCCTCATACAGTGCAAACACGCGGCCAAAATCGCGATCGGCAAACAACAGATCAGCCAAATAATCCTGCAATTGATGCTTCTGCTCGGCTTCCTGAATCATCGCGCGCAAGTTCTCGATGACGTGCGGGCGTTCAGCAGGCAATGCGTTGAGCAACTGGTCCAATTCAAAACGAACCGCCGGCAGATCCTGAATCTTGAATAAGCGCTCCACCAACTGGTAGCGCAGCTGTGCATCGTTCGGTGCCTGCTGGATTTTCTCGCGCAAAGCCTGCAATTCGCGATTCACGCGCTCGGCTTCAATCCGGCGGCGCAAGGCGCCCACGCGAGAGATATCGGCTTTGTCGGCCAGGCCCTCGGCTATTTTTAGCGCATGTTCAGCCTCATCCAGATTGCCCGCGGCCAGACTCATTCGACTGTATTCATACGCAAAGCGCGGATCGACGGGGAAAATATTGATGGCTTGCTTGAGAATGGCCCGCGATTCTTCCATGCGCTTTTGCTCGGACAGATTTTCGGCCAGTCGCAAGACCGCCCCGGCATCCTCTCGCTCATTTTGCCAAAGCATGCGCAGGTGCTTTTCCTCTTCTTCCAGATGGCCCGTGCGCTGATATGATTCGAGAAGCCGGCGGCGGACATCATTGCGCGCGGGTTCTTGCGTCAGAATGCGTTCCCATAAGGCAACGGCCTTGGGTTCATTGTCCAGGCGCAGATGCATCTCGGCCATTTCCACCAAAGTCTCAATGGAATTTGGGGCGGCCTCCACGATTTCAGCATTGATCTCCAGCGAGCGCTTGTAGGGTTTCCCCTCCAGTTCACGGAGTTTTCGCGCATGGGCTATGGCTTGATCGACGTTATTCGCGCGCAATGCCAAGCGAGCCACTTCCTCCAGTTGCGCCACATTTCTAGCATCCAGCGCCGCCTCACGCGCCGCCAGCGCCTCATCCCATCGCTCCAATCGTTCGTAAGCTTGTGCCTGCAAGCGCAGATACTTCACTTCGCCCGGACGGAAGTGCAGCAGTTCTCTCAGCACATCGACTTCTTTTTCCGACTGATGTTCATGCCGATAGGCGCTTTGCAAACGTTCCAGCAACAGAACATCCTGCTCGCCGCGCGCGCGCAGGCGCTCCATGACCGGAATGGCGCGGCGGTAATTATCGGCCATAAATTGGGCAAAGGCCTGGCGGCGCAGCAATTGTGGATCGGAAGGCAGCATCATCGATGCGATGGCAAACAACCGCCCGGCAATGCCGTGCATTTCCCAATTTTCCAGCGGAGCGGCAATAATCTTTGCCAGATTGCCCATGATAAATTCAAAGGCGAAAACAAGCAGTCCGCCAAGCAAAACGGTGGCGGCAAAGACGCTGGCGGCAAGAGCAATGGAGTTCTCGCCAACGGAATACGCGGCCATGGCCGCAAATGGCGCTACTGCCGCAACCGCAATCAGATAGATCGAGATTACCGGACGTCGTTCTTCGCGAACGCGAAAACTGGCGCAATACGCAATAATGGAAAAGAGAACAATGCACCCGGCCGCAATGAAGGAATATATGAAAACTTTTTCAGGCGGCCATTGCCGAAGAATATCGAGATAGTCGGGGATGGCATCCGTGTGGTTGCTCCACAGGAGATAAATCAGGAGCGACACCAGGGCGGAGAAGAGCAGGTCCAGTCCCGTCAGAACACGCAGCAGAGTGGTTCGTGAGTTCGCCATGAATGGGGCCGCATTCTCTCGCTGAGATCATTCGCGCGTGCGCGCGCATGGCAGAATAAATCAAATAACCTGCAAAGCAAAAGCCTGAACTTAGGTGGTTGAGGCTCTTTTCGGCTTCAGCCGAAAAACCAATATCACTGCAATGATGATGAGCAGCACAACGCCAACTACGGCTGTAGGACTGATTTTCCCACTGGACTGACCGGGAGTTGGCGGATACAGCACCGCATTGCTGCGCTGCTTCAGATCTTGCGCGATTTGCTGCGGCGTCTTGCTGCCGCGCCCGATGATCGCATCATTGGCGGCCTGTTGGATATACGTGCGAACCGTCTGCCATCCTGTTGGAGTGGGTTCGGGACGCGCCAACGCGATCATCTCGAAAACTTGATGATCATTCGGATGCGCGGCAAAGAACTCCTGCATGATCTTGGCTTCCGCCGCTGAACGCCGCACGGGCAAATAGCCGCTGCCCACCGCCCAACGCGCCGTGACTTCGGGGGATGTGAAATACTTGATAAAAGCCCAAGCCGCTTGCGCACGCTGCGGATTGGAGGCCAGCACGCAAATGTTCGCGCCATATAAAACCGTCATAGGTTTTTGGCCCTCCCCCGCCGGCAACGGATTCATCGAATACTTGAACTTGCCGGCCACATCGCGTTCGACCGTGGGCCGGCGCGTGGAGGATCGGATGAAGAATGCGCAATTGCCATCGGTGAACTCGCGAACATCTTCATCGCGCAAGGCATCAATCTGGTAAGCGCCGCCCTGCTGCACCAGGTTGTGCAGGAAATCAAACGTCTGCACCACGCCGGGATGATCAAAGTTCGTCGTGCGCTTCTGGTCATCCAGCAGCGTGGCGCCGCGGCTCATAAACATCCCATCCAGCGTTGAGGCATCTGTATCCAAAGCATAGCCTTTTTTGCCGATAGACTTCATCGCCAGGCATTGTTTTTCAAACTCGCTCCATGTGGACGGGGCATGATCAAAACCCGCCTGCTTGATCATGTCCTCATTGGCGAAAAGAATCATCAGGCTTTTCGTAAACGGGAACGACAGCATCTTGTTGCCCAGGTCGGGATAGCGATTCGTCTCCAAATAGATGGGGAAGAAGTCATCCAACTCCGCCTGGCTTAATCCGCTTTTCGGCTGCTTGATCAACGGCTCCAGATCAACCACGCTATACAGACGTTGAAAATCGCGAATATACGATTCATAAGCCACGACCAGGTCGGGGGGCGTTCGAGCCACCAGGTTGGCCTTGGTTTTCTTGTAGATGTCATCGTAGCTGCCTTGGAACGTGGCCTGAACAGAGATGGAAGGATTAGTCGCGTTATAATCGGCAATGATCTTGTTCAGCAGTTCGCCGCGTTCGGCACTTTGCGTATGCCAGAACGTCAGCGGCTTTTCGGCGGCAGTGAGCAACGAACAAAAAGAAAGAGTGATGACAAAAGAGAAAGCGGAGAGAAGTCGCGCGCGCATGATGAAGTCCTTATTCAGACAAGCTGGCATTGCAGTTCAAATCGTGCGGCAAAGAGAATGGAATTTCAACCGCCGCGTTGATAATGCACCACCTCCATTTTTTTGACAAAGCGCGAAAAGACGGTTGGCTGCACTGCGACATGCCATGGCGGCGGAAAGTAAAGTGGCTCCAGTTGCTGCCGCAAATGAGGTGGACCGGCGCTCCATTCCGCATACACGACCCAAACATCATGAAAGCGCGAAATGTTGCGCCCATTGACCAGAATGCCCGGACCATAAATCTCGCGCGCCAGCGCAGGCGTATCCGGTCGATCCATCAGCAGATGTCGCGAGGGATTGGCATCATACGCGCGCAAATCCCAGAAAGAATGAGCCGTGGCATGAATAATGGCAGCATCGGCTGGCGCGGCATTGAGCAAATAAGCTGAGGTTTCGCCAGAGACATCGCGCAGATCAACCGACGTCACGCGCCAACTGGAATTTCCAAGCACCCAAAGTATTGCAATGGAAATAAGCGCGCGCTGCCATGCGCGAGGAATTCGGCTGATGACAAACGCCGCGGGAATGAAAAAAGCCGGCAAGAGCGCGACGTAAAAGCGCGGATAGAACCGTCCGCCTGAGAGTTGGAATACAATCGACAGCAACAACGGAATGACGAGAAAGGCAATGCTGAAAAGCCGCCCAAGCGGCTCGCGCCATAAGCGCCAGACTCCTGCTGCCATTAAAGCAAACATGAGCGCTACAAAACCAAGCGCGACAGTTGGCGGAAAAGCTGGCATCAATCCCAGCAGTGCTTCAATGAACTGCGTTTGAAACGCCGAAAGGGTCAGGCCGCCTTGGAACGACTGATACAGTCCGCCTTTGCTGTTGCTCATCAGGTGCGATAGTCCAGTGGGAAGCCATGGCAGATACAACAGGCAGGCGAACAACGCAGCGAGGGCGATTCGCAGCAAGCGATTTTTTGTCGGCCCGATAAAAGGCAACACGGCAAATAAGCCAATGAGAAAAACGCCCGAGAAATACTGCGTATAGCAGCCAAGCACAGCCAGCAACACAGCCGCTGCCAACGCGAAATTTGTCTTCGTTTCAAGATAATGCAACGCGCACAACATCATTCCCGCCGCAATCAACCCTTGCAGGGCATACATCCGGATTTCCTGCGCGTAATGAACGGCCTGAGGCGATAGCGCCAGAAAAGCGGTGGCCAGCAGCGGCACGAACCAGCCGTGAACTAATCGCCGGGCAATCAGGAAAACCAATGGAAGAGTCGCTATTGAGCATAATGCCGAGAACAACCGCGCCGAGGTGATGTTGTAGCTTAACCCTAACCACGCTCGCAGCAGGAGGTAATACAGGGGAGGATGCACATCCAGGCGCAACGCGGGAAAGAATTGATGCCATGGCAGGCGAATGAATGCGAGGCTCAAGCCTTCATCATTCCAGACGCTTCGCTGGTTGATGGCGCGCAGGCGCAAGAACGCGCCACTGAGAAGTATGAGGAGGAATAGGAAATAGGGCAGATAATCAGCACTGCGATGGCGTGGATCGCCAGGGGTTCCTTCGGGCGCGGGGCTCAAAACTCCAACTCCCGCCAATGGCGCAATCCCATGCGCATGGGCACAATGATGACCAACGCATTGACGATCACAAGACCGGCAATAGAGGTGCTGAGGATATACGGGCGCATTTCCATGCGCGCCAACTTGTTCGTGAGCGAAAGGAACACCGGCCAGAATTCGAGCGCGAGCACCAGCCCGACATATAGCAAGCTCAGAATAATGTTCATCGTGCCGCCGAGGCCGTTGGCAATGCGCGCCGGATTATCCTCGCGAAAATTCGGCGTCAGCGCGCCCAAACCCACGCTCAGCGACGTCAGCCCAAACGACAGCACCACCATGTTGGCCAGCGACAAGGAAATAAAGATGCCCGATACGCGCAGCATGAGATTGGAAAAGAGCATCAGCGCGCCGGTGGTGCAGAACGCCGCCGCCCAACAGAGCCAATACTTTTCCCAGACCAGCGTCTCGCGCTTGAGCGGCGCTAGTCCAATCGTCCAGAACTGCTTTCCTTCCAGGCTCAGGATGGGATAGACGAAGCGCGTGGTCAGGATCGTCAGCACAAAGCAGCCCGCGCCCATGTTGAAGAATGACATGAGGATGACCCAGAAGCGCGGGTTGGCCGTGAAATTCGGATCAAAGCGCGCCACCGAGCGCAGGTTGGCCACGTAAATAAATAACAAGCCGAATAGGATCATGAGCTGCGACCATTGCGCCGGATCGCGCCAGAACGTCTTGATGTCCTTGCTGACTATAGCGCGCAATTGCGGCGATAATCCGCTGTGCGACAAGAGAGGATCAATTTTCGAGAGAAACGGCAGCACGCCTTCGCCACGGCGCGCCGAGGAGGTCTCCCCCGCCAATCGCCAACCGCGATAATAAATGCGCGGCGCCAGCCATGCGCAGAGTTGAATCAGGAACAATCCGGTCGAAGCCAGCAGCGCCAGCCAATACCACACGCCCTGCCCTTGCCAAAATCCATTCCATTGCCCATCGGCGGCGGCCAGCATGCCGCGCATCAGCCATGCGCTGGGCAGCGTGGGAGCCGTGCCGACCTTTAGAATGCCCAGGATTTGATTGAACCGCGAAAGATCATTCGGACTGATGGCTGTCTGCATGCTGATGATGCGCCCCATGGCCACCGCCGAGGCGATGCCCAGTGCCCCCAGCAAGATTACCATGCGAAAGGTCTTTCGCGCGGGGAAAAGCGATGAAATGACCATCGTGACCAAGGCGCCAATTCCTGCCGGGATCAGCAGGAAGAACAACGTCAGCAAGAGCATGATTGCATAGAAACTCATGCCCACATGCCGCACTGCGCCAAATGCCGAGATGAGCGGCAGCGATAGCACAAAGAAGCCCCATGAGGAATAGACGGTCGATTCAATCAGGCGCAGAAAGAATATGGTTGGCCGCGCCACCGGCATGGCCATGTAGAAATCGACTTCGCGCGAGATGTAAGCCGTGGAGAGCGTGACGATCAGGTTCGAGAAGACCAGCATGGCAAAAAAGGTCGTCAGCACCATTCCCGTGAGGTGATTCATCAGCGGCTCGCCAATCACCTCAAGTTCCATCAGGTAGCGAAATACAAAATGAAAAAACCAATACCCGCCGCCAATGAGCGCGGCGAGCACCATCAGGAATGCGCCCAGATGCACGGCCATGTGGCGTTTCAGGTGGGCCAGGTAATTCCAGGCAATATGAGCCTTGGTGTTGAGGATCAGGCGCAACGGAGACATAAGACGAGCAATATAACGAAACCGGAAAGGAAATGCCAGCATAGTAGGTCCTCCCCGCCTGGGAGGACGAAATGCCAGATTAACGACAACCGCACGATAATAATTCGATGATCTTGTTGTCGTTGTGTCGCTGCGGTGAGGCAATATCCCTTTCAAACCACAACGGCACAATGACACAAAAAAGGATGAAGGAAGCTAAAATGATGATCTTTGTGCCGTCGTGTCATTGTGGTGAGGCGGTGTCTCTTTTGCAGAATTCAAGCGAAATGGAGTCTTATTGTCCTTCAGGGCCGGGGAGGACCGACTTTGCCCTACTTTCGCTGGCACAAAATGCTAACAGTGGCTACACTGATTACCACGAAATATGCTTGGAGCACCGCCATGAGCGAAGAACAGCCAATCCCGCCTCCGCAGCCAATCACCACTCCCCCACCGCCACGACAGCGCCGTCGTTTCGGCTGCGCGCAAGTGGCTATGATCGTCTTGGCGGCCATGCTCCTTTCCGCCGTGGCGGCCGGCTGGTGGGTCAAACATTACCTTTACGCCTCCCCCTATACCCCCACTCAACTCAGCGCGCGCGAACAGAAGAAATTGGATGACAAGCTGGCCAAGATCGATCAGGCATCCGCCGCTGAGACTCGGCGCGAAATAACATACAGCAGCAATGATCAGACAAGACGAGAACACACCGATGATGTCGCCCGCCCGGAACGTTACACGGAAGACAATGCCAAGCGCGAGATCCGCTTATCGCAGAAGGAGTTGAATTCGCTGATAGCCAACAACCAGGATATGGCGCGGCATGTGGCGATCAATCTTTCGCCGGACTTGATCAGCCTCAATGTCGTTCTGCCGCTGGAGCAGGATGTGCCAATCCTGGGCGGCAAGACGCTTCGCATCAAATGCGGGATGATGGTGCATATTAAAGACGGCGAGGCCGTGGCCTCCATTCGCGGCATCAGTCTGGGCGGCGTGCCGCTTCCCTCCGCCTGGTGGGGCGACATCAAGAACAAGAACCTGATCAAGGAATTCAGCGGCGAGGGAGGATTCTGGGACCGCTTCTCGCGCGGCGTCGAGGAACTGCAGGTAACTGATGGCAATCTGATTCTGAAATTGAAAGAATAGCGAATCTGGAACGTTAAACCCATTATACCGCAAAGGCGCGGGCACGTATTTCTTCAGCGGCACGTATGGCGCAGGTCACCCAGTTCCACGCTCGATGCTACCGCCTTGGGCGAAGGCACCTATCAGTTCTACACGCGCGCAGCCGACAAGGTGAGCAATACCGAGCCGGCGCCTCCTCGCCGGATTGCTCGATCATCTACGACGGCACAAAACCGCAATCGAGCATTAACGGCTGGGCATCTACTCATTGCCAGTGACTGTCGGTTTCCTGAACGGAAAGCCGCTCCGGCGCAGGACGATGCCAATGTTGATGTGTTGACCAATACTGCCGCCCGGGCAACTTGGCATCAGTATCGATAAAGATTTCAGCAATGGCTCGCAGGTTTGTAAAATCAACAGGGCCACGCCCAAAGGCTGGCCCTGTCTCTCTTGCTGCCATTGGTGTTTATTTTGCATGTCCAACAAACACGCCATACCCGTTTGTGGAACAGAACACATAGCCCTCCGGCGAGACGCTGATCGAACTGGTCGCGCCTCCCCCGCATTGGTAAAACTCATCGCCCACCGCTTCCCATCTGTCGCCGCGATCACGTGAGCAATAAAACTGCGGCACAGCGCCGCGCAAGTCGATGGTTGTCACATACCAGTTGCCATAGGCATCCACTGCAATCGCGCCGTTATCCGCAATAGGCATTTTCTCCGGCTTCAAGGCCCCTTCTTCGACTGTGCCATCCTGCGCGTTGCGAATGCGATACAATCCATCGGCCAATGAGACAAAGATGAGCGATGGATCGGCAGGATCGGCCATCACATAGCCCGTCCACGAAGGCTCGCCGCATTTTGCCCAGATCAATTTCCATGTAATGCCTCGGTCATTGCTGCGCCATAGCCCGCTCTTGCAGTCATATAGATAAACGAGATCACTGCCGCGCGGCCAATCGATGGTCATGGATTTGGCATACAGCAATTCCGCGCGATCGCCACGATAGGCGGCGCATGCCTGCGGCTGGACATTGTTCCATTGCCCGCTAGCCTTGCGCCAGATGCCGCCTTCATCCACGGCGGCCAGCAGAACAGGCTCATGCTCGGGCTCATCGGGAATGGCGTCGACAAGAAAGCGATGAAGCATCAGCGGCTGTTTTTGATTGAACTCAGCCATGATCCCGACGGCTTGCCCGCGCACCGGCTGATCGTCTTCCGCATCGATTGTTTCCAGCATCCATTGCGCAGGTTCCACTTCCCCATCTTGCCACGCGCGCATTTTCAATCGCGCCGGCGTGCCTGCCAATTCAAAACGAATCCAGAACCGCCCGTTAGCAGACGCTGATTGGAATTCACATTCGGCCAAGGCCATGCTGTCCTCGCCCATGCGCTCGATACGCAGGCGCAAGTCGCCTTTGAAAAAATCGATCAGGAAGGCATAGCCCCCTTCATCACTGGCGCGCGCGACGGCGCCCACCTCGCCCGTGCCGCCGAGGGTTTCCAACAGGCAAAGCCCGCGCACATTTTCGGCCATGACTTCGGCAGGAAAGGCCACCATTGCCGTTTCGGCCTGCAACTGCACACAGGCGCACCCCTCAACAATTTGCGCGTTCTCACTGCCAATGATCTGCCATGCTCCGCCAATGCGCGGCTCGCCCCAGCCCCCCGCATTCCCGCGATCCGATTGAAAGTCATCCGCCGCAATGGGAAAGGATGGATTCCAAACCGCCAGCGCGGCGCAGCGCTTATTTCCAGTCGCCTCGCCTAATCCTTCGTTATTCCAAGTCCTGCCTTCTATCGGATCCTCGATGGAGAAGACTTCGCCATCACAATTGGCATCGCGATTTCCGGTGCCTTCATACACGCGCGAAGGCGAATAGGAGGTGTCCAGAGCAATCCAATAGCCCACGCTGCCCACCGGCGGCTTGCGCTGAAACGAACGCCGCACGCGATCCTGCGAATACATGAACACCCAATCGGTATTGCCGATAAAAACCCGCCCCAGCACATTGGGATCATTGATGGCAATGCGACTCATCGTCACGCCCATGCTATAGACGCTGGGATGCCACTTCGCCCCGGCATTGCGCGTCAGCCACATGCCCGAGCGCCCGGCCACATAAATTTGATCATGGTTCGTGGGATCGATTTGGATTTGCGCGGCAACATAGCTTTTGCCATGCCCCATCATCATGAACGGCGAGGTCTGCGACAGCCACCAGATCTCGCCACCGGTATCGCCCATTTCATACGAAATGCGTTCGGGCTCAAGCGTCAGCGGTTCCCAACTGTCGCTGCCATCGCGCGAACGCAAAATGCATTCATACATGTTGCCGACCTTGCGCGGATACAACCCGCCGATATACAGCACGTGCTGTCCATTTTCGATATAGCCGTCGATCGCCTCATACGGTCCGCTTTCGGTGTTCTGCAGAATGTCGCTCCATTGGCGTGCCTGAAAATCATATTTCATCACACGACCGGCCTTGGTCTGGGTGCTATAGCCAACGGCGTATAGCGTATCGCCCAGGAATAGCAATTCATCAGGGTAATCCATGCCGCCTTCGAGCAGTTCAGCGCTTGGCGAATTGCCATCGGCGCCGCTCACGCGGAACACCCCTTCACCATAGGAGGCAACATACAGCACGCCGTCCGTGCGGGAATCCGCGGCAATGCCGCGCAACGAACGATTCTCCAATCCAAGCGCCTGCCAAGTATCGCCATCATCGCGCGAACGCATGAGGCCGTTTCGCGAGCAGGCGGCATAGACCCAGTTCGTCTTCGGATCAATAAACAGTAGCCGGCCGGTGGGTCGGGGATGCTCAAACTCAAGATCGGGGATATCCGCGCGAGGATTCTGCCAGCGTGCATCGCCGGGATAAAAATACGGTTCACGCGAAGCGCACCGCCAGCTGTTGCCGCCATCATAACTGATGAAGAAACCGCCGCCCGTTTCTGGACTGCCCTCGCCGCCAGTCAGTTTTCCGCCTGCCCCGGCAAAGACTTTGCCCGGTGTCGTGGGCGAAAACTCAATCGTGGCAATGCGGGTTTCATTCGAGGATAGACCGCGATTGGCAATG